>ERZ1022756.237-NODE-237-length-18327-cov-13.933560_pt1 | contig 18327 bp, 16 predicted proteins | sample MGYA00520902_ERZ1022756 | MGnify/ENA primary metagenome ERZ1022756 (study PRJEB33162, sample SAMN09537601) | freshwater metagenome | isolation source: freshwater | place: Canada:Alberta | collected 2017-07 | study: EMG produced TPA metagenomics assembly of the...
GCTTCGCTCACTAGCCGACGGCCCCTTCCATCTGCATCTCAATGAGCTTGTTCAACTCGAGTGCATATTCCATCGGCAGTTCCTTTGCGATCGGCTCAATAAAGCCGCGAACGATCATTGCCATTGCCTCATCTTCCGGCATTCCTCGAGACTGCAAGTAGAACAACTGCTCTTCGCTTACGCGAGAAACAGTTGCCTCATGTCCCATCGAGACATCATCTTCGCGAACATCTACTGCTGGGTATGTATCAGATCTAGAGATTGTGTCCACCAATAGAGCGTCGCATCGAACCGTGTTCGCACTGTGGTGCGCGCCTGGGTTCACCCTGATCTCACCACGGTATGAGGTTCTTCCGCCACCACGAGCGATTGACTTGGAAACAATTGAAGAGGAAGTGTAAGGAGCAAGGTGAATCATTTTCGCTCCAGCGTCCTGGTGCTGTCCTTCTCCCGCAAATGCCACAGACAAGGTCTCGCCTCTGGCGTGTTCTCCAGCAAGAATCACAGACGGGTACTTCATGGTGACCTTCGAACCGATGTTGCCATCGATCCACTCCATCGTCGCACCCTCATGAGCGATTGCTCTCTTGGTTACCAAGTTGTAGACGTTGTTAGACCAGTTCTGAATAGTTGTGTAGCGAACGCGGGCGCCCTTTTTCACAATGATCTCAACAACCGCTGAGTGCAATGAGTCAGACTTGTAGACAGGAGCAGTGCAGCCCTCGATATAGTGAACGTATGAATCCTCGTCAGCGATGATCAACGTGCGCTCGAACTGACCCATGTTCTCAGTGTTAATTCGGAAATAGGCCTGAAGAGGAATCTCAACCTGCACGCCCTTTGGAACGTAGACAAAAGATCCACCAGACCAAACTGATGTGTTTAGCGCTGCAAACTTGTTGTCGCCAGCAGGGATTACGGTTCCAAAGTACTCCTTGAAAATCTCAGGATGCTCTTTCAGCGCTGTATCTGTGTCGAGAAAGAGGACACCTTTTTTCTCAAGCTCTTCGTTGATCTGGTGGTAAACAACCTCTGACTCGTACTGAGCCGCAACTCCGGCTACTAGGCGCTGGCGCTCTGCCTCAGGAATACCGAGCTTCTCGTAGGTGTTTTTAATTTCTTCTGGAAGATCTTCCCAAGTCTGAGCCTGACGCTCGGTCGAGCGAACGAAATACTTGATGTTGTCGAAGTCGATTCCAGAAAGATCGGAACCCCAGGCTGGCATTGGCTTCTTTAGGAAGTATTCGTACCCCTTCAGTCTACGATCGAGCATCCACTGGGGCTCAGACTTCAAGTTTGAAATGTCGCGAACAACTTCTTCGCTGATACCGCGCTTCGCGGTCGCTCCAGCATCGTTGCCATCAGACCACCCGTATTCGTAGGTCCCTAGGCTGTCAAGTTCGGGCCGTTCGATGATGTTCTCAGTCAATTAGAACCCCTTAGGTAGATGTGGATAGTAGGTACAACCCGCCTCGGCTTCGAGGAATTCCCGCATAAAAACCATGCGAAACTTGTGTTGAACACAACTTTACCAAGATTGTTGAATCTCGACCCAATGAAAGGTCCCAAGCTGCCATGAAGCTGATTAGGGCTGTTTTCTCCCCCAAGCGCCTAAAGGTTTATGCCGGGGCGTCCTTAGTGAGCCAGATCTTAATCGTGGTCACGGGTGGCTTGGTCCGCCTAACTGGCTCAGGCCTCGGGTGCCCAACTTGGCCGAGGTGCACCGAGGATTCCTTTGTGACAGTCCCTGAGATGGGATGGCACGGAGTAATTGAGTTTGGTAATCGACTTTTGACCTTTGTTTTGATCATCATTGCTCTATTCACATTTATCGTGGTCCGCAGAACCATAAAAGCGGAACGCAGGGGCCTTACCTGGCCTTCACTACTGCTAGGCCTTGGAATCATTGCTCAAGCGTTGCTGGGTGGCCTCACTGTGCTAACCGGTTTGAATTCTTGGGTGGTAGGAGCTCACTTCCTTCTTTCCGGGGTGCTTATCTCAATCGCGGCTGTGTTGGTCTGGCGGGTGTATTCAACGGTTCATGTCCCAATTAGCTACCCAGCTGTTTTGCTAGCCTGGCCGATCTTTGTTGTCGGATGGATCACCGTTGTAATCGGAGTGATTGTCACTGGAGCAGGCCCTCACGCAGGAGATGCTACAACTCCTCGCAACGGATTTGATCTAGAAGTTTGGCAGCACTACCACTCCTGGCCTGCTTACGTCATGACTGGATTGGTGGCAATCGCACTTGCACTTGTCTGGCGAAGCCTTCCATCAAGCCAGCTCAAGAACCCCGCCGTTAAAGCTTTGGGAATTCTCCTAATCAATTCGATCGCTCAGGCAATTCTGGGGGTCGTCCAGTCAAATCTAGGAGTTCCTGCACTGATGGCTGGAGCACACATGCTAGGAGCCGCTGTAATCATTTCGCTGCTGACCTTCCAGTTGCTTGCACTTCGATCAAAGTATCAAAGACCCGGAGTTCGCTAAGTGGCAAGAATCTTCTGGTTCCGCCGCGACCGAAGACTGCAGGATAACCTTGCGCTCAATTCCTGCGCTGAGGCAGCTATCGCAGACGGAGATAAAACCGTTATTCCCGTCTATTGGTTCAACAGCATTGATTTTGAACAACTAAGTGGTCTTAGGCAACACTCGCTATCTGAGTCCCTTATGGCTCTGGACGAGTCAATGGGCTCTTATCTAGAAGTAATCGACTCCCCCGGTATGAAAGGACTTGCTAACTTTGCAGCTTCGGCGGGAGTCAAGTTCATTCATGCAACCGAGAGCTTCGACCCTGAGGGTATTGCTGAGCAGCGTGCCTTGGCCTCAAAGCTGAAAGGAACCGGCGTCGAGCTAGTTCTCGAGGATTCTTACTACGCAGTCAAGCCCGGGACAGTGGCTAAGCCAACCGATGGCAGCGCGTACCGCGTCTACACACCTTTCTACAAGGCATGGTTTCAGATCGGCTGGCAAGCACCGGCAAAACTTACTAAAGGCTTCGACTGGAAAACCAGATCGGGCAAGTCAAAAATCCCCAAACCAACAAAGTCAGCTCCATTCAAGGTCAAGGCAGGCGAAGCCTTCGCTCTAGAGACGTTTAAAAAGTTTCAATCCCGAGCAATTGTTGAGTACTCAGAGAACCGAAATCGACCGGATCTTTCTGGAACCTCTCATCTCTCTCATGCCTTAGCTCACGGGGAGATTCACCCTCGTACACTTCTTGCACCTCTCTCTGATTCCGATGGACACAACGTATTCAGGAAAGAGATTGCTTGGAGAGAGTTCTACGCAGACGTGCTTTTTCGAAATCCTCACACACTCGATGACTATTACGAGCCAAGGTTCAAAGCCATGAGGTATGACACCGGAGCTAAAGCCAAAGCCAAACTTGAACGCTGGCAATCAGGCACAACCGGTTTTCCAATGGTCGATGCTGGAATGCGGCAGCTAATTACTACTGGATGGATGCATAATCGCGTGCGAATGATTGTCGCGTCGTTTCTCGTGAAGGATCTGCACTTGGAATGGCAGCTAGGCGCGAAGTGGTTCGAGCAAAACCTAACTGATTTTGATCCAGCCTCAAATTCGCATGGCTGGCAGTGGACTGCGGGATGCGGAACTGACGCCTCACCTTATTACCGAGTTTTCAATCCTATTCTTCAAGGCTACAAATTTGACCCAGAAGGAAACTACGTCCGCAAGTTCATACCTGAGCTCTCGCAGATTACCGGTTCCGAAGTTCACGAGCCTTGGCTATTGGTTGACGGGCTGCAACACGGCTATCCGGAGCCAATGCTCGATCACAGTGTCGAAAGGGATGAGTCGCTAGCTCGTCTAGAGGAAATTAAAGTAAAGTAGCGGATCAATCGCGATTGCCACAAACAAAAGAGTGAGATAACTTATCGACCCGTGGAACAAGCGCATTGGGTTAGTAATCTCACCCACTATGGCCTGTCTGTAAAGACGGTATGACTCAACAATGAACCAAGTTCCTGTTATCAGTGCTGTGAGGGTGTAAATAAGGCCCATAGACCCAACCGGAATTAGAAGCAGCGTTGATGCAACAAGTGCCCAGGCATAGAGAATGATCTGAACACCAACAGTTTTGTTATTGCGAACCACCGGAAGCATAGGCACTCCAGCATCGGTGTAATCCTGCTTATAGCGAAGTGATAGGGGCCAATAGTGTGGCGGTGTCCACAAGAAAATGATCAGAAAGAGCACCCATGCTGCCGGAGCTAGATCGTTAGTCACGGCCGCCCAACCAATCAGTACAGGCATTGATCCAGCAGCCCCACCCCAAACGATGTTTTGCGGTGTGCGCCGTTTTAGAAGAAGAGTGTAGATAAAGACGTAGAACAAGATTGCAGCCAGTGAAAGCATCGCAGCCAGTGGGTTCACCAGTACTGCCAACCAAACAACCGACAGCACCCCAAGGGCCCAGGCAAAAATGTAGGCCTCTGTTTTGCTCAGCTCGCCAGTGACAAGCGGTCTTCCTTTGGTACGGCCCATAATCTTGTCGATGTCGGCATCTATGTAGCAGTTGAACGAGTTCGCGCTACCGGCGCTGAGAGCTCCACCTACCACTGTCGCAACCATTAGCCACAGATCAGGAATCCCCCCTTGAGCCAGAATCATCGTTGGCACCGTAGAAACCAAGAGCAATTCAATAACTCTAGGCTTGGTTAGCTCAAAGTAGGCCTTTGCTTTTCGCCCGAAACTTGGGCGCTGCGCAGTGAGTTCAGGAGCCTTGGTAGTCATGATTTACTCCAAGTCTAAGCTGAATTCCCGAACCTTCAGGCCCCAAAGATGGCCTAGGCATTGAGTGTAAAGTGATACAAAGTGCCTAAAAGCCCAGCAGTTTGATACGGCAAAAGTGCATTATTAGCCAACTGAGCAACGCCGCCAGTTTCAATCTTTCGAGTTAGAAAAAGGATGTTAGAGCCAGTGAGCGAATTTACTTGGACCGACCTAGATAAGAAGGCTGTCGACACAGCCCGCGTGTTGGCTGCTGATGCAGTTGAGAATGTCGGCAACGGTCACCCTGGAACAGCTATTAGCCTCGCACCAGTTGCGCACCTTCTGTTCCAGAAGGTAATGCGCCATGACCCAACAAACCCTGAGTGGGTCGGAAGAGATCGCTTTATCCTCAGCGTTGGTCACTCCTCCCTTACTCTTTACAACCAGCTCTACTTGGCTGGATTCGGTCTTGAACTTGAAGACATACAGGCGCTTCGAACCTGGGATTCACTAACCCCAGGTCACCCAGAGTATGGCCACACAAAGGGTGTTGAGATTACAACTGGCCCATTGGGTCAGGGTCTAGCTTCGGCTGTTGGATTCGCGTATTCAGCCAGATTCGAACGAGGTCTTTATGACCCGAATACTCCGGACGGTAAGAGCCCCTTCGATCACCACATTTTCTGTATTGCGGGAGACGGCGACATGCAAGAAGGAATCACCTCTGAAGCGTCCTCGCTAGCTGGGCACCAGCAACTAGGAAACCTAATTGTGCTTTACGACTCCAACCAGATTTCCATCGAGGACGATGTCAACATTGCCTTCACCGAGAATTTAGAAAAGCGGTACGACTCCTACGGATGGCACGTGCAGACTGTTGACTGGAAGAAAACCGGCTCCTACGTCGAGGATCTAGCTGAGCTTTATGGCGCAATCCAGGCTGCAAAGGCCGAAACAACTAAGCCTTCGTTGATAACCCTTAGGACAATCATTGGCTGGCCATCCCCTGGCAAGCAGAACACCGGAAAGATTCACGGTTCTGCACTTGGCAAGGAAGAGCTTGCATCTCTCAAGCAAGTTCTTGGCTTTGACCCTGAGAAGAATTTTGATGTCTCGCCAGACGTAATTCAGTACACCAGATCACTGCGGGAGCGCAGCAAACCTGTTTTGGATAAGTGGCAGCATGATTTTGACGCTTGGGCGCATGCTAATCCAGCTCAGAAGGCTCTATTCGACAGACTGCAGGCTGGTCAAACGCCTAAAGAGCTAGCGGCTTCTCTTCCCGAATTCGATTCCGGAACGGAAGTGTCGACCAGGGCAGCATCTGGAAAAGTTCTGAACGCTATTGCTGCTGTGATGCCTGAGCTCTGGGGTGGTTCGGCAGATCTAGCAGAGTCAAACAACACCACAATTGCAGGTGCGAAGTCTTTCGTTCCAGCTGAGCATTCGACTCACGAGTGGAGCGGCGACAAGTACGGCCGTGTCTTGCACTTTGGAATCCGCGAACACGCCATGGGCGCGATTCTCAACGGAATCGCTCTGCATGGAAAGACTCGTTCTTACGGCGGTACCTTCCTGATTTTTAGCGATTACATGAGGCCAGCTGTTCGGTTGGCAGCTCTGATGAAGGTCCCTTCAATCTTTGTTTGGACACACGACTCAGTGGCGCTTGGAGAAGACGGACCGACTCATCAGCCGATCGAGCAACTGGCAACCCTACGCGCCATTCCTGGGTTAGATATTGTCCGACCAGCTGACGCAAATGAGGTCAGCTACAGCTGGAAGAAGATTCTTGAGCGCCGCTCTGGCCCTGCAGGAATAGCTCTAACTCGACAGAACATTCCAGTGTTTGATCGCCAATCTCCAGACCAAACTGGAGTCACCTACGCTTCAGCAAAAAACACCGAGTTCGGGGCTTACGTGCTTGCGGAAGCATCCACTGGGGCACCAAAACTGATCCTGATCGCAACTGGTTCAGAGGTTCAGCTAGCCGTGGCAGCGCGTCTTGAGCTTGAGAAATCAGGAGTACCAACTCGCGTCGTCTCTGCTCCGTGTCTTGAATGGTTCGAGGAACAGAGTGCGCATTACAAGGAGTCAGTGCTTCCAAGTTCAGTGACTGCAAGAGTTTCAGTCGAGGCCGGGCTTTCGTTAGGTTGGTCAAAGTATGTTCCAAGTGGAGCGAGTGTTTCAATCGAACACTTTGGAGCATCCGCCGATTACAAGACCCTGTTTAGCAAGTTTGGAATGACAGCTGATGCCGTTGTGAAAGCAGCCAAAGAGGTTCTAGAAGGAGCAAAGTGAAATCACCACTTCATGAGCTAAAAGATGCTGGCGTAAGCATCTGGCTCGATGATCTGTCTCGCGAGAGAATCGAATCAGGATCCCTCAAGGCACTGATTGAATCACGAGCGGTATCAGGGGTCACCACGAACCCAACAATCTTTGCTGGTGCATTTTCAAAAGGTGCAGCTTATGCCAATCAGCTAGCCGAACTTTCCGCACGCGGAGCCAGCGCCGACGAAGCAATTTTCGAAGCTACGACAGATGATGTTCGTGCTGCATGCGATGTCTTTGCGGATGTCTACAAGCACACAGACGGAGTGGATGGAAGAGTTTCGATTGAAGTAGAGCCTGGTTTTGCCATGGACTCCAATAACACCGTGACTCAGGCAAAGGCTTTGTACGAAGCAGTCGGTCGCGAGAACGTAATGATCAAGATTCCCGCGACTATTCCAGGACTTTCCGCCATCACTCAGGTCATCGCAGAAGGCATCTCTGTCAACGTGACGCTTATCTTCTCCCTGCAACGCTATGCCAAGGTGATTGAGGCCTTTCAAGAGGGTATTTCGCTGGCGAAGCAAGCCGGGCGCGATTTATCGAAGATTCACTCCGTTGCTTCCTTTTTTGTCTCTCGAGTTGACACTGAGATTGACAAGAGGCTAGATGCTATTGGTACTCCAGATGCACTCAGTTTGAAATCGAAGGCTGCTGTAGCAAACGCACGCCTAGCTTATGAAGTTTTTGAAAAGCAATTCGCAATCGATTCTTGGAAGGTACTCGAAGAAGCAGGAGCCAACAAGCAGCGTCCGCTTATGGCTTCGACTGGCGTCAAGGACCCATCCCTGCCAGACACCCTGTATGTCACTGAGTTAATTGCTCCGCAACTTGTAAACACCATGCCTGAGAAAACTATGGAAGCCGTTTTTGATCACGGAGTAATCGAACGCGACACAATAACTAGCGAATACGGCGCATCCCGTGAAGTCCTTGCGAGCATCGAGGCGCTAGGAATCTCCTACGAAGAAGTAGTGAACTTGCTGGAAAAGGAAGGCGTGGACAAATTCATCGTCTCGTGGAACGAGCTTGTTGCCACGGTCTCAAACGCTCTGGATTCAACTAAATGACCCTAAATGTTTCACATTCCGGCTCAGTATCTGATGCCGTTGCAAGATTCGTACCCGAGCTAGTTAGTCAAAAGGTCGCATCTCGAATCTTTGCAAAGGATCACACTCTCTGGGGGAAAGATGCTGAGTCTGAATCGGCTATTCGCCTTGGTTGGGTAGACGCGGCAACCAAAAGCCTCGCTCTAATCCCAGAACTAAAGAAACTGCAATCGGAACTTTCATCTCAGGGTCTTACCCGTGTTGTGCTTTGCGGGATGGGAGGATCCTCTCTGGCGCCGGAGGTCATCGCTAAAACTGCTGGAAAAGAGTTGCTTGTCTTGGATTCCACTGATCCCTCGCAGGTAAGCGCAGCGCTGTCGGGTGATCTATCTAAGACAGTTGTTGTGGTCTCTTCTAAATCTGGATCCACCGTAGAAACCGACTCGCAGAAAAGAAGCTTCGAGGCCGCCTTTGAAGCAGCTGGAATCGAGAAAACCGGTCGCATCTTTATCGTCACTGACCCAGACTCCCCCATGCACAAGCAAGCAACAGCTGATGGTTACCGAGTCTTCTTAGCCGATCCAACCGTCGGCGGTCGATATTCAGGCCTTACGGCTTTTGGGGTTGTACCGACAATGCTCGCCGGTTGCGACACGGAGTCGATTCTGCAAAGTGCCATCTTGGCCACCGAAACCCTATCCAGGGACGATGGGGCAAACCCCGGTTTGATTCTTGGGGTTGCTATCGCTCGCACAGCTAACACAATTGGTTTCAAAGACAAGCTTGGTTTTGTGCCAGCTGGGAGTTCCATTGTTGGCTTTGGCGATTGGGTTGAGCAGTTGATTGCAGAGTCGACTGGAAAACTAGGTCGCGGCGTTCTGCCGGTAGTGCTTGAAAGAAGCTCCTACGAGCTCAATGTTGAAATGGAGGATTTGCTTCTGATTGGCCTTGCAGGCACTGCATCAGAAGCAGAGTATGACCTAGTCGTTTCCGGAGATCTAGGTGAGCTGATGTTGGCCTGGGAAGTTGCTACCGCTGTGGCATCTCGCCTTCTTGAAGTAAACCCATTCGACCAGCCGGATGTTGAGTCTGCGAAGATTGCGGCTCGAGCCCTTCTTGAATCCCCCGCGGACGGTATCGAGTACTCTGCATCTGCCTCGGGAGTCGACTTTGCAGCGCTTGGTTTCGAACTCAGATCATCAGAAATTGGCGAAAACCTCGAACAGTTATTTGAGCTAGCGAACGAGGATTCATACTTGTCTATCCATTGCTACCTGAACCGCGAACGGTTATCTGACGCTCAGAAGCTGAGAGATCTAGTTGCCCAACGAACCAATAGACCAACAACATTTGGTTGGGGTCCGAGATTCTTGCATTCGACTGGCCAGTATCACAAAGGTGGACCAAAGCAAGGAGTTTTCCTACAGATAGTTTCCGGCGATGGAAGTGACCTAGAGATTCCTGGACGTACCTTCGGATTTCGCCAGCTGATTGATTCGCAGGCTAGCGGCGATGCAAAAGTACTGTTCGAAGCAGGCTCAAAAGTTCTAGTTTTGCGTCTGGCTAACCCAGACCAAGGCATCAAGGATCTGATTGGTGTCCTCAGCTAAAAATGTCATCAGCAAACAGCTTCGTAAATCCCCTCCGGGACCCGGACGACAATCGCATAAATCGAATCGCCGGACCCTGTGGTCTTGTTCTATTCGGCGTCACGGGCGACCTTGCTCGCAAGAAACTGATTCCTGCGGTATACGACTTAGCGAATAGGGGTCTCCTCCCGCCTGGGTTTGGGCTAGTCGGCTTTGCTAGACGAGACTGGGAGCACCAAGATTTCGAGAAGGTGGTCCACGACTCGGTCCGGGAGTATGCAAGGACTCCGTGGTCTGAGGATGTCTGGCGGCAGCTTGCGAACGGAATCAGGTTTGTTGCTGGCGACTTTGATGACGACGCGGCCTTTGACAGGCTAAAGGCGACCATAGAAGAACTTGATGCTACGCGGGGTACTAACGGCAATCATGCGTTCTACCTATCGATTCCACCACGCTCGTTCCCACAAGTGACAAAGCAGCTTTCGCGTTCTGGGCTTGCCGATCCAAAGCCAGACAGCTTTCGAAGAGTTGTGATTGAAAAGCCCTTCGGCTCAGATCTGCAAACTGCCAGAGAACTGAACGAAGTTGTCGAAGCAGTGTTCCCACCCGACTCCGTATTCCGGATCGATCACTACCTCGGAAAAGAAACCGTCCAGAACATTCTGGCTCTTAGGTTTGCAAATCAACTTTACGAACCGATTTGGAATGCCAACTACATCGATCACGTTCAGATCACAATGGCCGAGGACATTGGAGTAGGTGGAAGAGGCGGGTACTACGACGGAATCGGTGCAGCCAGAGACGTCATCCAAAACCATCTTCTTCAGCTTCTTGCGTTAACCGCTATGGAAGAGCCAGCGACCTTTGACGCCTCAGACCTTCGCGCGGAGAAAGAAAAGGTACTCGCCGCTGTGAGGATTCCTGCTGACCTCGCTTCGCACACGGCACGAGGCCAGTACCTCGGTGGATGGCAGGGCGGCGAGAAGGTCCCGGGCTATCTCGAAGAAGACGGGATTGACGCGGTATCAAGAACTGAAACCTTTGCCGCGATGAGATTGGACATAGACACTCCGCGCTGGCAAGGCGTGCCATTCTATTTGCGAACCGGCAAGAGGTTGGGCCGCAGGGTCACCGAGATCGCAGTGGTCCTAAAGGCTGCTCCGCAACAATTGTTCAGTGAGCGCCAAACATCGACTCTTGGACCCAATGCAATCGTTATTCGAGTTCAACCCGACGAAGGCGTGACAATACGCTTTGGATCTAAGGTGCCAGGCCCTGGAATGCAAGTTCGTGATGTGACGATGGATTTTGGATACGGACACTCCTTCACTGAAGATTCGCCAGAGGCATACGAGAGACTGATTCTGGATGTCCTACTTGGTGATCCTCCGCTTTTTCCAAGACATGAAGAAGTTGAACTTTCTTGGATGATTCTAGATCCGATTGAGAAGTTCTGGTCAGAGCTCGGGGCCCCTGAGAGCTACCTTCCAGGTTCTTGGGGTCCGAAATCGGCTGAGGCCATGATGGAAATCGATGGCAGAAGCTGGAGGCGTCCATGATTGTTGATCTGCCGGACACAACCGTTAGTAAGATTTCAAAATCTCTCGTTCAAATTCGTGAGCAGGGCGGGGCCGTAGCCCTGGGTCGGGTTCTTACTCTGGTGATTCAAACAGACGCAGCCAACTCCGAAGCCGCAATCGAGGCGGCCAACGCTGCCTCAAGAGAGCATCCCTCTCGAATCATTGTTCTGATTGATAGGGCTGAAGGGGAAGAACCAAAGCTTGATGCCGAAATCAGAGTCGGCGGCGATGCTGGTGCCTCCGAGGTCATAGTCCTAAAGCCTGTCGGCGCGGCTGCCAGCTACCCTCAGTCCCTTGTCACTGGATTGCTACTGCCAGATGCCCCGGTAGTAGCCTGGTGGCCAAACTCAGCGCCAGAGAATGTGTCCGAATCACCGATTGGCAAGATTGCGGCAAGGCGCATCACCGATGCTTTTAGTCAGAAGGATCCAAAAGCCTTTCTACTTAACCTGTCAAAGACCTATGCGCCAGGTGACAGCGACTTTTCTTGGACGAGGCTAACGCTGTGGCGTGCTCAGTTTGCTGCCCTTTTGGATCAGCCTCCTTATGAGCAAATTCAATCCGTTGAAGTAATTGGTGATCTTGAGAATCCAAGCATGCTGCTTTTGGGGGCTTGGTTAAGGCAGCAGCTTGCTTGCTCTGTCTCAATGGTTCATCGTGCGGATTCTATTGGCGTGAAGGCCGTCTACCGTGTTCGCCTACTTCGTAAGGACAGCTCAATCGAGATTCTGCGTGATCAATCGAACATTGCAGTCCTGTCACAGACCAGTCAACCACCAAAGGAGCTCTCTCTCCCGGTTCGCTCACTCAGGGACTGCCTTGCAGAGGACCTGCGCCGACTTGATCCAGATCTAGCTTTTGAGAAAGTCATAACCTCTGGCTTGGAACTTCTGCTCCAGGAGCAACCATGAATCGGGTGGTGATCAGTGACCATGAAGATGCTGACGCTGTTGCAAGGAACGCAGCTAGAGATCTAGCAAAGGAACTGGGACGCCTTCTTGATGCTCAACTGAGTGTGAATCTAGTCCTGACTGGAGGAACCGTCGGAATAAAGACGCTTAGCGAGCTAACGCCCCTTGTTGATGGTGTAGATCTGTCTCGTCTTCAAATCTGGTGGGGTGACGAGCGGTTTGTTGAATCGAACAGCCCTGATCGCAATTCAGTGCAGGCGTGCGACGTCTTGTTGTCTAGAATCCAAATTCCAGGGGGAAACATTCATCCGATGCCATCTCCTGAAGACGGCGACTTGCTAGCTGCGGCCAAGGCCTTTTCAAAGAGCATCGGTTCTGATCTCCCAAGTTTTGACATCGTTCTATTGGGTATGGGTCCTGATGGCCACGTAGCTTCACTTTTCCCAGGGTCTACAGCTATTGAATTTGGAAAGTGGGTTGTTGCCGAACCAAATTCCCCAAAGCCTCCACAGCAAAGAATCTCACTTAGCTATGAAGCTTTGTCAAGTGCAAAGCAAGTCTGGTTCTTGGTATCGGGCGAGGATAAGGCAGGAGCCGTTTCGAGAGTCTTTCACGGCGAAGACCTACCAGCGACCAAGGTCTCAGGTAAAGAACAAACCAAGTGGTATCTAGATAAGGCGGCAGCTGCTCGGATTACTTCTTAGCTACCTTTTTAGCACTAGCTTTTGCTGCAGTCTTTGCCAGAGGTTTAACGGTCTTTTTCACATTTTTGGCTGCGGCCTTTGAGTTTGGAGCAGCTTTGGCCTTCGCTGCCGGCTTCGTCGGAGTCTTTTTTGCAGTTGGTTTGGCTGCCTTAGCAGCAGGCTTCTTAGCAACTGGCTTTTCAGCTTTTTTCACAGGCTTTGGCTTTACTGCTTTGGCCGCTGCTGCCTTCGCAGCAGCAACCTTCGCTGCGGCTGCCTTAGCTGCTGCTAGCTTGGCTTGCTTGGTAGCCTCCTGTGCTAGCTTGACTCTTCTTTCGCGAATTGAGGCTAGAGCTTCATCCAGAAGGGACTTTGCCTCGTCAGCGGTACGGCGTTCCTTTACGTACGCGAGATGCGTCTTGTATGGTTCGTGCTTTGCTGTCTCAGGAGGATTCTTCTTGTCCTGACCTGCAGGCATGCCACAGTTCGGGCAGTCAATCATGTCTGGAATTTCGCTTGGATCAATGTGAGCTGCAAACATCGGCTCTTGCACGTGGCCGTTTATGCAGTAGTAGCTTCTTTGAACTCGTTCAGATTTGAATCCTCTGTATTGCTCGCCCATTGGGCCCGCGCCAACACGAGAACCTCTGATTGCTGATCCGCCGTTTGCCAAAAGCTAACCCTTAGAATCCAAATCTTGTGAAAAGGCCCAGTCCGATTACAGCGGACACCCAGACCAATCCCAAGATGATAGTGATGCGGTTCAAGTTGCGCTCAGCAACTCCCGATGAGGCCACGTTTGAGGTCACTCCTCCACCGAACATGTCGGAAAGTCCGCCACCACGGCCCTTGTGTAGCAGAATCATCAGGATCAGCAGCAAGCTAGTGATAGCTAGCAGCACCTGGAGAGCAATTTGAATGGCGGCCATGATTTACCTGTTCTGTTTTTCGGTACTAGAGAATTATAAGCTGACATGCTTCTGGAATCGACAGATCCCCGTAAACTCGCCCACATCCAGGCTGGCACCGCCAACTAGAACGCCATCCACCTCGTCTGAGGCTAGGAATCCCGCCACATTTGCGCTCTTCACGGACCCGCCGTATAGGATTCTGGTTGCCTGAGCTACTTCCTCTGAAGAGAGCTCAGCAATTGCCGCTCGAAGCTTCTTGGCTACCTCAGCAGCTTGCTCTGAGGTTGCCACTTTGCCTGTTCCAATTGCCCAGACTGGCTCGTAAGCGACCACAAACTCCCCCAGCTCCTTGTGACCTTCGAGTGCTTTCTGTAGTTGAGCGATTGGGACTGCAGCAGCCCCCTGCTGCTCGAGCTGTTCCAGTGTTTCCCCAACGCAAATGATCGGAACCAAGTTGTTCTTGAAGGCTGCGGCGACCTTTGCCTGAACGACCTCGTCATTCTCATTGTGAAGTGTGCGTCTTTCAGAATGACCCACTAGCACGTACTTCACATCCAGCTTCTTCAGAAACTGGCCGGAAATCTCACCGGTGTAGGCGCCGGTGTCATGTTGTGAAAGGTCCTGCGCGCCAAGCACGAGGTGTAGCTTGTCGGCATCAAGAAGAGTTTGGACGCTTCTAAGGTCAGTAAAAGGAGGGAAAACCGAAACCTCTACCTTGTCGTAATCGTGATTTACATCCTTCAGTGTCCAAGCCAGTTTCTGCACCAGCGCAATTGCTTGCTGATGATCAAGATTCATCTTCCAGTTGCCCGCGATTAGCGGCTTACGGTCACTCACTTCAAAACCTCCAGGCCTGGTAGGGATTTTCCTTCTAAGTATTCAAGACTAGCTCCGCCTCCGGTGGAGATGTGACCAAAATCATCCTCAGAGAAACCAAGGGCCCGAACCGCTGCGGCAGAATCCCCACCACCTACAACACTCAGGCCTCGAACACTAGAAAGTGCCGACGCTATGGCTCGAGTTCCGGAGGCAAACTTCTCAATCTCGAAGACCCCCATTGGCCCATTCCAGAAGCAGATCTTTGAGTCTTGGATAACATCGGCGAATATCTTCTCGGATTCAGGACCAATGTCCAAGCCGATACCAGAATTTCCAAATTGTGTTTGATCCAGCGCTTCTGAAGAGGCGATCTCGACCTCGGCATCTGGCGAGAAACTACTGGCCATCCTTATGTCAGTCGGAAGGACGATATTCACTCTCAGGTTGGCAGCGCGGTCGATGTATTCCTTGACTACGGAAATCTGGTCCTCTTCGAGCAAAGAACCTGCAACTTTTAGGCCCTTAGCGGCAAGGAAGGTGAATAGCATTCCGCCACCAACTACCAGATTGTCGATTTTTGGAAGTAAGGATCCGATAACAGCAAGCTTGTCCGAGACCTTGGATCCACCGAGCACAACCGTGTAAGGTTTTGAATCAGAGCTGGTGAGAGTTTGAAGCACCTTTACTTCTGCTTCAACCAACAAACCAGCAGCGGATGGAAGCAGTGTTGCTAGCTCGTAAACGCTGGCGTGCTTGCGATGCACTACGCCAAATCCATCACTTACAAATACCTCCGCAAGATCCGCCAGCTTAGTGGCAAATGCCATGCGTATCTCGGAATCTTTGCTGGTCTCGGCGTCTTGGAATCGAAGGTTCTCAAGAACTGCGACGCCTCCAGGTAGAAGCGCTTTCGCAACTCCCCTTGCTTCACTTCCTACAGAATCGCTAGCGAAGAAAACATCCTGGTTCAAGAGCTCTCCCAGCCTTGCTGCTACTGGGGCAAGAGAATATTTCGGATTGACCTCGCCATCAGGGCGTCCAAGATGTGAGCAGACCAAGACGCTTGCTCCAAGTTCGAGCAGCTTCTTTATTGTTGGCAGTTCGGCTTTGATGCGACCGTCGTCGACGATTACGCCTTCATTTAGTGGAACGTTAAAATCAGCACGCAGGAGTACGCGCTTTCCGGCAAGATCTCCGAGGTCAGAAAGTGTTCTCAAGGCTCTATAGCTTGTTGGCGACCAGCACAGTTAGATCGACTAGACGGTTGGAATAGCCCCACTCGTTGTCATACCAGGAGCTGATCTTCACAGTCTGGTCAATTACCTTTACTAGTCCAGCGTCAAATATGGATGAGTGAGGGTCGGTGACGATGTCAGAAGAAACAATCTCGTCCTCGGTGTACTTAAGAATTCCCTTGAGTGGACCTTCTGCAGCTTTTTTGTAAGCAGCCTTAATCTCTTCAATGGTGACTTTTTTCTTTGACAGAAGTGTCAAGTCTGTGATGGAGCCGGTTGGCACCGGGACTCGAAGTGCATAGCCATCTAGCTTGCCCTTTAGCTCTGGAAGAACCAGTCCGATTGCCTTGGCGGCGCCGGTAGAGGAAGGAACGATGTTGATTGCCGCTGCTCTTGCGCGGCGAAGGTCCGAGTGCGGACCATCCTGAAGGTTCTGGTCTGCGGTATAGGCGTGAACCGTAGTCATCAGACCGTTCTCAATACCGAACTCGTCGTTGAACACTTTGGCTAGAGGGGCGAGGCAGTTGGTGGTGCAAGAAGCGTTTGAGATGATGTGGTGGTTTGCCGGGTCGTATAGATGCTCGTTAACGCCGATAACAAATGTTGCGTCTTCGCCAGATGCAGGAGCTGAAATAAGGACCTTCTTAGCCCCAGCTTCAATGTGCTTGATGGCATCCTTGGCATCCGTGAAACGTCCTGTCGACTCGATAACGATGTCGACGCCCAAATCGCCCCAGCCAAGTGCTGCAGGGTCTCTTTCGGCCAACACCTTTATCTTGTAGTCGCCGACAATGATGTTCTGTCCATCAACTCGAACCTCGGCATCAAGACGACCAGTCACAGAGTCGTACTTGAGAAGGTGAGCTAAGGCTTTAGGGTCGGATAGGTCGTTGACAGCAACAATCTCAAGGTCAGTTCCTTTGGCCATCTCTGCCCGCAGGTAGTTTCTACCGATTCGTCCAAAGCCGTTGATTCCAACTTTGATTCCCATGATTGTGCCTTTCCGTAGGGCGCTCTAAGCGCTGGTTCCTTGTGTTTCTAGATCCACGCGCCCTCGGGTGGAATTGACTGACTCAGACTAGCAGTAAGCCCTTAGTCTGGCCCTTTGCGGCCTCAAAGCGTGCCTGGACGTCAGCCCAGGAGACGATATTCCAGAAAGCCGCAACGTAATCAGCCTTAACGTTTTGGTAATCCAGGTAGAAAGCGTGCTCCCACATATCCAACATCAGAAGCGGAACCGAGGCTGCAACAAGGTTGCCCTGCTGGTCGTAAAGCTGTTCGATGATCAAGCGCTGACCCAAAACGTCCCACGCAAGTATCGACCATCCAGAGCCCTGGATACCCATTGCATTGGCAGTGAAGTGAGCTCGGAAACCGTCGTAGCTACCAAAGAATTCATCGATTGCGGCAGCTAGTTCGCCAGTTGGCTTGTCTCCTCCGTCAGCAGAAAGGTTCTTCCAGAAGATTGAGTGGTTGACGTGTCCCCCCAAGTTGAAAGCGAGGTCCTTCTGAAGTTTGTTTATCCAGGTTAGATCGTTCTTCTCTCGCGCTTCAGCCATCAAATCGAGGGTTGAGTTCGCCCCTGCAACATATGCAGCGTGATGCTTTCCGTGGTGAAGCTGCATGATGCGGCCTGAGATGTGCGGCTCAAGTGCCGCAAAGTCATAATCAAGATCTGGAAGTGTGTACTTTGTCATCGGAATCGGTCCTTTGCTGTAGTTGTATCTCTATTATGCGGCGAAAGTTGCCTAGTCGTTTTCCAAATCCTCGGGTAAGAAGGCATCCGTGCCTTCGATACCTAGATCTTCAGCTTTCTTATCGGCCATCGATAGCAATCTGCGTATTCGGCCTGCAACTGCATCCTTAGTCATCGGTGGATTTGCAAGCCTGCCTAGCTCGTCAAGGCTTGCCTGCTTGTGCTTTACTCTGAGTTCCCCTGCGTACTTCAAGTGCTTTGGAACATCATCGCCGAGAATCTCCAGAGCCCTTGCTACACGAGCCCCCGCTGCAACAGCTGCCTGAGCTGATCGTCGAAGATTCGCATCATCAAAATTGGCAAGTCGGTTGGCGGTGGCTCGTACTTCACGTCTTAGACGAAGCTCTTCCCACTTCAAAAGCTGGCCGTGAGCTCCCATTTGAGTGAGCATTGCACTGATTGCATCTCCATCTCGAATGACAACCCTGAATACGCCTCTTACTTCACGGGGTTTAGCAATAATCCCAAGTCTTCGGGCCACACCAACTAGAGCCATCGCCACCTCATTGCCGGGAGCAGTGACTTCAAGAGCCGCAGAGCGACCTGGGTCAGTAAGTGAACCATGAGCTAGAAACGCTCCTCGCCACACGGCTTGAGCTTCTCCAAGAGATCCAGTCACAAGAGCAGCTGGCAATCCCCGAGCGGGGCGCCCACGTGTATCGACTAAGCCTGTTTGGCGAGCCAGTACGTCGCCTTGCCCTAGAACACGAACCTGATAACGAT
>ERZ1022756.238-NODE-238-length-18225-cov-9.536214_pt1 | contig 18225 bp, 14 predicted proteins | sample MGYA00520902_ERZ1022756 | MGnify/ENA primary metagenome ERZ1022756 (study PRJEB33162, sample SAMN09537601) | freshwater metagenome | isolation source: freshwater | place: Canada:Alberta | collected 2017-07 | study: EMG produced TPA metagenomics assembly of the...
AAGAATTATTGGTGGCCTTGTTGGCTCAAGAAAACTAGCCTCTCCGGCAAAAAGTACACGGCCAACCTCGGACCGGATCCGTGAAAGCATTTTTAGCTCTCTTGAGTCAAAGGATGCACTCTCCAAGTCGGTGGTTTTGGATTTGTACGCTGGTACTGGTGCGTTAGGGCTTGAGTCGCTGAGTAGAGGCGCAGTCTCGACAGTTCTTGTGGAAAGCAACAAGCAGGCAGCTGCTGTTTGCATCAGGAACGCACGGCTGATTCAGGATGCCCTAGCGGAAGAAGGCCACGAAGTCTCCGCAAAAGTTCAGATTCAACCGGTTCAAAAATTCCTAGACTCAAGTTCCTTGAAGTTTGATCTAGTCTTTATTGACCCGCCATATGAAGTGACCAACGAGGAGGTTGAAAAGAACCTCGCCTCGCTTTTGGATTTGCTCTCCAGTAAAGCGCTAGTACTGGTTGAGAGATCCAGCCGTGCTGATGCCATTTCAACTGACGGTTATGAACTTCTAGAGACCAAGAGCTTTGGAGATACTGCCATCTACTGGCTGAAGCCAAACTAGACGTTTCTTTCACTCTCGCCCATGTAGACCTGCTGTGGGCGGCCAATTCGATTGTTTGGATCCTGCATCATCTCGCGCCAGTGAGAAATCCACCCTGGCAATCTTCCAAGGGTGAACAATGGAGTAAACATGCGAGGCGGGAATCCCATTGCCTTGTAAATCACGCCGGTGTAGAAATCAACATTCGGGTATAGCTTGCGCTCCGCAAAGTATGGATCGGCGAGAGCAGTAACTTCAAGCTCTTTTGCAATATCCAGTAGCGGGTCAGAGATACCGAGATCTGCAAGGACTCGATCGGCAGTTGCTTTGACGATAGTGGCGCGCGGGTCAAAGTTTTTATAGATTCTGTGCCCGAAACCCATGAGTCGGATGCCTTCTTCTTTGTTCTTCACTCTCTCAACAAATCTTTGGACTGACTCACCGGATTCACGAATCTCGTTCAGCATGTCCAGTACGGCCTCATTGGCACCTCCGTGAAGTGGGCCAAATAATGCGTTGATGCCTGCGGAGACAGAGGCGAACAGATTTGCCTGTGCTGAACCCACCAAGCGAACAGTTGAGGTGGAGCAGTTCTGCTCATGGTCGGCATGCAGAATCAACAGTGTGTCTAGGGCTTTGGTGACTATTGGATTCTGAATATAAGCCTCAGCTTTGGTACCAAAGTTCAATCGTAGGAAGTTCTCAACCATAGATAGAGAGTTGTCCGGATACAAAAGCGCCTGGCCGAGACTTTTTTTGTGAGCATAAGCAGCAAGAACAGGCAGCTTTGCAAGCAATCTTCTGGTTGAAAGTTCGACTTGCTCTTGATCATGCGGATCTAAGGAATCCTGATAAAACGTTGACAGAGCAGACACGCCTGATGAAAGAACAGACATCGGGTGTGCATTCTGTGGGAAAGCATCAAAGAACCTCTTTAGGTCCTCATGGATCAAAGTGTGGCGACGAAGACTCTGGTCAAAAGAATCAAGTTGAGCTTTGTCCGGTAGCTCACCATATATGAGCAAGTAGCTTACGTCTAGGAAAGACTTTTTGGCTGCCAATTGCTCAATTGGGTATCCGCGATAGCGAAGAATTCCAGCCTCACCGTCGATAAAGGTGATTCGTGACTTAGTTGAAGCGGTGTTCACAAATCCTTGGTCAAATGTATGGAGGCCGAGGGTGGACTGCAACTTGCTGATGTCCATTGCGTCAGAACCGATGCTTGAAGCAATCACCGGGAACTCTGCCGTCTTGTCTTTGTAGCTGATAACTACTTTTTCGTTGTCAGTCAAAGCACTCCTCGGTTTGTAAAATTCCTTGATTAGCCTAAGGCATTTTCGAGTCTGGCAGCAGCTCGGTAAATGTCACTGTCGGTAGCAGTTAGAGAAAACCTGACGTACTTGGTGGCGTATTGCCCATAGAAGCTGCCTGGAACCACCACTATTCCCAGCTTCGCCATCTTCTCAACTGTGCTCCAGCAGTCCTCTCCCAAAGTCGCCCAGAGGTAAAGGCCTGCTTCGCTATCGGAAATTTCGAAACCATACCTTTTGACGGCTGCTAGAAGTACCTCACGTCGATTTCGGTAAATCTCTTTCTCGCGCTTAACGTGCGTGTAATCACCTAGGGCAGCGATAACAGCCTGTTGCGTGGGCGTGGGCATAATCATGCCAGCGTGCATTCGCAAATTCACTAAGTCACGAATGAGCTGCTTGGAGCCGACGGCAAATGCCGCCCGGTAACCGGCCATACTAGATTGTTTTGAAAGCGAGTACACGCACAAAACACCTTCGTAGCTATCTCCACAAACTCTTGAATCCAAAACACTTGGAATGACCTCTTCGTCCCACGGGGAACTCCAGCCCAACTCCGCGTAGCACTCATCGGAGGCGAGAAGAGCACCAAGTTCTCGGGCTCGACTGACGGCCTTGGCAAAGTTTGCGACTGACAATACCTTTCCATCTGGATTCCCCGGGGAGTTTATCCAGATCAACTTAGTGTTTGCTGGCCACTTATCAGGATCATCCTCTGACACAAGAGTTGCGCCTGCGAATGCAGCTCCCACCGCGTAAGCGGTGTAAGCAACCTTGGGCTGAATAACAACATCACCCTTGCCAAGCCCCAGCAGAACTGGCAACCAACTAATTAGCTCTTTTGAACCGATGGTTGGCATCACCTGGTCGGGCTCTAAGCCAACCACACCTCGTCTAGCTGCAAACCAGGAGACAACTGTTTCCCTGAACTGCTTGGAACCAGCGGTAGAGGGGTAGCCCGGCGCATTGGAGAAATTTCGCAGCGCATCCTGAACTACCGTGGGGGTTTCATCAATTGGCGATCCAACAGATAAATCGATAGCTCCGTCTTTGTGAAGGGCAGCTTTTTCACTAAAAGGTTTCAGAGATTGCCAAGGATACTCAGGCAGATCGGTAAACAATTAGACCTGTTGAGGTTGTGGGGGAAGTGCAGCAACTATTGGGTGATCGCCCGCAATTGCTCCCACTTTGGCAGCCCCACCTGGGGAGCCGATGGTCTCAAAGAATTCAACGTTTGCCTTGTAGTAATCAGCCCACTGCTCAGGAACATCGTCTTCATAGTAGATCGCCTCGACTGGACACACTGGCTCGCACGCTCCGCAATCAACGCACTCATCCGGATGAATGTAAAGCATGCGGTCACCCTCGTAGATGCAATCTACTGGACATTCTTCAATGCAGGCCTTGTCTTTTAGGTCCACGCATGGGAGAGCAATAATGTAAGTCATTTGTAGGAATCCTTCCTTCCGCTATTTTACTAGCGATGTCCAGAAGCGTTTTTAGCCCAGGTGCCGGGTCTAAGTTTTGGAAACAGGATAACGACTGCACAAATAATCAGCGACCCGTAAACCCAAAAGTTTCCCGCTTGGTTGTTCATTATGAGTGCATCTCCAGCCGCGCTTGGTCGAGACAGCCAGAGGACAGTGCCTGCAAGGGTAAAGCTCATGAGATACAAAGCGCCCCGCGAGTTTCGAAGCAGCCTCAGCGCTACGGCCAAAGCAAAAGTCATAACTAGAGCAACCACAAGCCCGATTGGGGTTCTAGCCTCATCGGAGGCTGTGACGGAGTGTAATAAAGTCCCAGCGAAACCGAGGAGTATTCCCAGCGGAAGTGCCCATAGAGCTAGAAATACAAGCTTGAGCCACAACCACGGCCTGGTGGAAGCTTTGCGAAGTTTCTCTGGCTTGTCGTAGCGGATGTCTCTTCCTGTAACCAACGAGTAGCTCTCGGTAGATACAGCTACTTGACTGGCGTGTTGCTCAAGCGCAGCCTTTTTCTTTAGAGCGGTCTTTGGACCCCCCACTTCGACGTCAAATCTTTCTCCTGGTTCAGCAATCACCCAAAATTGCGGAGCCCTAAACCTGGAATCTCTGGCAAAACGACGAAGGGCCATAGCTGTTGCTTCGTGTGCCTTCTTGTGATCAGGGTGCCCAAAACCACCCTTGCGGTTGTAAGTAATTACGGCATCAGGCTTGAATGATTTCAGCTGGTGATAAATGTCGTCGGCAACCACTGCAGTTGAAACTGAGGTTAGAGACATCTCATCTGTCTGTCGGGACTTGATGGGCTTACCAAACGCGTTCAGCCTCATGCCTGAATCTAGGTAAGCACGAGTTCCAGCAAATTTGTGTTGTATCTGTCCAAGCTGTGAGAGGGCGTTTCTAAGTTCGTTTGAGCGGAACTCGCCCATAGAGGCAAGATTTCCTTCTAGTGGCTTTAGATCTTCTAGTTTTACTCTTCCGCGCTCTCCCCTGGTGAGGGTAAGAACCATTACCTCAGCCCCTGCAGAGGCGCGGTCGGCAATTACGTGGCCAGTGAAAAGAGATTCATCATCTGGATGCGCGTGCACCAGAAGCACTCGTTTGGGGTTGAAGCCAGCTTTAGCCATAATCTCAACTCTAAGTGTTTTAGCTCTCGCTAGCTCGTTTTCTAGCCGAAGCAGCGCGGGCTCTAAGGTTTGGATCCAGCTCTAGCTTGCGAATACGGGTGCCCTCCGGTGTGACTTCCACGCACTCGTCTTCTCTGGCAAACTCAAGACACTCTTCCAAGGACAGCTTTCTCGGAGGTGTCAGTTTCTCGAAATCCTCACTTGAGGAGGCTCTCATGTTGGTGAGCTTTTTTTCCTTGGTGATGTTGACTTCCATGTCATCTGCGCGAGCATTTTCTCCAACAACTTGGCCTGCGTATACCTCTTCGGTTGGTTCAACGAAGAAGGTTCCTCGCTCTTGTAATCCAATAAGCGCAAATGGAGTCACTGCTCCCGCTCGGTCTGAAATAAGGGATCCATTAGTGCGGGTGACAATCTCACCAAACCATGGCTCGTAACCTGCCGAGATTGCGTTTGCAATGCCGGTGCCACGAGTGGTGGTTAGGAATTCAGTCCGGAATCCAATAAGTCCGCGGGATGGAACCATAAACTCCATACGGACCCAACCGGTTCCATGGTTGGTCATGTTCTTCATGCGGCCCTTGCGGGAGGCAAGCAACTGTGTGATTGAGCCCAAGAACTCCTCTGGAACATCAATGGTGAGATCCTCAACGGGTTCATGAAGCTTGCCGTCAACCTTTTTTGTGACCACCTGTGGCTTGCCTACGGTGAGCTCATAGCCTTCGCGTCTCATCTGCTCTACCAGGATTGCCAAAGCAAGCTCTCCACGGCCTTGAACTTCCCAGGCGTCTGGTCGCTCAGTTGGCAAAACTCGTATAGACACGTTTCCAATGAGTTCACGGTCTAGACGATCCTTGACCAATCTTGCGGTGACTTTAGCCCCCTTGACCCGACCGGCCATCGGGGAAGTGTTGATACCGATGGTCATGGAAATTGCTGGGTCGTCCACAGTGATTAGCGGCAAAGGGCGAATGTCGTCTGGATCGGCAAGCGTTTCTCCGATTGTGATCTCTTCAATACCTGCAACCGCAACGATGTCGCCCGGTCCTGCCTGATCGGTGGGGAAGCGCTCAAGTGCTTTAGTGATAAGTAGTTCGGTGATCTTCACTGTCTGGGTTTCGCCGTTTTGCCTGACCCAAGCAACTTGCTGACCTTTTTTTATCGTCCCGTTGAAGATACGAAGCAACGCAAGACGACCTAAAAATGGAGACGCGTCTAGGTTGGTGACGTGAGCCTGCAGCGGAGCGTCCGCGTCATACTTCGGTGCCGGAATGTACTTTAAGATCGCAGCAAACAGAGGTTCTAAATCTGCGTTGTCCGGTAATGAACCATTTTCTGGCTTGTTTAGTGATGCTGCTCCAGCCCGTCCAGATGCGTAAATAACCGGAAGGTTTAAAATAGCATCGACATCAAGTTCAGGAACGTCATCTGATAGATCGCTAGCAAGACCCAGAAGCAGGTCATGAGTTTCCTCGACCACCTCATCAATACGAGCATCTGGGCGGTCAGTTTTGTTTACCAACAAGATAACCGGAAGGTTTGATTCCATTGCTTTGCGGAGCACGAACCGAGTTTGAGGCAGCGGGCCCTCGCTGGCATCAACCAACAAAACAACTCCGTCAACCATCGAGATGCCACGTTCAACCTCGCCACCAAAGTCAGCGTGACCTGGAGTGTCAATTACATTGATGGTGATGGTCTTGCCCTCGGCTGCCTTGCCTGAATAGCTGATGGCGGTGTTCTTTGCAAGGATGGTGATGCCTTTTTCTTTTTCAAGATCACCTGAGTCCATCAACCGCTCACCCATGTTGCTGTGCTCGCCGAAGGCTCCAGTTTGACGAAGCATGGCGTCAACCAGCGTTGTCTTTCCGTGGTCTACGTGAGCCACGATTGCAACGTTTCTAAGGTCTTCTCTGATTGCCAGAGTCATAAAAAACTTCCTTTATATGTGCGCAACAAAGCGCCTTCGCTTGTAGCAATTGGATTTTTGCCTGAACCTGGGCCAAACACGCAACTAGCTATGAAGCTGGCCTCAAGAGATTCCAGTTTAGCTTGGCAGCTATCCCTTTAGGGTCTTAAGGCGAGTTTCACGCCTAATCTGCTGTTGATCTGGGTCTGGGACGGGCACAGCCGCAATCAAACGCTTGGTGTAGTCCTGCTGCGGGTTTCGAAGAATCTGGTTCTTATCGCCCTGTTCGACTATCTCCCCGTGGTTCATGACAGCGATCCGGTCGGCAAGAAAATCCACAACGGCTAGATCGTGACTTACAAACAAGCAAGCAAAGCCAAGATCTTTTTGCAGCTCCTTCAAAAGTTCCAGCACTCTGGCTTGAACCGAAACGTCAAGTGCGCTAGTTGGCTCATCGGCAACCAGGAATTCAGGTGAAAGAGCCAGTGCTCTAGCAATTCCAACTCTCTGGCGCTGTCCTCCAGATAGTTCGTGCGGGTACCTGTTGCGGTAGCTAATTGGCAGCTGAACCTGATCTAGCAATTCATCAATTCGCTTGTTGGCTTGGTCTTTTGAGAATTGCTTTGACAGTACAAGCGGTTCGGCAATGGATTGGGCGATGGACCACCTTGGGTTTAGTGAAGAGCCTGGATCCTGGAAGACAATTCCCAGCTTGCTCCGTAGCTGCCTAAGCTCTGACTTCTTGGCTTTGGATATATCCTTACCCGCCACAACCAGGCTTCCCGACTTTACTGGTAGCAAACCAACAGCGGCACGGCCAACTGTGGTTTTTCCAGAACCAGACTCTCCCACAAGTCCCACAACTTCACCCTTGGCAATCTCTAAGTTAATGTTCTTAGCTGCCAGAAACGCAGGTACTCGACCGCGTTTGGGATATTCAATCTCAACGTCCTTTAGAGACAAAACAAGTTTGGCTTTTGAAGCAGGCTTTGCTGCTACCGCAGCTCCACGGCCAAGATTTGGAACTGCTGCGAGTAATTGCTGAGTGTAGACCTGCTGAGGAGATTTGTATATTTGACGAGAGCTTCCCTGCTCAACCATCACTCCATCTTTCATAACCAATACGCGATCAGCAAGGTCAGCGACAACACCCATGTCGTGTGTTATCAGCAAGATGGCTGAGTTCAATCTTTTATGTAAGTCTCTAAGAAGATCAAGAATTTCAGCTTGAATTGTTACATCTAGTGCGGTAGTTGGTTCATCTGCAATTAAGAGTTTTGGGTCGCAAGAAATAGCCTGAGCAATCATGGCTCTTTGTCGCTGGCCCCCCGAAAGCTGATGTGGGTAGGAGTTGAAAGCTTTCTCCGGATCTGGTAGGTCGACCATGGACAGTAGCTCAATTGCACGCTGCTTAGCTTTTTCGTTGGTGATGCTGAAGTGAACTTTGAGGGTCTCCATAATCTGGAATCCGATTGTGTAAACGGGGTTGAGGGCAGTCATTGGCTCTTGGAAGATAACCGCGATTCCGCTTCCGCGAAGCTCACGAAGGCGCTTGGGTGTTGCTGTGACTAGTTCTTCGCCATCTAGCTTGACGCTTCCAAAAACTCGACCGTTTTGAGGAGTAAGACCAAGCAATGCCATTGAACTTGCACTCTTACCCGAACCAGATTCACCAACAATGGCCAGCACTTCCCCGGCCGCGATTTCGTAGCTTAAATTCTTGGCAGCTGGCACCCACTCGCCCTCAACCCAGAAATCAACCCCTAGGTCCTTCACCTCAAGAATCACCTGATTCATAGCTCAGCACCAACTTCCATAGCGGACTGTGTGAAACTAGCAGGGTGAGTTCCCAACTGCTTCGATCTCGGTCGGGCAAAATCATGGCCGTTTTGGGGATTATCTTTGCGACTATCGGTGTTGTTTCCCTTGCCTCCGAGCCGATTGCAATTTTTCTGGCTAAAGTCTGGATCTACGTCTGGTTTGGCTTTTTTGCTTGGCTGTTGTTCTGGAATCCAAGCATCAAAGTTTCCGAATCCGAGATTGTTATTGACAACATTTTTAGATCTACTACTTTGAACTGGAGTTCCATAAAGCGTATAGACACCAAGTACTCGCTCACTCTCGAAACAGATGTTGGCACTGTTCGTGCCTGGGCTGCTCCAGCCCCATCGCGATACGCGGGATTCCTTGCCAACAAAAGCGAAGCGCAACATCTCCCCGAAAGCAGCTTCATCGGAAACGGATTGGTGCGTCCAGGGGATTTGACCAGTAGTGATAGCGGGGTTGCTGCCTACGTAATCAGAAGCCAATGGGAAAAACTCCGAGACAAGAATCAATTGGGGGCCGAACCTGTGGTTTCGATCCGATGGGCGCTCATGCGAATAGCTGTGTTCCTGGTTTTGAGTGCGGCTGCAGTTCTTGGATTTATTTCTTAGCACTTGCATCAACCGCCTTACGGGCAACTAGTCTTCTAAAACCAGCAACGAGGCCATCGGTTGCGATGTGGAACCTTCTTTGTCTTGGGTCAAATGCGTCTCGTAAGCCGTCTCCGATGAAGTTGATGCACAGCGCGATGATGATAATGAAAAGGCCCGGCCACCAAAACAGCCAAGGTCTGGTTGAAAAGGCTTCTTGATACTCAGAGATGATTTGACCGAGTGATATGTCCGGTGCCGTGATTCCAAATCCCAAGTAGCTAAGCGAGGTCTCGAGCAAAATTGCTGCACTCATCAAAAGCGTTGTGTTTACGATGATGACACCAATCGCATTTGGGAGTATGTGTTTGAAAATAATTCGGCCAGGCCCTGCTCCAGCAACCCTAGCTGCGTCAACGAACTCTCGTTCGCGAAGTGACAGAAACTCTGCCCTGACAAGTCGTGAGAGGCCTGTCCACAGAAACAGCCCTAAAAAGAAGGCCAGGAATAGTGCACTACCGCCACCAAAGGCTCGACCAACAACTGCTCCAAGAATTAGCACAGGAATGATGATGATGACGTCAGTCAAACGCATCAAGACCGAGTCAATCCAGCCACGGAAGTATCCGGCTATTGATCCCACTAAAACCCCAATAATGGTGGTGATAAACCCGATTACGAACATAACGGTCAGAGATTGTTGAATTCCCCTCATGACTCGAGCAAAGATATCTTTTCCTAGGGTGTCTTGTCCAAAAGGGTGCTCACCTAGTGAAGGCGGGAACAAAGTAAGTGTTGGGGTTCCACCAACGTTTAACAGGTCATAGTTTTCGTACCAGTTGTGCTTCCACCAACCCGGAATTCTGAATCCGTCAATTGCAAATGATCCTGAAGCGTCAACTATGAGCTTTCCGGTTCCTCCAACTACCGTGCCAACGGAAGAAAAAGAAATGACAATAACAAAGATAAGAACTACAAGGCCAATCATGGCCCCGCGGTGCTTCAGAAAGCGTCTACGAATCAGCTGACCCTGGCTTACACCTGCTTGCTCATCGCTTGAAGTGCTGACCACTTTTTTGCTTGCCATTAGTTCAACCTAATCCTTGGGTCGAGAGCGGCATAGGCGATATCTGCGACCACGTTGAAGACAACCGCAACAATGCCAGTCACAAGAAACACACCCATTACTAAGTTGAGATCGACTGCCTGGAGACCCAGATTGAAAAGTGACCCCATGCCCTGCCAAGCAAAAATCCGCTCGGTGATGATTGCTCCTCCAATTAGCCCTCCGATGTCGAAGGCAACGATTGTGACAATCGGAATCATGGCATTTCGAAATGCGTGCCTCATGATTACAGTTCTTTCAGCAAGCCCCTTGGCTCTAGCTGTGCGGACGTAGTCCTGATTCATTACTTCAAGAAGGCTTGAGCGTGCGTACCTGGTGTAGGCCGCAAGTGAGCCAATTGAAAGCGCGATGGTCGGCAGTAGAAGGTGTCCGAAGCTATCTAGCATTTGGAACCACATATCTCCTGGCAGGTTTGGGGTTTTGGCCCCTATGGTCGAAATGATTCCCTGAGCCTGCGGAATCATCAACTGGTAATCACTCCAAGTTTGAAGAACACGATCAACAATGACCAGCCCTAGAGTCAGGATGCTGATTATTCCAGCAGCACGGACAATCTGCTTTTTATCTTCGCCTCCGAAAAATGACCCAGCAACAAATGCCACAGCAACCGCGAGGCCAACAAGAGCAAGTAGTGTCCAAAGTTCCGGGATAAAGAAGAATAGAAATTGGAGCGGGTACCAAACAGCTAGCCAAAAACCAATGACTGCAGCTGAAGCCAACAGCATTCCGCGGTGCTTGAAGCCTGTAGTAAGAGCAATCACAATGGCCGAGATTATTGCCCCACCGACTGTGATTCCAATAAGTCCTAGCGAAGGCTTTTCAAACCACCCCGAAAGCAATAGTGCTTGCAGACCTGCGAAGGTAACAGTGGTTCCGATAGCAAGAACCTTGGCACGTGTTTTGGAGCTTCCCCCAACTATTCCCATCCACACAGCGCCGGAGACAAGTGCAATTACTGCCGCCAGCCAAAGCGGAACTTCCGGATTACCCAAGAACTGATTGAAGCGAATGGCACCCCATTCCTTCAGTAGCACTGCGAACCAGAAGATTGGAAGTGAATAGAAAACAAAAGTCATGAATGTGACTGTGTAGTCGTATCCGCTGTACTGACGGAGCGCGGTGGACATACCAATTGCAACTCCAAGCACAATTGCGACGATTGTTGCCAGGGTGATCAGCTGGATAGTTGAGACCATGGCGCCAGCCAACGCTTCGGTGACCGCTTGCTCGCCACGAGAAACCGAGATTCCAAGATCGCACTGCCCGATGAAGCAACCGGCAACACCCGCCAACCAAGAAAAGTAGCGAAGAGCTGGTGGGGTATCCAAATCCAAAACTCTGGTCAGGTAAGCGATTTTCTCTTGAGCATTAGGGTCACTAGATCCGCGGAGCTCCTGAAGAGGGTCGCCTGAAATGGCTGTGAGATAGTAAACAATAAATGAGGCTGCGAGCAGAACAAGGATTGTTGCAAAGAACCTTCTGACTATAAATGCCAGCATGTGCAACACCTCCTTTGGTTTGATTCTCCCCTCGGGAAACTCTACCAACGAGGGAAGGCTGTATCTCAAGAAGCGAAAAACCGGCTGGTAGCTTGTGGGCTACCAGCCGGTTTTTACACTGTGTATACCTATGGCCAGTTATTAGCTAACTGGGGTCCACTCCCAGAAGTTCCAGAAGTAGCCAGGTGATAGAGGGCCTGGCTTGACGCCTGAGACCTTCGCACTTGCAACAGTCAAGGCAGGGAACTGGAAAATGGTGGTTCCGTATGCATCCGAAATCAATGTCTTTTCGATTTCAGTCATGATCTCGGTCTGCTTGGTCGGGTCGCTCGTTACCTTTAGTTCATCCAGAAGCGCGTCAACAGCAGGGTTGCCGTAACCGCTGTAGTTTCCAGCCTTCTCCAGAGGATCAGTGTATGAACCAAAGTACTGTTCGGACCCTGAAACAGCCAAGCTTGTCGACTGCCACGCGAAGATTACTGCATCGTGTGGATTGATTGGGAACAAGCTAGGGTCAGTAAACTCCCAGTTTGGCTCGTTTGTGTCAACTACGTTGAAACCAGCAAGAGCTGCAGACTTCTGTATCAACTCAAGCTGCTGCTGACGACGAGTGTTGCCAGTTGGATACCAGAACTTTACGTCTACCGGTGCAGTAACTCCTGCTTCAGCAAGCAAAGCCTTAGCGCGGTCGATGTCTAGGTTTCGAACATCAGCTGCACCAGAAGCTGCGGTGATTGCCTTGTAGCGATCTGAACCTGGGATGGTCAAAAACGACTCACGAACAGTTGCGTTCGGGTTCAGTGGCTTGATGATCTTGTCTACGATTTCGTCGCGAGGAATTGTCAACAAGAACGCCTGACGAACCTTTTGAGCCTTAGTAGCATCGCCACCGTAGGTCGCAGGGTCGAATGGACCGCCGTTGTTGAAGGTTAGGTCGATGTGCTCATAAGCGCCTTCTTCACCTTGGAAGATTGTTGCACCTGCCGAATCTGCAATTCCTTGGGCCACAGCTAGCGAGTCAGCGGTTGGCTGACCAGTAGCGATGTCGAGCTCTCCATTTTCTAGAGCCTGAAGTTGAGCCACAAAGTCAGCAATGAATCTGACGGTGATTCGCTCAAACTTAGGTGATGGCCCCCAAGTGTAGACAGGGTTTGAAACCAATGTGATGTACTGATCAGCAACAATTTCTTCAATGATGTAAGGGCCGCTTGACAGGTAGGTTAATGGGTTCTCCGGAAGAGCAGTGAACTGGTAACCGTTGTTCCAAACTTCGGCAACTTTAGCAAGCCATGCGTCATCCTCGTTCTGGATGGCTTCGATCAGTTTAGTCTTTGCTTCCGCTGGATCAGTAATTTCTGGGTAAGCCAACATCACTGTTCCGTGAGCTGGCATGCCTACACCGAAAGCAAACTCCCAGTCGACGTATGTATCGTCGTAAACCAAAGTAAGGGTTCTGCCGTCTGCGCCAATTTCTGGAGTCTGAGTTACTAGATCCAAACCAGCAGTGGAGGCTGGTGAGAACACGGCGGCAGTTTCAGCGAAGGCACCTGAAGTAGCTGCCCACTGGAACAGCATGTCGGCAGCGTCAATTTGAGTTCCATCTGACCACTTGACACCCTCATTGATGGTGTAGCGAACAGTTAGAGGCTCGTCGCTGATCTTCTCAAATGAACCATATCCGGTGTCTTTGACTAGAGCAGGAGTGTTGTTGTAGTACTGGAAGCCAGAGTTAGTCATGTAGGTAATGTTTGCGTTTTTAGTAGCGTTACCTGAGCTCGAGCTTGTGTTGTAGTTGTCAAATGCCTGGTTGAATGCAACCGTGATTGTGGTTCCTTCGACGATCTGAGACTGGTATGGCAATGCACAACCGCTCAGTGTCACAGCAACCGCGCTCAACAGTGCCACTAGGCCTGTTCTGCGACGATTCTTCATGTTTCTCCTATTTTCGAGTTTTGACACCCGACTGTCCTTGAGGGCAAAATCACTCATCAAAAAAAGCGGGATCCTTTACCTCTTGAGCTTAGACCCGCGCTTGATGCTTTAGCTTCGATGGCGGGGCAAACCGACAAATAGTAACGATTCTGTTAAGTTCTCCAGACTCACTTAGGCTTGAGACATGCAGGAATCTAGGGTCTTGATTTATGACGGAGATTGCCGGTTTTGCCAGCTGAGCCTTGAATTTGGGCTCCGAAACCTTCGTATCTTCCCCAGATATGTGGCGTTCCAGCGAATTCAACCCTCTGACTTTGGGCTGACCCTAGAGCAAGTCCGAGCTCAGATTTGGCTAACGGAGAAAGCCCCTTCGAAATATCCACCTCTCGGGGGGCACCTCGCGGCCGGTGCGATACTCAAACTCCAGAGATCAAGGTTCCTTCGGGTTTTGGGCTGGCTGATGTGCACTCCACCAACATCTTGGGTTGCAAGTTTGCTCTATAGGCTCGTCGCTGCCAACAGGCACCGACTACCGGGGGGTTCCAGGGCATGCAAAATCGAAGACACCTATCTTGAAAAGTAACCATGGCCTTCGAATAAAGATTGAGCTCGTCATAGTTTTTGCCCTCAGTCTTGGTGCAAGTGCTATTTACTCAATCATTTCTCTTGCTTCCAAATTGACTGCCGAGACCAATCTTTCAAACCAAACAGCAGTAATCAATCGCCAGCTTTCGGATCGGCAATGGCTTGACTTCAGTTATCAGTTCTTTGGCATTGCATTCAGCTTGGCCCCGGTGGCACTGGTTCTTTTTCTGCTTTGGGAAAAAGGAAGGTCCCCCTTCGAGGTAATCGGATTGAACTTCAATCAGTTAACTCGTGATCTTTGGCGAGGCACTTGGATGGCTGCTCTTGTTGGAATCCCGGGCCTCGGACTATACCTTGCTTCAAGGCAATTGGGTGTATCTGCGGAGGTTATCCCAGCCGAAGTGGGGCAATACTGGTGGACAGTACCCATGCTGATTTTTGCAGCTTTGAGGGCTTCGCTATTGGAAGAAGTGATTGTCGTAGGCTACCTATTCAACCGGCTTAGTCGTTTAGAAGTTTCGAGTAAGTCTCAACTACTGATAAGTGCTTCTTTGCGGGGAACATATCACCTGTATCAGGGCTTCGGGGCGTTTTTAGGGAACTTCCTAATGGGACTGCTGTTTGGCCACCTCTACCAGCGATTTGGTCGAATAATGCCACTTGTCGTGGCCCATTTTCTTCTAGACGTCGCAATCTTTGTTGGCTACGCCAATCTAAAGGATGTCCTGACTTTTCTTTGAGTAAAAACTAAACTTTCCAGATCGGCAAACGCCAACCTAGCAAAAGCGCTAGCACCCTGAGAACTATTGTGAAAATAGCCCCAACACCTATTGCTACAAAAGCCTCTGCGTTTAGCAAGTTTAATCCCACAACCACCCAGCCACCTGTAAACGCGATAACCGCATATGGAATGTGGTCACTGAATGCCTTCGGAATTTCGTTGACAACAATGTCTCGAAGTACTCCACCAAAGACTGCGGTAAGAACTCCCATGATCACCGAGATAACCGCAGGGACCCCAGCATTGAGTGCCAACTGAGTTCCACCTGCAGTAAATGCACCAAGCCCTATCGCGTCTGGCCATTGCATGGCCCGCTCAGTTAACTCAATGTGACGGGCCCTCATGAACAATAACGCTCCAAGGCAAATCAGAATTAGAATCCAAACCCATATCTCGTTCTCGACCCAGAAGAATGGTCTGCGATCCAAGAGAATGTCACGGAGGGTTCCTCCACCAAATGCAGCTAAGCCAGAAACCATGGCCATGCCAACTAAATCGAGACGTTTGCGAGCAGCTTCAAGAAGTCCCGATAGAGCGAATGCGAGGGTCCCGATTACCTCAAATAAAATCGTGCCGTTTAACAAAAGCCAGCTGGTGTCCAGCATTATTAGCGGACAACCTTAACCAAGCGATAGCCTTCGCCTTCTGTTAGCACTTCATGTGTGAAATTGATTCCGATGTTGCCTAAAGTTACGACGTAGTCTGCGTCAGTTACATTTTCGGAAGCCACCACGCTGCCTTCAACCAGCAGCAAGTCCTTGATGTTTGCTTCATCTATCCAAAACTTAACAGTGAAGACTTCGGTTCGTGTTTGACCAATAACCACAATTCGTTCGCCTGGAACATCTTGGAGATAGCTTCTAGCATCCCACCCTGCTCGGTCAAAGTATGCTGCGGTTCCATTGATTTCAATCAGTTTTGTTTGTGACATCAAGAGAGCGAGAATCAAAACCACAGGAATCATAAAGCGCCCCACAACTAGATTTCCAACCTCAGGGTTGACAATCCAAAAGATAACAACAGAGCTTACAAACAAGCCAACAAAGATAAAGACCCCTTGGCTGTCTCCAATCCCAGGCAATGTCGATCCGTCAGCGTACTGCTTGTCGAATGTAGGTGGATAGTAGATGGTGAACCACATCGAAGCGGCAACAATGATTGAGCCTTGGACGATTCGAAATAGTCGCTCGGAGTTGCTGAACCTGGGCAGCAGTAGGCCCATAACAATGAATTGCGGAATTAGGAACTCGTAGTATCTGAGAATGAGTCGATCACTGTGATCGTCGCCACTTGCGGAAACATACCCTTCGAAAACTGCTACGACAAAAATCATTGAAACAGCGACTAAAGCAATAAGGACAAAAAGTGCGCTAACTTCACCAATTGGTTGCTTAGTTTTTGCAACTGCATAACTTACTCGAAGCGAAAGAAATAGGGGCACACCCGCCAATAGCAAAACTGCGGCGGCATGCGCTAGGAGATGAGTTGATGCAACAGTCACTAGAACTTCTAATCCAGAGCGTGCAACTTCGCCAGAACCAATAGATACGTTTTCAGCAGTGGCTGCTCCGGTAAGTGCTCCCACCGGAGAACCGTAGCCACCAAAAAGCTTTAGGCCCTCGGTGCCTGCAAGAGCAAATCCAATGCCAAACTTGGAAACAACAAATCCAATCGAAACAGCAGCAGCAGCCCTCAGGCCCTTTAGCCAGGAAGATTCGTGCTGCTTGAAAGCAAAAATGAAAGCAAAAAATACAAACGCGGGAAGCATGAAGATTGCGTGTGGCTTCACCAGTGCCGTGGCTCCCAAGCTAAGACCCGAAACGATCCAGAAAAGCCAGTTTTCCTTTTTAGACACAATCAGTGTCAGCAAAATAGTGAGGGTCATCATTGAGAAGTACATAGCTTCAGGCATGAAGTAGGAAACCGGGATAGCAACTGGACTAAGAGCGGTCACGGAGGCTACAAAAACCGCCCATCGGAAGCTTAGAAACCTAATTGCAATTAGGAATGTGAACAAAACTGTGCCTAGGAAAAAGAACGAGTTAATTGCTTTCGTACAGGAGTAAAACTCGGTTCCGCAGTAATTAGTCAAACCCATAACCAACGAGAAAAGGTAATTCGAATAGAACTGCTCGGCAAAAGGCAGGTTTTTGGCTTGACTGGTGTAGATGTACTCATCCTGCATTATTGAAGGAAGAACTGTCCAAACCCGACTTATTGACCAGAGTGCTAGGGCAAACGGAACCACAATCCAGCCGTGCTCAGCCCTGAGTTTTGCTACCAAGATATGTCCCCTTTATGTCTAGGTCTTGTCGGGACAGCAGAAACATCGTGGCTAACAAAAGCTAGAAGTAGCTGGAACCCAAGAATTAATGGCACTACCGAGATCATTACTGTTCCAGTGGTAGCTGCCACGCCTGTTGTCATCGACTGGTTGTATGAAGCGATTCCAAAAATCAAACCAAACCACCAAAGCGCCATGCCTAAAGGTAGCTCTATAGATGCGGCCGAAACATCGCGAAGATAGTAGTTGTAAAACAAGCGTTTATGAAAATTCTTAAAGTGCTTCCATGGGAACTCCCAAAGCGTCTTGATGATGCTTAGGTTACTCTTTTCAGTTCCATAGCGAGCCTGCATAGGAACGTCCCAAACTACAGCCCTGTACAGGCTCAGTCGAAACAATATGTCCGACTCAAAGAAGAAACGCTTGCTAAGCATTTCTAATGGCAGTGCTTTTAGGACATCTCGATGAATTGCGGTGTAGCCATTGGTTGGGTCAGTTATGTTCCAGTAACCGGTTGAGATCTTTGTGAGCAACGAGAGCCCAGCGTTTCCAAGAAGACGAAGACTGGGCATTTGGCTTAATCCAGTGAGGCTATCTAGTCGATCCCCCTTGGTGTAGTCGGCCCGACCGTTTACAATCGGCGCCACTAGTTCGTTGATTAGAACCGGGTCCATTTGCCCATCGCCATCGAGCTTCACAATAATCGTCGCGTCCGTTTCTAGAGCAGCTTTGTAGCCAGTAATCATTGCTCCGCCAACACCTAGGTTTTCCTCGTGGAAGATAACCCTTACTCGCCTGTCAGAAGTCTTTTCCTGGACCAGCTTTCCAGAACCATCAGGGCAGGCATCGTCCACAACAAAGATGTATGAGACTTCGTCGCCAATTTCTGACAGAGTCTGGAGAACGTGTGATGTCACCTTATAAGAAGGTACGACTACCGCAATTACCGGTTTAGACAATCGAGCCCCCAAAGAGGCGCTTGAGTTGAATACTCAAAACATAGCTAGTGAATTGTCCCATTGTCAGATTTTGCTTACTTCCAGTTTGGTAAATGAAGCCCTGAGGCTAAATTTACTTGAAAACTCTGTATTCATAGCCTTGGTAACGCAAAAAAGCCCAAGGAGTTCCTTGGGCTTTTTTGCACATGGTGGAGATGGGGGGAATTGAACCCCCGTCCGATGTTTGGATTCTGACTCTTCTACGGGTGTAGCTTCAATACTGTTTTACTCGACTCCG
>ERZ1022756.239-NODE-239-length-18167-cov-11.027606_pt1 | contig 18167 bp, 20 predicted proteins | sample MGYA00520902_ERZ1022756 | MGnify/ENA primary metagenome ERZ1022756 (study PRJEB33162, sample SAMN09537601) | freshwater metagenome | isolation source: freshwater | place: Canada:Alberta | collected 2017-07 | study: EMG produced TPA metagenomics assembly of the...
CCACTTCGAAAACTGCACGCCAAGTTCGGCATCTCCGAATAAGCATTCGGAATAACTAGTGGCAATACTTATTGATCAAGCGCAGTGGCCATGGCGCGATTGGTTATGGTGTCACATGATTAGTGACACTTCGGTTGTTGAACTCAAGGAATTTGCTTCAGATTTGGGTCTGCCAGATCGTGGCTTTCAGGGTGATCATTTTGACGTACCTGAACATATGCGCGAAATTGCAATTGCAGCTGGGGCGATTGAAGTTAATACCCGCGAAATCTTGCGGGCACTTTATGCCTCTGGGCTTCGTCAACCACCAAAGCAAAGACAGGGTCGGCCAAAGCAAGTTCCAATTCATCAGCCGTAACTCCATAGCTTGCGAATCTGCAATGGGCTTTCTGGCACAATGAGCACATGACTACAACCCAAATCAGCAACACCCAGGTAAACCTCGCGAAGTTTGCGTGGATGTCGATTGTTGTCAGTGTTGTTGTATTTGGAATGAAAATGGCCGCTTGGTGGGCAACTGGATCGGTTGGTCTGCTTTCGGATGCACTTGAATCAACCGTAAACATCGTTGCCGCAGTAGTGGCGCTGTTCGCGCTTCGCACCGCTATGAAGCCAGCAGACGAACTTCATCACTTTGGTCGCGGCAAGGCAGAGTACTTCTCCGCCTCAATCGAAGGCTTCATGATTCTGTTAGCGGCGCTAATCATCGTCTACACGGCAGTGGAACGAATCATCACGCCTCGCGAACTTGAACAAATTGGTTGGGGCTTAACAATCTCTACAGTTGCTGCCTTGATTAACGGTGGTGCCGCATTGATTCTGCTGCGTGCTGGAAAACTTCACCGATCGCCAGTTCTAGTTGCTGACGGTAAGCATTTAATGACGGATGTCTGGACTTCTGCGGGCGTCATTGTTGGTGTTGGTTTAGTGGTGGTAACCGGCTGGAATCGCCTCGATGGAATTGTTGCGCTGGCAGTGGGCCTAAACATCATTGTTACTGGAGTTAACTTACTTCGCAGCAGTACTGCGGGCTTGATGGATAAAGCACTTTCCGATGAAGATCACTTAAAGATTGTTAAAGTTTTGACGAAGTATGAAAGTGACGAAGTTAAGTTCCACGAACTACAAACTCGTGAAGCTGGACGGCAACGCTTTGTTTCGATGCACGTGCTAGTTCCTGGTGCTTGGACAATTCAAAAAGGTCACGATCTTTCCGAGAACCTAGAAGCAGATATCATTGCTGAACTTCCCAACACACTTGTGACAACTCACGTTGAACCGCTAGAAGACGAGCGCTCTTGGGCCGATCAAACAGAAGGCCAATATCGCTGGCGTTAGCTTTGGGAAACTTCCTTAGCGACCCGACGTTCAGTAAAGAAAGACATAAGTGGGATTGTGCCGGCAAGCATGATCAAAATTGTTTTGCCGAAGGACCACTTCAATTTCGTTGACAACATAAAAGTTGCTACAACATAAACCGGAAATAGATACCCATGTGCAGTCCAAGCTGCTGCATAAAACGGCGGTTCTGGGTTTTCTAGTACTCGAACTGAAATCAGGAACGCAGTCAGAATCAAAAGTACTGAGCCAACCACTACCGCCATGATCCGATAGAACAGCCATTGCTTTGCAAAATCTTCACGATTCATTGTCATGTCCTAAGTCTGCATTACTTTTTGCGATTTCTGCGAATTCCAACTCATCACGCGCCACTCGAACCCACATCATTGCCACAATTCCAGCAAAGAACAGCCAGTTAAATGTGTAGGCAACGTTTTGCCAATTCAGCCCCTTCACTACCGGTTCCGTGAATATGGGACCAACAGGGACGAGTGATTCTGCAGGTGAGGTTGCAACTAAATAGCCATCATGGGCGATCGTTCTGGAATTCTCGACTATCAAGTTTGTTGTCAGTGGTTCAATGCCATTTACTAACTTGAGGCCAGGCACATCTTCGCTGGGCTGCATCACACCAGATACGGTCTCATCGCCAGATGCGGGTGCAATTTGTTCTGGAGTCTCAGTGAATCCTCGAACTACGCCAACGCTAGATTCATCCGCAAGTTCCATGATGTCTACCACCCAATAGCCAACTGGCACTGCCCAAGAAACCAATGCTTCGCTTTCTGGATCCGGGCTGACCATCGACTTACCATCGACAACACGCTCTGGCATCAAAATTCTTTCGTCTGGTTGCCAGGTTCCGGTTACTGAAGTTGGCACACCAACTGATGAAGCAGGTAAATAGTCTCGCAATGGACTTAGTTCTTCAAATGAAAGAACGGTTGCACTTTCTGGTGGCACATAAGCCTGAGCTCTATCCCATTGCCAGTACGCCAGACCTACGCATGCAATAAATGAAAAAGCGCCAAGCGCATGTATCGCAATCAGGCGAAGTGAAAAGTAGCGCTTCATAACTTCTTATTGTTCGTTATCGTCCTGCTCGAAGTTTATTTTCTTCATGTGTCGATTCAGGCTGAACATCAGAAGAACCACGGCAATCGTAAGAATGAGCAGAACTATTCCGCCAATCGGACCAGGATTGACTTTTGTAGGGTCAAGAATCGTTGAGGATGGAAATGGCTCTGGAGAGTTTCCTGAAATTGAAGTGATAAATCTAAACATCTACGCTCCCCTAAGTCCTTCAAATAAATCGTTCTCTTCCACAATTTCACCAATTCGTGAAATAGCAAGTTCATAGTCTTCAGTTGGCCAAATTTGCGCAAGTTTCTCATTTGGAATTGCAAACCAACTGCCATTCGGATCAATCTGGGTCTCATGTGCTTTTAGCGCAGCTTCGCGGATTGGAAACCAGTTCGCACAATCAATCCGCGCAGTGACGCGATCAGTTACTAAGTCTTCGTCTTCCCATTCATCCAGCCACTCTTGATACGGCGAATCGATTCCTAAATCCTGGCAAGCATCATGCATAGCCTGAACTCGTGACTTTGAAAATCCATGGTGGTAATAAAGTTTTGCTGCAGCCCAAGGCTCTAGTTCAGTTTTGTAGTCCGGGTTAGCAGCTTGCTCCCAAGCAAAGATCGAAACTTCATGAGTTCTGATGTGGTCTGGATGTGGGTAGCCACCATTTTCGTCATACGTAGTTATTACATGCGGCTTAAACTCGCGAACAATATCAACAAGGGGTGCGCTGACAGTTTCAATAGGTAAGTCAGCAAAGCAACCTTTAGGAAGGGGTGGCTTTGGATCGCCATCTGGCCAACCAGAATCTTCAAATCCCAACCAGCGATGGGATACGCCAAGAATCTCAGCGGCGCGCTTCATTTCGTCTTTACGCACTTCAGTGATTGATCTATCACCAAGTTCGAATCCAGGATTCAGAATGTCGCCACGTTCACCACCCGTGCAACTAACAACCATGATTTGCACACCTTCGCTGATGTACTTTGCCGTGGATGCTGCGCCTTTGCTTGATTCATCATCTGGATGGGCATGCACGGCGAGCAGTCGAAGTGGCTCACCTTTAGCTGGCAAATACGATTCCACGCCAGAATCAATGAAGTCGTTTTGCGCCATGCCTCTATTCTCCACTATCTCGTTCAAGGACGTATTCTGGAGGGAGTATGGCAAACAACTCAAATCTCCCAGAGCACATCCAAATTCGATATGGTGTGCGGCGCCGACGCGTTGTCCCGGTGTTGATTGGAATTTTGATTGCTGGCGTGATCTCAGGGAGCCTCGCCTACGCAGCTTTTCGCCAACAGAATCCAAGCGTAAGTGCGAAGTTGCTCACTTTCGAGGTCGTTTCCCCCACTCAAGTTAATGTGACTTGGGAACTGGCTCGCGGACCTGAACTGGCAACATACTGTGTAGTTCGTGCCCAAGATATTTCGCGCACAGATGTCGGATACGCAATCGTAACTGTTGCCGGTGGCAGCGACTACGAACAAATCACCTACTCGATAACCACTAATGGCGAGGCAGTACTGGCTGAAGTTTTGGGCTGCTCAAACTCCCAAAACATGCGGGTTCCCCCTGCAAATTTCCCACCAGGAGTGAAGATTCCAGAGCAGGTCGCTCCTGGAGTCGCACCAACTAGCTAAATACGCGTAATGTCTATCGAATGAACGAAGTTTGGTTGACGCAAGAAGCATACGATCGGCTCAAAGCTGAGCTTGAGCATCGCAGTGGCGAGTTTCGCGAAGAGATTAAGGCACGTATCACGGCCGCTCGCGAAGAAGGCGATCTAAAGGAAAACGGTGGTTACCACGCAGCTCGAGAAGAGCAGGGTAAAAATGAAGGCCGTGTCCGCCAGCTAACAAAGATGCTGGAAGCTGCTCAAATTGGCACACCTGATATTCAAGAAGGCATAGTTTCGCAAGGCATGGTCGTAACTGTTAACTTCCCTGACTTAGATGACACTGAAACATTCCTGTTGGGCTCTCGCGAAGAAGCTGCTCATACATCTATTGATGTCTACTCACCAACTAGTCCAATGGGCGCGGCAGTTCTCAATCAAGAAGTTGGCGCTGAGATTTCATACGAAACCCCATCAGGAAAAACTCTGCGCATTGTTATCGTTGCAGCAGAACTTTACGTTCCTTAGTCCTACTTATTGCGGGTTTTAAATGCTCGCACTGCTAGTGGCGCAAAGATTGCCAACAGCAAGAAACAGTAGGCAAATGAAAGTTCTACTGGGTAGCGCTCTGGGAATGAATCTCCAAGCAATGGAGTTGGATTCCCAAATAACTGGCGAGCAGCTAGAGCTAAACAAGAAACTGGATTCCACAATACAAACGGCTGTAGCCACTCCGGCATGGTTGCAACTGGTGTGAAGATATTTGAAGCGAATGTGAATGGGAAAATCCACGCTAAGCCTGCGGTGCCAGCTACTTCAGAGTTAGGCATGTGTAGCCCAATCCATGCTCCTACCCAAGTAATCGCATAGGCAAATGAAGCAAACATGAAGTAAGCCAGTGCGGCATCTGAGAATCCGTTGTTTATTCTCCAGCCAACAGCAAGGCCAGTGATGGAAAGAATTGCAATCACCAGAATGTTTTGCAACAACGATGCCAATGTATGTCCAGTAAGAACTGCGCCTGGTCGCATTGGCAAAGAACGGAATCTATCCATGATTCCCTTGCTGGCATCTTCAGTAATTCCAACTGTGATTCCAGCAACAGCGAACATAACAGTCTGAGCCAAGATTCCTGGAATCAAGTACTCACGGTAAGCCTGAGCTCCACCGGGGCCAACGTCAATTGCGCCGCCGAATACAAAAGCGAAAAGCAAAACGAACATTACTGGCTGAATCAAAGCAAAGAAAAGTGATTCGGGAACGCGAGTGATCTTTAAAAGATGTCTGCGAGAAACAGCGATGCTGTCCGTTATCAACCAGCCAAAGCGAGGACGTGGCGCTGTTGCTTCCTTAATTGAATCTGTTGTCAAAGTACTCATGTTTATCCTCTGCCCCTTCGTCCACGGCGTCCCTTAGCAGGCCCTGCAGCTTCTTCGGTGTTTTCTGTTACATGTCCCGTAAGGCTCAAGAACACATCATCAAGTGTTGGTCGACGTAGCGCAATGTCAGCAATCGAGATGTTGTTTTCATCCAGTTTGCGAACAATGTTAACGATCGCAGTTGATCCACCAGCTACGGGAAGCAGGATTGTCTTAGTCAGGTCTTCTGTGATCGCTGGAGCAGAACCAAACTCTGCAATCGCAATGGCTGCCTTTGAGACATCAGACGCGGATTCAACAACAATCTCAATCCGGTCTCCACCAACTTGTGATTTAAGTTCGTTGGAAGTTCCCTGTGCAATTACATTTCCTTGATCCAGCACAACAATGCGATTTGCTAATTGATCGGCTTCTTCTAGGTACTGAGTAGTTAGAAGAACTGTTGTACCTTCTGCGATCAAGTCTTCAATCACAGACCACATACCTTGACGACTTCTTGGATCTAGACCAGTAGTTGGTTCATCAAGGAATAAAACATTCGGACGACCAATTAGTGATGCAGCTAAATCAAGACGACGACGCATACCGCCTGAGTAACCTTTGATACCACGATCAGCTGCGTCTGATAAATCGAATCGATCAAGTAGTTCAGTTGCCCGCTTTGCAGCGTCAAATTTGCTCAAGTGAAATAGTCGACCAAAAAGTTCTAGATTTTCGCGGCCAGTTAAGTACTCGTCAACAGCTGCATACTGACCAGTTAGTCCGATTACGCTGCGAACTTCATCCGGCTGAGTTACTACGTCAAAGCCACCAACACTTGCGGTGCCACTATCTGCCTGCAGCAAAGTAGCCAGAATTCTTACCGTTGTTGTTTTGCCCGAACCATTTGGTCCTAGTAAGCCAAGTACGGTGCCTTGCTCAACTTCAATGTCGATTCCATTGAGTGCAATGACTTCACCGTAGGCCTTAGTCAATCCAGACGCTTTTATAGCCAGAGTCATGTTTGCTTAAATCCTTAAAAATGTTTCCCGATGGACCTAACTTACCAGTGCTGCTGAAGGCGAAAACCCGTGTTAATAAGTGCTACAGGTCACCTTTCGAACCAGATCTTTTGGGTTCAATCGAAAATTAGATTGTTTCGCCCAGAAGTGCCAATATTGAGCAGTGCAGCCCGTGAATCTCGAAGACATCAATGACGCAGCCAAATTACTAGATGGCGTGATTAAAAAGACACCATCAATCAGTGCTGGCTGGATTGAAAAGAAATACGGTGTTGACGTCACATTCAAATGCGAAAATCTACAACGCGCTGGCTCATTCAAAATTCGTGGAGCCTATAACCGCATTGCTCGACTTTCTGAGGTCGAGCGCAGTAAAGGTGTAGTTGCGGCCAGTGCCGGAAACCATGCGCAAGGTGTCGCACTCGCCGCCCAAATTCTTGGAATCAAAGCAACGATCTTCATGCCAGAAGGTGCAACACTGCCTAAATATCAAGCAACGCTTGGTTACGGCGCCGACGTGATTTTCCATGGCAAAACAATTGACGAGGCCTTAATGGCTGCCAGCACGTTATCGAATGAAACGGGTGCAGTCTTTATTCATCCATTCGACCATGAACACATTGTTGCTGGACAAGGCACTATGGGCCTAGAGATATTGGAACAAAATCCTGGAGTAAAGACAGTCGTGGTCTGCACCGGTGGTGGTGGATTACTTGCTGGCACTGCGCTTGCGATCAAGAGTTTGCGACCAGACATCAAGGTAATTGGCGTGCAGGCTGAAATGGCTGCTGCTTACCCACCATCACTTGCTGCTGGCTCACCACAAATGCTTCCCAAGATGTCAACTATGGCCGACGGTATTGCAGTTGGAAGACCTGGTGACGTGCCATTCAAAATCATCCAACAGCATGTTGATGAGATTAGAACTGTTAGTGAAGCATCCCTAGCTCGTGCACTGTTACTAACTTTGGAACGCAGCAAGCTCCAAGTTGAAGCCGGTGGTATCGCAGCAGTTGCAGCAATCCTGGATGATCCTGATTCATTTGATGGACCAGTAGTTGCGTCACTGTCTGGTGGCAACATTGATCCCCTACTGCTGAGCCGGGTAATGCGAACTGGACTTGCAACTTCTGGCAGATTCTTGATGGTGCAAGTTCGATTGACGGACCAGCCAGGCTCACTTGCAAAACTTTTGGCTTGTGTGGCTGAACTTGGAACTAACATCATTCAGACTTCACACACTCGAATGAACCCAGCATTAGCGATTAGTGAAGTTGATGTTGAACTTGAATTAGAAACCCGTGGCTTTGAGCATCGCGAGCAGATTCTGGCGCAGATTGTTGCCCAGGGCTTCGAGATTGTGACTTACTACTAAACATGCGCAAATTACTTGATCGCTACTTCAAGGATCTTCCTAGTGAAGTAGCGGTACTCACGGCTGTTGCGTTCTGTGTAGCTCTTGGCTTTGGAATTGTGGCGCCGATCATTCCAGTATTTGCTCAAACTTTTGAAGTATCCGCCTTGGCTGCAAGTTCAGTGATTAGCGTTTTTGCTTTAATGCGCTTTGTCAGTGCAGCACCAAGCGGTTGGCTAGTAAACAAATTCGGCGAACGAAGCGTCCTTTGGATTGGACTAAGCATCGTTGCGATTTCAAGTGCACTTGCTGGCTTTTCCCAAACCTTTGAACAACTAATCATTCTTCGAGGCATTGGTGGCACGGGCTCTGCGATGTTCACAGTTTCTTCGATGTCACTACTGTTACGCACGGTAGATGGCGCACATCGCGGACGAGCTGCAAGCACTTACCAAGGTGGATTCTTATTTGGTGGCCTGGCTGGTCCTGCTGTTGGTGGCTTGGTAGTTGGACTGAGTATCCGGGCACCATTCTTTGTTTATGCTGCAACGCTAAGCCTGGCAGCGCTTACTGCATACTTCGCATTGCCCAAAGGTCTTGGTCACCCAACTAAGGACACAACAGAATCTGCAGAGCTGCAAGAACCAGCAATGGCATTACGAACTGCACTAAAGTTCCGTGCTTACTGGACTGCGCTTGTTGTAAACCTTTCGAACGGAATGACATCTTTTGGGCTTCGATCAGCTTTGATTCCGCTGTTCGTAGTTTCAGTGCTGCAAAAGAGCCCTGCTACTTCGAGTTACGGATTCTTGGCTACCAGTGTGGTCCAGGCATCGCTACTACTTCCCGCAGGTCGAATGACTGACACCAAAGGCCGTAAGCCTTCGATGATCATCGGCACAGTATTCCTTGTAGTTTCGATGCTTTGTTTAGTTGCTAGCGAAACTTTACTTGGGTTCTACGCGGCCATGGTTGCTATGGGAGTTAGTGCTGCTTTCTTAGGTGGCGCACCTTCAGCAGTCGTTGGTGACATTGTTGACGGCCGTAAGGGTGGGCCGGTAGTTGCTACTTATCAAATGATGAGTGATCTTGGAATTATTGTTGGACCACTTTTGTTTGGCTACCTTGCCGATTCAACTGGCGGCTTTGCTTGGCCATTTATCGCAAGTCTGATTGTGGCTAGTGCAACAAGTGTTCTGGTTATGTTTATGCCAGAAACACGCAAACCAAAAGCGGTAGAAAATCTAGCTGCTTAGGGTTGCAATTTCTGGCAACAAAATTCCAGTGTGAGCATGGCAGTCATAGCCATTTGGATTCTTAATTAAATACTGTTGGTGATATTCCTCGGCATACCAAAACTTAAAGTTGCTTGCTGGCGCCAACTCAGAAGTAATTGGGTCAAAACCTTTTCCAACTAACACATCGTTGTAAGCATTACGAGATTCGGTAACCCATTTTTCTTGCTCTGGAGTTGTCCAGTAAACCGCACTGCGATACTGCGTGCCGATGTCATTGCCCTGACGATTGCCTTGAGTTGGATCATGATTTTCCCAGAAACACTTCAGCAAGTCATAGATGGAAGTTTTTGATGGATCGTATGCAACCAAAACAATTTCCGAGTGGCCTGTGGAGCCGGTGCATACCAATGGATACGTTGGATCACTTGCCGTGCCACCCATGTAACCAACTGCGGTGCTCACTACACCTGGAAGATTCCAGAGCTTCTTTTCTGCACCCCAAAAACAACCCATGCCGAAGTAAATAACTTCGGTTCCTTGTGGCCAAGGGCCGCGGATGTCTGTATCTAAAACCAAGTGCATTTCGCTCATGGCTCTACTTTGCCAAGGAATGGAAGTTTTCGCACATGCAAAAAGGGGCTGGCATAGCCAACCCCTTTTGTTTGCTTAGATTTACTCGTCGCCGGAGAAGATTGCAATCAGGCGAAGTAGTTCGGTGTATAGCCAAACCAGAGTGATAGCTAAACCAAAGGCCATTCTCCAGGCTTCCTTTTCTGGAGCACCCTGAGCAATCGACTGAGTGATCATTTCAAAGTCCATAACTAACGAGAACGATGCAAGTGCAACACCAGCGATACATAGCAACATGCCTAGTCCGCCAACGCCGTAGAAGCCCCAGCCATCACCCACGCCAAAGAAACTTGAAACTAGAGATGCAACGGCGATAACCAAGTAGGAAACCATGGCAACCATGAATACCTTCTTGAACTTGCCATTAACTTTGATGATCTGTGACTTGTACAAGAACAACATGGTGCCGAACGCAATTAGCGTTCCCATGACTGCCTGAGAAACCAAGTTTGGTGCGGTCTCTGCATATGCAGTTGCATACAACTTGCTTAGGCCACCAAGGAAAACACCTTCAGCAGCGCCGTATGCCAAAACTAATGCTGGGCTAACTTGCTTCTTGAAGATGTTTGCAAATGCCAGGCCAAGTCCAATGAAGAAGGCGATAAAAGTCAGACCAGGAGTTGACCAACCCACGAATGCGCCAACCAATAGCAGCGCAAATAACATGCCGGTCTTTACGATGACATCATCCATAGTCAATCGAGCACCGGAGAACACTGGCTGTTCTAGTGATCCCTGCTCAAGTGTTTCGCCGCCAAAGCTTTCGCCAGTTGCGCGAATTAGTACTGGATTACGACTTGCCATTTTTTTCCTCCCGTGGGACGAGTATCGTCACCATCTGCTTTATTTCTACCCTGAATATAACCTGCTAAACCAAGATTGGCCCATCCTTACTGATGGAAATCGGCCTAGATCTAGCGGATTTGGTACCCCTGGTCGGACTTGAACCGACACTGGCACGATTTTAAGTCGTGTGCCTCTAACCGATTGGGCTACAGGGGCGTGGTGTTTTCCACCGCTTAATCCTGACAGGTAATGCCAGAACTTCCTAACTGGGGTTGGAAACTAAGGCTCGGGCGATGCCATCGAGGATGTCGCGTTCCGAAACGACAACTTCAGAAAGCCCAGTTCGAGCCATGATTCGATCCAATACCAATGCGCCAGAGCCAATTACATCAATTCGACCTTCGTGCATTGGGCCCAAGGTTGCTCGCTGTGCCCGCGTCATAGTTAACAACTCCTGCGTCACGCGGTGCACTTCGCTGGCAGAGATTCGGCTGCCATGAATTACCTCTGAGTCATACTCAGTAAGTCCAAGGGCAAGAGCTGCGACAGTTGTGACTGAACCAGCCAGGCCTATCAAACTTTTTGCTTCTGCGATTGGGACTGCAAGGTAGGCCTGGTCAATTGCAGCATCAATATCAGATGTCGCGGCAGCGATCTGCTCGGGAGTGGCTGGATCACTAACTAAGTGACGTTCAGTCATTCGTACGCAACCCACATTTGTACTAATCGCAGCTGTTGGTTTCGTTGTGCCAAGTACAAATTCAGTTGAACCGCCACCAATGTCAACAACTAGGTATGGCGCAATAGGTGCTGGCTCAAAATTCAATAGATCCGCTGTTGCACCCAAGAATGAAAGTGCTGCTTCTTCGTCACCGCTGATGATGTCGGGTTCAATTCCCAATCGACTCAGGATGCCATCGACAAACTCACCACGATTTGAAACGTCTCGACTGGCACTAGTTGCAACAAACCGAACAAGCTCAGGTTTGTGTTCCGCGATCAATTCTGCATAAGTGTCGATTGCCGCAAAAGTTCTAGCCAAAGCAGCTTGTGAGAATTCCCCAGTTTTGTCTACGCCTTCACCCAAGCGAACGATAACCATAGTTCGAATGACATCTGTGAGTTTTCCGTTTTCAATATCTGCAATTAGAAGTCGAATTGAATTTGTACCGCAATCAATTGCTGCCACTCTCAATGTCATCACCTCCACAAGGTCCAGTCTGTCCCCAGTCTTTCAACATAGCTAGCGCAATGTCACCAAGCGGATTAACTCCTGGACCAGCTGCTAGCGAATGCCCAATAAGTACGTGCAAGCATTTCACGCGAGTCGGCATTCCCCCAGCACTAATTCCAGCAATCTCCTCAACGTGTTCGATCGCTTCGCGCTGGGCTAAATACAATTCATGGGCTGCTTCATACTGCGCAGCAAGTTCTGGATCTGCAGCAAGTTTGTCTGCGAGTTCTTTCATAACGCCATTTGCTTCTAGCGTGCCAATTGCACCAGTAGCTTTTGGGCAGGTCATGTAATACAGCGTTGGAAATGGGGTGCCATCATCCAAGCGTGGTGAGGTCTTCAATACATCTGGCTGTCCGCAGGAACACCGATGCGCAACTTCAATCACACTTCTTGGGTCGCGCCCAAGTTGAGCTCGGACTGCTGCAAAATCTTCTGATGAAAGCATGGCGTTACTGAGGCAGATCGTCGGATTGCACGACTAACGGATCATCAGCTGGCGGTGGATTGTCTGCAAGCTTGGTGCTACTCCAAAGCTTGGTGTACCAAGCCGAGTCATCATTTGGCACTAACGCACCAGGAACTCCAGTGATTGATGTGGTTGTCTCTTCGTCCAGTACCACGAAGCCAATCTCACCTGGGAATACGTAATTCAAACGTTCCCGAGCGATGGCTTGCAAGTAAGCCGGATCTGCAAGTCTGGCCTGGCGATTGTTTAACTCATCAATCTTGGCTTGCTGCGAAATCACTTGCTGCTCTAAATCTCTGATTTCACGTCGCTCTTGAATCAAGGCACGCAGTGGCACTGCCAAAGTCAGCATGACAAAAACGCCCGCAAGAATCATTGCAATTGCGCGCGCGTTTATTCTCGGAGAAATCCTTGGAGAAGAGGCCACGTCTTTATTGTGCCGTGCTTAACCCTTGAAACGAGGGAATGCGCTGCGACCGGCGTATCGTGCCGTTTCATCAAGATCTTCTTCAATGCGCAGTAACTGGTTGTACTTAGCCACACGATCAGAACGTGCTGGCGCACCACTCTTGATTTGGCCACAGTTAAACGCCACCGCAAGGTCGGCAATCGTTGTGTCTTCAGTTTCACCTGAACGATGGCTCATCATTGTGGCAAAGCCAGCGCGATGTGCCATTTCAACCGACTCAGCAGTTTCAGTAAGGGAACCAATTTGGTTGACCTTAACTAGCAGCGCGTTTGCTGACTTCAGTTCAATACCCTTAGCGATGCGTTCGGTGTTAGTTACATAGTGATCGTCGCCAACGATTTGAATCTGATCGCCCATAGCCGCAGTGAAATGCACCCATGAATCCCAGTCATCTTCAGCTAGTGGATCTTCGATTGAAACGATTGGGAAATCTTTTGCAAGCTGGGCGTAAAGTTCAATCATTTTTTCTGTTGATCGTGCTGTACCTTCAACGTGATAATTGCCGTCTTTGAAAAACTCGGTAGCAGCAACATCCATTGCCAGGGCAACGTCAGAACCTAACTTAAAACCAGCTTTTGTGATCGCTTCAGAAATAAGTTCAAGGGCCGCACGATTGCTTGGCAAGTTAGGTGCAAAGCCACCTTCATCGCCCAAACCTGTTGAAAGACCATTTGATTTAAGGACGCTCTTTAGTGAGTGATAAACCTCAGCACCCATTCTTAGTGCGTCATGGAATGAATCAGCGCCAATTGGAGCAATCATGAATTCTTGGAAATCAACATCACTATCGGCATGAGCGCCACCATTAATGATGTTCATCATTGGAACTGGAAGTACATGAGCATTAGGGCCGCCAATGTAGCGATACAAAGGTAAGCCAGCAGACTGTGCTGCAGCTTTCGCAACTGCCATGGAAACACCAAGGATTGCATTTGCGCCTAGGCGTGCCTTGTTTGGTGTGCCATCAAGAGCGATCATGGTGTCGTCAATAAATCTCTGGTCAGTTGCGTCGAATCCGATGACCGCTGGCATGATTTCATCTTCAACTGCGATGACTGCCTGGATCACACCTTTACCTAGATAGCGCTCGTCACCATCGCGTAATTCAACAGCTTCGAACGCACCGGTTGATGCGCCAGATGGAACTGCAGCTCTACCAACACTGTCATCGTCAAGAGTTACTTCAACTTCGATCGTTGGATTGCCACGGGAATCTAAAATCTCACGGGCTCTAACATCAGAAATGCTTGACACAGGATTACTCCAATAGTTTCAAAGTGGAACTGCGAGCCTGACCCGCCGTTAATTAAAGTCTAGCGATTTGGCAGTTCACACTTGAAAAGCCAATGGTTAAAGGCCTTCTGATTCCCTGACTTTGCTGCGATAGCGCATCATTTCTGCGCGCAAGACTGATTCGGCATCTATGTCAGCTTCGCGGGCTAGTTCAACAGTTGCAACTAATAGTGCGGCAATCTGTTCTTGACTTACTTCTCCGATAACTTCACGCAAAGATTCCTTAGTTTGAGAATCTCCTGCGACAACTCCACTTTTTCGCGCCCGATAAATCAACTGGGTAGCTAGCTGGAGTGCGGGCATAGCCTGTGGCACGCCATCGGTAACGGATTCGCGCTGTTTTTCTTCTTCTTTAATCTTTGCCCAGTTCGCTTCGAGTTCTTCATTCGTAGTAACAACGAGATCCGTGAACACATGCGGATGGCGTCGCACTAACTTATCTACAACACCTTGCGCGATTGCATCTAGCGAAAAAGTTGGATCGGATTCCTGTGCGATTCGTGCGTGAAACACAACCTGCAAAAGCAGGTCGCCTAATTCTTCGCGCAGTGAACCTATGTCGCCCTGATCCATTGCCTCGAGCACTTCGTAAGTTTCTTCGAGTAAGTAGCGAGCCAAACTTTCATGTGTTTGTTCCGCATCCCAAGGACAACCGCCAGGACTACGAAGTTGGTCCATCACCTGGACAAGTTGTTCAACAGGTGAATTCATTTTCAAACTAACCTAGTGAGATAGGTAGCGGAACAGCCAAAGTTTGATCACCAGGTGTGCTGATTAGATTACTTGGATCCCATTTACCAAATCTAGGATTCAATTCCACGCCAAGTTCTTCACTTAAAGCTGTTAAGTATTCCGTCATGGCTAAAAACTGAGTTTGGTTATCTGCGCCCGGTGCTAGCTTTTCCATCAGAATTCGCTGAACCAGGATTTCGCGCATGAACTCATCTACATCATCTGCTGGCACAGCATTTTGCGATACCAGCTGGGCTTCGATGGTCTCTTGCGCATACTGTTCGAAAACTTCAGCCTTGTATTCCGCAACATCGCGATCAGTTACCTTGATGCCTTCGCGCGATACTGCTTCTGCAAAGAGGGCCGCCCGAACAAAGTGATCAACTGCGCGCTGATTGATTTGGATCAAACTTGGAACTTCACTGACCAATGATGGATCAGTTACTTGGATCTGGGAGCGCACCTTGTCAACGCGATCAGCTACCTCAGAAGCAGGGATAACTTTGCCGTCGATAACAACGGCACTGCCTGCAAGCTTTGGTGAATCAGAACATCCGGTCAAAACTGCAACGCCGAGAATCAAAGTTGCAACTACACGAAGTTTCACAGATGTTCCTTTCAAGAACTAACGATCTAATTTTATTACGAAGAAGCAACCACTGATGACACCCAGGTATTAACCCATTCAACTAGGTCAATATCTGCAGCTTGGCTTGCCGATCCGATCAAGGCTCCCTTAGGTCGCGGCACCACAATCGTACGAGTTGCAGGCTTTATTACCGATCCTGGATACAACCGGTTTAGTCGCAGCACTTTAGATTCTGGAAGCTCAACTGGGGAAAACTTCACATGACTGGAAGTGGCAATCACTTCTGTTATGCCAACGGCCTGTAGCGAGACTCGCAATCTGGCGATCGAAACCAGAGTTTCAACTGGAGCCGGCATGGAGCCATATCGATCCGCTAGTTCCTCGACAACTCCGGTTACATCATCATTGGTTCTGGCATCTGCCAAGCGGCGGTAGGCCTCAAGTCGAAGTCGCTCTTCTGGCACGTAACTGTGTGGCAAATGAGCATCAACAGGAAGTTCGACCTTTACGACCTCTTCAACTATCGCGGCTCCACCAGTTTTCACTTCTTCAACCGCTTCGCTAACTAGGCGAACATAGAGATCAAATCCAACATCCGCAATGTGACCGCTTTGTTCGCCACCAAGTAGATTGCCGGCACCGCGAATTTCCAGATCCTTCATAGCAACTGCCATGCCGGAACCTAAATCAGTGTGGGCTGCGATGGTGGAAAGTCGATCGTGGGCATTTTCGCTCAACGGTTTATCTGGTGAGTACAAGAAGTAGGCATAACCGCGTTCTCGACTTCGACCAACTCGACCACGCAACTGATGTAACTGCGATAGACCAAATGTGTCAGCCCGATCCACAATCAAAGTGTTTGCATTCGGAATATCCAGGCCGCTTTCAATAATTGTGGTCGAAACCAAAACGTCGTACTTGTGTTCCCAGAAATCAACAATGATCTGTTCCAAAGTATTCTCATTCATCTGGCCATGAGCCACAGCAATTCGCGCTTCTGGAACTAACTCCGACAACTTGCTGGCAACTCGATTAATGCTTTCCACGCGATTGTGCACAAAGAAAATCTGACCATCACGGATTAGCTCACGGTGGATTGCTGCGGTAATGAATTTCTCGTCGTACGGACCAACTGTGGTTAGAACTGGATGACGTTCTTCGGGCGGAGTTTGAATCGTCGACATTTCCCGTAGTCCAGTCACAGCCATTTCAAGTGTGCGCGGAATTGGTGTGGCGGACATGGTCAGCATGTCGACATTTGTGCGAAGTGCCTTCAAATGCTCTTTGTGCTCAACACCAAATCTTTGTTCTTCATCGACAATCACTAGGCCAAGATCTTTGAAGCGAACTTCTGGGTTGAATAAGCGATGGGTACCAATGACTATGTCGATAGTGCCATCGGTGATTCCACTTATTACTTCTCGAACTTGAGCGTCTGTTTGGAAGCGAGAAAGCGCCGCTAACTTAATTGGGAACTGTGCGTATCTACGCGAAAAAGTTTCAAAGTGTTGTTGGACTAAAAGAGTTGTTGGCACCAAAATTGCAACTTGCTTACCGTCTTGAACTGCTTTAAATGCCGCGCGAACGGCAATCTCTGTCTTTCCATAACCCACATCGCCGCAGACCAATCGATCCATTGGAATGTCGTTTTCCATATCGCGCTTAACTTCATCAATGGTTACAAGTTGGTCTGGAGTTTCGACATACTCAAAGGCATCTTCAAGTTCGCGCTGCCACGGACTATCCGGCGAGAAAGCAAAGCCCTTGCTCGCCATCCGAGCTGCATAAAGTCGAATCAATTCACCAGCTATCTGCCTAACGGCGCGACGAGCTCGTGATTTAGTTGCGGCCCAATCTCCGCCGCCTAATCGGTTAAGCGAAGGTGCCTCGCCGCCAACGTATCTAGTTACTTGATCCAGTTGGTCACTTGGAACATAAAGTCGATCACCACGCTGGCCCCGCTTGCTTGCTGCATATTCAATAACTAAGTACTCACGCGTTGCATTAGCTACGGTCCGCTGAGACATCTCGATATATTTGCCAACACCATGTTGTTCGTGAACTACAAAGTCACCACTCTTGAGAGTTAGTGGATCAATTACTACCCGACGCTTACTTGGTAACGATCTATTTTCTTTTGAAGCATCACGGCTGCCGAATAAGTCGACCTCAGTAACCAAAACTAATCCAGCAGATTTAACGTCAATTCCAAATTCTTGATGACCTACAGTCACTTCAATTACTTCATCCTTTAAGTCCGAAGTAAGTTCTTCCATCTGGCGGGCTGGAATTCCTAATTCCATCAAAGTTGCAACTAGGCGTTCAGTTGATCCATGGCCAGCCATAGAAACTGCGACGCGGGAACCCGCTTTCCACCAGGTCCGAATGTCTGCAACAAAGTCTTCGACCTTAGAGCGGTAATCCGGAGTTGCTTCAACATCAGGTGATTCATCTTGCGGTCCAGCCAAAGTTGTTAGGCCAAGCCAGGCATGCGAATTACTCTCATCTCGAAGTTCGCGATAATCCCGGAAGGCACTTGCTTCCAAGTCAATTGGTGAAACATTGCCTGCAGTTGCATTGCTCCACGATGCTTCCAAAAATTCCGCGCTTGTTGAAACCAGTTCATGAGCTCTGGTTTCTAGGCGTTCAGGTTCGGCTTCGATGATTACTGCGCTGGCATCGATGACATCAATCAGCATTTCAAGTTTTGGAACCAAAACCGGAATCAAGCTCTCCATACCTTCAGCGGCAATTCCAGCGGCAATCTTTTCTAACATTTCAGATAGTTCTGGATGGGCGCCAATCATGCTTGCAGCTTTGGCAGCTACATCTTCAGTAATCAAAAGCTCGCGACAGGCGGTAGCAAAAATCTGATCAACTGCGATTCCAAGTGACCGTTGATCTGCAATCGAGAATGTGCGAATCTCTTCGACTGTGTCGCCCCAGTATTCAAC
>ERZ1022756.240-NODE-240-length-18056-cov-22.844064_pt1 | contig 18056 bp, 17 predicted proteins | sample MGYA00520902_ERZ1022756 | MGnify/ENA primary metagenome ERZ1022756 (study PRJEB33162, sample SAMN09537601) | freshwater metagenome | isolation source: freshwater | place: Canada:Alberta | collected 2017-07 | study: EMG produced TPA metagenomics assembly of the...
AGCGATAGGGCGACAAACACGCCCTCAAACAGCGGATTGCATCGGTTTCGAAGCAACCGCATTGCCGCCAGGACGCACATCACAGCGCGCCGAAAGTCCAGCCTTCCGTGCGGGCTATGTCGGGTGTCAGAGCAGACGGGTGCCACAGATCACGCATTGTGTGGACGCGGCGCAGCCATGCGGCGGTGAGCAGCGCGTCGGAGGAATGATCGTCGATTGCGCCGCTGCCCGTGACCGGCGGCGATCCCATAGTATCCAGCGCGTCGTTCAGCGCCTCGAACGTCCTGATCTTGGTCGCTGTGCCCGTCACACCGCCCAATCGTGCCGCCATCGATGTGTAGATTTCCGTCACGACCGAACCCTGTTCCGGCAGCGGATCGACCGGCCAGACCGGCACCCGCCCGCGCAGGCGATGCAGCATCCGCATTCCGGTGAGGCTCGATTTGCCGACCTGCGCCGCGCCGACCAGATTGAAATTGCTGACCGGCCGCACGCCTTGGCTCCGCTGCGCAGCTTCGGCCAGACGGAAGCGGCCTTCGCGGGTGGTGGCGCTGGGCAGCAGGAAGCGGTCGCCTGTCGCCCCTGCGCCGTGGCGGAAATACCGGGATGCTTGAGGGTGGGTGAGGAAGCCGCTTGCCTCCAAGTTCGGATCAGGCTCGCACAGGGCATCGATTATTGCCCACAGCCCGCGCGCGTCGGCGGGCGAGGCGTCCCAACCGGGAAAGAACGCGCCGGCATCGTGAAAGGGCAGCGAAATGCCCAGATCGAGACCGACCAGCGTTGCCCCCGGCAGATCGAGCAGGCGGGCCAGCACCTCTGCGCGCGCCCAGCCTTTGGGATCGGGCGGGGCAAGGAGCACTGGCGCACCGCCGTCTGCCCGCGCCACTGCCAGCGCAATCCCTTTCTGCCGCGCGCCTTTCGCGCCGGACCAATCGACAGCCAGGAAATGAGTGAAGCGGGTCACCCCCGCTCGGCCCGCAGCTTGTCCCAATAGTCGAGCCGCTTCTTCACCTCACGCTCGAACCCGCGTTCGACGGGCGTGTAGAATTGCTCTGCCGCCATGCCTTCGGGCCAGTAATTGTCGCCGGAAAAACCTTCGGCTGCGTTATGATCGTAAGAGTAGCCCGCGCCGTAGCCGATATCCTTCATCAGCTTGGTCGGCGCGTTGAGGATGTTGGCGGGCGGGGCAAGGCTGCCGGTGTCCTTGGCGGATTTCCACGCCGCCTTCTGCGCCGCGTAAACCGCATTCGATTTTGGCGCGGTGGCGAGGTAAACGCAGGCCTGCGCCAGCGCCAACTCGCCTTCCGGGCTGCCGAGGAAGCGATACGCCTCCATCGCCGCCATGCATTGCGGCAAGGCGTGGGGATCGGCGAGGCCGATGTCCTCCACCGCCATACGCACTAGCCTGCGGGCAAGGAACAGCGGCTCCTCGCCCGCGGTCAACATCCGCGCCAGCCAGTACAGCGCCGCCTGCGGATCAGAACCGCGCACCGATTTGTGCAGCGCAGAGATGAGGTTGTAATGCCCGTCGCGGTCCTTGTCATACACCGCCACGCGGCGTTGCAGGAACGTTCCAAGGCCCGCCGGGTCGAGCGGTTCGGCAAGCCCCGCCGCATACAAAGTCTCGGCCTGACCCAGCAGGAACCGCCCGTCGCCATCGGCCTGCGCGATCAGCGCGGCGCGGGCATCGGGCGTGACGGGGAGGGGGCCTTCCAGCGATTCTGCCTTATCCAGAAGCGCAGCCAGCGCCGCATCATCCAGCCGGTTCAACACCAGCACCTGCGCACGGGACAGCAGCGCGGCGTTGAGGGCGAAGCTGGGGTTTTCGGTGGTCGCGCCGATCAGCGTCACCACACCGCGTTCGACAAACGGCAGAAAGCCGTCCTGCTGTGCGCGGTTGAAACGGTGGATCTCGTCCACGAACAGCAGCGTCTTGCGCCCGGCCTTGGCCATTTTCTCGGCCTCGGCAAAGGCTTGTTTCAGATCGGCTACGCCTGAGAATACCGCGCTGATGGCGGCGTAACGCATCCCTACCGCATCGGCGAGCAGGCGGGCGATGCTGGTCTTGCCCGTGCCCGGCGGCCCCCACAGGATCATGCTGGAAAGGCGGCCCGCAGCGACCATCCGCCCGATCGCGCCTTCGGGGCCGGTCAGGTGTTCCTGCCCGACGACCTCGGCAAGGCTCGCCGGGCGCAGCCGGTCAGCCAGCGGCGCGTCATCGGCGGGCGCGGCGTCAGCGGGGGGCGCGTCACTTGCGTCTTGTCCGAACAGGTCAGTCATTCATCGGGCGTGATACGCCTGTCGGCGGAAAAGGGAACCGCCGACGCGCGCTGCTCCTTGCGAAGATAGGTCTGCGATATATCTTGGATGTATCATAACGTCCAAGGAGGAACCCATGAGCTGGAATAGAAATGGTCGCGGCAGCGGTTGGGAGAAGATTGCCGAAGCGATGGCGACGATGGCCATGAACGGCAATGTGAACTTCGGCGGCCCGGCCTTTGACAAGGGCGGGATGAAGTCGCGCTGGCGCTTTGACAGCGACGAAGCGGATGGCGAAGGCGCCGATGCTTTCGGCGGCCCCGGCCGGCGCGGCCGACGCGGACGGATGTTCGGTCAGGGCGAACTGCGTCTGGCGTTGCTCGCGCTGATCGCTGAACGCCCGCGCCACGGCTATGAAATCATCAAGGAAATAGAGGAGATGACCGGCGGCGCCTATGCGCCCAGCCCCGGCGCGGTCTATCCCACGCTGCAACTGCTCGAAGATGAAGGCGCAATCGAAGAGGCCGAGGCCGAGGGTGCGAAGAAGCCCTTTGCCGCCACCGCGCAGGGCCGCGCCGAACTCGGCACCCGCAGTGACGAAGTTGAAGCTCTGATGCGCCGCCTTGGCCGCCATGCCGAACGCAGCAGTACGGTGCGATCGCATGACGTGTTCCGGGCGATGGGCAACCTTGGCGTGGTGCTCAAGAACCGCGCGCAGGCAGGCAAGCTGGACGAGCGCACCATCAACGAAATCGTCGACATGATCGACGAGATGGCCAAGCGAATCGAGCGGCTTTGACGCGATGACTACGCGGCGCGGGCGCGCCGTTGCTCGACCAGCCGCACATAGATGTCGGCGACCACGGCGTTGATGGCTTCCCAGCTATATTCACCGGCGCGCGCTTCTCCCGCTGCGCCGTGCGCGGCGCGAAGCGCGCGGTCGGTGCAATAGGGGGTCAATGCCTCGGCGAAAGCGTCGGCATCGGTCTTGATGCTGCCGGTCGGTGCGACCAGCCTGCCGGTCACGCCATCGGCAACCAGACTGGCGCTGCCGGTTGCGCCTGCCGCGACCACGGGAAGCCCGCTCGCCATGGCTTCCAGTGTGACGTTGCCGAAGGTTTCGGTGATGCTGGGGTTGAAGAACACGTCCCCGCTGGCGAGCGCCTGACCCAGCGATTCGCCTGTGCGGAAGCCTGCAAAGACGCCGCCGGGCAGGTTCGTTTCGAACCACTCGCGCGCCGGGCCATCACCGATCACCAGAACCTTGTGCGGAGCACCGCGCGCGCGCAGGCGGGCGATGGTTTCGGCGAACACGTCCAGCCCCTTTTCCATCACCAACCGGCCGAGGAAGACGATGGCCACATCATCATCCGCAAGGCCAAACCCGCGCCGCCATTCAGGATCGCGGCGCGCGCTGGAGAAGATCGTGCGATCCACCCCGCGGCTCCACAGCCCAATATCGCTGTGCATCCCCATCGCCCGCAGTTCGTCGATCATCGATTGGGAAGGCGCGACCAACGCATCGCAGCGATTGTAGAACCGGCGCAGGCCCATCACGATCAGCGGTTCAAGAAACGCCATGTTGTAATAGCGTGGGTAGGTTTCGAAGCGGGTGTGGACGCTGGCCAGCACCGGCAGGCCCAGTCCCCGCGCCCAGCGCAGGGCTGCGTGCGCCGACGGATCGGGCGAGGCGAGGTGGACGACATTGGGCGCAAATTCGGCCAGATCGCGTTTCACTCTGGCGCCCAGATGGGTCGGCATCCGGTATTCGCTGCGCCCCTTTACCGGCATCGGCACATTGGGCACATCGACCAGATCGCCGGTCGGCGGGAAAGCGGGACGGGCGACCTTGGGCGAATAGACGCGCACCTTCGCCCCGCGCGACAGCATCGAGCCGACAAGGCGGTTCAGCGCCTGATTGGCCCCGTCTCGGGTGTAGTTGTAGTTGCCGCTGAACAGCGCAATGCGAAGATCGGAAACGCCCATGGAGTCTTGCGTTTAGGCGAGGTTGGCAAGTTTTGCGAGAGGTATGAACCGCTTTTCAGGCGATGTTGGATCAATTTCATTGACTCCTTCCCACCCACCTCTAAAGCCGCCCACGGGCCACGCGGTCCCAACGCCGCGCGAGCTCTCTGCAAGGAGAGAATACATGACTGAGTATGCACGCGGGCTCGCACACGAGCCGACGCTTAAGCCTGAACGCCCCTTCTTTTCCTCGGGCCCCACGGCGAAATTCCCCGGCTGGTCGCTGGACAAGCTCAACACCGATGTCCTTGGTCGCTCGCACCGTTCGGCGCTGGGCAAGGCGCGTCTGAAGTATGCGATCGACCTGTCGCGCGAACTGCTCGGCATCCCTGATGATTACCTTATCGGCATCATGCCCGCGTCGGACACCGGCGCGATCGAAGCGGCCATGTGGGCGATGCTCGATCCGGCGCGACCGGTGACGGTCGCTGCATGGGAGAGCTTCGGCAATATCTGGATTCAGGACGCGGTGAAGCAGTTGAAGCTGCCCAATCTGCAGGTCCTGACCGCCGATTATGGCGACATCCCCGATCTCAACACTATCCCGCAGCGTAACGACGTGGTGTTCACCTGGAACGGCACGACCAGCGGCGCGATGATCCCCAACACCGACTGGCTGGAAGCTGGCCGCGAAGGGATCACCATCAACGACGCCACCAGCGCGATCTTCGCGCAGGAAATGGACTGGTCGAAGCTCGATGCCACGACCTATTCGTGGCAAAAAGTGATGGGCAGCGAAGCGCAGCACGGGATGCTGATCCTTTCGCCCAAGGCGGTTGCGCGCATTGAAAGCTACGATCCGCCGTGGCCGATGCCCAAGCTGTTCCGCATGAAGAAGGGCAACAAGATCAACCTCGGCATCTTCGCCGGAGAGACGATCAACACGCCTTCGATGCTGGCGACCGAAGATTACATCGCCGCGCTGGAATGGGCGAAAAGCATCGGCGGGCGCAAGGCGCTGGTCGAACGCGCCAATGCCAATGCGCAGATCGTGAAAGACTGGATCGAAGCCACCCCGTGGCTGCGCAACATGGCGTCCGATCCGGCCCAGCAGACGAATACCGGCGTTTGCATGGTGTTCCAGGGTGAATGGTACGACGCGCTTTCGGATGACGAGAAAGCTGGCGTGCCCAAGAAGATCGTCAAGCTGCTCGAAGAGCGCAACGTCGGCTTCGATTTCAACGGCTACCGCGATGCGCCGCCGTCTTTGCGCATCTGGTGCGGTTCGACCGTGGAGCAGGAGGACGTCAAGCGCCTGCTGCCGTGGATCGAATGGGCCTACGACAAGGTCAAGAACGGCTGAGGCCGTGAAATTGCGTCGCCCCGGCCACCGAGCCGGGGGCGCTCTCCCCTGATTCCAATGCGCATGTTGCGCACGATCCCGGGTCAAGCCCGGGTGACGACCGGAAGGTATTCTCCATGACCCGACCTAAAGTTCTTATCAGCGACAAGATGGACCCCAACGCCGCGCGCATCTTCGAAGAACGCGGCTGCGATGTCGATGTGATCACCGGCGAAACGCCCGAACAGCTGATCGCCCGCATCGGCGAATATGATGGCCTTGCCATCCGCTCCTCGACCAAGGTCACCAAGGCGATTCTTGATGCGGCGACCAACCTGAAGGTGATCGGCCGCGCAGGCATCGGCGTCGATAACGTCGATATCCCCTACGCCAGTGGCAAGGGCGTGGTGGTGATGAACACCCCGTTCGGCAATTCGATCACCACCGCCGAACACGCCATCGCCCTGATGTTCGCGCTCGCCCGCCAGATCCCCGAAGCCAATGCCCAGACGCAGGCCGGCCAATGGCCGAAAAGCGGGTTCATGGGCGTCGAACTCACCGCCAAGACGCTGGGCCTGATCGGCGCGGGCAATATCGGTTCGATCGTCGCCACCCGTGCGCTGGGCCTGCGGATGAAGGTGATCGCCTATGATCCCTTCCTGACCGAAGAACGCGCCGTGGAAATGGGCGTCGAAAAGGTCGATCTCGACACGCTGCTGAGCCGCGCCGATTTCGTCACGCTGCACACCCCGCTGACGGATGAAACCCGCAACATCCTCAGCCGCGAACGGCTGGAGAATGCCAAGAAGGGCATCCGCATCATCAACTGCGCACGCGGCGGCTTGATCGACGAAGCGGCACTGAAGGACTGCCTTGTCAGCGGACAGGTGGCCGGTGCGGCGCTCGACGTGTTCGAAACCGAACCGCCCGCCGCCGATCACCCGCTGTTCGGCGCGCCGAATTTCATCTGCACCCCGCACCTTGGGGCCAGCACCACCGAAGCGCAGGTCAATGTCGCGCTGCAGGTGGCGGAACAGCTCGCCGATTACCTCGTCAATGGCGGCGTCACCAACGCGTTGAACGTGCCGAGCCTGTCGGCGGAGGAAGCGCCCAAGCTGCGCCCCTATATGTCGCTGGCGGAAAAGCTGGGCAGTCTGGTCGGCCAGCTCGCGCATGGCAACCTGACCCACATCAGCATCGAGCGCGAAGGCGCGGCGGCTGAACTGAACGGCAAGCCGATCACCGCCGCCGTCCTGTCGGGCTTCATGCGTCGCTATTCGGACACGGTGAACATGGTCAACGCGCCGTTCCTCGCCAAGGAACGCGGGCTGGACGTCAGCGAAATCCGCCATGACCGTGACGGCGCGTTCAACACGCTGGTGCGTGTGACGGTGGAAACCGCCCAGGGGCCGCGCTCGGTCGCGGGCACGCTGTTCGGAACGGAATCGCCGCGTCTGGTCGAAATCTTCGGCATCGGGATCGAAGCCGAACTGTCTGGCCACATGCTCTACATCGTCAACGACGATAAGCCGGGCTTCATTGGCCGCATCGGCACCCTGCTGGGCGCGCGCGGGATCAATATCGGCACCTTCAACCTTGGCCGCCGCGAAGCGGGCGGGGAAGCGGTGTTGCTTTTGAGCCTCGACGAAGCCCTGTCGCCCGACGTGGTGGCCGAGGCCGAGAAGCTGGAAGGCGTGAAGCTGGTCAAGGCGCTGGCGTTCTGATCTCTCGCGGGAGGCTGGCTGTGCCAGCCTCCCTGCCGAGGGGGCGGCCCTTCGGCCGGCGGGCGGTCGCCTTTGCGGTTCGCTGCGCGAACCGATGAAGGGAACGCTTGCAATTCATCGCCGGGATGGCGAACGAGCGCACATGACCCAACCCACCGATCTCCTTCCTGAAGGCCTCGAAGACCGTCTGCCCGCAGAAGCCGCGCGGATCACGGCGGCCATGCGGGCCTGTCTCGATGTGCTGGGCGCGCATGGTTATGACCGGGTGCGCCCGCCGCTGCTCGAATTCGAAGCTTCGCTGGTCGGACGCATGGCGGGGGTGAGTGTCGGCGAACGCAGCTCCATGTTCCGCTTTGTCGATCCGGCCTCCCTGCGCACGCTGGCGCTGCGGTCGGACATGACGCCGCAGATCGGGCGGATTGCCGCGACCGGCCTTGCCGCCGCGCCGCGCCCGCTCCGCCTTGCCTATTGCGGCGATACTGTGGTGATCAAAGCCAGCCAGCTCGATCCGGCGCGGGAACGCCTGCAACTGGGCGCGGAACTGATCGGATCAGACAGCGCCGCCGCCGCCGCCGAGGCTGTCATGCTGGCGGTCGAAGCTTTGCAAGCGGCGGGCCTGACCGGCATCTCGGTCGATTTCACGCTCCCCGATCTGGTCGATACGCTGGCCGAGAAGGCTTTCCCGCTCGCGCCCGAACAGGTTGAAGCGGTGCGGCGGGAACTGGATACCAAGGATGCGGGCGGGTTGAAGGTCGCGGGCGGTGCGGCCTATCTGCCGCTGCTGTATGCCACCGGGCCGTTTGCCGAGGCGCTGACGGCGCTTCGCGAGGTCGATGCTGGCGGCGCGCTGAAATCGCGGCTTGATGGGTTGGAGAGTATCGCAGCGCACATCGGTGACGCTGCGCGCATCACGCTTGACCCGACCGAACGGCACGGGTTTGAATACCAGTCATGGTTCGGCTTTACCTTGTATGCCGAAGGCCTGCGCCGCGCCGTGGGGCGGGGCGGGACCTACCGGATCGCAGGCAGCGATGAATCGGCAACGGGCTTCACCCTCTATCTCGATCGCCTCGCCGAAGCGGCCCCTCAACCCGAGGCAGCGCCGCTTGTCTGGTTGCCCTTCGGCCATGACCGCGAGGCCGCAGCTAACCTGCGCGCCGGCGGAATGCGCACGCTTGCCCAACTGGCCGATGGCGAAGACCCGCGCGCGCATGGCTGCACGCATATTCTTGAAGCCGGCGGGCCTGCCCTGCTGGGAACGCAAGCATGACGCCGATCACGCTCTAAAACGATCCGCTTGCCCCCTCTTGCATTACGCCCGGCTGGCGGGTGGGCGATTTGTTGTTCCTGTCCGGTCGGGCGAGCATCGGTGCGGATGACGGCATCGTTGGCGCGGACGCTTGCCCGTAGCCCGATCCTTCACCCTTGCTCTCGCCCCGCCAACCGCCTAGGCCCGCCGCGATTTTCCCGACACCGGATAAGGATTGAAATGGCCAACGTCACCGTGATCGGCGCCCAGTGGGGCGATGAGGGCAAAGGCAAGATCGTCGACTGGCTCGCCAGCCGCGCGGATGTGGTGGTGCGCTTTCAGGGCGGGCACAATGCCGGCCACACCCTGGTGATTGACGGCAAGACCTATAAACTCAGCCTGCTGCCTTCGGGTATCGTGTCGGGCACGCTGTCCGTCATCGGCAACGGCGTGGTTCTGGACCCGTGGGCGCTACGGGATGAAGTCGCCAAGGTTGAAGGGCAGGGCGTTTCGATCACCGACGAAAACCTCGCCGTGGCGGACAATTGCCCGCTGATCCTGCCGCTGCACCGCGATCTGGATGGCCTTCGCGAAACGGCAGCGGGCAAGGGCAAGATCGGGACCACCGGGCGCGGTATTGGCCCGGCTTACGAAGACAAGGTCGGCCGCCGCGCAATCCGCGTGTGCGATCTGGCGCATCTCGACACGCTTGAACCGCAGCTTGACCGCCTGTGCGCGCACCATGATGCGCTGCGGGCGGGGTTCGGCCAGCCGCCGGTGGACCGCGCCGCCTTGCTGGAAGAACTCAGGGAAATCGCACCCTTCGTGCTGAAATTCGCCCAGCCGGTGTGGAAGCGGCTGAAAAAGGTGCGCCGCGCGGGCGCCAAGATCCTGTTTGAAGGCGCGCAGGGCGTGCTGCTCGATGTCGATCACGGCACCTATCCGTTCGTCACGTCCTCCAACACGGTCAGCGGCACGGCGGCCAGCGGCAGCGGCCTCGGCCCCAATTCGACCGGTTATGTGCTGGGCATCGTGAAGGCCTACACCACCCGCGTCGGTTCCGGCCCGTTCCCCACGGAACTGGAAGACGACATCGGCCAGCGTCTGGGCGAGCGTGGCCATGAATTCGGCACGGTTACCGGACGCAAACGCCGCGTCGGTTGGTTCGATGCCGTGCTGGTGCGCCAATCCTGCGCGATTTCCGGCGTGACTGGCATCGCGTTGACCAAAATCGACGTGTTGGACGGGCTGGAGAAGGTCGCGATCTGCACCGGATACCGCTTGGGCGGTAAGGTCTATGACTACCTCCCCAGCCACGCCGCCGATCAGGCCGCGTGTGAGGCGATCTACGAGGAAATGCCCGGCTGGACCGAAAGCACCGCAGGCGCGCGCTCCTATGCCGATCTGCCCGCCAACGCGATCAAGTATATCCAGCGCATTCAGGAATTGATCGAATGCCCGGTTGCGCTGGTTTCAACCTCGCCCGAACGCGACGACACGATCCTGATGCGCGATCCCTTTGTCGACTAGGCCGTTTGTCGATTGATTGACCGGGGTGAGGAAGGGTATCCTCACGCCTGTGAAACGCCTCGCCCTCCTGCCGCTACTCGCGGTCGCTGCCTGCACCGCGCCGCCGGCGCAGCAGGCACCGCACTTGCAGGGACCATCGCTGGCGCGTGATGCGGCGCGGGTCATTCCGGAGCGGCGCTTTACGCAGGTCGATTTCCTGATCGTCGACAAATCCGAACGGCTGATGGTTGCCTATGCGGGCGGGCAGCCGGTCAAAGCGTGGCGGGGGCTGCAATTCGGCGATCAGCCGCAGGGGCACAAACAGTTCGAAGGCGACGAACGCACGCCCGAAGGCCGCTACGTTATCGAAGGGCGCAATCCGGGCAGCGCGTATCACCTCAGCCTCAAAATATCCTACCCCAACACCGCAGACCGGGAGTTTGCACAGGCCTATGGCCGATCGCCGGGCGGCGATATCTTCCTGCACGGCCAGCCCAACGGCCTGCCTGCGGGCCGGATGCCGGGCGACTGGACGGACGGCTGCATTGCCTTTTCCAACGAGGAAATCCGGGAGCTGTGGCGGATTGTCCCGGATGGGGCAGTGATTGAAATCCGGTCCTGATACGCAGTTATACTTGACCTGATCTGTTTTTGTTCTAGTTTTGGTCCAACATTGTTGGAGTCGCGCCATGTTGAACGATGCTGCCGGACAAGCTGATTTTTCCTACGATTGCGCAAATGATGGGGCGGGCCTGCCGGCCCGTGTGGCGATTTTTGCCGAGGATGAAAGCCTGCGCCGCCAGATCGGCGCGGACCTTGGCGGGGCGGGGTTCCGCAGCATTGACGGCGGCGGATTGCGCGGCCTTCTCGAAGGGCCGATCGCGCTGCTGGGCGATGTGGTGGTGGTCGATTGCAGCGTCTCAGGCAGCCGGGGGATCGATGCGATGATGCTGGCGGGCCTCGCGCGGCTTGATATGCGGGTGGCGCGGTCCGGGGCGAAGCTGATCGTGGCGACCAATCTTGCGGGGCTGGATGATGTCTTCGCGGTGCTTGATCAGTCCAACCCGCAGATCCTCGTGTCGCCAAGCCGCGCGGAACGCGTGATCGCGGTGGGCCGCGTCATGGGCGAAGCGGGGGCGGCGCGGCTGCGTGAAATGAAGGAGGAAGATCGGGTGACCCTGCTGCGCCTGTCCCAGCAGGTCGAAGCGATTGCCCATTCGCTGGACCGCATGGGCCATCCACAGGCGAAGGGCATGGGATTGCTCGGCGAATGCGGGCACGATTTTCGGTCGGCGGCACCCGAAGGCGGGGTGATAAACAGCTTCGGTGGGCCCGGCCCAACGCCGCTGCCCGATCCGCAGGTGGTGCGGCAGATGATTGCCAATCGTCAGGCGCGCAGCCGCTTTTTCGATGCGGCGCTGTTTGGCGATCCGGTGTGGGATATGCTGCTCGATCTCACCGCCGCCCATGGCGAAGGCGCGCAGGTTTCGGTGACATCGCTGTGCATTGCGGCAGGCGTCCCGGCGACAACCGCGCTGCGCTGGCTGACGCAGATGGTGGAAAGCGGGATTTTCGTGCGGGTGCCCGATCCGGTGGACCGTCGCCGCGCTTTCATCGCCTTGAGCCAGAAAGGGCTTGCCGGCATGTCAGGCTATTTCGCCAGCCTGCGCACGACGGCTCTGCACGCCGCCTAGGGGCGGTCAGGTGGTGTGGCGGGGCGCCATCGCAGGATCAGCGTCAGACCGGTGTCAGGTACGGTTTGCCCAGCCTCAGACCCGGGTTTGACCACCTCTTGCCCCGCAACAGACCCCTCCTGCGCCGCCTGTTCCACGTGAAACAACCGTCTTTGCGCATCGGCCCGGGCTCTGGAAAGGATCGCAGGCGGTACCGCGCCGTCGATCAGCAGGATATCAGCCTCACCCAGCAGGCGGGCTTGGCGCAGGGTCAAGTCTTCAGGATCGGCGCTGGTGAGAGTGATGTCCTCGGCCATGCCAGATTGCGCCGGGGCGGCGCCCGCCGCCCAATCGGCAACACGCTGAAAAGATGCGGAATCCAGCGGATCCAGCGCCCCCCCTTCGCGCAAGGCTGCATCCACCGCTCGCCGCCGGTCAGGGCCATCGGGGAACCGCAACCGTAAGGCAGGCCGCGCCGCTTCCAACCCCCGCGCCAACGCGCCGAGCGTTTCTGGCAAGACGCGTTCCAGCCGCAGCCGCACATGCTTGGCCAGCCCGGCTGAAGCGCCGCCCGTCCCGATCGCTATCAGAAGCGGGTCACGATCCAGAATCGAAGGCGTTGTAAAATCGCACAATTCCGGCCGGTCGACAACATTGACCAGCATCCCGGCACAGCGTGCGTTGATCGCCGCAACCTCGCAGGCGGACGCATCTTCGTAAGCGATGAAAGCGATCCGAACGCCTTCGTCCACCGCGCGGGCGAAATCATCGACGATCACGCCGCCAGCCCGTTCAACCAGCCGCCGCTTGGGCTCCGCTGCTGGGCCATCGCCCAGCACCAGCACCTGTTGGCCCGCGATCTGGTGGAACAGCGGCAGGCTGGCGATACGGCTCATGGGCGGCTCATCGGCGGCTCAGGCCAGCCATTCCGGCACACGTTCGGCATCCATGATCGCGCCCGCTTCGATCCGGTCGGCGACCACGGCGAACTTGTCCCCGTCGACCAGCACTTCGGCGACAAACCCGCGTGAATTGTAGGACGAGGCCATCGTCGCGCCATAAGCGCCCGCGGTGCGAAACACGGCAAGATCGCCCGCTTCCAACGCATCGCACTCGCGGCCCATGGCAAAGGTATCGCCCGTTTCGCAGATCGGGCCGACGATATTGGCGGTCATCTGCGCGCCTTTCGGCTCCACCGCCTCGAAGTGGTGATAGGCGCCGTAAAGCGCAGGCCGCGCCAGATCGTTCATCGCCGCATCGACGATCACGAACGGGTCCTTGATCCCGCGCTTCACCCGCACCACGCGGGTCAGCAGCACGCCCGCATTGCCCGCGATTACGCGACCGGGCTCGAAGATCAGCTTGACCCCCCAGTCCTTTGTCACCCGCGCCACCATCGCGCCGTATTCCGCTGGGGCGGGCAACACTTCGCCGATGCGGTACGGCACGCCCAGCCCGCCGCCGAGATCGACATGGGTAATCTCGTGCCCCGCACCGCGCAGCGCCGCGACCAGCGCGCCGAGCTTCTCGAACGCGGCCTCCAACGGGGCCAGATCGGCCAGCTGGCTGCCGATATGGACCGCCACGCCCCGCAGGTTCACCCCGGGCAGTCCGGCCAGCTTGCCGAAGATCTGCCCGGCCTCGCTGATCGGAACGCCGAACTTGTTATCGGCCTTGCCGGTCGAAATCTTGTCGTGGGTGCCGGCGTCGACATCGGGGTTGATGCGCAGCGTGCACTGCGCCGTCATTCCGCGCGCGGCAGCGATCTCGGCGAGTTCGATGCCCTCTTCCTCGCTCTCGATATTGAACTGGCCGATACCGGCATCCAGCGCGGCGACCATTTCGGCGGCGGTTTTTCCCACGCCCGAAAACACGATCATCGCGGGCGCGATCCCGGCAGCCAGTGCGCGGCGCATCTCGCCCACGGAAACCACATCGGCCCCCATGCCCTGCCGCCCCAGCACCTTGAGCACGGCGAGGTTGGGGTTGGATTTGACCGCAAACGCAATCAGCTTGTCAGGTACATCGGCCAAGGCTTCGCGGAACACCCGGGCGTGGCGTTCCAGCGTGGCTCGTGAATAAACATAGACGGGGGTGCCTACCTCATCCGCGATGCGCGGCAACGGCACGTTTTCGGCGTGCATCACGCCGCCCTGATAGGTGAAATGGTCCATCGGTATCGCTTCTATTCGGGCGGGAGATCGAAGGGGTCGTCCTGGCGTTCCTCCGAACGGCGGCGCAGTTCCACGCTGCGTTCGGGGGCGGCCAGGGCATCACGGCGCAGCAGTTCCCCGGGGGACGGTTTCTGCGTCGCGCCATAAGGCGCGGTCGGCAGGCTTGCGCCGTCAGGCGGCGTCAGCGGCGTGGTGGTGCCGCAACCGGCCGCCAGTGCGGCAAGGGCCAAAACAGCAAGATTGCGCATCATTTCTCCATCCCCAGCGTCCGGCGCGCGGCGGCAACCTGCAAACGGACCTGATCGGGTGCGGTTCCGCCGTAGGATGCGCGGGCCGCGACCGAGGCATCGACCGACAGCGCAGCATAGACGCTTTCATCGATCCGGGCATCAATTGCCTGAAGATCGGCAAGCGGGAGCCGGTCGAGCGCGATGCCGCGCGATTCCGCCAGTTTTACCGCGCTGCCGGTGATGTGATGCGCTTCACGGAAGGGAATGCCGCGCACCCGCACCAGCCAATCGGCAAGGTCAGTCGCGGTGGCATAGCCAAGCTCCGCCGCAGCCCGCATCCGCGCCGTGTTGAAGGTGGCGCCCGCGATCATCCCGGTCATCGCAGCAACCGACAGCGCCATCAGCGATGCCGCTTCGAACACCGGCGGTTTGTCGTCCTGCATATCCTTGGAATAGGCGAGCGGCAGGCCCTTCATGGTGATCATCAGGCTGGTCAGCGCGCCAATCACCCGTCCCGAATGGCCGCGCACCAGCTCGGCAGCGTCCGGGTTCTTCTTTTGCGGCATGATGGACGAGCCGGTGGAGAGGCTGTCCGGCAGGCGGATGAAGCCGAAGGGCTGGCTGGCCCACAGAATCAGTTCTTCGGCCAGCCGCGACAGGTGCAGCGCAGTGGACGAGCAGCTCCACAGGAAATCCAGCGCGAAATCGCGGTCCGATACGGCGTCCAATGAATTGGCGGTCGGGCGGTCAAAGCCCAATGCGCGCGCGGTCGCATCGCGATCAATCGGGAAGCCGGTGCCGGCCAGCGCGGCAGAGCCCAGCGGGCATTCGTTCATCCGCACCAGCGCGTCCGAAATCCGCGCGCGGTCCCGGCGGAACATTTCGAAATAGGCCATCAGGTGGTGGCCCAAAGTCACCGGCTGCGCGGTCTGCAAATGGGTGAAGCCTGGCATGATATCGCCCGCGTGTTCGCCTGCGCGGGTGACCAGCGCGTGTTGCAACGCCGCCAGCCCTTCGTCCATCTGCCTGAAGGCATCGCGCACCCACAGGCGGAAATCGGTCGCCACCTGATCATTGCGGCTGCGCGCCGTGTGGAGCCTTCCGGCGACTGGCCCGATCAGTTCGGCAAGCCGGGCTTCGGTCGTCATGTGGATGTCTTCGCGGTCCCAATCCTCGGGCACGCCGTTCGCTTCATATTCTGCGGCGACTGCATCAAGACCGTTCGCAATCACCAGCGCATCGTCCGCCGGAATGATCCCCGCCGCGCCCAGCATCGCCACGTGCGCCTTGCTCGCGGCGATGTCCTGCCGCCACAGCGCCTTGTCGAATGGGATCGAGGCGTTGATTTCGCGCATGATCGCGCTAGGGCCGTCAGCGAAGCGCCCCCCCCACATCGCGTTGGTCGCCGCGCCCTGATTGGAGCCTGTCATGTCCCGCTCGTCGCTCATGCTTGCAATACCGCTCCTGCTGCTGGCCGGCTGCGATAGGGCGGGTGAGGCCCCGGCGCAACCGGTTGAGGCAGCGCCGCCAGCATCGGGTGCGGTGGAGCGCAAATTTGCCGGCACGCCGATCCCTGCGATCCGCCTGACCGATCCGGCGGGCAAGATGCTGGATCTGGCGGCGCAGGACGGGCCGGTGCTGGTCAATCTGTGGGCCACGTGGTGTGCGCCCTGCGTCAAGGAAATGCCGCAGCTTGATCGTCTTGCCGCCGATCTGGACGGCGAGGTGCGGGTCATCACCGTCAGCCAGGACATTCGCGGGGCCGACGTGGTGGAGCCGTTTTTTGCCAAGGGCGGCTTTGCCCGGCTTGAACCTTGGCTCGATCCGGAAACATCGCTGTCTGCGCAGTTCACGCCCGAAGGTGTCTTGCCGCTGACGGTCCTGTTCGACGCGCGCGGCAAGGAAGTGTTGCGGGTGACGGGCGGTTACGAATGGGACAGCCCGGAAGCTGCCAAGCTGATCCGCGACAGCCTCGCCGCGAAATAACTTAGGCGGCCCGCCGCGCGATCGCCTGACCCATGCGCAGCGGATCGGCGGGTTTGAGGCTCTCCAGCCACTCCACCCGGCCGGGTTCGAACAGCATCACCACCGTCGATCCGAGGTAAAAGCGGCCCATTTCATCGCCGGCGGCAAAGGTGTGAGCCTGGCCTGCGAAATCCTCGTGAACGGGGGCAGAGACATGGGTGCGGAATGTGTTCGGCCACACGGTGTCAATCCCGGCGACGATCATCGCGCCCACCATCACGCTGGCGAAATGCCCGTCCGGCCCGTCAAAGCGGCAGGACAACCGCTCGTTGCGGGCGAACAGCCGGTCGACTCCGGCGGCGGTGGCGACATTGACGGAATAGAGATCGCCCGGGATGTAGCTCGTCGCCGCCAGCGTGCCAGCGGCGGGCATATGGACGCGGTGGTAATCTTTCGGGCTGAGATAGATGGTCATAAACCGCCCGCCTTCGAAGCGCGCGGCTTCATCTGCCCGGCAGCCGAGGATTTCCGCCACCGAGTAATCGCGCCCCTTGGCCTGAATGATCCGTCCGCCGCTGATCGGGCCAAGCTGGCTGACTGCGCCATCGGCAGGCGAGAGGATGAATTCTCCGGCGTCGGCAAGCGGCCGTGCTCCGGGCTTCAATTCGCGGGTGAAGAAGTCGTTGAAGCTGGTGAACTGCCCGATCCCGCGCGCGGCTTCGGTTAGGTCCACGCCGTAGGCTGCGACAAAGCGGCGGATCAAGCGGTCACGCAGCCACGGGCTCTCGCTGGCGGCAAGGCTCCCGGCAAAGCGCGAAAGGGCGTGTTGCGGCAGGACGTGCTGGAGCGCGATGAAGGCTGATGACATGGCACCCGCGCTACTGGCCCGCAGCGGGCGGCGCAAGTACGCGGGTTACAACGTTGCGGTTTGCCCGCCGTCGACCTTTATTGCGCTGCCGTTGATGAAGCCCGCGCGCGGGGAGGCGAGGAAGGCGGCGATGTCGCCGAATTCCTCGGGCCGACCCAACCGCCCGGCAGGAACCGCGGCGATTGATCGGGCGGTGATCTGTTCGGGGGTCATGCCGCTTCCTGCCGCCATCATTCCGTGGAGGCTGGTTAGCCGGTCGGTGGCGATCTGACCGGGGAGCAGCAGATTAACGGTCACGCCGTCCGCCGCGACCTCGGCAGCCAGCGTCTTGCACCACGACGCCAGCATCGCGCGCACCGCATTGGATAAGACAAGTCCGGGAATAGGGGTGATAAGACTGGTCGATGCGACTGCCAGAAGCCGTCCGAACCCGCGTGTCCGCATGCCCGGAAGGAACGCCTGCGCCAGCGCAAGCTGGGCGTTGAACATCCGGCCCATCACCGCCGCGAAATCCTCCGGCGTCGTGGTCGCGGCTGCACCGGTCGGCGGGCCACCGGCGTTGAGGACGAGGATATCGGGTTCAAGCCCGGCATCGCGCACCGCGGCCATGATTTGCGCAGGCGCGGCGGGATCATCAAGATCGGCGTTGATGTGGAGCGTCCCCGCCTCCCCGCCGCCCGATCGCGCGACGGTGATGATCTTCGCGCCCTCGGCGGCGAGCGACAGAGCAATTGCCCGGCCCAATCCCTTGCTCGCGCCGAGCACCAGCGCGGTCTTCCCATCGAGTTGCAAATCCACGGCCATTCTCCCTGCGGGTGATCGCTGTCAGGCCGCAATCTGCCCTAACTTCCCGTTACGCGCGCCTGATCAATTGGGCTGGGCCGTTCGTCAATTGTCTTCGAATTCTGCCAGCGTCTCGACCTGCGAAAGCGGCAAGGCGGTAGGCCTCAACCGTTGGAAACGGGCCATCATCACCGAACCAATCCCGTCACGCAGCGGCGAGCAGCGCCCGCGGAGCACGAACCGAGGATGGGCCAGTGCGGTGAACAGCGTTTCGTTGAGGCATTCGTCACGCAGGCGACCGTTGAAGCTTTCCAC
>ERZ1022756.241-NODE-241-length-18024-cov-4.675664_pt1 | contig 18024 bp, 18 predicted proteins | sample MGYA00520902_ERZ1022756 | MGnify/ENA primary metagenome ERZ1022756 (study PRJEB33162, sample SAMN09537601) | freshwater metagenome | isolation source: freshwater | place: Canada:Alberta | collected 2017-07 | study: EMG produced TPA metagenomics assembly of the...
CGCGAACGACTGCTGAGCAACATTGACAGCAGCAGCCCCCTGACCGGTCTTTGAGTCACTCCCAAGTTCTTTTCCCAAAAACCTGCTCTTGCACTCGGATTTGTATTGACCCGCAGGCGGACAAGGCAAATAATCTTTTATTCGTTTCAATCTGGAAACATTGTTTTACCAAAGAAACACTATGAGCGTTCTTGGCATCGATGAAATCACCTTTGGGGCCCAAGACATAGCCCGTTGCCGTCAATTTTTTCTGGATTGGGGATTGGCCTTGATCGAGGAAACAGACACGCGTTTGGCTTTTGAGACTTTGAACGGCTGTCGTGTGATCGTGGCCCACTCGGACACACCGGGTCTTGCGCCCGGTGTTGAGGCAGATCCGACGCTGCGTGAAGTGGTGTGGGGTGTGGCCTCCGATGCTGATTTGGCACGTTACAGCGCCGCCATGCAAGCGTGGCCAGGCTTCGTTCAGCAAGATCAACGTGTGGGGTGCACAGACCCCAGTGGTTTGGCTGTGCGGGTTCAAGTGAGCCGCAAAAAATCCATTGACCTGGATTGCACAAAGGTGAACACCTGGACTGAGCGGTCCCGCGTGAACCAGGCCAGTCCCGCATACGAGCGAGCCCTGCCGATCGAGGTGGGGCATGTGGTGTTTTTTGTGAAATCACTCGACAAAGTCACACAGTTCTACCAGGACGTCTTGGGTTTCGTGATTTCAGACCGCTATCCAGGTCGTGGGCATTTCTTGCGCTGTGCGCCGCGCGGCGGACACCACGATTTGTTTCTGCTGCAATTGCCTGAGGCCCGAAATGGACTCAACCATGTCGCATTCACCGTCAGGGACCACCATGAAGTATTTGGCGGAGGCCTGCACATGTCGCGCTGCGGCTGGGACACAGAATTGGGCCCCGGCAAACACCCGATTTCCTCTGCCATCTTCTGGTACTTCGTCAGTCCTGCAGGTGCTTTGGTTGAATACTATGCCGATGAAGACGAACTGACTGAAGACTGGCAACCACGGGAATTCACACCCGGCCCTACTGTTTTTGCGGAATGGGCCATCAAAGGTGGGATTGACGGCCATACCCGACGCCAATTGAATGCAGAAGCGCCCAAGGGCCGCTTCATGACCGACAAATCCAAGTCCTGACAGACCCATCCCGCAACTGGAGTTCCAATCCATGGCTCATCACCCTGCTGCGCTTTACAACGAAACACATCAGTCACGCACCAAGGTCCCTACAAGCTACGAAAGCTTGCTGGGGGACTCGATTGAGCGGGCTTTCGCAGCAGGGATCGTTGACCTGCCCGACTTGGTTGACCACCTCAACAAGACAGGTCCATCAGGACCCAATGGTCAGCCATGGACGTCTGAAACCTACCAGCAAGAGATGGCCCGGCTATCGGCCTGAGGCTCCTCTAAGGAATCACCATGAACACCCAAGTCATCAATGTCCAGCTGGATCCCGTCGACGCAGCCCTGGAGGTCGGCCTGAAAGACCTGTGGTTTCCGGTTTGCCCTTCGGGTTTTGTCCAGGAAAGCCCCATCTCCTTGCGGCGTTTGGGATACAAAATTGTCCTTTGGCGCGATGCCGGTGGACAAGTCCACGCTCTGGAGGATCACTGCCCACATCGGGGGGCACCGTTGTCCTTGGGCGTGATCCTGGGGGACCGCATTTCCTGTCCTTACCACGGCGTCGAAGTTCGCCATGACGGCACAGTGATGCGCGTGCCTGGCAGCCCAGGCTGCAAGCTCGAGGGTTCGCGCCCCACACGCACCTTTCACACGGCCGAGTCGAACGGTGCCATCTTTTTGTACAACGCCACCAACCCGGCTTTGGACGAAGCGCCGCCACTGCGCCTGCCCGAGGAATTGACCTCGCCCGAGTGGTCATCCTTCCTGTGTTACACCGAGTGGGGCGGGGACTACCGCTATGTGATTGACAACGTGATGGACCCCATGCACGGAGCCTATCTGCACAAGCAGTCGCACACCATGGCCGAAGGCGACATGACGGCTGAATTCCAGATCCGGGAACTGGAAAACGGTTTCATCTTCGAAAAAAAGCACCAGCGCGATGTGAATTTCGACTGGACCGAATGGCTAGACACTGGCATTCACGTGATGCGCCTGGAAATCCCATATCCCAAGACCGGTGGTCCTGGCGGCAACTTCACCATCATCGGAAGCTACACACCGATCACCAACCGCGTGTCCGGCGTCTTTCATTGGCGCTGCCGCAAGGTGGAAGGCTGGCAACGTGACACGTGGCGATTCCTGTACAAAAACCGATTGGAACAGCGCCATTGGAACGTGCTTGAACAAGACCGCGTGGCCGTAGAAAACATGGAACCTGACGCGAACAAGCGCGAGCATCTGTATGCCCACGACATGGGCATTGTTCGGCTGCGCCGACACTTGCGCAAGTTGGCCACTGAACAACTGAGTCGAATCAACGCCTGACATGAGCACTTTGAAAGCCTGGGTGCACACCCTGAAACACGAAGCCCAGGACATCATCAGCATCGAGCTTCGCCCCATGCCTGGGGAAAACCTGCCCGCTTTTGAAGCGGGTGCCCATATCGACCTGCACCTGCCCGGTGGGCTGGTGCGCAGTTACTCCTTGGCCAACGACTGTAACGAGCGGCACCGCTATCTACTGGGCATCCTCAAGGACAAGAACACCCGAGGGGGGTCGCGCTGCGTACATGAGCAGTTGCGAGTGGGCATGGCGCTATCCATCAGTGCACCGCGCAACAACTTTCCCTTGGACGACAAGGCCGATCACTCGGTCCTGATCGCCGGTGGCATTGGCATCACACCGATTTTGAGCATGGCCCGGCGCCTGCATGCCCTCGGCCGCTCCTTCGAGCTCATTTATTTGGCACGCTCGCGTGCAGCAGCGGCTTTCAGCTCAGACCTGACCGCGCTGGGGTGCAAGGTGCACTGGCACTTTGACGATGAAGTTGGTACACCGCCGAGTCTGTCGAACTTGCTCAGTTCACGTCCCCCACAAGGCAACACCCATTACTACGCCTGTGGCCCAGCCGTGATGCTGGATGCTTTTGAAAATGTCTGCGCTCAATTGGGCTATGCCAACGCGCACATCGAACGCTTCAGCGCTGTCGAAGTGAAAGCAGCCGATGACGCTTGCAGTCGCTTCACAGTGGAACTGCGAAAAAGTGGCCAGACTTTTGAGGTCACGTCAGACACCACCCTGCACAAAAAGTTGATTGCACTGAAGATCCAAGTGCCATTCAGCTGCGAAGAAGGCATCTGCGGGGCTTGCGAAACCCGGGTACTCGAAGGCACACCCGATCATCGAGACATGGTGCTGAGCTCGGCAGAGCATGCCAGCAACCAAGTCATGATGGTCTGCGTTTCAGGCTGCAAGAGTGAGCGGCTGGTGTTGGATCTTTGACGCCTCAGGCCGAAGCCAGGGGGTAAGGGCTGGTGTTGGTTTGATGCAGCATGCTGTAAGCCAACTCGGCCAAGAGCTCTGACCGCAGCGCCTGACTGGCCGGTTCGCGCCAGAGGTTGCGCAACTCATGCGGATCTGCGCACAAGTCGTACAACTCCCCCCAAGGCTGACCGTCGTAAATGGTGAGCCGATGGCTACGGCTGCGCAAAGTGCGCATCCGGATGCGCTGGTCAAGGTTGAAATCCAGGCGCTGCCCTTCTTCTTCGATCAACACATGGCGGCGCAAAGACGCTACATCCCCTGACACCACAGGCAACAAGGATTGCCCTTGGATGCCGTGGGCAGGCTCCACACCGGCACGCGCCAAAACGGTGGCAGCAATGTCGATCGTCTGGGCCAGAGCCGACGTCTGTCGACCAGCACTGGCCGTCGATGCCGCCGCATCCACCCAAATGAACGGCACCCGGGTCAGAGCGCCGTAATGCAAGCCGCCCTTGAACATCAAACCTCGGTCACCCAGTAAATCCCCGTGGTCGCTGGTGAACATGACCACTGTGTTGTCACTCAATCCCAATCGCGCCAACTGCGCCATGACTTGCCCGACCGCATCGTCAATGCAGCCAATGCTGCCAAAGTTGAGCGCAAGTGCTTCTCGCACCTCTTGCTGTGTGGCGGCAAATGCTCCGTGCCCGGGCTTGAAATCGGCGGGTCTAGCCGATCGCTGCGCATGCAACCAGGCCACAGGTGGCGGTGCATCGGTCAGCGCAGCATCAAAGCTCACGGGCAATGTCACATCTTCAGGCCGATACATGTCCCAATAACGTCCAGGTGGCGTGAAGGGATGGTGAGGGTCTGGAAATGAACACTGCAGGAAAAATGGCTGATCCTCTTTGGCCAGCGCCTGAAGCATCTCGCAGCTTTGTTGTGCGATGTAGTTTGTGGGGTACAAGGCCTCCGGCACGCGGGTACGCCAAGCCTGACGCAAACGACTCAAGGCCAAATCCGGCGTGGGTATTGCATTCTCGGGTCCGATCAGGCGGTCAGCGTCCTGGATTTGGCGACGCAACCAGCGGCGCCAATGGCCGCTTTGCTCATCGGCATGCCCCACCGTCAAAGCCACTTGCTCAAAACCGTAGTAAGGCAAGGTCAGATCAAAGTTATCGTCTTGGTCCCAACTGCTGGCCACCTCTTGACCATAGCGACCTGGAAACAAGGCGCGCGCATCCTGCTTCAGACGTGCCCCTGCTTTTGGCCAAGCAGGCGGCACCACCGTGATGTTTTGCAAATGGCTCTTGCCCACCAGGGCAGTGCGATAGCCAGTTTCGCGCAGCAATTGCACAAAAGTCCGCTCGCCATGCGACAACTCCCGACCATTGAGCTGCAGCCCATGCGCGCTGGGCAAACGCCCAGTCATGAGAGAAGCTCGGTTGGGCTGGCAAATCGGCGTGGCCACGTGAAAGTCTGTAAATCGACAACCACGTGCGGCGAGCGCATCAATGTGCGGTGTACGCAGAATCGGGTGACCTGCGCAACCCAGGTGATCGGCCCGGTGCTGATCCGTGATGAACAGCAAAAAGTTGGGACGATCCACCTGTGGCATCAGTCGGCTTTGATGTTGAGCTCTTTGGCCAGCTGGCTGTAGCGCTGGCGATCAGCGCGCATGAAATCCCCAAGCACCTGGCTGGAGCCGCCCAACACATCCAATCCGGCTGTGGCGAGTTTTTCGCGAATGTCGGCCAATTTGAGCATTTCATTGATGTCGCTGTTGACTTGCGAGCGCACAGCTTCGGGCGTGCCTTGAGGTGCAAACACACCGTACCAGGCATTCACCTCCACCCCCCGGACGCCTTGTTCGCTGGCGGTGGGCACGTCGGGCAACAGTGGCGAGCGATTCTTTTCAGTCACAGCCAATGGCACCAACTTGCCCGCCTTGATGTGCGGCAAGGCACCTCCCAGGCCCACAAAAAGAAACCGGACTTCTCCGCCCAGAGCAGCCATGACCGAGGGGTTGACCCCTTTGTAAGGCACATGCAGCAAATCCACGCTGGCGGAACGCTTCAACATTTCCCCGGCGAAGTGCATGGGCGAGCCATTGCCCGCACTGCCATAAGGCATGCCGGGCTGCTTTTGCGCCATGGCCAAAGCAGTTTTCAGATCCTTCACCCCCAAAGATGGATGCGCCAGCAAAGCCATCGGCGTCGTGGCAGGCGCCACAATCGGCACCAAATCCGCATGCACATCAACCCCGCCGCCAGCGCCGGGCGCCAGAACATGGGGAGAAATCACCATGGTGTTGGTGGTCAGGAGCAAGGTGTGTCCATCTGCCGCCGATTTGGCCACCGCCTGCGCGCCCAGCAGGGCGCCGGCACCGGGACGGTTCTCGACCACAACGGGCTTACCCCATTTGGCACTGAGTTTCTCGGCCAACGCGCGCGCTACCAAGTCTGGGCCACCACCCGGCGGGAAAGGCACCACCAAATTCACATTTTTGGAGGGAAAGGTTTGCGCCATAACCGGCTGAGCCAACCCCCATGTGAAGCACGCCAAAACCGATAGCCATCGGGTCATTTGAGTAAACGTTGTCATCTTTGTCTCCTGGTTTTTGAATCAATCGGCCAATCTTTCAGACCAACGCCGGGATGGCCACTCCCCAAGCGTTGTAACCGTAAACACCGTCGGCATTACCCTGGGTTTTCATCCATTGATTGCCACGTGAACCGATCTGAATTTCTGCGGTGCGCGCCTGTCGGGCTGCTGCGTAGCGCTGTAAAGCCGGCGCCACATCATTCAATTGCTGCGCCTGTGCCAAGCAACGCGCCACCACCACACCATCTTCGATGGACATGCCCGCGCCTTGCGCCATAAAGGGCAGCATCGGGTGACAAGCATCGCCCAACAAGCTGACCCGACCCACCGACCACTGCGGCAGAGGATCTCGCTCATACAGAGCGCTTTTGAGCACGCTGTCACAGGCGTCCAACAGGGCACGGGCATCTGGGTGATAGTCCTGATAAAAGCCGCGCAGTTCATTCACATCACCCGGACGTGTCCAAGACTCTTCGTGCCAAGAGTCCTGACCTGTGGTGGCAAAAATGAAAGTGTCACGTCCCCGATTGAGCGGAAACGTGACAATTTGGCTTTGCGGATTCGGTCCCCACCATTTGGTGAAGGCCTCGATCTCGGGCACCTGAAGCACCCTCTCTGTGGGCACCACGGCGCGAAAAGACACCACACCGGTAAAGCGCGGCTGCTCCTCGCCAAACAGGGCACTGCGCACCTTGGAATGGATGCCATCGGCCCCCAGCACCATGTCGTGTACGGCGCTTTGTCCATCTTCAAACCCCAAACGCACGCCCGACTCGTCTTGGCTCAGCGTGCGTAAGCGCTTGGAAAACACCACGCATTCAGCAGGCACCGCTTCGGCCATAACGGCCAGCACATCAGCCCGGTGGATGGTCAACTGAGGCGCGCCATAACGCTGCTCGGCCGTATCACCCATGGGCAGACGCGACGTTTCCAGACCGGTATCCCAATCGCGGCTGATGCGAAAAGTGGGCCGTGCACCGCTGGCGCGAATGCCCTGCGCTACCGCTTCACCCAACCCATCAAGGGCGCGCACCGCGTTCGGCGTGAGGTTGATGTCCGCGCCCACACGCATGAATTGCGCGGCCTGCTCATAAACCGTGACCGTGTGACCTTGGGTGCGCAAGGCAATGGCAGCAGTCAACCCTCCAATGCCTGCCCCCACGATGCCGATGTTCAAACGAAATGTCATGTTCAAGCTTCCTGAAAATAAAACGGATCAGAGCGGGCTGTCCATCAAAAGACGCCGGTAAAGGAGCCACCATCGAGCAAAATATTCTGGCCATTGATGTAGCCCGCATGGACGCTGCACAAATAGGCGCAGGTGCTTCCCAGTTCCTCAGGACGTCCAAAACGATGTGCTGGGTGCTTGGACAGACGCGCTGCAATGGCCTGCTCGGCCGTGATGCCCTGGCGTGCAGCTTGCGCCGCAAAGTTACCGGCTAAACGCGCGGTGTCAAAGGTGCCTGGCAAGAGGTTGTTGATCGTCACGCCACGGGCGATGGTGGTACGCGCCAGCCCCGCCACAAAACCTGTCAGGCCGCTGCGCGCTCCGGTGGACAGCCCCAGGCCTTCCACTGGCGACTTGACAGCGCTGGAAGTGATGTTGACGATGCGGCCAAAGCCGCGCGCCATCATGCCGTCCACCGTGGCCTTGATCAGCTCAATCGGTGCCAGCATGTTGGCCTCGATGGCACGCACCCAGACATCACGGTCCCAATGCCGGAAGTCGCCGGACGGCGGCCCGCCTGCATTGGTGACCACGATGTCAAAGTCTTGTTGATGGGCCAAGATGCGCGCTCTGCCGTCCTCGGTGGTCACGTCAGCAGCCACACCATGCACAGCGCCAGCACCCAGAAGGCGCAAGCGCTCTGCAGCTGCCAGCAAAGGTGCTTCGGTGCGTGCCACGATGAGCACATCCACCCCTTCACGCACCAAGGCTTGCGCGCAAGCAAAACCCAACCCGGCGCTGGCACCGCACACCAAGGCTTTTTTTCCTGCAATGCCCAAATCCATAGGTTCATTCCTTGTGACGCAGCGCGTCTGATGCCAGAGGTCTTCGCCGTTGAGTTGCAAAGCGAGCGTTGTGGTTGAGCCCAGCGTTCATGAGTTGGCCCAAGGCATAGGGGCCTCATTCATACCCCAATAAAAGCTCTTTTGCGAGGTGTATTCCAGGATGCCCTGGCGTCCTTTTTCGCGCCCAGTACCACTCAACTTCACGCCCCCAAATGGCGTGCTGACTGAGAACAGTTTGTAGGTGTTGATCCACACGGTTCCGGTGTGCAAGGCGCGCCCGATGCGCCATGCGGCCTTGTAGTCGCGCGTCCAGATGCCCGAGGCCAGTCCGTAATCGTTGTCATTGCATTGCGCGATCAGGTCCGACTCATCGGACCAAGACAAAAGCGCCAGCACGGGGCCGAAAATTTCCTCGCGGCACATGCGCGCGGTGTTGGGCAGTCCCTCCATCACTGTAGGCATGAAGTAGCTGCCCAGCTCGAAGTCAACGCCTTGAGGGCGTGCCCCGCCACACAGGATGCGGCCGCCTTCGTCACGCCCCAACTGGACATAGCGCTCCACCGAGTCGCGGTGAGCCCGGTTGACCAAAGGCCCCATGTGGGTGCTCTCCAGTGCCGGGTCCGCCACCCGCAAGCCTTTGACGGCTGCCAAGAGACGCGATTTGAATTCTTCATAAACCGACGCGTGCACAAAGGCCCGCGAGCCTGCAATGCAGGATTCGCCCGAGGAGCTGAAAATGCCATACACCACACCCGCCACCGCATGGTCCAGGTCGGCATCGGCACACACGATGGTGGGTGATTTACCGCCCAGCTCCAGCGAAGTGGGCATCAGTTTTTCAGCGGCCAGGCGCTGGATGCCCATGCCGACCGACGTGCCGCCGGTAAAGGCGATGCGCTTGACCAAGGGGTGGCGCACCAGCGCATCGCCCACCACGGAGCCTTTGCCCGGCAACACGCTCACAATGCCATCGGGCACGCCCGCTTGCTGCGCAATTCGTGCCAACTCAATCGCCATGCGCGGCGTGATCTCGGCGGGTTTGATGACGATCGCGCAACCGGCCGCCAGGGCCGGGGCCATTTTTTGCGCCTCGCTCGCAATGGGTGAGTTCCAGGGCGTGATGGCGCCCACCACCCCCAAGGGCTCGTGCACGCTGAGGGTCAAAAAGTCACCGCGCGCAGGCGTGACCGCGTCCTCCCAGGTTTCGGCCGCAGCAGCAAAGTACTGGAACGTCCCTGCCGCGCTACCCACAAGGGCCCGGCACTCCTTGATGGGCTTGCCGTTGTCCAGGCGCTGCAGTTGTGCAAGGGTTTCACTGCGCTCCCGTATGCCCTGCGCGATACGGTGCAACATGCCCGCACGTTCATGGGGCATGAGTTTGGCCCAGGATGGCCGCAGACGGGCAGATTCGGCCACTTGCACAGCTTCCTCCACATCATCGGCGGTGGCGGCATTCAGCCTGGCCACAGCAGAGCCATCATGGGGGTATTCGGTCTCATACGCCGCACCGGAGGCGTCACGCCACTGGCCGGCGAGCAGGGTCTGGATTTTCTCGGTCATCTGGTGGTCTCCGGATCAGATGGTCACGCTGGCCGTGCGGTTGTGCAAAAAGCGCAACGCCGACAGCACCGTGAGAGCCGATGTCTTGGGGTTATCGGCCAAGGGCTTGCCGCGCATGCGAACCTGCATCTCGCCAAAAGCACCATGGGCCTCGATCTCGTGGATGTTCTCTTGGACAGTGGGGTCGGCGATCAATCGCACTTGCGTGCGGTCCAGTCCCAGACCTGCCAAAGACAAGGTGGCCGCCACATTGGCGTTTTTGGGGTAAAGACGCGCTGCCTCGCGGGCGCTGGCCTGCAGGATCACCGTGGGCTCGGTCAGCTTGTCCAGATCCACCTGTTGCTCAGCAGGCGAGCCGCGCCAGCCCGCTGGCGGCTTGCGGCCTGTGTAGGTCACGCTGTCCAACCCGGCCAGCTTGGCGGCGGCCAGCGCATCGATGCCACCAATGGCCCCGGCCAGCAAATGCAACTGGGTGCTGCCCTGCTCTGCGGCGGCCTGTAATTGTTCGGGCAAACCTGGCGCAGACATGGCGCCAATGGACAGCACAGCGCACTCGATGCCGCGCTGCAAGGCGGGCAAGACGTGATCCGTCAAAGCCGTGTGGCCGGCGCACTCCAGCACCAGCGGCGTGGCTGACGGCACCTGGTGAGTCACCACCACATCAGCGCCCAGTTCTGCCTGCACATCGGCCACTTTGGCCTCGGACACGACGATGTGCGTGATGCGAACACCCGCATGGCCCAGCATGCGCTGGTAGACCGCACGGCCAATGGCGCCAAAACCGATCAGGGTCAGTTCCTGGGTGCGCATGGCTCAATCCGTCTTTTTGGGCGGACCGGCAAACTTGACCGGGAACGCCCCCCAGGAGGCCATGTCCACCTCGACGACCACCGGGCCAGGCGTTTGCAGGGCTTGGCGCAGGACCGCTTCGGTCTGGCCGGGATCGCTCAATTTGTGATGCTTGACCTGCAAGCTGGCACAAAACTGCGCGAAGTCAGGGTTGTGCAATTCAACATAGCAATGTCGGCTGCCGTAGACCGCATCCTGGATGTTCTTGATCACGCCGTACCGGCTGTCGTTCATCAGCAGCACCAGCATGTCCGCCCGCTCTTGCGCTGCGCAGGCCAACTCACCCACGTTGAGCATGAAGCCACCGTCACCCGCCATCACCACGGTCTTGCGCCCCAAGCCATGTTCCTGGTTGGCCAAGGCCACACCAATGCCCATGGCCAGGCCTTGTCCGATGCCGCCACCCAAGGCGTGCACGCCCGCGCGCGGATGGTCCAGCACAGGTGCGCGGTTGCCCCACATGGTGTTGGACAAGGTGATGTCACGCACCCACCACAAGTCTTTGCCAACTGCTGCTTGCAAAGTGTTCTTGAGCTTGACGTAAGGCCCCAAAGTGCTGTCCACCAGCGCCTCGGCTTCGCGCCGTGTTTTTTGCAGGTCCTGCAAGAAAGTGGGGTCGGTTTGCATCCGCCCCTCCAGCGCATCGGCCAGGGCATTCAAGGTCAACGCAGCATCGCCTTGCACGAAGAACTCACTCTCGTAAGCACGGTTTTGGTTCAGCGCGTTGGCGTCAATTCGAAAACGGTGTGCGGGCAGTTGCAGTTTGTAGGTCAATGTTTCGTTGCTGCGCAAACGCGAGCCCACCACCAGCAAGGCATCCACGCTTTGGTAGAAGGCCTCACTGGGCTTTTGCAGGTTGTATGACCCTAAGCTGGCGAGATGGTCTTCGGGCAACACGCCTCGCCCTTGAACCGAAGTGACCACGCCCCAGCCCATGTTCACCAAACGCTGAACGGCAGGTCCGGCACCACGGGCACCGCCACCCAACCACAACAAGGGGCGCTTTTTGGCAGCCAACAGATCGGCCAAGGTCTGCACTGCGCTGGGCGCAGGCACCAAGGCTGCGACCGGCAAGGGCATCAGATCGGCGGGCAAAGGCAAACGCATGGCCTGCACATCGATCGGAATCTCGATGCTCACCGGCCCACAGGGTGGCATGAAGGCCAAGCGCACAGCCTCGCGCAAAGTGGCCAGGGCAGTTTCGGGGTTGCGGATGCGAAACGCCTCTTTGCCCACCGACTTGAGCATGGCCAGCTGCGCCGGATGCTCATGAATGAAGCCCAGATCGCGGTCCAGAAATTCCGATTCAATCTGTCCCGTCAGGTGCAGCATGGGCGTGCCGGCGGTGATGGCCTCGACCATGGCCCCAGCGGCGTTGCCGCAACCGGTGCCTGTGCTGGTCACGCAGACACCCAGCACCCCGCTCACACGGGCGGCGGCATCGGCCATGTTGCAGGCCCCGGCTTCGCCGCGTGCCGAGACAAAACGGATCTGTCCTCGGGTATGGAAGGCGTCTAGGATCGGCATGTTGTGGATGGAAATCACGCCATAGGCGGTTTTCACACCACAGGTTTCCAGAAATCGGGCGACCAATTCGCCCACAGTGATGCTGACAGAAGGCGTGTTCATGCGATTTTCTTTTCCTTAGATGGGGCAGACCATGTGCCGCGTTGGGGCAGATGGCTCAGACGTTCCGTCAATTGAGCAGCCGCAGCCCTCACCAACTCGACGAGTGGCATCAATGCCTCGTCTTCAATGCGCTGCGAAGGAACCGAAATGCTGATGGCCGCAGTGACACGGCCCTGTTCATTGAATACCGGAGCAGCAATGGTGGAGATACCGGTTTCGTACCCCCCCATGCTCACGCCATATCCTTTGTCGCGGTCCTGGTCAATCAAGGCCTTCAGGTCCTGCAAATTGGTCGGCGTTTTGGGTGTGTAGACAGGCAATACTTTTTCTGGATAGAGCGCAGCCAGATCTTTCATTTCCAGATCGGACAACAAGGTTCGACCCAACACGGTCGCGTGCGCAGGCAAACGTGCACCCACCTGGATCGAGTGGAACATGGCATTGCTGCCGGCGGCCTTGGCGATGAACACCACATCGCGGGCATCACGCACCACCAAATGGGCTGAAAAACCGCTGCGGTCGCGCAAGGCTTCAATCACCGGCCGCCCTACTTCGGTCAGCTCCATGGAGGCGAGCAATTCAAAACCCAAACGCAATACCGCCAGTCCCAATTTGTAGCTCACGCCATCAGGGCAGCGTTCCAAAAATCCGCTTTGCTCAAGCGTGAACAACATGCGGAACACCGAGGCTCGCGGCAAACCCATTCGACGCGAGAGTTCGGCACCGCTCAGTTCCCGCTCATCGCGATTGAACTGCATCAGCAATTGCAAGCCGCGCGCCAAGCCGGGCACGGTGTAGCGGTCTTCGTTTTGAGGCTTGTCGGTCATTTCAAATGGATTCCAATCCAGCCAGGGCGGGCAACCCCAGTAAGTCGTTCACCGCCTCAGCGGCCTCCAGTGGGCACGCATGACCCACATGGCCCAAGCTGATGCGCCTGGAAGTCAGAGCCTGAGCCACCAGATCGCAGCTGGCGGGCGGTGTCACGGTGTCGGCCTCGCCACTGGCCACCAGCACAGGGCCATGCACAGTTTTCAGGTCTTGCGCCAAACAGGCCTGCGCCAGCATGTGTACGGCCTGGGTGTAGCCTGCCGGGTCAATTTGCGACATGGCCTCGCGCACCGCCTCTTGCAGCACGGGTGCGGCACCAGGCGACAACATGGCTGCTGCACGTGCCACGGCCATGCCTTGGGGGCCGAGCTGTTGCAAACTGCTCAGTCGGCCTTGCACCACGCGCTCACGTTCAGCCAAGGGCGCATCACCGTAGCCTCGGGCAGGTGCCAACAAAACCAAACGGCTGACAGCCTGCGGGCGCAAACGCGTGGCACTGGCGGCCATCAAAGCCCCCAGCGAGTGTCCTACCAGCACCACCGGCTGCGACACATACAAGGCGTCGAGCCAGGACCAAAGACGTTCTGCATAGTCTTGCGCAATGGGCAGGTCCATGGGCAAATGTGCGCTTTGGCCATACCCCGGAGCCTCCCAGGCCAGCACACGCACGTCACTGCGCCCCACAGCAGCTCCTAACTGGAAAGCCCAACTGGCCGAGGCCGAGCCGATGCCATGCAGCAAGACATGCGTGACCTGTGTGGCCATGCCCGCGCTGCGGAACTGAACCTGACCGTGCGCAGTGTCCACCTTGGAGTGGACGACGCCCGATAAAGCATCCGAAGGGGCCATGTTCATGTCAGCGCTTGATTTTCGACAAAGGCGAATCTGGCGGATAAACCGGTGTGATGGGCTTGGGGGTACCCAACATCACACACATCAGGGCATCCTCGTCGCCGATGTTCTGCTCTTCACGGTACACCCCCGGAGGCACCGAGATCAGATCCCGTTCACCCAGCGTGGCTTCCCAACGTTCGCCGTCTTTTTCGCAAATGACCTTCATGACGCCGCGCAAGACAAAGAAGATCTCTTCCACGTCGTAATGGATGTGGGATGGCCCAATGCCCCCAGCAGGAATCAACATGGTGGAAAACGTGAAGTGGGCAGAGGGCACAGTGTTGTTGTCTTTGGCCACGCCTGTCGCACCTGTGCCCACATAACGCATCTGGGCACGGCGGTATTTGGGGTCAAAGTCCGCCTGAAACTTCAAAGCATCCCAGTCATAACGGCGGGTAGATTTGAGGGCGACCCGGCTTTGCATCCAGTCGGCAAAGGACTGTCCGCTGGGTTGGAGCATGCTGGCCTGGATTTGCATTTCTGGCGGGATCTGCGGATTGAGCAACCCGTTTTCGTTGAAATGCGGCTGGTTGGCAGCCTCCAGAACTTTTTTGGCGTGAGCGTCCATGTTTTTTCCTTGTATTCAATTCATGACAAAGCCGCCGTTGACCGGCAACAACTGACCCGTGATGAAACCGCTGCCCTGCGTAAGCAAGAACAAAGCGGCAGCATTCACGTCTTCTGGTATTTGAGGGCGCTGAATGGCACGCCCATTGAGGTAATGGTCATGACGGGCTTGGGGCACATATTCAGTGGCCTCCACCAAGGTCAGGCCCGGTGCAATGGCGTTGACGGTGATGGCGTCATCACCCATTTCCCTGGCCAGCGCACGTGTCATGGCAATCACAGCGCCCTTGCTCGCGGCATAAGCCAACAAACGGGGAGCCCCCCACAAGGCGGTGTCCGAAGCCAGGTTGACAACCCGACCTCGACCACTGGCGGCCAGATAGGGCCTGGCGGCCTGCGTCACCAACCAGGTCCCACGAACATTCACATCCATCACCTGGTCCCACATGTCCAGGCTCAACTCGTCCATGGTGCGACCACCCGAATGGGTGATCGCTGCATTGTTGATCAGACCCGTCAAGCCCTGCATGGCGATGGCGGCGGCACCCACCCCCAGACGAATACTGGCAGGGTCCAACAAGTCCAGCGGCACATAGGTCGCCTGATCACCCAGCTCCATCGCCAGTGCCTGACCGCGTTCATGCAACACATCGCTGATCACCACTTGCGCACCAGCGGCCACCAAGGCACGCGCAAAGCTCTCACCTAGCCCTCGGGCCGAACCCGTGACAAGGACTTTGCTGCCCTGGAGATTGATTTCCTGCATTCGACACACTCCTTCAGGCACCGTGACGCTGGGCGTTCACGAGGTAATGCAAGACCCTGTTTTCAGCGAGCACCACGGCGTAATAAGCCAGGATGCCGATGACAGTAAGTGCACCAATGACCACAAAAACCCCCGCCGTGTTGCCCTGGCCTTCAAAGAAAACCAGTAAAAAGCCGAGTCCCATGTTGCCGCCGACCAACTCACCCACCACGACCCCGATCACCGCCAAGGTACTGGCAATGCGCAAGCCAGAAAACAGCGGTGGCAAGGTGGTTGGAAACTCGACCATGCGGAACACCTGAAAACGCGTCGCCGAAAATGATCGGGCCAGATTGATCAGATCGCCGTCCATGGCACGCATGGCCGACAACACATTGATCAACACCGGAAAGAACACAATCAACACCGCCACCAGGATCTTGGGGTAAATGGTGTAGCCCAGCCACATCACAAACAGCGGGGCAAATGCCACCTTGGGCGCGATTTGCAAGGCCAGCAAATAAGGCGACAAGATGGCTTCCACCCGGGGAGAAACACCCAAGGCATAGCCAATGACCGCACCCAGAAAGGAACCCAAAATAAAGCCAATCACCACCTCAGCCGCAGTGATGCCTGCATGCCACAACAGCCGCTCCGTCTCCCAGATGCGGGCCCCTTCGGTGAGCACATGGCTAAATGGCGGCAACACAAACTTGGGAACCCCCAACCACCCAGGCACATATTCCCAAACGAGCAGGAACACGACCAATACGGCCACACTCCATGCGGAGGTCGTCAGTTTTTCATTGGACATTTTGGATCGCTCAGCGCTGGCTCAGGCGGTCAAGCCCATCATTTGCCCATGACAAATTGGTTGGTGTACAAATCCTTGGCCGGGGTTTCCTTGGGCACAACGCCATTGCTGACATAAAACTTCTGCAAATCGATCAGGCGCGCTTCGTCCATTTGGCCAGGGACTTTTTGGCTGGAGTAAACGTACTTGTTGTACATCTCGAAAACACCTTGAATACTGGCCTCTTTGCCCTTGTGGGCAGGCACGTGCTGGACATACACCTTGGCCGCTTCTTTCGGATTGGCCATGATGTCCTTCATGCCCCTGACGGTCGCACGCACGAGTTTCTGGATCAGCTGTGGGTTTTTCTGGATGGTCTCATCGGAAGCCAAAATGGCCTGGGCCATGCTCTTGAAATAGATATCGGCAGGCAGAATATCCACTTGGGCCCCCGTCTCTGTGGAGCTAGCCGTCCAATCCGGAACAGCAGCCATGGCCGTCGCCTTCTTGGCTGCAAATTGTTGCCAAACCCCCGCCGGACCAGCGGCCTGGATGGTGACGTCATTTTTGGTCAGGCCCACTTTGCTGAGCATGCCCAGCAAGGCGTAGTACGTCGTGTCGGTGTAGGAAATGACCGTCACGGTTTTGCCTTTGAGTTCCCGCGGACTCTCGATGCGCTCGTCCTTGTGGCTGACCAACTGCATCAAGGAACCGGCACCCAAAACGGCGACCGCCTTGACAGGAATACCCTGGGCTCTGGCAATGATGGGCGTATCGCCAATGGCGCCACCAATCATCGCGTTGCCAGCGCCGACTTGTTTGGCCACATCAACGCCACCGCGTGCGGCGACAAACTTGACATCCAGTCCCTCTGCTTTGTAGTACCCCTTGGCTTGCGCCAGCATCCACGGCCCAAAAGCCGGCAAAGTGCCCGGTGCAGGCAAGAGGTAAGTCACCTCCTGAAGTGGGGCCTGCGCCTGCGCGGCGGTTGGCATCACCGTGAGCATGGCGGACGCCAGAAGGCTCACACAAGTCAAACGTTTGCTGATCATCAAAGTGGTTTTTTTCACGGTCGTCTCCAGTGGTTTATTCAGGGGCCAAAAAATCAGTGCATGTGCGTGTGGGCATCGAGCTTGAGCAACTCCATCAGTCGGCTGGCGTATTCGGCCAGCCTGGGGTGCTTGCGACGCTGCATCGGGTTGTCCCGGTCAGGCATGTCCACCACGATTTCCTCAATGAAAGTGCCAGGACGTTCACTCATGACCAGGATTCGGTCTGATAAAGCGACGGCTTCGGAAAGGTCATGCGTGATGAACACCACGGTTTTGCCTTCACGACGAACAGTTTGGGCCAGATCCTGCTGAAGGATCATTTTGGTTTGGGCATCCAGCGCGGAAAAAGGCTCATCCATCAGCAACACCAAGGGATCCACCGCCAAGGTGCGCGCCAGCGCGGCCCGCTGCCGCATACCTCCGGACAGCTGGTTCGGGTAGTGTTCCCCAAAACCCTTCAGATGGCATTGCGTCAGCAAACGCTCGGCAATGGCTTGGCGCTCGGCACGCTGCACACCGCGCAACTCCAGGCCAAACGTGACGTTTTCGATGATCGTGCGCCACGGCATGAGCAGATCTTTTTGCAGCATGAAGGCCACGTGCTTGTTGGGCCCGACCACCACATCGCCATTGACCTTGACTACGCCTGCTGAGGGCTTGGACAGACCGGCCCCCATATTGAGCAAAGTGCTTTTGCCGCAACCTGAGGGACCAATGATGGACACCACCTCTCCCTTGGCGATGGCGAAATGGATATCACGGGCCGCCAACACCTCGGCAGACTTGCCACGTGCAGCAAACCGCTTTTCGACCCCAATGAATTCAATCGCCGGGGTCATGGGCTCAGGTGAATTGCGCATGCCTTTTGTTTTACTAAAGAAACGTTGATTTATTACGGAATCAATCCTACACATTTCTTCAAATTTGGCAATACCCAATCCAAACGGTCGGACTTCAATGTCCAGACGAAAAAAAACCTGAAACACCACCGGCGTTTCAGGCTGTCTACGACCCGGAAAACCGGGTCATACGATTCAGGAGCTGAACAGGAAGTTCATCACGTCGCCATCCTTGACGACGTAGTCCTTG
>ERZ1022756.242-NODE-242-length-17981-cov-4.705009_pt1 | contig 17981 bp, 17 predicted proteins | sample MGYA00520902_ERZ1022756 | MGnify/ENA primary metagenome ERZ1022756 (study PRJEB33162, sample SAMN09537601) | freshwater metagenome | isolation source: freshwater | place: Canada:Alberta | collected 2017-07 | study: EMG produced TPA metagenomics assembly of the...
CTGGGCACCACCACCGGTGTTAGCCCTTCCGCCCACGCTGGAATCGGTTTTGACGCCATTACCGTGGCACTTCTCGGAGGCTCATCAGCGCCGGGAATCCTGATGGCGGGGCTACTCTTTGGTGCATTCAAGGCCGGATCCCCGAGCATGCAGGTGCTTGGAATTTCGCCCGAGGTCTTGGGCATTGTTCAGGGTGCAATCGTGCTGTTCATCGCTGCACCTCCACTAATTCGTGCCATTTTCGGCCTTCCTAAGCCTCAGACCACCAATGCACTTGGTGCCCTGCGAGATCGACTCTTTGGAAAGGGAGGTGCAAAGTGAACCTAGCTAAAGAGGAAAAAGTTGGCTTCAAAGCGCCTCTGGTGATGGGCTCAATCGGCCTGCTGGTTCTATGGTTCTTCGGCATCGCCGGCAAGCCAGGGGATGTTGCATTCGAGGTTTCGCGACGCCAGGACTCCATTCAGTTGGATCCAATCGTGGTTGACTCGATGGTCCTTGGGATTGTCGCGGGCGGGTTGCTCCTGGCAATCGCAGCGCTCTCTGCCTTGCTGGCATACAGAAACCTCAAGACCCCGGTTTGGGTCTCAACCCTTTACGGTTTGGTCGGGGTAATTTCCTTGCTGGGCTGGTTGGCGGCTGGAAACGCCGTTCCCGTCGCATTCATCGCAGGCACCGCACTTGTATTGGCAGTGCCAATCATCCTCGGCGCAATGGCCGGTGTGATGAGCGAGCGAGTGGGTGTAACCAACATCGCAATTGAGGGTCAGCTGCTTACCGGCGCCTTTATGGCAGCGGTTGTGAGCTCGATCACCGACAGCTACACCCTGGGCATTCTCTCGGCGGTCATAACCGCCGCAATCTTCTCGATGATTCTGGCCACCTTCGCAATTAGGTTCTTGGCTCAGCAGATCATCGTTGGTGTGGTTCTAAACGTGATTGCAATCGGAGTCACCAACTTCCTGCACAGCCAGTGGCTGACTCAGGATGGCGAAAACGTCAACTTCCCCGGCACTCTGGACATCATCAAGATTCCACTTCTGCATGAGATTCCAGTTATCGGACCGATCTTCTTTGAGAACCGACTCACTGTTTACATCGCACTGCTGCTAGTGCCACTGCTTTGGTTTGTAATGTTCAAGACCAAGCTCGGACTTCGCGCTCGAGCAGTTGGTGAGCACCCCTTGGCTGCCGACACCGTCGGTGTCAACGTCGGTCGCACCAGATTCTGGTGGGTGACCATCGGAGGTGCGGTTGCTGGTTTTGGAGGTGCCGCACTGACCGTCGGTAACGCGGGAGCATTTGGTCGCGAGATGTCGGGAGGTCTTGGCTTTATCGCCCTGGCGGTAATGATTCTTGGCCGCTGGCACCCAATCACCGCATCGCTGGCTGCATTGCTATTTGGCTTTGCAATCATCTTGCGCATTTGGGCGAACCAGGTTGCTCCGGGTATTCCTTCGGACTTCATCACCATGGTCCCCTACATCGTCACCATCATCGCGGTGGTTGGATTCATCGGTCGTTCCAGAGCACCAAAAGCTCTGGCGCAGCCCTATGTGAAGGGCTAGTCGATGGAAATCAATTGGGCGGAGCTAAAGTCCGCTGCTATATCCGCGTTGGACAACTCCTACGCTCCCTACTCGAAGTTTCCGGTCGGGGCAGCTGCACTAACTGACTCCGGAAAAATCATCACCGGAGCAAACATCGAGAACGCCTCCTATGGTTTGGGTTTGTGCGCTGAGTGCTCGCTGGTGAGCGAGCTGTTTAGAACCGGCGGCGGCAAGTTGGTTGCGTTCGCCTGTGTTGACAAACATGGCAATGAGCTGATGCCCTGTGGTAGGTGCCGCCAGCTGCTTTACGAGCACCACGCGCCAGGAATGCTGCTGAACACCGTCTCTGGAATCAAGACCATCCAAGAGGTGCTACCCGATGCCTTTGGGCCAGAAGACCTATTGGAGCGCAAGTGAGTTTTAGTGCCGTCGAACTGATCATCAAAAAGCGTGAGCGCGGTGAGCTAAGCACCGAGGAGATTCGCTGGCTGGTGGCTGGCTACACCCAAGGCAGCGTTGCCGATGAGCAGATGAGCGCCATGGCTATGGCGATCCTGCTCAATGGCATGGACCGCAGAGAGATCAAAGATCTCACCATGGCCATGATCGACTCAGGCGAGCGACTGGACTTTCAGGGGCTAAGTGCTCCAACAGCCGACAAGCACTCCACCGGAGGCGTCGGCGACAAAATCACACTTCCGCTTGCACCATTGGTTGCAAGCTACGGGGTTGCAGTTCCTCAGCTTTCCGGCCGCGGCCTCGGTCACACCGGAGGAACCCTAGACAAACTTGAGGCTATTCCAGGTTGGCAGGCAAGTCTTTCAAACACCGAGCTCTACTCGCAGTTGGCCGAAGTTGGCGCAGTTATTTGTGCAGCGGGTGCTGGGTTGGCTCCGGCTGACCGAAAGCTTTACTCACTTCGCGATGTGACCGGAACGGTCGAGGCGATTCCCCTAATTGCATCCTCCATCATGTCCAAGAAGATTGCCGAGGGAACCTCGGCTCTAGTTCTGGACGTGAAGGTTGGATCAGGGGCATTCATGAAAACCTTGGACCGCGCAACCGAGCTGGCTAGGACTTTGGTACAGCTAGGTCAGGACGCCGGGGTAAAGACCAGTGCGCTTTTGACCGACATGTCCACTCCGCTTGGCCTAAAGATTGGTAACTCTCTCGAGGTTGAGGAATCGGTTGAGGTCCTCCAGGGTGGCGGACCAGCAGACGTAGTTGAGCTCACAGTTGAACTTGCTCGCGAGATGCTGACCTTGGTTGGCATCGATGTTGACCCAGCTGAGAACCTTCGAAACGGCAAGGCCTACGACAAGTGGCGCCAGATGATTTTCGCTCAGGGCGGTAACCCTGACGCAGCGCTTCCGAAGGCTCAGCACACTCACCAGATCGTGGCAACTGAGTCTGGCGTGCTGAGCAAGTTTGACGCGCTGGCATTGGGAGTTGCCTCATGGCGGCTTGGTGCAGGCAGAGAGCGCAAGGAAGACGCAGTTCAGTTTGGAGCAGGAATCGAACTTCACGCTCAGCTAGGTTCTAACGTCACCAAGGGCCAGGCGCTGATGACCCTTCACACCGACACCCCAGAGAAGTTTGAACGAGCGATTGAGATTGCCCAAACCGGCATCGAAATTGGCTCATCCGCACCGGAGCGTAAGCTCATATTGAACAGAATCAGTTAGGAAACAATGGACATCCGCTCTCTTCCAAAGATCTCGCTTCACGATCACCTCGACGGCGGCCTAAGGCCACAAACCATCATCGAGTTGGCTCAGAAGATCGGACACACTCTTCCCGCCGACAATGCCAAGGACTTGGGGCGCTGGTTTGCAGAGTCCGCTAACTCCGGCTCACTAGTTCGCTACCTCGAGACTTTTGACCACACCGTTGCAGTCATGCAAACCCGCGAGGGACTTGAACGCGTGGCCTACGAAGCAGTCATGGACCTAGCCGCTGAGAACGTGATTTATGCAGAGTTGCGCTGGGCTCCAGAGCAGCACCTGCAGGGTGGTCTGACACTCGATGAGACCGTGACTGCAGTGCAGGACGGTCTTGAGCGCGGCATGGAGGAAGTTGAGGCTTCCGGTGGGTTCATCCGCACCGGACAGCTGGTTACCGCAATGCGTCACGCAGACCGCGGCCTTGAGATTGCAGAACTTGCTGTCCGCCACCGCAATGAGGGCGTTGTGGGCTTTGACATCGCCGGCGCTGAGGCTGGGTTTCTACCCGTTCGCCACAAGGAAGCCTTTGACTACCTAGCCGCTGAGCTGTTTCCTGTCACTGTCCACGCTGGCGAGGCAGACGGGGTTGAGTCAATCAAGGACGCCATCGTTTCAGGTCGTGCCTTGAGGCTCGGTCACGGAGTTCGCTTGGTTGAGGACATCATGTTCTCTCGCACCGAGGGCGACACAGACCTGGTTGTCCTCGGACCCGTTGCCCAGTGGGTGCACGATCGTGCCATCGCACTTGAGACTTCACCTTCTTCAAACCTCCAGACCGGCGCATTTGCCGAGCTTGGTGACACCATGGCAGACCACCCAATCGACATTCTCTATGACCTTGGCTTCCAGGTAACCGTGAACACCGACAACCGTCTGATGAGTAACACCAACTTGACCAAAGAGCTCGAGATCCTGGTTGCAACCTTCGGATACGAGCTTGGCGACCTTGAGCAGTTCCAGTTGAATGCGGCGCAGGCGGCATTCCAGGGACAGCCTGAGCGCGAAGAGTTGATGGAAATGATTGAGTCCGGTTTCGCCAGAGCAGCTGGTGCTCGCTAGCTCATTTGGTCCCAATTCAATTGCACTGACTACGGCGCAATTGGAGTTCGAAGCCGCTGTTTCGCAAGCGGTTGAGCTGTTGGTTTTTGATGGCAGAGCGACCTCGATCTATGTAGATGAGGTTTTGCAAAGCCTTCGGGAACTCGGTCCATACTTTGTGGTTGCACCTGGCATAGCCATCGCGCACGCTAGACCATCTGAATCGGTTATTGAAGTTGGCTTTTCTCTGCTGCACTTGGGCTCAGGGGTGACCTCGGGTTCGCAAAATGACCCTGTGCATCTGCTATTTGCTTTCTGCTCTCCAGACGCCGATTCCCACATTGAGTTACTTGGGCAGTTTGCTGAGTCAATCTCAACCCCGGGCAAGATTGAACGCTTGATGAATGCTTCCGCTGAAAGCGTGATTCGCAGTCTGCTTTGAGGGTTGGGAGTTAGGTTAGCCCTATGAAAATCTATGCGGTCTGCGGGGCGGGCATCGGAACGAGCGTTCTGCTCAAATCAAATGCGGATCGTGTTTTGCTTGACCTGGGCATTGAGGCAGAGGTCAGTGCCGTCAGCATTTCAGATGCTCTGGCTTCAGATTCACCAGCTCAGATTGTGCTCGTGACCCCAGAGTTGGTTGAGAAGCTAAGCGATGTGAGGTCGGAAGTAATCACCATCAACAACATTTTTGATCTTGGTGAGCTATCCCAAAAGCTGGAGTCTGCGCTCGCTTAGTAGGCTCTGAGCATGAACAAACCAGGCTCTACTGAGAAAACAAAACTCAATCGAATCAGCCACAAGGCTTCGGATTCGATTTCCGATTTGCACAGTGTTTTGGATGACAATCTGGTTGCCCACGTCGGCATCATTTTTGACGGTGCTCCGCTGGTAATTCCAATGGCCTATGGTCGAATCGATAACCGTCTTTATCTCCACGGCTCCTCAGGTTCACGGTTGATGCGGGCTCTAACCGAGAACCCTCAGGTCTGTGTTTCTATCACCGAGCTCAACGGCATAAAGGTGGCCAGAAGCACCTTCCATACCGGAATGCACTATCGGTCGGCTGTGATTTTTGGTCGAGCTGAACTGGTTTCGGATGCGGACAAGAACGCCGCAATGGATGCAATCAGCGACTCGATGATTCCAGGGCGAATGAGCGAGGTTAGGGCTCACACCAAAAAGGAATTGGCCGCAACCCTCATCATCTGGGTCGACCTAAACGAGACGTCAGTAAAGATTTCCAACAACCCGGTTGCCGACGATGAGGATGACTTAGGCAAAGGCGTGTGGGCGGGGATCCTGCCAATCATTACCTCAATTGGAACACCAATTCCTGCTGATGCCGAGGCGGCTAGCCTGCCACTTCCGCCAAGCATTGTGAACTTTAGGACAGGCTCTTCAGATACTCGCTAGCAAACGCCCTTAGCTCTTCTAGTTTTAACGTGGCCGCAGTTGCAGTGGAGCCCCTGACCTGCAAGTAGCACTTGAGTTTTGGCTCGGTGCCAGAGGGCCTAATGATTACCTGCATGGACTCGGTGCGAAGGATTACCCCTTCGGTTGGTCCGAGCCTTAGCCCAAGCGCTAGGTCCTCAAATTCGACTGATTCACTTAGCAGTTCAGGCAATGGCTTAGCCCGCACGCCAGCCATGATCTTGCCAATCAGGCTCAGGTCGGTGACTCGAATCGAAACCTGCGAGGTCTTCAGGTGTCCGTAACGCCCAGCCAGCTCATCCAGCAGGTCAAGCAAAGTTTGACCCTTGGTCTTTAGGTTGGCGGCTAGTTCGGCAATCAAGACTGCTGCCGTGATGCCGTCTTTGTCGGGTGTGTGTGAAGGGTCCACGCAGTAGCCGAGAGCTTCCTCGTATCCGTAAGCGAGGTTTGCCACCTTGCTAATCCATTTGAAGCCGGTGAGTGTCTGCTCGTAGTGGATGCCGTAATGATTTGCCAACGGTTCAAGAGATGCTGAAACTATCGAGTTTGCAATCGAGCCCTTAGTTCCAGTGGATGCAATCACCTCGGCTAGCAAAAGTCCGACCTCGTCGCCGGTAAGCATTTGGTATCCGGTTGCCGTCTTGACAGCAACCGCAAGCCGGTCGGCATCTGGGTCGTTGGCAAGTATCATGTCCGAATTGTGCTTTTTGGCATGAGCGAAGCTCAGGTCCATTGCCCCGGGCTCTTCAGGGTTTGGAAAGCTGACGGTTGGAAAAGAACCGTCGGGGTCCCTCTGCTGAGGAACAGACTCGAGGCTGAAGCCAAGTGCGGTAAAGATTGGGTCAATTACTTTGAAACCAACTCCATGCATGGCGGTGTAGGTAATCGCTAGGTCACCGCGAGCAGGATTGCTAGCTGGGACCAATTGCTCGGCTCGATCTTGGTAGAGCTTCACTTCCGCCGAGGAGAATATTTGGTAATCCGAAGACTTCGGGATCTGGTCAAAACTCAGGCTGGCAGCAGTCTGAGCGATGAGGGAGGCAATCTCTTTGTCTTGAGGAGGAACCAGCTGTGAACCGAAGAGCGGTCCGCCAAGGTAAACCTTGTAGCCATTGTCGCGCGGTGGGTTGTGGCTAGCTGTAACAACAATGGTTGCGCTGGACTTTAGGCGAGCACCGGTAAAGCAGGCGACCGGGGTTGGCACAGCAGAGTCGAAAAGGCTGACCTTGATCCCTGCTCCAGCAAAAATCTCGGCACTGTCTCTGGCGAATACATCGGAGTTGACTCTTCCGTCGTAGCCGATGACAACACTGAGCTGGCCATTGGGGTCCAGATAAGCAGACCTGTTGCCATTTAGAAAATTCGCGATTGCATGAGCTGCTTGAGCCACGACGATTCGGTTCATACGGTTTGGGCCAGCGCCAAGCTCACCTCTTAGCCCTGCGGTTCCAAACTCAAGCCTGGAGGCGAATCGTGATTCGAGTTCACCCAGGTTTTCCGAGTCAATCAGTGCCCGCAGCTCAGCTGCGGTCACTGAGTCTGGATCCTGCGCAAGCCAGGCTTTTGCAGTTGCAATCAGGTTCATTTAGAGCTTTTCAACAATCTTTGCCAGCAGGGCAGAGATCTTTCCCTCTGCGTCCTTGCCAGCCTGGATGACTTCTTCATGGCTTAGTGGAGTGGTTTGAATGCCAGCTGCCAGGTTTGTAATCAGGGACATGCCCAGGATTTCCATTCCTGCTTCACGGGCAGCAATTGCCTCCAAAGCGGTTGACATGCCAACGATGTGGCCGCCCATGATCTTTGCCATCTGGACCTCGGCCGGGGTCTCATAGTGGGGTCCACGGAACTGAACGTAAACGCCCTCATCCAGGCTTGAGTCGACCCCCTTTGCTATGGCGCGCAAGCGCTTGGAGTAGAGGTCGGTGAGGTCAATAAAGGTGGCACCCTCAAGCGGAGAGTTAGCAGTCAGGTTGATGTGATCCGAGATCAATACCGCTGCACCACCAGCCCACTGAGGCTTGATGCCACCTGCGCCATTGGTCAAGATCATTATCTTTGCGCCGGAAGCAGCAGCGGTTCTAACCGAGTGCACCACAGCGCGAACGCCATGGTTTTCGTAGTAGTGGGTCCTTGCGCCGATAACTAGTGCGTGCTTGCCATTAGGGAGCCTGATTGATCGAAGAGTTCCAACGTGTCCGGCAAGTGCTGGCTTTGAGAAGCCAATGATCTCCGTCGCCGGAATCACACTGACGGTTTCACCAATCAGGTCAGCGGCTTTCGCCCAGCCAGAACCCAGTGTGAGGGCAATGTCATGGGAGGCGATTCCAGAGATTTCAGCAATCTGCTTGGCAGCCTGCTTGGCAATTTCAAATGGGTTAGCTTGCGCATCATTGAGCGGATTAGACATGAAAAGGAGTCTAACTAACCGCAGCGCACTTCGAACTAGGGGAGAATAAGACCGTGAGCTCAATCTCAATACAACACAGAATTGTCATCATCGGCGGCGGCCCAGGCGGCTATGAAGCCGCGAGGGCGGGTAGGCAGCTCGGCGCAGAGGTCGTTCTCGTTGAAGAATCCGGCATCGGCGGCAATGCGGTTCTAACAGACGTGGTTCCCTCCAAGACGCTAATTGCAACCGCGGATGCAGCTCAGCGAGTAGCCCTGGCCCAGACCCTTGGCGTGACCTTTTCTGTAGACGGCCAAGCAGTTAAGCCAAAGGTTGAGATTGACCTAAAGAGAGTGAACCGGCGATTGCTTGCATTGGCGAAGAGCCAATCCGAGGACATGCTCTCAATCCTCAAGGAAGAGGGTGTTCGAGTAGTTTCCGGTCGGGGAAGACTCGACGGCAATCACCACGTGATTGTCGAGCCAACCCTCGGAGGCGAATCCGAACGCATCGAGGCCAAGACCATCATCATTGCAACCGGTGGTCACCCTCGTGAGCTTGCCGATGCCAAGCCAGATGGAAAGCGCATCCTGAACTGGAAGCAGCTCTACAACCTAGAGGAACTTCCAGAGCACATGATTGTTGTCGGATCTGGTGTGACTGGAGCTGAGTTTGCATCTGCCTACCTGGAGCTTGGATCCAAGGTCACGTTGATCTCGAGCCGAGACAAGGTTTTGCCCGGTAACGACTCTGATGCTGCAGACCTGATTGAAGATGTATTCAAGCGTCACGGCATGCAAATTCTCAACAAGGCTCGCGCTGAAAAAGTAGAGGCCACCGATACCGGCGTGAAGGTGACCCTCGCGTCGGGTGTTGTGGTTGAAGGTTCACACTGCCTAATGGCGGTTGGTGCAATTCCAAACACCGAGGGTCTTGGCCTGGAGGCAGCAGGAATCAGGCTGACCGAGTCTGGCCATGTCATAGTCAACAAGGTTGCCCGTACCTCAAGGGCTAACGTCTATGCGGTCGGCGACTGCACCACTGCGCTGCCACTGGCTTCGGTGAGCGCCATGCAAGGCAGAACCGCGGTCTACCACACCATGGGCGATGTGGCTTCTCCGACCAGAATCAGAAACGTCGCTTCAAACGTTTTCACCTCACCTGAAATCGCATCCGTTGGTTGGTCTCAAGCTGAGATCGAGGATGGTCTGGTTCGTGGTGAAATTGAAAAGGTAATGCTCGACGCAAACCCAAGAGCAAAAATGCAGGGCATCAGCGAGGGATTCATAAAACTCTTTGCGTCGGTTGGGTCCGGAACGGTTATCGGGGGCGTGGTTGTGGCGCCAAGGGCATCGGATTTGATTTACCCGATTGCAGTAGCTGTTGAGAATCGCCTAACAGTTGATCAGTTGGCGCGCACCTACACGGTTTACCCATCGCTGTCTGGATCAATTTCTGACGCGGCCAGTGCTCTGCACCAGCCAGTGGACTAATCGAGAATATCCAGCAGCTTTGTTCCGGCCGAGATGGTCGCACCAACTTCTACGCTGATGCCTGAAACAACTCCCGCGCGGTGAGCCTTCATGGGCTGCTCCATCTTCATGGCCTCTAGCACGATAACCAGGTCACCCTCTTCAACCCTGTCACCCTCTGCAACCGCGAGCTTGACGACGGTGGACTGCATGGGGGCCGAGAGGGTGTTTCCCTTTGCACCCATGTGGGTTGATGCTGCGGAGCCTTTGGCACGCTTTGGAGCATGTCCCGCCGATGAGCCAATTTCGCCGACCAGGAGCCGCTTGGGAACTGAAACCTCAAGACGCTTTCCGTCAACCTCAACCACAATCTCGTGACGAGGTTCACCCTCTGGAAGCTGCTCAATCTGACCTGACCAAGGCTCAATGTTGTTGTCCCACTCGGTCTCAATCCAGCGGGTAAAGACTTTGAAGTTTCCATCTGGTGCAGTGAAGGCTGGGTCCTTCACAATCTCGCGGTGGAAGGGCAAAACTGTTGGCAAGCCAAGAACCTGCATCTCCTGCAGCGCACGGCGCGAGCGAGCAAGCGCTTCCTCACGGGTCGATCCGGTGACGATCAGTTTGGCCATCATCGAATCAAAGTTCCCGGAGATGACGTCTCCTGAAACCACTCCGGAGTCGACTCTGACGCCAGGCCCAGTTGGGGCATGGAACAGATGAACTGGACCGGGGGCTGGCAAGAAGTTGCGACCCGGGTCTTCTCCGTTGATTCTGAACTCAAAGCTGTGGCCCCGAACCTCGGGATCTGAGTACTCCAGCTTGTGACCCTCTGCAATCCGGAACTGCTCTCTGACCAAGTCCAGTCCCGTCACCTCTTCAGATACCGGGTGCTCAACCTGAAGCCTGGTGTTTACCTCTAGGAAGGAGATGGTGCCGTCCTGGGCGACCAGGAACTCGCAGGTTCCCGCTCCCTGGTAGCCGACCTCTTTGAGGATGGCCTTGGAGGACTCATAAAGTCTGCGATTTTGGTCAGGGGTTAAAAACGGTGCCGGTGCTTCTTCGACGAGCTTTTGGTGCCTGCGCTGAAGTGAGCAGTCACGAGTCGACACAACTACAACGTTCCCGTGGGCGTCGGCTAGGCATTGGGTTTCAACGTGGCGAGGCTTGTCTAAGTACTTTTCCAAGAAGCACTCACCGCGTCCGAAGGCTGCGATTGCCTCTCGGGTAGCAGACTCGAAGGCCTCTTGGATCTCGGAGTTTTCGCGGACGATCTTGATTCCGCGGCCTCCGCCACCGTATGCCGCCTTGATGGCAACTGGCAGACCAAACTTCTTTACGAACTCTTCAACCTCTGAAACAGTCTCAATCGGGTTTATGGTTCCGGGAGCTAGCGGAGCTCCAACCTTCTCCGCAATCTTGCGAGCTGAGACTTTGTCTCCAAGCTGCTCGATTGAACTCGGCGGCGGACCAACCCAAATCAATCCCGCGTCAATCACGGCCTGTGCGAAAGCTGCATTCTCAGAGAGGAACCCGTAACCAGGGTGAACCGCATTTGCGCCGCTGCGCTTTGCGATGGTGATCAGCTTGTCAATCACCAAGTAGGTCTCGGCAGCAGTCTCTCCGCCGAGTGAGTAGGCCTCATCAGCAAGCTTTACGTGCTGCGCAGCTCTGTCGCCGTTGGCATAAACCGCCACCGTGAGAATGCCCGAGTCCTTGGCAGCCCGAATGATTCGGATTGCAATCTCACCGCGGTTGGCGATCAAGAGTTTCTTTATGCGGAGAGTCATAGTTGGATAGCTTAATGGGCTATCTGGCCTAGTTTTTGGCGGCTAGCGACAAAAAAAGCGGCGTTTTGTTTGGTTTATCTCCAAAGACCTTGGTAGTCGTGGCCTAGCTCGGTGACCAGCTGTCGCAGTGCAACCAGGGATAACCCGACCACGGTGTGGTAATCACCCTCAATTCGCTCGATGAATGCACCACCCAGTCCATCAATCGTGAAGGCCCCGGCGACCTGAAGTGGCTCACCGGTCATGACGTATTTCTCAATCTCTGGGTCGGTCAAGTTTGCAAAGTGGACCTTGGTGGCTGTCACCAAAGTGGCACCCCTACCAGTGGTGGTGTCAATTAGATGGTGACCGGAGTGCAGCACCCCATGCTGGCCACGCATCTGCTTCCAGCGTGCGATAGCCACAGCATGCTCAAGGGGTTTTCCTAGGATTTCTCCGGCGAATTCCAATGCGCTGTCGCAGCCCAAAACCAGAGAGTTCGAGAAACTATCCGCAACCGCCTCAGCCTTCGCCTTTGCCAAGAGACCGGTTAGCTCGGAGGCAGTTTGAGGCTGAAGGCGCTCGACCATCTCTTCCTCATCAACTCCCGGAGAGACGGTTTCAAAGTTGATGCCAGCATTCTGCAGCAGGATCTTTCGAGCTGGAGAAGTGGAGGCAAGAATTAGTTTTTGCACATTCCTAAGGGTAGCTGTGGAACACTTTGCTAGTGATCTTGGAACTTCAAATTGAAAAAGTTGCCCACGGAGGCATTTTCGTCGCTCGCCACGAAGGGCGGGTGGTCTTCGTCGAAGGTGCAATTCCTGGGGAAACGGTCAAGGCTGAGATCTATCAGGACGCCGGTAGCTACCTGCGCGCAAAAACCACCGAGGTGCTCAGTGCCTCCGAGCACCGAGTGCCCCACTTCTGGAAAGCGGCCAAAGAGGGAGCGGGCGGTGCTGAGTTTGGCCACATCGAGCTCTCCTATCAGCGTGAGCTAAAGGCCCAGGTTCTCACCGAGGCTTTTGAACGTTTCGCTCAGCAAGAGGTCATCGTCGAGGTGGCACAGATGCCAGCGGATGCAGACCGCAACGGGCTGCACTATCGAACCAGGGTTCAACTCAATGTCGACGCCTCTGGATTGGCTGGACCCTCAAAGGTTCGCTCCAACGAGATTGTCTTCGCTAAAGACCTACCGCTGGCCGTGGCCGAGATTGAAGAGCTTGGACTTCACATCAAGAACTGGAGTGGTGTGAGCAAGCTATCCATCGCGGCGAGCTCAACTGGCGACCTGCAGTGGATGGTTGACAAGAAGGTTTCTGGTTCGGACAAGCTCATCGAAAGAGTTGCGGGAAGAACGTTTCGGCTCTCCTCCGGTGCCTTCTGGCAGGTCCACACCGATGCTCCCGCCGCGTTGACCCAGTCGGTGATGTCGATGGCCAAGGTTGTCAGTTTCGACCCCACCAAGCACAACTTAGATCTCTACTCAGGGGCTGGACTATTCAGTGCAACCTTGTCACAGAGCTACCAGGGAGCGCGCTTCACAGCTGTCGAGTCAAATAAGCAAGCCGTTTCCGACGGAGAGCGCTCCACTCAGGATCTCAAGGAACTAACTTTTGTAAAGCAGGACGTGCTGGAGTTTTTGAAGCGCGCCAAGCCTGAATTCGACACCGTGGTTTTAGATCCCCCTCGCTCAGGAGCGGCAGCAAAGGTTATCGCTGCGATGGTCAAGTTGAACCCGAGGAATATCATTTACGTCGCCTGCGATCCGGTCGCTCTCGCCAGAGATGTCAAGCTGCTTGCAGCTGCCGGCTACGAGATTAGGGGACTGGAATCCTTCGACATCTTCCCTCACACTCACCACTTTGAGTGTGTGGTTGCACTGTCTCGAGAGTAGCCTTTTGGCATGGAACAAGTCCGGGTCGCCATAGTCGATGATCACGAGGCAGTCCGCCTTGGCTTCGCCGGGGCCTGCGAACAGTTTGACTTCGAGCTGGTCGGCTCAGCACCCACCGTTGATGAGCTGTTAGAGCAGATCGACGGCAAAGACTGTGCAGTGGTAGTCACCGACCTGTCGCTGGCTGATGGCTCTCTAGTTTCAGAAAATGTGGAGCGCTTGGTGGACGCAGGTCCAGCAGTTCTAATTTTCTCGATTGCCGATAAGCAATCTCTGATGCGTTCTGCACTCCTTGCTGGAGCAACTGCGATCGTCCCCAAGTCTCAGCCGATGAGCGAGCTAGTGGAGGCCATTCGTCTTGCAGCCCAGGGGGTCATAATCAATAACCCTGAAACCAGCGCGATGATCGACGCAGACTTTTTATTCAAAGAGGCAAAGCTCTCAGTTCGTGAGCGGGAGGTGCTCTCGCTCTATGCATCTGGAATGAGCTTGAAGCAGGTGGCCTATCAGCTTCAAATCAAGCAGTCCAGTGCAAAAGAGCACATCGACCGGGTTCGGGTCAAGTACGCCAGACTCGGACGAGAGGCTGCCACCAAGGTTGATCTTTTCAAGCGTGCAATCGAGGATGGCATACTCTCCGGAGACATGCTCTAGTGAAAAACATGCTCACAACCGCTGCTTCGGCTCGGCTGGAGTGGTTGATCCGTCGGCTTTATTCCCTAACTCTGCTGCTGTCCTCTGTCGAATCAGTCGCGAACTCCATAACCCAATACCGCTACTTGAACTGGATGAACGTCGCTCTAGTGGTGACCCTGGTGTTGATTGTCGGGATGATCCAGGTTGCAACCTGGACCAAGCGAAACATGGATCCCTGGATCGTTGTCCTGGGTATTTTTGGCATAGCGGCCATGCTGGTTTTCCCTTTTGCGGTTGTGGATGTCGACGCCCTACCTTCCGAATATCAACCTTGGTTGTGGTGGGTAATTGGAATGAGTGTCGTCGGTATCGGGGTTGTGTCAAAACCACCCATTGCAATTAGTTATCTGTTTGCAGTTACTGCAATCTGGGTTTGGTTGGATGCCAGCCCCTGGGGCGGCGGTTCTGATCTAATGCTTGAACTGCAAGATGCTACATACATTTTTCTATTCGGCGGCACAGTGCTGGGTCTCTTCGCGTTGGTTCGTGAGTCGGTGCTAAAGGTCGACATTGCTAACGACCTGGCAATCAAGTCAGCCGCCCATCAGGCGGGCATAGATGCGGTTGAGCGCGAGCGCCAGAGAATTGACGCCCTCATCCATGACCGAGTTCTGAACACTCTGCTACTGGCCTCAAAGGCAAGCAACGCCAGCGAATACAGCTCGGTTATGAATCTTTCCCAAGAGGCAATCGAATCACTTCGCAGGGTGGAGCAAGAGTTCGAACCTCGGCCTGAGATTCAGCCGCTGGGACTGTTCCGGGCACTCAAACAGGCGGCATTACAACTAACTCCGGATGCCAATGTTGAGATACTGTCTGGCGGTTCGACAGCCATTCCAGCCGCAGTTGCAGAGGCGATCACTGAAGCCCTGATTCAAGCTCTCGACAATGTTGTTCGACATTCAAAATCATCCAAGGTCTCATTGACTCTCCAGTCGCCCAATCAAAGTTCCGTCGCAATCGAACTAAGAGACAACGGAGTTGGGTTTCGCCTCAATCGCATTCCCAAGGATCGCATCGGAGTTCAAATTTCAATTCTGAAGCGCGTCGAAGCCGTTGGCGCGAGGGCCACCATCGAGTCGGCCCCAGGGGCGGGCACTTTGGTCAGGCTGGAGTGGCAAGCATGATCAAACTTCCTCGCTTTGCGCTAAGCGCATTCACCCTGGCCTTCGGGGTGTATCACTCGATCCTCGGGATGCTCAACCTTGCCGAGTATGAGGGCAGAACATTCGCGGTGATTGCCTTGGCTCTTTACCTCGTCGGATTGATTGGGGCCGTCGGGTCTTTCCCCGGCTTGCGAATGAGAGCTGAGTTTGCTTGGCTGGCTCTCTTTGTTGCTATTTCAGTCCCACTTCTGATGTCCGTCGCAATATCTAGAGATGCTGCCTTCGGCTACACCACCTGGCACGTCAGTGGTATCGCAACCCTGATGGCGATTACTGCCGTTCGACAGCACTCGGTCCTAGCTTGGATCGGAGTTGGGTTTCTGATCGTTCAGACTCTGATCTGGGGTGGCCGTGATGTCTTGTTCAACTCAGGTATTTTTGGCGCATTTCTCCTAGTGCTGGCAGCTCAAGCAACGGCTTCACTACTGAAGGAGTCTTCTCGGGCAGCCGAAGAATCTCTCGAGCGTGCAGTTCTTGCCGACGCAAAGACTGCCGCTAGCTCCGCCGCCCGCAAGGAGAGACAGAAACGCATCCAAGAGACCCTAAGGGAGGCGCTGCCTATTCTCGACATGATTGTGGACCGAAAGGGGGAGCTTTCGGCAGCCGAACGTTTCCAGGCTGCACTAAAAGAACATGAGCTTAGAGACCAGATTAGGGGTAGAGCCCTGCTTCATCCCGAGCTGGTTTCATCCACACGGGCCGCCAGAACTCGAGGCGTGGAGGTTCAGCTACTGGACGATGGCGGACTTGATGGTCTAGATGAGACGTCTAGACGAGAGCTACTTACGCGGGTTGCCAGAGAACTGACGAACATTGACTCAGGGAAAGTTCTCATAAGGGCGGTGTCCGGAGAGTCTTGGAGGTTGACCATGGCTGCAATTCGCAAAGACACTGATCGTCCCGATTTGTTCTTGAGGCTCTAGGTCGGGATTGGTGTTTGGGGCGGAATTAAAAATCCTCCGCCCCTCACCCCTAACTTTTGAACAGTAGGCCTTCAGCTCCCTTACAGCTGTGCAAGGCCTGCGATTAGTCTGGCAAGGATTAGACAACCCAGTGGTCATTTAGCAAAACTCACTCAAGACCACTTTGGGGGACAGCTAGCGCCCCGAGATGTTGCCCCAGTTTCCGCTCAAGTTGCTCCGAAGCATTGCGTCAGATTTGTGCCAACTGCTCTTGGGTACGCGGGTGGCAATTCGTCCCAACCGGCGCGATTCCAAGATAGAGGCCTCGACCACTGCTAGTGCTGCAGCCTGATCCTCTAGACTGCCACCTTTCACGGTGAGCAGCAGCTGAATCTCTTCGGGGGTGTATTGCTTCATTAGAGAGGAATATTTCCGTGCTTCTTTGGTGGCAAGCTGGCGCGCTTTGTGCGCAGCGCTCGGAGCGATCTGATGATGGAGGTGCGGGTGTTAGCCGGCTCGATGATGCCATCCAGCTCGCCTCGTTCGGCTGCCAGAAATGGGCTGGCTACGTTGTAGGTGTATTCGCGCGCTAGTTCCTCGCGCACCTTTGCAACATCTTGCCCAGCAGCCTCAGCCTCTTTAATTTTGTCGCGGAACAGGATGTTTACTGCTCCCTGGCCGCCCATCACCGCAATCTCAGCTGTTGGCCAAGCCAGGTTGATGTCAGCACCGAGTTGCTTGGAGCCCATCACGATGTATGCACCACCGTATGCCTTGCGGGTGATCACCGTCACAAGTGGAACGGTTGCTTCCGCGTAGGCATAGAGAAGTTTTGCTCCACGGCGAATGACGCCTGCCCACTCTTGATCGGTTCCCGGTAGGTAGCCGGGCACGTCAACCAAGGTGAGAATCGGAATAGAGAAGGCGTCACAGAAGCGAACAAAGCGGGCCGCTTTTTCACCTGCAGAAATGTTCAACGTGCCAGCCATCTGAAGTGGCTGGTTGGCAACAATGCCTACGCTTGCTCCATCAACCCTGGCAAAACCAATCAGGATGTTTGGAGCGAAGAGCGGCTGAATCTCCAGGAATTCACCCTCGTCAACAATTGCCTCGATGATGGTTTTCATGTCGTAGGGCTGATTTGGTGAGTCCGGAATCACGGTGTTTAGCTTGCGATCAGCCTCGGTGATCTCTAGCTCAGACTCCGACTGGTAGGTGATGGTCTCGCTCAAATTGTTTTCTGGCAGGAAGCCAACCAGGGACTTCACGTAGTCAATCGCGTCTGCTTCGTCATCGGCCAGGTAGTGGGCAACACCAGAGGTTTCGTTGTGGGTGCGAGCCCCACCGAGCTCCTCCATGCCGACATCCTCACCGGTCACGGTCTTGATTACATCTGGACCGGTAACAAACATGTTGGAGGTCTTGTCGACCATGATGACGAAGTCAGTTAATGCAGGAGAGTAAACAGCTCCTCCAGCTGCGGGCCCCATGATGATCGAGATCTGGGGGATGACGCCAGATGCCATGGTGTTGAGCTTGAAGATTTCGCCATACTTCCCCAGGGCAATTACGCCCTCTTGAATCCTGGCGCCACCAGAGTCGAGAATTCCGATTAGTGGCACTCCGGTCCTGAGAGCCAGCTCCATAATCTTGATGATTTTGTTTCCGGCAGCCTCACCCAGCGAGCCACCAAAAATGGTGAAGTCTTGAGAGAACACAGCCACCTGTCGACCGTGGATAGTTCCGACACCGGAGATTACCGAGTCTCCATATGGGCGCTTGGCGTCCATGCCAAAGGCGGTCGAGCGGTGGCGAACAAACTCGTCCACCTCAACAAAGGAACCCTCATCCAAAAGCATCGCCACGCGCTCACGAGCGGTGTTCTTGCCCTTAGCGTGCTGCTTCTCAATTGCCGCAGCACCAGCCGCAGTCACAGCTTCATTAAAGCGGTGACGG
>ERZ1022756.243-NODE-243-length-17932-cov-21.967500_pt1 | contig 17932 bp, 14 predicted proteins | sample MGYA00520902_ERZ1022756 | MGnify/ENA primary metagenome ERZ1022756 (study PRJEB33162, sample SAMN09537601) | freshwater metagenome | isolation source: freshwater | place: Canada:Alberta | collected 2017-07 | study: EMG produced TPA metagenomics assembly of the...
TGGCGCGCCCGGCAGGACTCGAACCTGCTGCCTCAAGATTAGAAGTCTCGCGCTCTATCCAGATGAGCTACGGGCGCGCGCCGGCTGCACCAATAGCGCGCTTTGATCGCCAAGGGAATCGCGCTAATCGGGTCAGCGATGGAAAACACCGCTTCGGCTGAAAAGGCCTCCGATAAAGTCGGCGATCCGGCCGCCGAATTTGACACCGTTCCCGGCGACGGGATCGTCGCGACAAGCCGCGCGCCGGTTCACTTCCGCTTCTATGACATCACCATGGCCGCGTTTGTCGCGATCCTGCTGCTGTCCAACATCATCGGCGCGGCGAAGCTTTCGACCGTGGCGGGTTTCACCTTCGGGGCCGGCATCCTGTTCTTCCCCGTCAGCTACGTCCTGGGCGATGTGCTGACCGAGGTATACGGCTATGCCCGCGCGCGGCGGGTAATCTGGACGGGGTTCGTCGCGCTGCTGTTCATGGCTGTCATGTCCTTCGTGGTGGTCGCCATGCCGCCTGCTGCTTCGTGGAACGGGCAGGCGGCTTACGAAGAAGTGTTCGGCAGCACCTGGCGGATCGTCGTTGCGTCGATCGCGGCTTTCTGGGCGGGGGATTTCGTCAATTCCTTCATCCTCGCCAAGATGAAGGTGCTGACCAAAGGTCGGATGCTGTGGGCGCGCACCATCGGATCGACCATTTTCGGGCAAGGCGTTGACAGCCTGATTTTCTATCCCGTCGCCTTTCTCGGCATCTGGTCGACCGAGGCGGTGCTGACCGTGATGGTCACCAACTGGGCGCTGAAAATCGCTTGGGAGGCGCTGCTGACACCAGCGACATATTTCGTGGTGAACAGGCTGAAAGCGGCCGAGGGTGTCGACCTATTTGACATCGACACCGACTTCTCACCATTTGCGAGCACCAAGAAGTAAGGTTTTGTTGTAGTCGCCCACCCCGTCAGCGCCGCAGACGCGGCCAAGCACGTTAAAGCGCGCTCTCCGGCACCACTTCGACCCGCCACGGGAGGCCTAGCCGTCCGGCGAGCAGCTTCATGTCCTTCTCGGTCGGCTGGCCGACCAGCGCAGCGTGGCTTTCCGCAAGGCGCAGCACCAATCCGCTGTCGTCCACCACAAGCCGGCTCACCTCCAGCGACCGCGCCGATTGTGCGCCCAGCCGCCTGCCGATCCGCAGGGCAAGACCCCAGCGCACCGCCTCTTCCAGCGCCTCCGGTTCGGCCAGCGCGCGCACTTCGGCGGGGAGCGAAAGCTGGTTGCCATTGGCGGAAATCGCCGCGGCCAGCATTGCCCGGCCCTTCCCGTCAATCCCGATCCAGCGCTTGTGAAGCGCCCAGTTGATCGCTTGGGGCAGGCGGATATTCGGTTCGATCTGCATCGCGGCCAGCGCCAGCATGGTCGCTGCCAGCCGCAACCGTTCGCTGCCATGTTCGCGCGCGGGTGCCGCATCCAGGGTCCACGCCGCCATCCGCGTTGCCAAAGTCGCCTCAGACCCGCGCTGATTGGCGAACACCGCCACCCCTGCCAGCAGCGGGTCCTGCGATTTGGTGTGTGCGGCCAGCCGATCATAAAGCAGGCCTTCGCGCAGTCCCCATGACGAGAAAACCACCTTTTCCGGGGCCAGCCGCTCCAGCAGGGCCTGCAGCAGCATCGCGGCATCGGGGAGCTTTTCGGCGCGCATCGACGATATCCGCTCTCGATCTTTCAGCGCGTCGGTTTCGCTTGCCGACAGGGCAAGCGCCAAGGCCAGCGCTGCGTCAGCGTCGATCTCGAACCCGTGCGGATCGCTCAGTGGCCAGCCGCGCGCCGCCATCGCATAGACCGCCATCGCGCGCCACGTGCCGCCGACCAGATAAAGCGCGCCGTTGTCAGCCGGCGCGGCGGCAGACAGATCCCACCCTGCCTTGCGGATCACCTTGTCGATGCTCTTGCGCATATCCGCGCGTCCGTTTTTGCGGTGATCTGGCAGGCGCAGCGTGCCGAGCGGCAGAGTGCTGGCGCTGTCGGTCTGACCTCCCGTAACGCGCACCAATTCAAGGCTGCCCCCGCCAAGGTCGGCAACAATTCCGCGCGCATCAGGAAAGGCGCCGATCACGCCATGCGCGCTAAGCAGCGCTTCCTCCTCGCCCGAAATCACCCGCGGGTTCAAGCCGAGCCGGCGCAGTTCTTCCGCGAATTCCGGACCATTGGCAGCCTCACGCACGGCAGCGGTCGCCACAGTCTCGATATCCTTGATACCAAGATCGGTGAGCAGCAGGACAAACCGTTTCAGCCCGCGCAGCGCCAGCGCCATGGCTTCGTCCGACAGCCGACCTGTGGCGGCGATATCGCGCCCCAGCTTGGCCGTGACCTTTTCATTGAACAACACCGTTGGCGCACGCATCGTGCCGCCATAGACAACAAGCCGTACGGTGTTTGACCCTATGTCGATAATCGCGCGCTCTGCCGCGCTGCCGCCCAACGCTCCGTCGCGGCTGTCGCGCCGCCATTTCCAGATCATCGCCTTGCCCCGCGGCGTAAGGACAGTTTGGGCACCGCCCCCGCCTCAAGCGCCCCGCCACGCCCGGATAGCGACGGGTTCGTCATGAAATAACGGTGGCAGTTAAAGGGCTTGCTGCCGCTTTCCACTTCGACCCGCGAATAATCGCCATCAGGATGCAGCCACCAGCTCTGCTCGCTATCGAGCATATTGGCGAGCAGCACCTGCTGCAGCACCTGATCATGGACCGTGCGATTAAGTATGGGGATCAGCGTTTCGACCCGGCGATCAAGATTGCGGCTCATCATGTCGGCAGAGGCAATGAACACCGCGGCATGGGCGCTGGGCAGCGGGTGGCCGTTGGCAAAGGCATAGATGCGGCTGTGTTCGAGAAAGCGGCCGATGATCGATTTGACGCGGATATTTTCGGAAAGGCCCGCAATCCCCGGACGCAAGCAGCAGATGCCGCGTACCACCAGTTCCACCCGGACGCCCGCGTTGCTGGCGGCGTAAAGTCGGTCGATGATGCCATCATCCGTCATCTGGTTGCACTTCATCCAGATCGCGGCAGGCTTGCCCGCCTGCGCGTGGGCAATTTCGGTATCGATGCGGCTGTAGATTTCTTCGCGCAGATCAATCGGGGCGATGTGGATGCGTTCAAGCGCGTGCGGCTCGACGTAGCCGGTGACGAAGTTGAACATCTTGGCGACATCGCGCCCCAGCTTGGGATCGGCGGTGAAGAAGCTGAGATCGGTGTAAACCCGCGCTGTGACGGGGTGGTAATTGCCGGTGCCAAGGTGGCAATAGGTGCGGAAGGTATCGCCTTCGCGCCGCACCACCATCGCCACTTTGGCGTGGGTTTTCCAGTCGGTAAAGCCGTAGATCACCTGCACGCCGGCACGTTCCAGCTTGCCCGCCCATTGCAGGTTCTGTTCCTCGTCAAAGCGGGCTTTCAGTTCCACCACCGCGGTCACGGATTTCCCGGCCTCGGCCGCTTCAATCAGCGCATTGATCACCGCGGATTGCGAACCTGCGCGGTAAAGCGTCTGCTTGATCGCCACCACGTCCGGATCGGCCGCTGCCTGCCGGATGAAATCGACCACCACCTCGAAGCTTTCATAGGGGTGGTGAATGACAATGTCCTTTTCCCGGATCGCGGAAAAGGCATCGCCGTCATGTTCGCGGATGCGTTCGGGAAAGCGGGGGGAATAGGCTTCGAACTTCAGATCAGCGCGGTCTTCGCGGACGATTTCGGCAAGGCCGTCGATCCCGATCATGCCATCGGTCTTGATCAGCGCGGCTTCATTGATGCCAAGCTGGTCGAGCAGCAGCGTCTCTGCTGCCGGATCGAAATCCTCCTCGATCTCCAGCTGGATGACCTGCCCGCGCCGCCTGCGCTGGATCGCACTGCGGAAGGTGCGCACCAAGTCTTCGGCTTCTTCCTCGATTTCAATGTCGCTATCGCGCAGCACCCGGAACAATCCGTCACCCTGGATGGTGAAACCGGGGAACAGCTCCCCGGCGTAACGCTGGATCAGGCGGGCGATGGAAATGTACAGCGCGCCGTTTGCGCCCGTTACACTGTCGGGCACCCGGACAAACCGGCGCAGCGCGCTAGGGATCAGCACCATCTCGATCAGCTGTTCGCGCGTCGCATCACGGGTCAACGTGAACAGCAGCCCCATCCCTTCGTTCTGCACAAACGGGAACGGGTGCGCGGGATCAAGCGCCTGCGGCGTAATGATCGGCAGGATTTCATTGAGGAAATAGCTTTTCAGCCATTTGTGCGCTTCCGGACTGACGCGCTGTTCATCGGCCACATGGACGTTGGCATCGGCCAGACCGCTACGCACAGTCCGCCAGATCGACTGCTGCACCGCGCTGAGTTCAGCCAACTTAGCGCGGATCGCCGCAAGCTGCTGCGCAGGGCTGCGGCCGTCGATCGAAGGCGTATCGAGCCCACGCTGCACCTGCCCCACAAGGCCGGCGACGCGGATCATCATGAATTCATCAAGGTTGCTGCCCGAAATCGACAGGAACCGCAGCCGTTCCAGCAAGGGATAGGCTTCGTTGCAGGCTTCGGCCAGCACGCGCTGGTTGAACTGGAGCCACGACAGCTCACGGTTGAAATAGGGGGATTCGTCCGCGCCAAGCTCGGCCATCTGGGAGGCGGCGGGCGCAGGCTGGTTGCCGTGGGGTGACGTGTTCATCGCTATCCTGTTCCGCCTCGCGCCGGACATCGCAGCGCAGGTCGCCCGCGTGCCATGTTCGCTTGGCAGCGGGGTGTAAATCACCTTGATGTGTCTGACATAAAAATGTCAATTTGGTTGCGGCCACCAACAGCGATGCAGCGCGCGGCGGGTTCGGGCGCTAAAGCAGCGAGGCGCTTTCGGCGATGCTGGTGATGCCGCGCTTGCCGTTGGCATCGCGGCCCAGTTGCACAAGTACGTCGATCACGCTGGCGGCATAGGCGATGGTGTCCGATCGGGTCAGGCCGATGCCGGTCTGCATCACCATCAGCGCCAATTGTTCGAGCGCGCCGCGCAAGGAATTGGCGTGGATCGTGGAAAAGCTGCCCGGGTGGCCAGTGTTGATCGCACGCAGGAAACTGACACTTTCAGCGCCGCGCAGTTCGCCCAGCACGATGCGATCAGGCCGCAGGCGCAGCGCGGCCTGGAGCAGTTCGTTGGCGGTAACCTTGGCCTCTCCCAGCTCCCCCTTCACCGCGACCAGCCCGACTGCGTTAGCACCGGGGAATTTCAGTTCGGGCGTATCCTCAACCATCACCACGCGTTCGGCAGCCGGGATTTCGCCCAGCATGGCGTTGAGGAAAGTCGTTTTGCCGGTGCTGGTGCCGCCCGAAATCAGGATCGTGCGCCGCGCCCGGATCGCGGCGCGCAAGAAGGCGATGGGCTGGCTTTGCGGATCGGGAAGCACAACCTGCGCCGCCCCCGCCAGCGGGCCCGTGTCATAGGCATCCAGCGGCAAATCAAGTCTGCGGTGACGGCGGATTGCCATCACCCAATGCCGCCGCGCAGCGGGCGGCCCGCAGAACTGCACGCGGGCGCCATCCGGCAGGGTCGCACCCAGCAAGGGGTGTTCGCGGTTGATCCCCTGATGCGATACGCGGGCGACCTGTTCGGCAAGCCGCTGCACCAACCGGTCGTCAATCTCCGGTGTGTCGATCCGCTGCATTCCGGGGCTCGCGGCGTCCTCGATCCACACTTCGCCCGGGCGGTTAACCATGATTTCCGTCACGGTGTCACGGTCAAGCCAGCGGCGGAACGGGGCAAGATAAGCGTCAAGATAGACTGAGCGTTCGGGGGACAGCAGGGGTGCGCTTTCGTCTGCTGCAAGCTGGTCGATATCGGCGCTCATCGCTGTCAGCCGACAGTGCTGAAATCGAGATCGCGCGCGGTGAAGACGCGGATCGGCTCACCCATGCGCACACGGATCGTTGGGCTGATCTGGCCTTGCGATTGCACGGCGGAATTGGCCGCGCCCTGCGCTCCGCCCGCTACGATCACGCCGCCGATCCCGCCGGTGGCCAATGCGCCAAGACCGCCCACCACCGAAAGCAGCAGGCCCGATCCGAACCGCTTGAAGAAGTGGCTGTTCACATCGCCTTCAAGCCCTGTCGCGCCGTCAAAACCGACTGCGGGCGAGCCAAGGTTGACCGATACGCCATCAGGCCGGATCAGCCGCGTCCAGATGACATAGGCGCGGCGCTGGCCCTGCTGCACACCGGCCTGATACTGCCCGATCAGGCGCGTCGAACGCGGCACAAGGATGCGCTTGCCATCGAAGCTGCGCACATCTTGGCTTACCACCGCGCGGACATAGCCGGGGACATCGGTGTTGATCGCCGTTTCGAGAATAGCCGGGATCAGCGTGCCTTCCGTCACGGTGGTCGAAGGATTGGTCATGGCCCGGGCCTGCGCCGGGCCGCCCCCGACCCCGCCAACCCGTCCGGCAAACGCCGCCGCGCCGCCGGTGCCTGCAATTTCTGCGCCCGGCGTGCCTGCCGGTGCGCCTATCGGAGCCTCGGCCACCCGCAGTCCGCGCGCCGTGCTGGCATCGAAGACCAGTTGCGGGCTGGCATAGGGATTGATCGCGGCGCCCTGCGCCATCGCGCCCGGGGCGCCGGAATAGACGGGCATGGGCGCAGGGTCAGGTTGAACCGGCATCGGCACCGCACCAGGGATTGGCGCCGGATTGACCGGGGCAACCGGCGCGGGCGCTGCGGCGACTTGCGGCGGAGCGACATTGGGATTGCCGATCCCTTCCGGTTCGGCCGTACGGGCAGCGTTCATCGCCCAGAACGTCACCGCGCCGAGCAGGCCCACCACCCCCACTCCGACAGCCAGCCCAAGCCCGTCACCCTTGACCTTGCGATCGGTAACGGCGGGAAAAGCCGCCCGGCTTGCCAGATCGATGATCTCGGCAGATTCCCGTTCGCGCGGATCGGCACCGTCCCCGCCCTCACCCTTCTTCGGCGGCAAACGCCCGGCCAGACGCATCAGTTGGACTCCCTTTGAGGGTAAGGCGTGGCAAGACCCGCGCTCCGTGCCGCAGACTTCATCGGGCCGGTGTTGGTGAGGGTCGCTGTGTCACCGCCCGACCGCAAGATGATCTGCGGCGGCACGCCGGCAACCACAACGGTGTCGCCGCGCACGGTGTAATTGACCGGCCCTTCATCGCCATCGGCATTCGTGACAAGAATGGCTGGAATTGCAACACCTTGGCGCCATGTCAGGAATACCGCATCGCCATCATCGTAGGCCAGCACGGGCAGCAGATCGGCCTTCCCCGCCTTTGCCCAGGCAAGATTGACCTGCGCCGGATCGCTGACCGCATAAGGGTCTGATGCGGCGGCCAATTCCGCGGGCGAGGCCGCTGGACGCTGGGCCTTCGCCTCAGCCTCTGCCGCGGCGGCGAGGCGCGCTTGCTCGGCGGCTTTTTCCAGCTCGGGGTAGCGGAATTGCAGAACGTAAAGGGCTGAATTTCTTGGGGATGCCACCAAATCGAACAGGTAGGTGCGTTTGTCGGTCACGACCGTCATGTTGGTGCGCGCGGCAGGTTCCAGCGGTTTCACGAACAGGATTGTTTGCGCCTTGTTGGGCTGCACCTGCCACGCCCCGGAATCCCCGATCGCGACATTCTCAATCAGTTCGTCCGGCGCGAACTTGATGGTCGTCTGGACCTTCACCATGCCATCGATCCGCACCACCGCGTTCTCGTTAAAGACAAGCGTCTTCAGGCGGTTATCCTGTGCGCTGGCAGGCACAGCAAGGCTCAGCGCAAGCGCGGCGAGAAGCACGGCGCGGGTCATTGGTAAGTCTCCGGAGGGGGGGCTTTAGGCATTGTGGCCGGTTTGGCAGCAGACGCGGTGCGGAAGCGGTTGCCGATCCCGCGGGTGCGTGATGTGGCGGGATTCAGGGGTGTAACCTGAGCGCCGCCGCTGCCAGCTGCATAAATGCGGGTTTCACGTGAAACATTGCCAGCAGGCCCCGTGTCATTGGCGGCTACGGCGGTCTGGAGCGGGGCTAGGTCGACCCTGCGGGGGGTCAAAGCCGCGCTGGAGGGGGCCACGTTGGTGCTGCGCGGCACGCTGCCCACGGGTTGTAAGGCTGGCACGGCACGCAGGTTGTCCGCCCCGCGCCTACCCTCAGCCGATGGCACCAGACCGAACACCTGCCAGCCTGCCACCATGGTCGATGCGACCTTCAGCGACAGCAGCATCAGCGCCATGTGCACCGCGCCCACCAGGAAAAACGCCATCGCCGCCTGTTGATCGATCTGCCCCGGCACCGCGACCAGCGCAGCCAGCACCGGCACCGCCATTTCCAGCATGATCGATCCGCCCAGCACGGCAAACAACGGGGCGAGCGCCATCATCACCAAGCCTTTGAGCCAGCCGGTAAACAGCCCGCGCGTGCCTTCAAACAGCGCCAGCACCACGAAAATCGGCCCCACCGCCAGCAGCAGCGCCAGCGCAATCCGCGCCGTCACCAGCAGGCCGACCGTGCCGAGCAGCAACAGCATGGCCCCGATCCACATCATCCCCGGCGGAGAGAACGCGCTGATATCCTTGGTATCCCCGCTCGCCTTCTGGATCGCAAGGAACACCACGTCCAGTTTCTGCGCGAACACCACCGTCGCGCTTTCTCCTTGGGTGCCCGTCAGAATGCCCGCGATCTGGTCCGGCCCGCCGATGAAGATATTGTAGAACACGCTGGAGAAGGCGACAAAACTGGTGGCAAAGGTCAGCACCAGCCCCAACGTCATCATCTTCGGCAGCAGCGCCCGTACCGACAGATTGGCGCGGCCCAGCATCAGCGATATGCCGAAGAACCCGACATACAGGCCAAGCAGAATGGTCAGCGCGAAGGCCAGTTGGCCTTCCGTGCCGAACAGGCGGTTGAAGGCCTGTTCGGAAACACCGCTGGCGATGCAATCCACCGCGGTCAGGGCCGAAGAAACGCCGGTGCCCATCGATTGGGCGGCCAGATCGCAGATCGCGGTCATTCGGCAGCCAGCGACAAGGCATCATGATCGGTCGCGGCGCTATCGGGCCAGTCGCGTCCGGTCAGCGCCGGGAACCATGCGGCAGGCGCATCGCCCACTGTCTCGCGCAACACATCAAGCCGCCGTACCGCGCTTTCGCGGCCCGACAGGATCGTCAGCACCTCAGGCGCGCCCGACAGATCGAGCCTCACGACCACGCTGGCATCGGGTTGCCGCACAAGGAAGCAGCGCGAGTGGGCGGGCAGTGAACGGATCAGCGCAAATTCGTGGCTGGTCAGGCCAAATCCGTCGCAGTAATCCTCTGGTCTGGCGCGGCTGTTGGGCATGAACACCATCGTCGCGGTCTGTTCGACCAGCGCCGTCGCAATCCGGCTGTCGAGCGCATCGCGCGCGCTTTGCGTGGCGAACCCGACCAGCGCGTTACGTTTGCGCAGGGTCTTGAGCCAGTCGCGGATGCGCGCGGCGAACACTTCGTCATCCAGCGCCTTCCAGCCTTCATCGATCAGGATCATGGTCGGCTGCCCGTCCAATCGCTCCTCGATGCGGTGGAACAGATACATCATGGTCGGCGTGCGCAGGCGCGGGTTTTCAAGCAGCGCGGTCATGTCGAAGCCGAGGACGCGGGTTGCCAGATCCAGCCGGTCGCGTTCATTATCGAACAGCCAAGCGTGCTCGCCGTCTCCGATCCACGCCGCCAACCGGTCGGCCAGATCACCCGGCGTTGGCCGGCGGGTGCCGGACAGCAGCTCCTTGAAATGACGCAACCTGCGCAAGCTGGGATCATTGGCGTAAGTCGCATCGACTGCCGCGCTGATGGTCGCGAATTCCTCCGGCCCTTCCGCCGTCAACAGCACCGCCAGCCAGTCGCGCAGAAAGGCGCGGTTCGCGGGGCTATCGGGCAGCGATAGCGGGTTGAAGCCCGTGGGCGCGCCGGGGTTGATGCGGTCATAACGCCCGCCGATCCCGCGAATGAACAGCTCCGCGCCGCGATCCTTGTCGAACAGGATGGTGCGCGGCTGGAACTTCTGCGCCTGCGCGGCGAGGAAGTTCATCACCACCGTTTTGCCCGAGCCGCTCGGCCCGATGACCGAGAAGTTGCCCAGATCGCCGTGGTGGAAATTGAAGAAGAACGGCGTTGCGCTGGTCGTTTCCAGCAGCGTCACCGCATCCCCCCAGTGGTTGCCGCTCGCCTGCCCCAGCGCAAAGCCGTGGAACGATCCAAATCCGGCCATGTTAGCAGAGGAAATCAGCGCGCGGCGGACGATATATTCCTCGTTACCAGGGAACTGCGCCCAGAATGCAGGTTCAAGGTTCGTATCCTCGCGCACGGCAATCGCGCCGGTGTCGGCCAGCGCGGCGGCGCAAGACGCCATCGCGTCATCAAGCGCGGGCAGCGTGGCCGAGCGCACCAGCACAGTCAGGTGGTGATCGCCAAAGCCCACCGCCCCATTGCCCAGTGCATCACGCGCGGCGAGCATATCGGCGCGTTCGGCAGCCGCTTCCTCATCCACGGATCGCGACCGGCGCAGGGCAAGGTCGATGCGCTCTTTGGCCGTGGTGCGTTCGTTGGGGGCGTAGCTTTCAGTCACGACCATTTCGAACGGCAGGCGCAGCAGGTTGTCGAGCAGGCCGGGCGAGGTCGCCTCGGGGTAGTCCTTCAGCCCGAGAATCGCGGCGAAATCGGGCGCGGCGCTCCCCCGCAGCTCCATCGCATCAAGGCCGAAACTGGCGCGGCGATAGGGCAGCATATGGCCGATGTCGGTTTCGGTCGAAGGGCGGCGAACCGGCCGCATCTCGCCATTGAACAGCGCGGACAGCAGCTCCAGCATTTCCGAATTGGTGCCGGTCTGTCCGGGCGCCTGATAATCCCCCAGCACCGCCGCGCCGTAATTCTGGAGCGACGCGACAAGGCCGGTGATCGCCGCCTTCAGGCTGCGAAGGTCTTTGGGATCAGCTTCAAGATCGTCCTGACCAGCCCGCGAAAACATCTTGGCGAAACGTTCCGGCAGGCCCGTCTTGCCGCGCGCCGGGCGGCGGATCAGGGTCACGAACTGGTCATTGATGAACAGCGATCCGCCGGCCAGCCGCTGCTTCCAGCGCGCATCGATATGGCGGCTGAGGGGATCAGGAAATGCCGCATCCAGCTCCACTTCAACCCGGCGGCGGATGACGTGGTGATACATCACAAAGCGCGCATCGAGCGTCGAACGCAGCATCACCTCGCGCGTGGCGGCGTGGGCGTTGAGGGCGTCGGAATCCTCGGTCTCGAACAGCAGGCCGGGCACCTGAATGGCGCTCATCACGCTGCCATCGCGCAGCAGCACGGTGTTTTCGTCCACAAGCCGCGCATAAGGCAACCGGTCACCGACGCGGGCTTCCTTGGCGCTCCAGGCGGCGGCGCCAATCCATTTATGGGGCATAGGAGTTGCATCCCCAGCGTTTGAAATTGGGCACGCGCGGGCATTTCGAAACCTTGGTGATCCACAGGTCGAAAATGCGCGGTTCCCGCAGCGAAGCGAAATAGCCGATCACGTGCATCACCACCGGCACCGGCAGTATCCACCAGCTTTTCAGGATCAGGAACGCAATCGTCGTCACCATCAGGTTGATGATGAAGAAGTTCATCGTCACGCCCGCAAACATTTGCGGGCGGGTGAGCGCGCGGTGCACCGCATTGCGGGTGAGCTCGCTCATCGCGCGCCTCAGCCTGCGGCCGACTGGATGCCGGCGACGATGGTGGTCGCGCCGAACAGGATGAACACGCCGATGATAACCGTTGCGCCAAAGCGCCAGTTCATGCGTCCGGTCAGCATCATGAAGCCGATTGCGGCGACCGCCATGACCGCCACAGTCGTTGCCACCGTGCCCAGTAGCGTGCCTTGCAGCCACAGCAGCGCATTGTTGATCGGGCCGGAGCCAGCCGGATCAGCGCCCTGCGCCAGCGCCGCTGATGGCACCAACGCCAACGCCAGCGAAGCGATCAATCGGGCGGGAAGGCGGAACAGCGAAGTCATATGTCTCTCATCATCCTTGGTCCTGTTGCTTGCCCGGGCTTACTGGCCCGGCACGCGCGAATGGTTGGCCAGCCGACCGATAATGGCGGCAACATAGTGGCGGGTTTCGCGGATATTGGGAATGCCGCCCGCGCGTTCGACGCGGCCCGGCCCGGCGTTGTAGGCGGCCAGCGCCTTTTCGAGATCGCCGCCGAACCGGTCGAGCTGCTCGCGCAGATACCGCGCCCCGCCCTCCAGATTGGCGAAAGGATCGCGCGGGTCCACGCCCAGATACCGCGCGGTGCCCGGCATCAATTGGGCCAGCCCCTGCGCGCCGACGGGTGAGACGGCGTTCGCGTTCCAGCGGCTTTCCTGCCACACCAGCGCCTCCAGCAGACTGGGCGAAAGGTCGAACCGGGCGGACAGTTCTGCAATCTTGGCGGCATAGCGTGGCGGAATGCCCGCAGCGTGGCGCGCGGGATCGGCGATGGCTATATCGGGAAGCGCGGGCGCTTGGGCCAAGTCGGCGCCGGTCACGGCAGCGGCAGGATCGGCTACAGCAGGCATCCCGGCCAGCGGCCCCGCCACCCAGCGCGCGCTGCCCGCGCCGAGCTCAAGCACGTCGGCACGAGCCTCGACCGAAAGCCCGACCATGAGCCCCAGCCCAGCAGCAACTGTCATGACGCGGCAAGCCGCGGCGAGAATCATGTCTCGGCCCTCCAGAATGGCACCTATTGTCTATCCTAAATGACAGACAAGTGACAGCATCGGGAAAGCCACTCTATCCCAAAAGCAGGGCTATGGTCATTCTGTTGTAAAAATGGATACCAAAGCACCCGCCTAGGCGCTGCATCAGTCGCGCAGTGTCAACTGTTCGGGGCGGGGTGCAAAGCTGCGGAATTCCCCGCGCGCCAGCATCTTGAGCGCCTTGCGCGCCAGTCGCCGCGAATCAGTGGCGGTACCGTCGGCAGTATCCAGTTCGACAACCTCGTGGCAGGCCGCAGCCTGTTCGAATGCGGCGCGCGCCTTGGCGTCGTCTCCGGTCTGGGCATAGGCAATGCCGAGATTGATCATCACGGCTGCATCATGGGGATCGGCGGCGCTGGCATTCTCCAGCGTGACGAGCGCACTTTCAGCGCGGCCCGCAGACAGTGGCTGCACGGCCAGCTCGGGCGCCTTGGCCAGAGCGGTCGGCGCGGGCAATGGCGCTGCGATCAAAGCGAGAGCGAGAGCAAGAACGGACATCGGCGTGCCTCCTGTGTGAACGACACTGATGATGATGCAGTCCGCGCCTCCATGCAACAAAATCGTCACATTGTAATATATCTGTAATTAAACACTCAACACACTGTTTATGTTATTTTTCATCAGGACGCCCTCAGATCCGTCGCAGTCATATTTGTCTTTCTTCGGTCATAATCTTCGGACTGACACATTTCTGTAATGCTGCAAGAATTCTGACACGAGCAAACCGTACCGCCCCCTTCAGCGCACTACAGCACGCGCATGAACCGATTCTCGGCGCAATAGGGGACCAAACCTGTGAAAATGATCCAACGCACACTGTTTCTGGGTTGCAGTCTGGCCGCTTTGGCCGGTTGCGGTGCCGATGAAATCGTCTCGCCCGGAGCTGGCGGCAATATCATCATCAACAATCCAGCCCCGACGCCAACGCCGACCCCGACGCCGACGCCGACCCAGTCGTTGGTAACGCCCGCAGCCGGTTGCCCGACGATCGCAACCCCCGGCGGGCTGGTTGATGGCAGCACCCTGACTGGCCCGACCGGCACCTATCGCGTGTGCCGCCTGCCCGCGCGCTTCACCACCACTGACAACCTGCCCTACATCCGCGGCCTTGTTTACGAGATCCCGGGCCGCGTTGAAGTGGGCACCGACCGCGGCTTTGCCAGCACCGGCACCACCGTAACCTTAACGGTAGAACCGGGTGTGATCCTGTTCGCGCAGCAGGATTCCTATCTGGTTGTAAACCGCGGCAACGCAATCCAGTCGAACGGCACCGCCGAACGTCCGATCATTTGGACCAGCCGCGACAACATCATCGGCCTGGCCAATGACAACAGCCAGCAGCAGTGGGGCGGCGTTGTGCTGCTCGGCCGCGCGCCGCATTCGGATTGTTCGACCGGCGTTTTCAACACGACTGCCAACCCCACCGCCAACGCAACTTGCGAAGGCCGTCTGGAAGGCGCAGCGATTGCCACCCCGTTCGGCGGTGCCAACTCGGCTGACAGCTCGGGTTCGTTCCGCTTCAACCAGATCCGTTTTTCAGGATTTGAACTGGCCCCAAACAACGAACTCCAGTCGCTGACCACCGGCGGCGTTGGGACTGGTACGGTGATCGAGAACCTGCTGTCCTTCAACAGCTCTGACGACGGGGTCGAATTCTTCGGCGGCGGGTTCAACGCCCGCAACCTTGCCATCATCGGCGCATCCGATGATTCGCTGGATGTGGATACCGGCGCGATCGTCAATCTCGACACCGTGATCGCGGTGCAGCGTTCGACCACGGGCGACCGCCTGATCGAACTGGATTCGCCCAACGTGGCGGACCGCACCCCTTCGAACGCGCTTCGCCAGACCCGCTTCCAGGTGAACAATTTCACCTTCGTGGCGCGTGATGGTGCCCCGCAGGTCGTGCAAGCCCGCGGCGGCGCCGCGCTCGGCCTCACCAACGGCGTCATCAATGCCGGTACCAACCACTGCTTCCAGATCGATGAAGCTCCCACTCTGGCGGCGATCATCGGCGTGGACTCGGTGGTCGGCGATTGCCCGGCGACCGATCCGATCCGTGGCGGCAGCGGCAACACCAATGCTGACGTGGCGGCACGGATCAATGGCGGCACTGGCAACAACCTGGCCTTCGCCATCACGCTGACCAACAACGTGGTCAACGGCGCGGGTGAGACGGCGCGCACCGCCTTTGGCGCGAACGCCCGGTCCAGCTTCTTCCCGACCCGCACCTTTGTGGGCGCGATCGAGAACGCTGCCGCGCTGACCACCATCTTCGGCAACTGGACCTGCAATTCGTCGATCCAGAACTTCGCCAGCACCACCGGCGCCTGCACATCGCTGCCGGTCTACCCGGCCTAAGTCACGCCGTTACCGCCAATCGGGGGAGGCGCCGCATCTGTGCTGCGCCTCCCCGTTTTCACATCCAGACCGACCAATCCACGAGGGGTCCTCACCCATGTCTACCCGCACGCGCCTTGCAGGCTTGCTGCTTCTGACCACATCACTGACCTTGCCCACGGCCCTGCACGCGCAGGAAGCGCCGCAGGATGATGAGGTGGCCGAAGATGCGCCGGTAGAGGATTTGCAGGAAACCGACATCTCGCTGCCCGGCGGCGGGATTATCGTCACCGGACGGCGCAACCGCGATCCGGCGCGCAATTCGGGGCAGGTGCTCACCGTGCTGTCCGAAGCTGACATGGCCCGTACCGGCGAAGGCGACATTGCCGGCGCGCTGTCGCGGGTCAGCGGGCTGTCGCTGGTCGGTAATGGCCGCGTGTTCGTGCGGGGACTGGGCGACCGCTATTCACTGGCGCTGCTGAACGGCCTTCCGCTGCCCAGCCCCGAACCGTTGAGCCGCGTCGTCCCGCTCGACATTTTCCCGACCAGCGTGATCGCCTCCAGCATCGTGCAGAAAACCTATTCGGCCAATTTCCCGGGCGAATTCGGCGGCGGTGTGATCAACCTGACCACCAAGGCGATCCCGACCGAAACATTCCTGACCGTCGGCATATCGGGCAGCGGCGACACCGAAACGAGCCTGCAAAACGGCCTCACCTATTTCGGCAGCGGCCTCGACACCTTCGGCTTCGACAATGGCAACCGTGACTTTCCCGGTGCCTTGCAAACCGCAATCGGCAGCGCCACGCGGATTAACGATCTGTCCGCAGCCGCGCAGCGCGAATTGGCCGGGCAGATCATGCCGCTGAACCTGGTCACGCTGCAAAAGAACGATACCCTGCCGATCAACTTTTCGGCCAACATCACCGGCGGCACATCTTTCGAGGTGGGCGATGGCAATTACCTCGGCCTGATCGCGACCGCAGGGATCACCAACAACTGGCGCACCCGCAATGTCACCAGCCAGCAGTTCGGCGATGCGGCGGCGGGCCAGATCCTGTTCGACTCCCAGAATTTCATCACCGACAACAAGGTGCTGATGAACGCGCTGGTCGGCATCGGGCTGGACATTGGCGAGCATACGATCCGCTGGACCAACATCTATATCCGCGACACCCTGAAGACCGCGCGGCTCGCCACCGGCACCGACAGCTTCACCGATGTCGCGCGCCCGTTCGAATTCCAGACCCAGCAGACTGGCTGGTTCGAACGGCAGTTGATGGATTCGCAGATCGTCGCGGAGTTGGACTTCGACGCCTTCAAGCTCGATCTGCGCGGCGGCTATGCGCGCACCGACCGTGAAGCGCCGTTCAACGCCATCGTCCCCTACATCCGCACCAACGTCCCCAATGATCCATTTGGCGACAAGTTCGTGGTGGATGTCGGGGCGCTGATTGGCGGGACGGAGCGGATACAGGTCGGCTTTGAAGACCTGACCGAAAAATTGTGGTTCGGCGGTGCGGACGTGACCTTCGATGTGACCGATACCCTGTCGCTCACCACGGGGTATGCCTATTCGGATACCACGCGCCGGTCGCTGTCCTTCATCATCCGTCCGCTGATCGCTTCGTCCGCCGAACTGACCACTGGTCTGCGCGCCTTGGGCCTGCGGCAGCCCGGCCTGATCCTTGGCGGAGGGGCGCTGGCCACGGATGCGAACGGCAGTGGCCTGTTCAATGTCACCGTGTCCGATCCGACCCCCTTCCCCGTGTTTGACGCGGCGCTGACGGTGCACGCGGGCTATGGCCTTGCGCGTTACCGCCCGACAGACCGCATCAGCATGGAAGCGGGCGTCCGCTATGAAGACGGCCTGCAGGTCGCCGCGCCCGATCTGGCGTTCGGCGGCGGCAACCTCGCCAACCCGACACGGATCGCCAATGATTATTTCCTGCCCTCGGCAACGATCACGTGGGAAGCGGTCGATGATCTGCAATTGCGGCTTTCCGCCTCGCAAACCATCGCCCGCCCGCAGTTCCGTGAGCTGGTGGAGCAGACCTATTTCGATCCGGAAAGCAACCGCCGGTTCCGCGGCAACCCCTTCCTGATCGACAGCCAGCTCACCAACATCGAAGCGCGCGCCGAATATTATCTGGGCGGGCCGAAGAAAGTGAGCATTGCGGGCTTCTTCAAGGCGATCGACAACCCGATCGAGAACTTCCTGATCACCGCCCCCGGCATCATCGAAACCAGCTACGCCAACGCGCCGTCGGCCGAATTATACGGGGCAGAGCTTGATGTGTCTTACGGTATCGGGCTTGATAACTGGGGCGGGGTCTTCGCCAGCAAGCAGTTCCTCGTGATCGCCAATTACACTTGGACCCAGTCGCGCATCGCGGTGGGTGCAGGTGATCTTGCCCCGATCCCGGGCGCGACCGGCCAGCTTGCCAGCCAACTGTTTGATGACAGCGCGCCGCTAGTCGGCCAGTCAGACCACGTCGCCAACCTGTCGCTCGGCATTGAGGATCTCGACAAGGTCCAGCAGTTCACTGTGCTGTTCAACTACGCGAGCGAGCGCGTGACGCTGCGCGGCGGGGCGCTGCCCGATGTGGTTGAGGACCCGGGCCTGACCGTCGATCTGGTGGCGCGGTCAGAGATCAAGCTGGGCGGCCTGCCGCTGGAACTCTCGCTGGAAGCGCGCAACATATTCGGACGCGACAATTTCGAATTCCAGCAGTTGGGCGACAACCGGGCGGAGATCAACACCTTCGATGTCGGGACGAGCTTTGCGATTGGGCTAAAGGCTACTTTTTAATGGAAGCGCGGCCCCTCGGGGCCGCGCCTT
>ERZ1022756.244-NODE-244-length-17882-cov-13.656420_pt1 | contig 17882 bp, 14 predicted proteins | sample MGYA00520902_ERZ1022756 | MGnify/ENA primary metagenome ERZ1022756 (study PRJEB33162, sample SAMN09537601) | freshwater metagenome | isolation source: freshwater | place: Canada:Alberta | collected 2017-07 | study: EMG produced TPA metagenomics assembly of the...
TAGGGCAATTTCCTCAAGTGGGAAACTGTTCACTATCGGTCAAGTGCTCAGCGTTTTGAATCCAGAGTTTCCCGATCTCTCACCTTCGAAACTTCGTTTTCTAGAAGAGCAAGGACTAATCGAGCCTCAGCGAACTCCAGCTGGCTATCGCAAGTTTTCTGAACAGGATGTTCAGCGAACCAGAGTAATTCTTGAGTTGCAAAGAGATCAGTATCTTCCGCTTCGCGTTATTCGTGATTACCTAGAGCAGCTGGATTCGGGAAAGAGCCCAAATCTTCCTCAGGTGCAATCATCTGTTTCGAAACTACAGCCGAAGAATCCAATAAAGCTAACCAAGGTGGCTCTCATGAGCGAGACGGGCATCAGCGCGGGGTTGCTTCAAGAAGCACAAACCTTGAGCCTTATTGCCAAGGAGCCATTTGAGTCAGCGGATTTAGAAATTGCAAGGGCTATCGTGCACTTACAGCGTTTCGGAATTTCACCAAGGCACCTGCGAGGCCTCAAGGCATCGGCTGAACGCGAAATTGGAATCATTGAAGGCGTAGTAGCACCGGTTCTGGGAAAAAACGAAGCTGCCAGTAAATCAAGGGCTGCTCACTATGCCCAGGAAATCGAGAATCAGTTCGCAACCATCCGTGGAGAGCTAATCAAGTCGGTAATCTCCAAGATTGACCAATAGCTGCCCTTTAGCAAAGCACCCGACACGCCGTAAAGCAGGATTAACTGGCGTTGTTACCTCGAACGGGGGACAATTAGAGCCTTGAAGCCTAATTTCTAAGGGAGTGTGAAATGTCCGATAACTCAATTTTTGAAGACGGCATGCTCTTTACTGACGGCTTAATCTCTCAAGACCCAAAAGTTGGCTACCGCGGCACAGCCGCCGCTGCTGCCAGCGGAATCAGCTATCGCCAGCTTGACTACTGGGACAGAACTTCTTTGCTACAGCCATCAGTGCGCTCAGCAACCGGCTCGGGTTCTCAGAGACTTTATGCATTCCGCGACATCTTGGTGTTAAAGCTTGTGAAACGTCTTCTTGATACCGGCGTATCTCTCCAGCAGATCCGTATTGCAGTTGACCAGTTGCGAGCTGCGGGACTAAACGATCTTGCCCGAATCACTCTGATGAGCGATGGCGCCAGAGTTTACCTTTGCACTTCAGAGGATGAAGTCATTGATCTTCTTGGCCGAGGCCAGGGTGTGTTTGGAATCGCTGTTGGACGTGTTCTTCGTGAGGTTGAGGCATCGCTTGTAAACATAGCTACCTTGCACCTAGATGACATGGACGAGCTTGCTGCTAGAAGGGCAAATAGGAAAGCTGTTTAGTCTTTAGTCGTCTTCCAGGTTAAGGACTGCGTCAAGGGATGAACCCCTTTTGATTCTTATCGCTTTACTAGCTTTTTTGTTCCGCTTTAGAGATCTTGAGCTGTGCTCAATAGCCGGCGCCTCAAACACTTTCTCCAGAATTTTCTCAAAATTCTGAGCCGTCTTCGAGGCAATCTCTCCAGGCCAGCTGTGAATGGGTCTTGCAGCACCCTGGGCTTGCTGAACAGCAGAGTGCTCTTCGATTGCAACCGATAGAAGTCTTGGGCCAAACAACTGCTCTAGTTCTGCATAGCGGAATTGGTGCTCCTTAGATGCCGGGATGTACCGATTAACTAGTACCCCAAGAGCTTGGAGGCGTCCAGCAGTTTGCTTGCTGATTTCTGCGATTGCCCTGATGGCCCGGTCGGCTGCTAAAACTGAAAAAATAGAGGGCTCTGCAACTATTAGTACTTTGTCGCTGGCCGTCCACGCAAGTTGAGTCAAACCATTTAACGAGGGTGGAGTATCAATAATCACGATGTCGTATTCGGTCTCGACTCGGCTCAATGCCTCTTCGAGTCTCCATAGATCACGCTTAGTTGGGGTCGGGCTATCAAACTCAACTACCCGCGGGCTTCCAGGCAGCAAGTCCATAACTCCACCTGACAAAGATTCCCAATCACTGACTACGATTGCCTTATGCACATTGGCGTGTTTGGGGAGTTTGAGTACCTCAGCACAAGTTGCCTTCAACTCACGGGTTGCTCCGAGTGCAGTGGTTGCATCTGACTGAGGATCTAAATCCACAACCAAAGTGCGAAGCCCTCTGTTCAATGCGGCAGAAGCCAGCCCTAAGGCCACAGTGGTCTTACCCACTCCACCTTTTAGAGAGCTCACGCTTAGTACATGCACCTAAATAGGCTACCTTTTTATTGGGCGTAGCTTTGAAGCGAAACTGCACTTTCAGGTAAGGAACTGATGTTTAACAAGATTCTTGTTGCAAACCGAGGTGAAATCGCTGTTCGCGCCTTTCGGGCGGCTTATGAGCTTGGTGCACGCACGGTGGCTGTTTTTCCTTATGAGGATAGAAATTCCACTCATCGCCAGAAAGCCGACGAGGCATACCAAATTGGTGAGGTCGGGCATCCGGTGCGAGCCTACCTCGATGTTTCGGAAATCATAAGAGTAGCCAAAGAATGTGGTGCTGACGCCATATATCCAGGCTACGGTTTTCTTTCCGAAAACCCTGAGCTTGCCCAGGCCGCGAGGGACAACGGCATCGCATTTATTGGACCCAGGTCTGAAGTGCTCGAGCTTGCAGGAAACAAGGTAAATGCAATTGCAGCTGCTGCTCGAGCAGGAGTGCCAGTGCTCAAATCATCAGATTCCTCCGCGGACGCGAATGAACTAGCTAAAGCCTCGAAAGAAATCGGATTCCCACTTTTTGTCAAAGCAGTTGCCGGCGGTGGCGGAAGAGGTATGCGCCGAGTGGCGGAAGAATCTGATCTAGCGCAGGCTATCTCGGAGGCTTCAAGGGAAGCCCAAAGTGCCTTCGGTGACCCCAGGGTGTTTCTGGAGCAAGCTGTGCTCAAACCTAGGCACATCGAAGTTCAGATTCTGGCCGATAGCCAAGGAAATGTAGTCCATCTTTTTGAGCGTGACTGTTCGATTCAGCGCAGAAACCAAAAGGTTGTGGAGATTGCCCCCGCACCAAACATCGATGAGGAATTGCGGCAGCGCCTTTATAAAGATGCTGTGAACTTTGCCAAAGAGCTTGGCTATGAGAACGCTGGAACTGTCGAGTTCTTGGTCGACACGGTTGGACCAAACAAGGGTAAACACGTCTTTATTGAAATGAACCCGAGAATTCAGGTCGAGCACACCGTCACCGAAGAAATCACCGATGTTGACCTCGTGCAGTCACAGATGCGTATTGCGGCAGGGGAGTCTTTGAGAGACCTCGGGCTCACCCAGGAAAGCATCTCAATGCACGGATTTGCATTGCAGTGCCGCATAACCACTGAAGATCCAGCCGCAAACTTTAGGCCAGATACTGGCAAGATCACGACCTATCGTTCTCCTGGAGGGGCAGGAATTCGGTTAGACGGTGGAACAGTATCTACCGGTGCCGAGGTCTCTGCCCACTTTGACTCGATGCTTGTGAAGTTAATCGCCCGCGGAAAAAGCTTTGAAGCAGCAGTTATGCGCGCCCGTCGAGCCTTGGCTGAATTTCGTATCCGCGGCGTCTCAACGAACATTTCGTTCCTGCAGGCGGTTCTTGCCGATGAGCAATTTTTGTCAGGTGATCTAAGTACCTCTTTCATTGACGAGCGCCCAGAGCTTTTTCTTACCCGCCCATCTCAAGATCGTGGAACGAAGCTACTCCAGTGGTTAGCAGAGACAACTGTGAATCAACCAAATGGTCCACGTTTGAAATACGCAAACCCAGCCCTAAAGCTTCCAGACGTTGATTTGACTAAGCCAGCTCCGAGTGGCTCTCGGCAAAGACTTCTTGAGCTGGGTCCGACAGGTTTTGCTAAAGCTTTGCGCGATCAGAAGCATGTTGCAATAACTGATACAACTTTCCGTGACGCACACCAATCTCTATTGGCGACCAGAGTCCGAACTCGGGATCTAGTCCAAGTAGCACCGCACGTTGCAAGAATCACGCCAGAGCTTTTGTCGGTGGAGGCGTGGGGAGGCGCAACCTACGATGTTGCACTTCGCTTTTTGGCCGAGGACCCGTGGGAGCGGCTCGAAGCCCTTCGGGAAGCAATGCCAAACCTATGTATCCAAATGTTGCTTCGCGGCAGAAACACAGTTGGCTACACGCCATACCCGGAAGAGGTGACCAAAGCATTTATCGAAGAAGCAACCGCCAGCGGCGTTGACATATTCCGAATCTTTGATGCGCTCAACGATGTTGAACAGATGCGCCCCGCTATTCAAGCTGTCTTAGATACGGGAACAGCCGTAGCCGAAGTTGGTATTTGCTACTCCGGAAACCTAATTGATCCAAAAGAAGATCTCTACACACTTGATTATTATCTGAGCCTCGCCGAGAAGATTGTTGCAGCGGGTGCTCACATAATTGCAATCAAGGACATGGCGGGATTGCTTAGACCTGAAGCTGCCAGGCAGCTGGTTAGTGCCCTGCGCGCAAAATTTGATCTACCGGTACACATTCACACTCACGACACAGCAGGTGGGCAACTAGCAACACTTTTGGCTGCAATTGAAGCCGGTGTTGACGCGGTGGATGTTGCAAGTGCTCCGATGGCTGGAACAACGTCACAGCCATCCGCATCCTCGTTGATTGCGGCTCTGGCTAATACCAAGGATGACCCAGGCATTGAGCTTTCTGCCATAACTAAGCTCGAGCCATACTTTGAGGCTGTCAGGAAGATTTACGCACCGTTTGAATCGGGGCTTCCTGGACCAACAGGGCGGGTTTACCAGCACGAGATTCCAGGTGGTCAGTTGTCTAACCTGCGCCAACAGGCAATAGCACTTGGACTGGGCGATCAGTTCGAAAGAGTCGAAGACATGTATGCGGCAGCGAACCGCATTCTCGGCCGACCAACCAAAGTCACCCCTTCTTCCAAAGTGGTGGGTGATCTTGCTTTGCACCTAGTTGCGGTTTCAGCCGATCCGGAAGATTTTGAGAATAACCCCCAGAACTACGATGTCCCTGATTCGGTAGTTGGGTTTATGGCTGGGGAGCTGGGAGATCTTCCCGGCGGTTGGCCTGAGCCATTTAGGACCAAGGTCTTGCAAGGCCGTGAATTAAAGTTTGGCTTTGAGCCTGTTTCTGATCAAGATTTGGCATTGCTGAAATCGAGCTCCCTTGAGCGCCGTGCAACCTTGAACAGGCTTCTATTCCCAGCTCCGTTTAAGGAGTTCAGCAAGATGCGTGAGAACTACGGGCGTCTTGATCAAGTAGACACCATCGACTTCTTGTATGGACTCGAGCAGGGCGTTGAACACATGATTGAACTATCGAAGGGTCTGCGCCTTTATATCGGCCTGGAAGCAATTGGAACCCCAGATGCTAAGGGATTTAGAACAGTCATGACAACACTCAATGGTCAACTCCGCCCGGTGAATGTGAGAGACCGCAAGATAATCAGCGACGTGGTAGTTGCTGAAAAAGCTGATACTTCAAAGCTCGGTCACGTTGCCGCACCATTCCAGGGTGTGGTGAGTTTAAAGACAGTGGTTGGAACGAAAGTTGAGCTAGGTCAAGCGGTTGCAAGCATTGAAGCAATGAAGATGGAGGCCACCATTACCGCCAGCATCTCGGGAGTTGTGAAAAGACTGGCGATTTCAAGCACTCAGGCGGTAGAAGCCGGGGATCTAATCCTTGAAATAGAGGCCAACTAGCAGCACCTTCGCAACTGGTTTAGAATAAGCAAGTTGATTTCACGGGGGCAAAATTAGGAGTTTTCTTGGCAAAGAAAAAGGAAGCACGCTTTGAAGAAGAGGGCACAGGCCTTGGCGAAAGCGCACCTGAGGTCAGCCCTTCCGACTTCGATTCAAACGCCGATTCTGATACCCCGATAACCTCCGAGGAAATCGATCTTTCCCCAGCAACATCTTCTATCGCCGTTGTTGCTTCGACGGAAGCGGTGGTAATTGAAGAGCCGATCGCAAGTGAAATCGAAACCACTAAGTCTCGTTATTCGAGAAGAGACAGCCTTCGCGGCGAAGTATTCGATGAGCCAGAACCTGCCGCCATGCTCACCGCAGATCGACTACTTGATGATTCAGCAAAGTTTCGTCCAGCGCCTGAGTCGGGCTGGAGAAAACTTGCTTACTACCTAACACTTAAGCTTTGGAACCCGGGGGACTCACCAAAGGTCAAAGCCCGTAAAGCTATGGATGCACGAATTGCAGCTGTGCTCGAAGGTGGAGCAAAGTTCGTTCCGGTTCTTACTCGCAAGGGTGGCGTTGGAAAGACGACCATCTCCACTTTGCTTGGCATGGCTATGTCCCAGGTTCGCGAGGACCGCGTTATCGCTATTGACGCAAACCCTGACCGCGGAACCTTGGCCGAGCGCGTGAGTAAGTCGACTAGATTCACGGTTAGGGATGTTGTGAACCGCGCCGCTGCAATCGACGGTTTCTCTGAATTTTCCAACATGGTTTCAAGAGATGAAACCAGACTTGACGTTTTGGCATCAGACGCTGACCCGATGCTTTCAGAAGCATTCAACGAGGGCGACTACAACGTTGTTGCTGACATGGCTGCCCGCTATTACTCGCTAGTAATCACCGACTGCGGAACCGGTATCGTACACTCCGTAATGCGACCTACTCTGCAACGCGCCAACTCAATCGTTATTGTTTCCGGTGGGTCAGTCGATGAAGCCAGGTTGGCTTCTGAGACTCTGACTTGGCTCGAAGCAAACGGCTACGGGGAACTAGTTAGAAACTCCGTTGTTGCACTCAACACTGCAACTCAAGCAACTCTTCTTGTGAAGCTAGATGAAATCGAGCAACACTTTAGAACGCGCGTTCGTTCTGTAATTCGCATTCCGTACGATCCAGCTCTTGCTGCTGGATCTGTCATCAAATTCAACGAGCTCAAGAAACAAACCAGGGACGCAGCACGCGAACTTGCGGCCGAGGTAATCGGTTCCATCGTAACTCCGCTGTAGTCAAGAGATGGCAGTACGCGAGATCCGGCTATTCGGTGACCCAGTTCTAAAAACCGCCACAGAGCCAATTCTCGAATTCTCTGAATCCGTCAAATCTCTAATCTCAGACCTTGAGCAAACAACAGCCATAGCTGGACGGGCAGGGGTTGCTGCAAACCAGATTGGTGTAAGCCTTCGGGCCTTTGGTTATCACGTAGACGGTGTTGTGGGTCACTTGATTAATCCTGAAATTCTTGAAAAATCAGGTGAGCTAGTTGAGCTTGACGAGGGTTGCCTTTCACTCCCAGAAATCTGGAGCAAGACCCCAAGGTATACCAAGGTTAAAATTCGAGGACAAACAGTCACCGGCGAAGTTCTTGAGATTCAAGCCGAGGGTTTACTTGCCCAAGTTTTTCAGCACGAAGTGGATCATTTGGACGGACTTGTTTACCTAGACCGGCTGAATGCGCAGGAGCGAAAGGTTTGCATGGAGGCCCTGCGGCAGACCAGCTGGTTTATGCGGGACTAGTCCTGAATTTTGAGAGCCTCAGAGGTTGTTGGCGCTCCTCCATAAATCTCATCAATCACTGGCGCAAAATCCCTTGTGACTACTTCTCGTTTAATCTTCAAGGATGGAGTCAGGTGTCCTGACTCTTCTGACAGCTCACTTTCAATAACGGCAAACTTCTTTATTCCTTCGGCGTTGGAAACAGTTGCGTTTACTTCGTCGATTTTGCGCTGAAGTTCGGCTAAGACCACAGGGTTCTTGGCAGCTTGGGAAAGGCTCATGTCAGATTTTTGGCCATTATTGCCAAGCCACACTGGAAGCATCTCGGGATCTAGAGAAATCAATACGGACACAAACTGACGCTGGTCACCAATAACCACGGCTTGTCCAATGATTGGGCTTGCGCGAAGCGGATCCTCTAGCGCTGTAGGGGCAACGTTTTTTCCACCCGAGGTAACAATCAATTCCTTCTTTCGACCGGTGATTGAGATGAAACCTTGATCGTCTAGTTCGCCAATATCTCCGGTTCGAAACCAACCATCTTGGATTGCCGCTTTGGTTGCCTCTGGATTTTTCCAGTAACCGCGAAGTACGTTGGACCCTTTGAGAAGAATTTCCCCGTCGTCCGCAATCTTCACGGCACATCCCGGCAGCACACGACCCACTTTGCCAATTTGAGCATCATCTGGTCGACCGATCATTGCCGGCGCAGAGGTTTCGGTTAGGCCATAGCCTTCCAGGACAATTAGTCCAATTGCACGGAAGAAATGCCCAAGGCGTTCGCCCAGTGGCGCTCCGCCAGAAACGGCATACTCTACGTTGCCACCCATTGCTGCCCGCAGTTTCTTGTAAACCAGAGCGTCAAACACCTTGTGCTGAAGTTTTAGACCAAAGGACGGTCCCTTGCTGGTATCTAGTGCCCTCGAGTAGTCAATTGCGACTTGGACTGCTTTGCGGAAGATGTTGCCCTTACCGCCGGCTTCTGCCTTTTGCTCTGCAGAGTTATAGACCTTCTCAAAGACTCTTGGGACGGCCAGCAAGAAGTTTGGCTTGAATGACTGCATGCCTGCGGCAACAGATTTGGTGTCAGGTTGGTGACCAACTCGAATTCCGCCGTGAACGCAAAGAATTGAGATAAACCTGGCGTAGACATGTGCCAAGGGAAGAAATAGCAAAGTCGCGTTGCCTTCCTTGACAACCTGTGGAAGCTCAAGCTGGGAGTTTTTAGAAAGATCCACAAACCCCCGGTGAAGTAGTTCGCAACCCTTCGGTTTTCCCGTGGTGCCAGATGTGTAGATTATGGTCGCAAGATCATCTAGACCTCGTGATGTTCTCGCTTGTTCAACTGCGTCTTGGCTAACTGTCTTGCCAAGGCCAACAAGTTTGAATAGGGAGTCATCATCCAAACGCCAGAGCTGTTTGACCAATGGCGTGTTGGCCTTTACTTTTTCAAATCTGTCTTGATGTTCCTTGGTCTCCACGATTAGAGCCACTGCGTCGGAGTCTGACAAGACCCACTCAATTTGGGCTGGCGCACTTGTTTCATAGATTGGAACTGAAACCGCTCCTGCAAACCAAAGTGCGAAGTCAATCAGGGCCCACTCGTAGCGAGTTCGACTCATGAGTCCAACGGCATCGCCAGGCTTGATGCCGGCTGCTATGAATCCTCGGGCTAGATCTTGAACTTGTTCAAGAAAAGCCTGGGCACTTACATCGCGCCATACTCCGGGGGAGTCTTCAACACCGAAAAGAGGTATTGATGGTGTTTTCTTCACCCGTTGAATCAGCAAGTCGGTGATGTTTTCATGGTTCGGAGACTCAACCAGGCTTGGTAGCTCATAGGATTTCATCTTTGACTCCCTTATCTTGAGATTTCCCACAACTATAGCCAATAGCAACAAGTGAAGGGGTCTATTTGCCCCTTATCAAGGGCCCTGTTGGCGCGGTAAACTCCATACTTAGCTTATTTTTACCCATTCCTGATAGGGCCTTGTGATGCACGCGGTTGGTATAGACATTGGTGGAACCAAGATCGCCGGTGCGTTGGTTGACGGGGCCGGCACAATCGTCAAAGAGTTGCGAGTTCCAAGCCCAATCGATGACTCCAGTCAAATGATTGAGGCAATTTCCTCGGTAATTGAACAGCTGACAGCAAACGAGAAAGTTGTTGGTGTCGGAGTAGCTGCCGCAGGCTTTCTAAGCGCAGATCGCGAGATTATGTATCTAGCTCCAAACATTGCAGCGTGGAGAAATGAACCCTTGAAGTCTCGAATAGAGAGCAAGACAACCTACCCGGTACTGCTGGAAAATGACGCCAATGCCGCAGGTTGGGCCGAGTTTCGTTTCGGAGCCGGCAAGGATGTTCAGAGCATGATCATGCTGACAATAGGAACCGGTGTTGGCGGTGCAATCATCTCAGAAGGAAAATTGCTCAAGGGTGGATTTGGAATTGGCGGCGAACTTGGGCACGTGCTTTCAATTCCAGAGGGAAGGGTTTGCGGTTGCGGCCTAAAGGGTTGCCTGGAAACTTACGCTTCAGGGACAGCCCTTTTACTTGCTGCCCGAGAACTTGCCCTATCGGATGATTCCAAGGGCCTAAGGCTCAAAGAGTTAGCTGCTGCCGAGGGCGAGCTAAGTGGTGAAATGGTGTACCAAGCAATTATGGAAGGCGATGCTGGGGCCAACGAGCTCATAACTGAGCTTGGAACTTACCTTGGCAAGGCAATTGGAACTGTGTTTGTTCCAGTGCTGGATCCCGAGATTGCAGTTATTGGCGGGGGAGTCAGCGCAGTAGGGGAAAAACTCATGAGTCCGATTCGAGATGCATATGAAAAATCTGTACCGGCCAAGGGTTATCGCCCAGAACTGAAGGTCGTAAAGGCTAGTTTCTTGAACCAAGCCGGACTTATTGGTGCGGCCGATCTAGCCCGCCAAGCGTTCGCCTAGCGCAACGAACTAAACTAAGTGTTTTCACCTAATTTACCGAGGAGGGTTTTGTGACGTACTTCATTCTGAAGACATTTGTTCTTGGCCCTCTACTGAGGTTTATCTTTAGGCCGTGGGTCCGCGGGGTTGAGAATGTACCATCCAGTGGCGCGGCCATTTTGGCCAGCAACCACCTTTCGTTCTCGGATTCAATCTTTTTGCCTCTTCAGTGCCCAAGGCCAGTTGTGTTTCTGGCCAAAAGTGAATACTTCACAGGAAAGGGCATTAAGGGGTGGTTAGTGAAGTGGTTCTTTAAGTCCACTGGACAGCTACCCATCGATCGATCTGGCGGAAAAGCCTCTGAAGCGGCACTAAACACCGGACTCGGCGTTTTGGAGCAGGGCCAGCTTCTGGGAATCTACCCAGAGGGAACTAGATCACCCGATGGCAGGCTGTACCGTGGCCGAACAGGAATCGCCCGCATGGTCTTGGAGGCCAAGGTTCCTGTTATTCCGGTTGCCATGATCGATACCGAAAAAGTACAACCCATCGGTACAAGATTGCCCAGGGTTCGCAGGGTAGGAATTGTCTATGGAAAGCCACTAGATTTTTCGAGGTTTGATGGCATGGAAGGCGACAGAATTGTCTTGCGTGCCGTGACCGACGAGATTATGTATGAACTCAAAAAAATTAGCGGCCAGGAGTACGTCGACCAGTACGCCTCAACAGTGAAGGAAAAGCGGGCTGCGCTCGCGAGGTAGGAAAAAAATGATTGAACCGAACATTGCCGCTGATCCTGCCGTACTCAAGGGGCTAGATAACTACCGTAATCTCCCTGCCGCTCAACAACCAACTTGGACCGATGAGGCCAAACTTCAAGCTGCTCGTGACGAACTAGCGGTATTGCCCCCACTAGTTTTCGCCGGTGAGGTGGACACCCTTCGCGCAAGGCTTGCTTCTGCTGCTGAAGGCAAAGCATTCCTACTCCAAGGTGGAGACTGTGCGGAAACTTTTGCGGACGCAACTGCCGATCGAATCAGAAACCGCGTAAAAACAATTCTTCAGATGGCAGTTGTACTGATGTATGGAGCATCAATGCCGGTGGTAAAAATGGGCCGCATGGCAGGCCAGTTCGCTAAACCACGTTCGTCTGACACCGAGACTCGTGGTGACCAAACTCTCCCTGCCTACCGAGGTGACGCAGTAAATGGTTATGAGTTCACTCCAGTCTCTCGCGCAACTGACCCTAACCGTATGGTGCGGGCCTACCACACCTCAGCTTCAACTCTGAATCTAATCAGAGCTTTCACAACCGGAGGTTTTGCAGATCTTCGATCAGTGCACGATTGGAACAAGGGCTTTACAGATAACCCTGCGAATTTCCGCTACGAACAGTTGGCGGCTGAGATTGATAGGGCTATCAAGTTCATGGACGCTTGCGGCGCAGATTTTAATGCACTTAAGGCAACCGAGTTTTATGTTTCTCATGAAGCTTTGCTGTTTGATTACGAGAGGCCGATGACTCGCATTGATTCTCGTACTGGAAACCCATATGCCACCAGCGGACATTTCCTGTGGGTGGGAGAGCGCACCAGGCAACTTGATGGAGCTCACGTTGACTACATGTCCCGAATTAGAAATCCAATTGGGGTAAAGCTTGGCCCAAGCACCGAAGTTTCTGATGTGATGGCCCTGATTGAAAAGCTTGACCCAAACCGTGAACCAGGTCGACTGACCTTCATTACGCGCATGGGTGCAAGCCAGATTCGTGAAAAACTGCCAAAGCTTGTGGAAGCGGTAAAGGCAAGCGATGCCAAGCCATTGTGGATTACTGACCCGATGCACGGAAACGGAATCACAACCAAGAACGGATACAAGTCAAGAAGATTTGACGATGTGATGGATGAAGTGGCGGGCTTTTTCGAAGTGCATCGCGCCGCCGGAACCTTCCCGGGTGGAATTCACATTGAGCTAACAGGCGACGATGTTGCCGAGTGCCTTGGTGGATCAGAGATGATTGACGAGAAAACTCTCGAGTCTCGCTACGAGTCGCTGTGTGATCCAAGACTCAACCACATGCAGTCTTTGGAACTTGCCTTCTTGGTTTCGGAAGCTTTGGCCAAGCGCTAGCGAGAAATAATGGTGACGCTGTCACCAACTCTTATCTCAGAGCCAGCTTCTGGGGTTTGTCGCTTCACTTTGGCTATTCCAAAATTGCTTGAGAGTTGATTGGTGTCCAGCACAACTTGTAGCCCGAGATTCTCGAGAAGCGCCTTAGCCGCAGCAATTGTCTCACCGACGGTGTTTGGCATAATGACAATCTCCGGTCCTTTGGAAATCTCAAGAGTAGCTTTGCCGTTTTCTGGTAGCGGGTCCACCGACAGCACTAAGCCAACCGCTTGACCCTGAGGGATCTGGTTATTGAATACCTCAACCTCTTCAATCTCAATAGCAACGGAAGCAAGAAGATCTCTTGCCTGCTGGGCTAGTAGCCCAGAAACTGACGGCAATGGACCGAGCGAGATGCGAAGATCAAGCACGCTTCCTTGATTAAGGATTGCTCCGGATGGTGCAGAGAGCCCAAGTACTTGACCTTGAGGAGATTCTCCGAAGAAATTCTGCGATGAACCAACCACAAATCCTGAGTCGGTCAGTAACTTCTTGGCTTCCTCCGCACTAAGCCCGGAAACCTCTGGAACTCTTAATTGCTTTGGACCAAGTGAGACAAACACCTTGACAGTTGAGTTTTTGAAAATTCTTGAGCCGGCAGCTGGATCTGTTCGGCTGACAAAGCCTTCGGGGATAGAACCGCTGTTTTCTTGGTCTTGCTCAATCACCACACCTAGGGGCTCTAGAGTTTCGAGTGCTTGTTCCAGCGAGCGTCCCGTAAGGTCAGGAATAGCGGCAAGTCCTCCAGGGCCAGAAGAAAACCACCATCCCGAACCTGCGCCACCGATAAGGGCAATCACTGTAAACACGCTGAGCCAAAACTTGGAACGTTTGTTGGATTTTTGTAGCTTGTTGGCAATTCCAGAAGATGGTGCGAATTCTTCAATGGTCGCAATATCCAAAACTTCAGTGGCCCCGGCCGGCGCTACGAAATCTTGGTGAAAGTTGATTCGAGCAGTTTGGTCAATCTGAGAAAGTGTGGTGGTTAGCCCACGGGAGAGGTCAACTCGGGCCCTTGTTATAACCGGCAAAAGTACAACTGCTGATGCAGGGCGGTGAGCTGGATTTCTTGCAGTTGACCAAAGCACTATCTCGTCAAGAAGTTCTGGAATTCCTGGTTTGACCGAAGAAGGAGCCGGAATGTTTTCATTGGCGTGCTGGTAAGCAACTTGAACGGCTTGCTCACCTTGGTATGGCTGCTTACCAGTTAGCATCTCGAAGATCATCACGCCAAGCGAATAAATATCACTTCGAGCATCGGCTTGGCCCCTAAGAACCAATTCAGGGGAGAGGTAAGCAACAGTTCCAACCACGGACCCAGTTTGTGTGTGTTCTGAGATCTCTCGCGCTAGGCCAAAATCACCCAGCTTTACCTTCCCGCCATCAGATAGGAAAACATTCTCTGGCTTCAGGTCACGGTGCAAGATACCAGCGGAGTGTGCTGCAGCCAGTGCTTCGGTCAGTGGCTCAATAATCTCCAAGGTTTTGTTTGCATCCAAGGCACCAAAATCATTCATTGCATCGCGAAGAGTAATGCCAGGCACATATTCCATCACTAGATAGATGACGTCGCCAGCTGTGCCTTGGTCAAACACGTTCACCAGATTTGGGTGAGAAAGCTGTGCTGCCATTTTGGCTTCTCTTTGAAACTTTTCGACAAAGGAATTGTCTTTGGCAAGGTGAGGGTGGATAACTTTCAGTGCGACTTTCCGCTCTAAGATCTCATCGTTTGCTAGGTAGACACTTGCCATACCACCTGATGCCACGAGAGAGATAACCAGATAGCGACCTGCAATTAACTGCCCAGCGAGATTAGCCATTTTGTTTATCGGATTCAATTCGATCAAACCAGCTCCAGGCCGAGAGCTCCCACTTTTGGTAGGCATCTGGGAAGGCAGAAATCTGTACAGCTTGGGCAGCTTTGGATAGCGTCATCGTTGACCAGTTCTTTACATCCAACAAGCCGCGAATTTTTCCTGCGTTTGGTCCGGTCGGCCCTCCGAAAAACGCTCTTGCGGAATACACCGGATTCATGATTTCAGCAATGGTTCCCCAGCCCTGAGAAGTTCTCTGTTGGAATAAGCCAACCGAATCCCGGTCACCATAGTCAATGTTTTTGAGGCTAGATTCCTGCATCGCAGTTGCTAGGGCAATTACAATTCCGTAGTCGCTCACGCCCAGGTCTTTACCTACTTCATAGATGATTCCTGCGTTTTTTCGCATCTCCGACGTTAGCTTGGTTATAGAAGGGCAGCTCTTGATTTCGTGGACTCCTGGAATCGAGAGTTTTTGTCCTACGTATATGGTGCTGGACCAACTAAGGGAATTAGAACTTAGAACGGACTGTGTAGATACTCCGTAGACAGCAGCAATGCGACTTATTGTTTCACCGGCTTGAACGGTGTGAAAACCGTGAATCGTGCAGGTCCCAGTTGGGCGCATCGGGTCCAAGTTAGAAACCTCATCACTAAGGGGACTTGCGGCGGGAGATGGTGGCGCCATTTCAGGCGCAGGCGCAGATGGTTTAAGGGCAAGAATTTGACCCACATAGATAATCGATGACTTTGATAACCCGTTGTATTCGCGCAAAGCGCTTAAGCTAAGGGAAAACTTTTTGGAGATAGATTTTAATGAGTCTCCGGCAATCACCTGATAACTGTCAGGAGCATTTAATGGCGGCTTCGAAGCGGGCAAAACCTTTGCGACCCTAAGCACTTGTCCTGGGTAAATCAAAGTCGAGGAATTGATTCGATTGATGGCCGTTAGTTCAGCAAGGCTAAGACCGTGGCGACCGGCGATTGCCAAGAGAGTGTCACCGGGTTTTACTCGGTAGCTTTCAACTGAGGTGCTCGGGCTCTGGTTTCCGGATAGCTTGAGCACCTGGCCTACGCGAATTAGCGATTTTGGACCAAGGTTGTTTAGTTTTGCAATCGAATTAACTGATAACCCAAATCGCTTTGCGATTTGGCTGACGGTATCACCGGATCTGACTCGGTAGCTAGTGGGTTTTTTCGTTGGGTTAACTTTTGGAATCGCCGCGGTGACTTCGGTGGTTGCAGCTTGGGTGGCTTGAGTAGACGCATCTGAGGTTTTTTGAACTTCTGAGGTTTTAGTTGCCGTGGCTGGCAGATCAGCAAAGACCGGAGACGCCGCTGCTAGCGGCACAGAAAGAAAAGCCAATTTCTTGGGCAGGTTTGACTTTTCGTTGCGGTCCATGGGCACATTCAAGCTTCACACAGCCCAATAGGTTATTCCCTGAACCCCGCGGGTGTGGCAGGCTTATAGGGTGAATGATTCCACAGATAGCGTGACCAACTGGCTAAGCATTCCTGAGGCGGCCGAGGCACTTGGGATTCCAAAGGGCAAGGTCAACCGACTGTTAGAGGAGTACAGTCTGGTGGCTGTGAAAAAAGACGGTCAGTTGATGATTCCGGCAGAACTAATAGTCGATGGCGAACCGCTGCCACCACTTCGCGGAACCATTATCTTGCTTCTCGATTCTGGCTACAGCATCGAAGAATCAGTCCAGTGGCTTTTCACCCACTCGGATGTTCTAGGTCAGAGCCCACTGCAGTCTCTTCTAGAAGGCAAAAAAGCACCGGTTCGACGCCTAGCCCAGATGCTCGATCTTTAAGCCCAATAACTCAGGCTTGTCGGTTGATGACTTTTTCAGCCATTGACTTTAGATGAGCCATAGCCTGAGGCTCAAGGGTGATTCGATCTAGCGCAGCCATTGCCTGATTCGCTAGCTCGGTAATTGTTCGCTCAACTTTTTCTAGGGCTCCAGAGCCAATTATGGTCTGTTGCAAAAATCCAACCTGCTCGTTAGTGAGCTCGCGCGAGGAAAGCATCTCGTCGAATAGCTTTCCAACCGAATTTGACAGCGAAGCGCGCGTGTAACCCACTAGAACAGTGCGCTTTCCTTCTCTTAAGTCATCTCCAGCCGGCTTGCCAGTAATTGCCGGATCACCGAAAACACCAAGGACATCGTCGCGCAATTGAAAAGCCATGCCCAGCGGAACTCCAAACTCTGAAACTTGGCGAAGTTGATCTGGGCTAGCCCCAGCAAAGGCTGCTCCGATAAGCAGAGGAGCCTCGATAGAGTACTTTGCGCTCTTATACAAAATCACCTTGTTTGCTCGACCTACGGCATCTTCAACCGGTCTAGTAATGGCGGCATTTTCCTCGACGATGTCCAGGTATTGGCCAGCCATAACTTCCACGCGCATTCTTGAAAACTCATCCCGACAAGCCGCGGAAACTTCTGTGCTCGGAGCGTTGAGTAAGGCGGTACCGAAAATCTCGCTGCTCCAACCGAGCATCAAATCCCCAACTAGGACAGAGCCAGCGACACCAAAACGTTCATCAGAGCCTGCCCAACCTGACGATGAGTGGAGGGTTTCAAAACGCTTGTGAACGGCAGGCTTGCCCCTTCGAGTATCAGACTGATCAAGAAGATCATCGTGTACTAGCGCTGCAGCGTGAAACATCTCTAGAGAAGCGGCGATGCCCACCATCGCCTCAGCTGATAAAGCTTTCTGGGCCGAAGATTGAGCAGGTGAAACTGGCAGGTGTCCAACCCAAGACCAGTAGCAAAAAAGTGCTCTAAAGCGCTTTCCTCCTTCGAGCAAAGACTGGGTGTAATCAACTAGTGGAGCCAAGTCCTCAGAAATGGCCGAAAAATCCTGACGCTGGGTGGAACAAAACTCATCCAAATGCTCTTGGACAAGTTTGAGCAGGGTTTCGGATTCACTCACAGCAATAGCCTAACTAGCCAAATCGGAATAGACTGATTAGCACAAGGCGTGCTTGCTCAAGTACTTGGAGGAGATCATGGGTCTATCGGAGCGTGAACAGAAGCTTCTTGAGGAGCTTGAGCGCGGACTCATGGACGGTGACAGCGGCTTTGCCGCTAAAGCTGAAAGGGTGGGCAACCCTGCTGGCAGAATGATCGCGGGCGCCCTTCTGGCAATCATTGGGCTTGGGGTGCTAGTCACCGGAGTCTTTATTCAATTTGCGGTCATTGGAGTGGTTGGCTTTTTGGTGATGCTGGGTGGCCTAGTTATCGCCACCTCTAATCTTCAACTCCCTGAAATTCCTACTGGCCTTCCAAAGCCTGGATCTGGACAATCAGGACCTGGCCGAAACTTCTTCGAAGACCGCTGGGACAAGCGCCAGGGCGGCCAGTAGCCCCAAACAACTTGGAAAAGACCCCCAATTGGGGGTCTTTTTGCGTTACCTAACCAACACGCCCAGTGGAGGAAAATTTGGCAGAATTTGCCCTAAGTGGGTAAAAGTGGTGTATAGTGGAGGAAATCGGCGCAGCCGCCAATTTCTCG
>ERZ1022756.247-NODE-247-length-17777-cov-28.221815_pt1 | contig 17777 bp, 19 predicted proteins | sample MGYA00520902_ERZ1022756 | MGnify/ENA primary metagenome ERZ1022756 (study PRJEB33162, sample SAMN09537601) | freshwater metagenome | isolation source: freshwater | place: Canada:Alberta | collected 2017-07 | study: EMG produced TPA metagenomics assembly of the...
GCGATAACGAAACCACCCGCGAAACCGACAATCGCCGGGTGCTATGGTCGGCCGGGGACATAACCGAAAACCGTCCCGCCCTGTCGCGCTGGCACCCGGATTACAAAGAGGCCTTCAACGCATGGATGGCGCAGGGCTGAGCGTTATTCATCAAAGTCGATAAAGGTCACCGCCTCTTCGAGCGATTTGCGGGCAGAGACGACGGCATTTGCCGGGAAATCTTCATCGGGCCAGCCCATGGCGATGCACATCATGATCAGCTGGTCATCGGGAATGCGGGCATGTTCACGCACTACCGGGCTCTGCATGATCCCCTGGCTGTTGATCACGCAGCCCAGCCCCACGCTCCATGCGGCATTGACCAAGCCATTGATCACCGCGCCGCAATCGAACGGGGCGATGTCATTGCCTTTGAGCACCTTGTCATAGGTGACGATGATCGAAACCGGCGCGTCGAACTGGCGAAAGCCGCGCAGCACCCATTCTCGGCGTGCAGCCTTGTCCTCGCGTTCGATCTGCATGGCGGCGAAGAGTTGCTTGGCAATGCCGACCTGGCGATCACGGTGCACGCCTTCGTAACGTTCGCTCGCGGCAAACTCCCGGGAGGACGGAATGCCGGCCAGATTGCGTTCGGTGTTGCCGCGGCGGATGGCATCAAGCGCTACGCCGCTCACCACGGTGAAATGCCAAGGCTGGGTGTTGAGCGATGATGGCGCGCGCATCGCCATCGCGATCACCTCGCTTACCAGTGCGCGCGGCACTGGTTTGGGCAGAAACCCGCGAATGCTGCGGCGCCCCATCACGACGTTGCGATAGGCCTCGGCAATTGCTGGATCGGTGTTCATCTGGCCCTGCCCTTCGGGATCGTGTTTCACTATCGGAAAAGCTTGCCAGAGGCGAAGCTAATTATCTATATCATTAAACCGATAACGTCGATAATTCGGGTGAAAGAGGGGCTGGGGCTATGGCGCTTGAACAATCCATGCGGGATCGGCTGACGTTGCCCGCCGTGTGCGCACCGATGTTTCTGGTGAGTAATCCGGCAATGGTGCGGGAAGCCTGCCTTGCCGGGATCATGGGCGCTCTACCGCGCCAGAACGCCCGCAGCTTTGAAATGTTCGAAGCCTGGCTCGCTGATATCAGGGCCGCGCTGGATGCGCACAAGGCTGCCCATCCGGATGCCCGGATCGGCCCGCTTGCGGTCAATTTGGCAACTCAGATGGAAGCCGAAGATGCAGCGCGCCATCTTGATGTGGCAAAGCGTTACGGGGTTGAGGTGATCATCAGCGCGGTCGGCAATCCAACCGAACTGGCCAAGCGCGTGCATGATGCAGGCCTCAGGATATTCCATGATGTCACGTCGATGCGGTTTGCCGAGAAGGCAATTGCAGCAGGGGTCGATGGCCTCACTTGCGTCGGATCGGGCGGGGGTGGCCATTCGGGCAATGTCGGCCATCTAGTGTTGGTGCCGCGCATCCGCCGGATTTTTGACGGAACATTGCTGATGGCAGGCTCGATCTCCACCGGCGCCGCGATCCGCGCGGCGGAGATTCTGGGCGCTGACCTAGCTTACATGGGCACTCGCTTTATAGCCACGCAGGAAGCTGCGGTTGATCCCGCTTATGCGCAAATGCTGGTCGAAGGCCATTCGGAAGACCTGATGTTTACCCCCCGGATCGCCGGCGTGCCGGCCAACTGGTTGGTGCCGTCGATGGAGCGGTTGGGCCTCGATCCCAAGAACCTCCCGCAGCCTGAAGGGCATGGCATGGGATACAAGCATCTTCCCGAAGGTGTGAAGCCGTGGAAGAATTTGTGGTCGGCGGGTCAGGGTATTGACCTGATCGACGACACCCCAACCATTGCCGAACTGGTGATCCGGCTGCGGCGCGAATATGTGGCCGCGTGTGATGCTGCCAGCTTTGCTGATGCGGCGCGGCTGGTCGACGCTGCGCTTGATGCCAAAGACGTTGCTTGAAAGGCCCAGACCATGAACCGAATTCCGCTTGTCGCGATCGAGGATCTCACCCCGGAGCAACGCGACCGGTATGACAATGCACCGGGCGGCAAACTCAATCTGAGCCGCTTGTTATCGCACGCTGTTTCAATGCAACCGGGCATCGGTCTGGCGGTGCAGGGCATGATGAGCGGGATCGAAGTGCCGCCGCTCGAAAGGCAGATCTGCGTGCTCGCGGTCCTGCATCTTGATCGCGGCGAGTATGAATGGGCACAGCACATGCAGGTGTCCAAGATGATGGGCGTGCCTGATGAAAAGGTCGCCGCCATCGCCAATGACCGCTTTGGCGATCCGGTGTTCGACGATCGCGAAAAAGCGCTGCTCGCCTTTACCCGGCAGGTCGTGAAGACCGTCCGGGTCGATGATTTCGTGTTTGGTGCGGTCGCCGCTTTTTACAGCCCGCGCCAGATTGTTGAACTGATCCATGTGATCGGCCTCTATATGCTGTTCGTGCGCGTGTCCGAGGTGGCCGAGCTTGAGATTGACGCCGTACTGGGCGGGGAATTCTGGAAGAAGGCCAATGACGAAGCCGGTCTGTCGAACGACTGATTGGGCCGCGCGGCTTGCACTCATTGAAGGATTGAAGGTTTGGAAAACGAAAGCCCTGAAGTGATCGAATACCCATTCGTCCGGCTCGAATTTGATGGCCCGCTGGCGATCATGACGCTCAATGATCCCGAGCGGCTGAACGCCATGGGTATGGACATGGGCGAATCGATCGCGACGGTCCTTAACGAAATCGCGAAGCCGCGCCGCAAATGCCGTGCGCTGATGATCACCGGGGAAGGGCGAGCGTTCTGCGCCGGGGTCAATCTGATGGGCAGCCGCAAGGCGTTGGCCGATGGCACCAACAAGCTCCCGGTTTTGAGCGGTGTCGAAACCTTTTTTCACCCGCTGCTCCGCCGTCTGCACGCAGTCACTATCCCGGTCATCGCTGCGCCCAATGGACTGGCGGTCGGGATCGGGCTGGGGATGTGCCTTGCCGCTGACTACGTGATCGCATCGGACAAGGCGTGGTTCCAGGCACCGTTCAAGAACCTCGCCTCGGCGACCGATTCAGGCCTCGGCTGGCTGTTGTCGCGCAATATCGGCATCCTGCGCACCAAGCGGATGCTCATGCGGGCCGAAAGGGTGGATGCGGCCACAGCGCTGGATTGGGGGATGGTCTGCGAAGTCGTCCCTGCGGATAGCTTTGCCGCCCGTGCGCGGGACGTGGCGATGGAAATCGCCAATGACGCGACCATCGCGCTGTCAGAAATCAAGCAGATCGTAAATCTGGCGCAGCGGATCGACCTGCATTCGGCGCTGGAAAGCGAAGCGCAGGCGGTTGCGCGGACATCGCGGACCAAGGATAATGTGGCTGCCATCCGGGTGTTCGGATCAAAGGAAAAGCCGACCTTCACGGGCGAATAGACTTAAACCGTGACCTTGACATTCTGACAGAAATCATCCCGTTGTTGATAGCTTGTCCTTGTCGCTGGAGGGCGGCGAGATGGGCAATTGGCAGGGGCATGGCGGGTGTCAGGATCGAATGAAAAGCTGGACCGCGCGGTTGCCGCCGCAGGCGAGGTGTTTCTGCGATACGGCTATGTCCGCACCACCATGGGCGACATCGCCAAAGCTGCCGGCATGTCGCGTGCGGCGTTGTATCTGCTGTTTCCGGGCAAGGAGCAGGCCTTTGCCGCCGCCACGATGGCCCTCGCCGTCCGGCGGCTTGATGAAATCCGCGCCGTGGTGGCTTCCTGCGATGGGCTGCGGGACAAGCTGACGGCTGGCTGTGTGATGCTGCTGGTGCGTGTGCTGGAACTTCAGCAGACTACTCCTGACGCGCGGGACATGGACGATCTGGCCTTCCCGGTCGTGCGCGAAATCTATGCCATGTTCGAAGCGTTCTTTGCCGAGATCATCACGAGATCAGCGCCAGCGCCGCTGATCCCGGCCGGAACCGCAGCCCGGGCGCTGCTCTATGGTGCGCGCGGGCTGCGAGAGGTGGCCGACACCCCGGGCAGCTACACCGCGCTGATTGAAGCGCATGTCGCTTTGATCAGCGACGGGATTTATGGCGCAGGGGCTTCGGCGGTGACGCGTTCATAGGCGGCAAGCGGGCCGACAACTGTCACCCCGCCATCAACCGGCAATGTGATTCCGCTGATAAACCGGCTTTCCGGCCCGGCCAGAAACAGCGCGGCCTGAGCAATGTCCCACGCATCGCCTTCAATCCCAAGCGGGGCAATCGCACGGCGCACCCGCCGCCCTTCGCCTTTGACGTAAGCTTCGACCATCGGCGTCATGATATGGCCGGGCGCGACGCAATTGGCGCGGATGCCGTCGCGGCCGTACATCACCGCCAGCTCAGCGGTTAGCTGGATCATCGCAGCCTTGCTTGGTCCATAGGCGGTGTTGCCGTGCGCCAGGATGCCGGCAACCGAGGCGATGTTGACAATCGATCGGCCCCGTCCTGCAAGCAATGCCGGCATAGCGGCGCGGCACATGTTGATGACGGTGCCGAAATTGACCGCCATAACCTTGTCGATATCGCTCTGCGCGGCGGTGTGGAGTTGCCCTGCACCAGCTCCGATGCCGATATTGTTGACCAGCGTATCAAGCCCGCCGAGCCACGCTAGTGCTTCATCGGTCATCCGGGCGGCATCTTGCGCATCGGCGACATTGCCGGTGAACACCCGCGCATCTCCGCGCGCAGCGGTGATCAGATCCAAGGTGGTTTGCGCTCGTTCGGCATCGAGATCAAACAGCGCGATCTTGGCCCCTTCGGCAGCGAACAGAGCGGCGATTGCCTTGCCGGTGCCAACCCCGTCGCCCAGCGTTCCCGCTCCGGTTACAATCGCGCGCCAGCCGTTCAGGCGGTTATGGAACACAGTTGGTTGAGGCACTGAGATTTCTCCGGATTGCGGTGGGGATGGCGATGTCGTGAACAGCTCAGGCTGCGCCCAACACCATATCGCGCAGCTTGGGTTTGACCACTTTGCCCATCGCGTTGCGCGGGAAGCTGGGCATGAAGCGCCATTCATCGGGCATCTTGTAGCGGACGAGATGTTCAGCACACATCGCGGCCAATTCGGCTTGCAGCACCGCTTCGTCGATATCATCGCGGGCCGGCTGAATGCAGGCGATTGTCAGCATTCCCATGCGCAGATCGGGCCGGCCGATGACCGCGCAATCCGCGACGCCATCATGCTGATGCAGCACGCGTTCGATTTCCGCAGGGTAAACATTGGATCCACCGCGCAATATCAGTTCCGAGCTGCGGTCGGCGATGGTCAGCCAACCCTTCGTGTCGACACTGCCGTGATCGCCGGTGTGCAACACCCCGCCGCGCAACAGTGCATCCGTCTTCTCAGGCTCGCGCCAATAGCCGAGCGGGGGAGTGTAGACGTGCGCCCAGGGGCCGCTCTCGACCGCGCTGACGCATATCTCACCGACTTCGCCCGGTGGCAAAACTTGCCCGTCATCGCCAAGGACCGATAGCTTAAGATGCGGCATCACCCGCCCGCTCGCGCCGGGCGGAGCGACATCCTCCATCGGATGCGCGACCAGGGTCGGCGCTTCGGTCAGGCCGTAGCTGGTGGTGATATGGTATCCAAAGCGCTCGAAAAAGGCCGCACGGATCGGCTCGGGCAAGGGCGCGCCGCCGCTGCCCAGCACCAGCCCTTCGGGTAGGGTAAGGTCGGTCTGGAGCAGGTCATAGACCATCGTGGGCACCAGCGAGATCGTTTCGACCCGTTTTTCGCGGCACCATTCGATCATCGGCACGATCTTGGGCGATGCGCCGAACAGGAATGGCTTGCACGCTGCAAATGCGGCGACCGGGCCAAGGATCATGAGATTCGTGATGGTCAGCGGCAGGCACGATCCGCGCCGAGCCTCGGGCTGCAACTGACCATGGGCAAAGGACGCCGTTGGCACCACCGCCATGTTGTGCTGACTGTGGACCACGCCCTTGGGCACGCCGGTGGTGCCGCTCGTGTACATGATCACCGCTGGCGCGAAGGGGTCGACGCGCGGGCGGCGCGGAATGGGCGAGGGCGGGTTGGCCATCCCTGCGGCCCAGCCACCATCGGCCCCGGTGCTGCCAAGGTACCACACAGCTTCCAGAGCCGGGAGCGCAGGGCGGATTCCGTCAATTTCGTCTTGCAAGGCAGTGTCGGTGATCAGCAGCTTGGTACCGCTATGGTCGAGGATGTAGCGCTTGTCATGGACGGGCAGGATCTTGTTGATCCCGACCCAGATTGCCCCCAATTGCATGGCGGCAAAAAACGCGATCACAAGATTGGCTTCATTGCCAAGCGATGCAGCGACGCGGTCGCCCGTCTTGATGCCCTGCTGTTCAAACAGAGCCGCGGCCGCTGCAACCGCGTCGGCCAATTGCGCGAAGGTGTATTGCCTGACGGTATCGTCCAGCGCCTCATCATCGGGGCAAAGCGCCGCTGCCCGTTCGATCAGTGTGGCGACGTCGGTAATGCCACCGGGGGGGCTGATCCGTCTCGACGGCGCCCTCAGGCCCAGCGCCGCGAACTCCTCGTCGGTCATGTCGCTCCCACTTCCCGTGCTTCTGTGTTTATGATTATGCTATATATGATTATGATGTATTGCCGCAGCTGAGGCAAGGGGTTGCGTCTCCTCCGGCCCAACTAGCGGCACAATCACGGGAAGCCCAATGACAGAAATGAAGTTCGAAGATCAATTCACGCCATTCGGTGTGGTGGAGGGTTTGGCCCTGACCAACTTTCAGAAAGTGGTGGCGCGCCGCCTGACCAAAAGCTGGACGGAGATCCCGCATGTTACGCATCACGACGATGTGGACGTGACCGAGATGGACTCGTTCCGGCGTTCGCTGCCAGCCAACCAGAAAGTGTCGCCTCTCATCTTTCTGGTGAAGGCCCTCGCCACATGTCTTCGCGAGTTTCCATCGTTCAACGCCTCGCTGGCTGATGATGGCAAGACGTTATTCCTCAAGGATTACGTCAATATCGGGATAGCGGTCGATGGGCCGCTGGGTCTGTTGGTGCCAGTGCTTCACAGCGCCGACATCAAGGATGTCCAGACTTTGGGCGGGGAGCTTGCAAATCTGAGCGCGCAGGCCCGTGACAAGGGCTTGCCAATGAGCGCCATGACTGGCGGTTGCATGACCATATCCTCGCTTGGCGGCATTGGCGGGACGGCATTTTCGCCGATCATCAACCAGCCCGAAGTGGCTATATTGGGCGTGACTCAGACTCGCATGGCGCCGGTGTGGGACGGCGCAGCGTTTCAGCCACGCTTGATGATGCCGCTGTCGCTCAGCTACGATCACCGCGTGATCAACGGGGCTGATGCCGCACGGTTCGTGCGCCGCATTGGTGATCTGCTGGCCGCGCCCGCCGATCTTTGACGTCACCCCCATCTGCAAGGCAGCGCCATGTTCGATCTTCAGGCAACGCATAATCCTCACCGCTGGTACCTCAAGGTCGAGCGCAATCTGTGCACCGGGCCAGAGCATCGCCAGTTTCTGTTCGGCGGGATCGGCATGGCGGCTTCAATTCAGGCAATGGAGCAGACCTGCGGGCGGCCGGTGATCTGGGCGACGGCGCAGTATCTGTCCTTTGCCTTGCCAGGCCGGATCGTCGATCTTGACGTGGTGGTGCCAGTTGCGGGCCGGCAGACCACTCAGGCCAATGTGCTTCTGCATATTGATGACCAGAAAATCATTGCTGTGCAGGCCGCGTTGGGCACGCGCGATCATTCGGGGCAGGATCAGTGGGTGACGATGCCGCGGGTGCCTCCGCCCGATCAATGCGAGGAAGCCAATTACTGGCGCGGCGATGGCACCGGGCTTAACGCAAGGCTGGAAATCCGGGTCGCGCATGGGCGCTTCCACGGCGACCGCAGCATTAGTGCACGCGGCGATGGGCGGCTGGTGTTCTGGCTCCGCTCACGCGAGGGGCAGGGTGTCGATTCTTGCATGTTGGCGATTGCGGCCGATTATGTTGCGTCGGCCATTGCCGGGGCGACCGGACTTCACGCGGGCGGCAACAGTCTGGATAACACCATCCGGTTTGGACGGATCGTGCCGTGCGAATGGATCCTTTGCGATGTCCAGATCGAATCGCTGACGCACGGGATCGTGCATGGGCGCATGCACCTCTATTCGCCCGACGGCGTGCTGATGGCCAGCGCAGGGCAATCGATGATCATGCGGGTTCATCCCGCCGCTCAATAAGGCGGCCCGCGCCTGCAGCCACGAGGGCACGCGGTCGCCCTTACCAGCCCCGTCTTTTGCAAGAAAGCAACAGCGCCAAGCCAATTTCAGCACGACACTTGACAAAGGCCGATCATAATCGTCTACCTAGGTTGCATAATAACAACTATAATTGTCTGGAGAGGGGATTATGAAGAAACTCAATTTGTTGGGTGGCGCTGCTTTGGTCGCCATGATTGGTTTGCCTAGCGCGGCGGTGGCTCAGGAAAGCGCCGAGTCCGTGCAGGAAGGTGGCATCGCGGATATCGTGGTGACCGCCCGCAGGGTTACCGAAAATCTGCAATCCACCCCGGTTGCTGTCACCGCCTTTTCAGCCGATTCGCTTAAGGATCAGCAGGTTGTCAGCATTCAGGAAATTCAAGCGCTGACGCCTAACATCACATTTTCCAGCGCCGTCGCGCAGCCTGGTTCGGCCACCGTGTTCATTCGCGGCCAGGGGTCCTCGGACGGCCTGATCGCGATTGACCAGGCCGTGGGTGTCTACATCGACGGTGTCTATGCCGCCCGCACGACCGGCGGCGCAACTGATCTGCTTGACGTTTCGCGGGTCGAAGTCCTCCGCGGTCCGCAGGGCACTCTGTTCGGTCGGAACACGACCGGCGGTGCGATCAACATCATTGCTAACCGGCCAACCGACGAGTTCGAAGGCTCGGCTCGCTTCGATCTCGGCAATTTCAACAGTGCCCTTGCGCAGGCTGTCCTGAACGTGCCGGTGTCCGAAGGCTTCGCCTTGCGCGCGGCGTTTCAGCACCGCCAACGCGACGGCTTCGGTCGCAATGTCACGCTTAACCGGCCTCTGAACGATCTGAATTCGGAGATCGGCCGCCTTACGTTCGCGATCGAGCCGGTTGGCAGCAAGTTCAGCGCTATTCTGACGGCGGACTATTCGTCCTTCCGCAATTCCGGCGAGCTTGTCGGTTTGCGTTCATACAATCCGACCCTGTCGACGAATGCGCCTGACCTGTCTGCAAATCCGACCATTTCACCGTTCTTGCCGACAGAATTGATGGCGGCAGCGTGTGGAACCCAGCCCATACCTGCCGGTCTGCCAGCAGCGACGGCGGGCTTCCTTGGCGGATTGCGCGGCGGCCAGATCCCGCTCTGTTCAGCTGTGACGCCGCGCCCCGGCCCCATCGGCACTTATGCACTGGGCGGGGTGAACAATCCGGGCTTCTATAATCAGGCCGGCAACGTTCCAGCCTACGGAAGAAACAACACCTACGGTGCGTCTGGTGTGCTGGAGTATGAATTCTCTCCTGCGGTAAGCGTCAAGTCCACCACGGCATGGCGCGGCGTCAAGCTGGACTCGCTGACTGATAATGATGGGACGCCTCATGCTCTTACAGGCGGTGTGACCCTGGATTCGGCGAACTTCATCAATCAGGATCAGTTTTCCCAGGAACTGCAGTTGGCCGGCACAGTCGGCAACTTCGAATACATCCTTGGCGGGTTCTATTTTGTCGAGAACGGGACTGACAATTCTCTCAGCGCCAGCCTGTTCCCGCTTAACCCCTCGAATAACCTCATCGATTCGGAAGTGCGCAACCAGAGCCTTGCCGGCTTTGGTCAGATCATCTTCAACGTAACGGACACCGTCCGGGTTACCGGTGGCCTCCGCTACACCGAGGATGAGCGCTCGTTGATCCTCCGCAACCGGGACACCAACGTGTTGACTGGGGTTGTCACGTCATCGCTCTTCCTGCCCGGCCCGGGTGGGACGGTTTTGTCCGACTTGCGTGATGGCGATCCTTCCGATCCGTTCCGTGCTTCGTTCGAACGCAAATTCAACTACTGGTCATACCTGTTCAGTGCAGACTGGCAGCCTACCGATGATCTCTTCTTCTACGCAAAGACCAGCCGGTCGCAGCGTTCCGGAGGGCTCAACACGCGCGCGGTTGCTGGCGGTATTCCGCCTGTCGGGTTCGACCCGGAAATCGTCACTGACTACGAACTGGGCACCAAGGTCGATCTGTTTGATCGCCGTGTGCGTTTCAACCTTGCCGCGTTCCAGGCTGACATTGATAACCAGCAGCGCAACGTGATCGGGGTTGGCAATGGGCGCCTGGTTTCCGGGGTCGAGAACGCCGCGAAAGCAACAATCCGCGGTTTCGAAGCAGAATTGACAGTCGCCCCGGTGGATGGCCTGACTTTCGGGACAAACGCCGGCTACACCGACGCTCAGTATGATGAATTCCTCAACCTCGACGGGTCTGACTGGTCCGGCGCTGCTTTCCCGTACACACCTGAATGGACGGTTGCCTTGTTCGGCGATTATTCCGTCGATGTCGGTCCGGGTGAGTTGAAGCTGCATGCTGATTATTCGTGGCGATCGGAAGTGTTTGCGGTTCCGATCGCGGCGTCTGCCCCGCAACGGGTGGGCCGCACTGCAGCGCAAATCGATGCGATCAGCGATGCCTTGCAGAACACGGCTCGCATTCCATCCTACGGCCTGCTGAACGCGCGCATTGCCTTCGAGTTCAATGAACCCGAAATCGAAGTGGCATTCTTCGCCCGGAACATCACAAAGGAGCAGTTCTTCACTCGCCTGCTCCCGGTTGAAGGCACCGCGCTGGGCTTCACGAGCTACATGCCCGGCGACCCGCGCACTTATGGTATCAGTGTGTCGGCCAACTTCTGATTTTTCGCAGCGAACGATTATTCGTCGCGAACGATAGTACAAAGGGCGGCCTGTCGTGGGCCGCCCTTATTTCTTGGGAGATGCAGGGTGCGCCAGGAGTTACGGATTGCGATAGATCCTGCCGATGCCAAAGGCGAAAACCTGACGGTCACGGTGACAGTGGTGATTCCGGATCCGGCGATGATCGGGGACCAACCGCTGGTCTGGTTTGCGTGGCCCGGCGGGGGCTATAACCGTCGTTATTACGACCTCCAGCTGCCAGGCCGCAGCGGATACAGTCAAGCCGAGTACCACACCGGCCAAGGTTCGATCTTCGTTGCTTGCGATCATATCGGCGTTGGCGGTTCCGACATTCCCCAGGGCGCATTCAATCATGCCGACATCGCGCGCATAAATGCGGCGGTGGTGCGCAAAGTCCTCGCCGGGTTGGCTGATGGAACTCTCATTGCTGGCCTGCCTGCACTCGCCAGACCGTTTCCCATAGGGATGGGCCAATCCTACGGTGGCCTGCTGCTGACGCATCTGCAAGCCGAACACGGCCTGTTGCGTGGTGTCGCCATGCTAGGCTGGAGCGGCATTTGTACCCAGGTCAAGGATGTGAGCGGAAGCCAGAATGTGGCACCGCCAGCCGATCTTGAGGGAACCGAAGCTTTGCGGGACGGACTTAACCATCCCTATCGCCGCTCCTTCCATTTCGATGATGTGCCCGAAGATATCGTTGCCGAAGATTTGCTCGGCTACCCGGCACGGATCGGCGTCCCGGTCCCGGCATGGGGTACGCCTTTCATGCCGGGCGGTCCAAATTTCGCACCCGAGCGCGGCCCGCTTGGTCCCAATGTCGTGACTGCTGAGGCAGCGGCTATCGAAGTGCCGGTATTTATCGCCAATGGCGAAATCGATGTATGCCCTGACCCGCTGATGGAACCATCAGCTTATCCTAAGTCGCCCGACATCACCACGATGATTTTGCCAAGTGCATCCCACATGCACAATTTTGCAAGCACACGCGAGATCTTGTGGAAGCGCCTGGAAAACTGGGCTTCCGGTATCCGTGTTAGCTGGCCTGCCGCTTAATGATTCTGAACCATCGGGAAATTTCAAAGTGACAACAAGGTCGACGATTCATCTTGTTGATCCGCAGTTGGCCCCTCTGGTTGGCCTGTTTCCCGACATAGAGCTATCCCGCTCGACGCTGGTTCAGGCCCGCGCCGATAGCGACGCAATATCGAGAATGCGCCCGCCGCCTCCTATTGAGCCGGTCCGCTATCTAGCGGCCGGCTATGACGGTGCGCCCGATGTGCCCTTGCTGGTTTTCAAGCCAGAAAATGCCCGTCTTCGTCCGGCCATCCTCCATGTTCATGGCGGCGGTATGGTAATGGGCTCTGCTTACGGCCTGCGGCACGGGCCATCCAGTTTTGCTGCCAATCATGACATTGTCATCGTGTCGGTAGATTATCGTCTGGCGCCCGAGACCCCTTTTCCTGGGCCACAGGAAGATTGCTACACCGCCTTGGCGTGGCTGCTGGAAAATGCCGAAACGCTTGGAGTGGATGCCGCGCGGATCGCGGTGATGGGCGAAAGTGCGGGCGGTGGGCTGGCTGCGGCACTGGCGCAAATGGTCCGGGATCGCGGCGAGCACCGTCTGTGCGCGCAGATTCTGGTCTATCCCATGCTTGATCACCGAACTGGCGGCGCTGAAGATCCCTACGACAATCCCAGCGTCGGAGAATTTGTCTGGACCCGCGAGAAGAACCAGTTTGGCTGGGGCTGCCTCAGGGGAGAATATGCGCTCAATGATGACCGCCAAGGCTGGTTCTCACCTTCATTGGCGACAGACCTGTCAGATTTGCCGCCCGCCTTTATCACAACCGGCACCCTGGACCTCTTCTTTGACGAGAGTTTGGAATACGCGCGGCGATTATGCCAGGCTGGCGTTTCCGTTGAGCTGCGCAGTTATGCGGGCGGATTTCACGGGTTCAACTTTTTTGCGGACACTGACATCGCGAGATCCTTCGATAATGATCTGAACGCTGCGATCAAAAGACTTTTGCGCGCGTGATGATCACCTTTTAGGACAGCGGTATGAAAAGGCGAAGAGACTATGCGAGCACTGTTTCTGATGCTGCCTGTGTCGACTTTTCTGGAGGCCACCCCTGCGTGGACACAGGATCCGCATCCGCAGAACAAGAAATAGCTGAAAATGAAGAGATTGTTGTGAAACCTCGGCGCCGCAGCACCGAAGATTTGATAGCCGTCTTGTCAGGTCTGAATTCTGCCACCAACGGCGCTTTTGCACCGCCGGCCATCCGTGGGATCGACACTGCGGTGACAGCGGCGGGCGGTTCCATTGCCGATGCGTTGCCCCGCACTTTCGGTGTGCGCGGCGAGCTTCGGTTCTAAGGTCGGCGGGACATGATCCTTGGTTCGCTCCGTTCGCCGGTGAAGTTGCAGACCGCTGAGTGGCGGACCATCGCTATCCTGCTACTGATCTATGCGCTGGCCTATCTTGACCGGCAGATTCTGACATTGCTGGTAGATCCGATCCGAGCCGATCTCGGGGTCAGCGATGTCGAGATGGGATTTCTTCAGGGCCTGGGCTTTACCCTCTCGTTTGCCCTTTGCGGCCCTCTCGTTGGCTGGGCGGTGGATCACTACAGTCGAAGGCTAATCATCTTTGTCGGCATCATCGCCTGGTCGCTGAGCACGGCCAGCAGCGCATTCGCCGGAACCTATACCGAATTGCTGATGGCGCGTTTCGGCGTAGGGGCAGGGGAGGCTGCACTTCTGCCGGCCGCATATTCGATCATCAGCGACATGGTGGACAAGTCCCGCTTAGCCCGCGCAACGGCGGTGTTTTCTCTCGGTAGCATTGTTGGAGCTGCGCTGTCCTACGCTGTTGGCAGTGCTTTGATTGCCTATACCGCGAGTTATCAGGCTGTCTTTTTGCCATTCATCGGCGAGCGATTGCACGACTGGCAATTGGTGTTTCTGGTGATTGGTTCGCTTGGTGTGCCGATTGCCTTTCTGGTGTTCGCCTTTCCCGATCCGGGCCGCCGCAGTTCTGCCTTGGCAGGTGCTGCGGGCATGGCGGCGCGCACCGGGCACCAGCATTTCAAGAAGCATTGGCGGTTTTACGCCTGCCATTTTTCAGCGTTCTCACTGTTCTGCTTTCTCAGCGCAGCCACCACTGCCTGGTCTGCCACCTATATGATGCGTGAATTCGATTGGGCGCCGGCCAGCGTTGGCGCACTGCTCGGGATCAAGACGCTGGTGGGCGGTGCAGTAGGGATCATCGGATCGGGCTTCATTGCCGACCGCTTGGTAAAGCGCGGCCGGCAGGACGCGCATTTCCGGATGTATCTCTATATTCTGCCGGTGCATGCAGTGGTCGGTGCCATCACCTTTACCACAGGTAACGTGTGGATCGCCTTCATCGGGCTCGGGCTGCTGGCCGTTGTCGCTCCGTTCATCGCCGTGGCGGCGGCAGGCCTCCAGCTGGGGACCATTCCCGAGCGACGCGGGATCGCGTCGGCATCGTTCCTGCTGATCTACAACCTCGTCGGCTTCGGCCTGGGGCCTGCCTTCATCGCCATGGCGTCGCGTGCCATGTCTGGTGCGGTTGCCGATCTTGGTCCAGCGCTTGCCTTGTCGTACGCGGTTGTTCCTCCCATCATCATGGTCTTTCTGGCGCTCGGGCTTGGCCCAATGCGCGCCGCAGTCGCTGACGTCGCGGGGTCGGATAGCAAGGTGGCCTCGATGTGAGCCCGGTCTTGGTAGGCCCGCGCCTATCCTCAAATCACCGGGGGTAAAGGTTCAGAAGAAAAATCGCGAAGGGTGCTGCTGGCATTCGCGGCCATAGCGTTGCGAGAGGAAATGCGGCTCCGCAGGGGCGAGCATATCGCAGTGCGCCGCACAGGCAGGCACCGGTTACGCGATCATGGCTGCGCGGCCTCCGGCGTTTCACGGGTGCGTTTCCACAAGGTGTAACCGGCCAGTATGAAGGCAAATTGCACCGCGACCCGCATACCGGCTGCAAGCGGCGGGACGAAGACGGGATCGGGGCGGACAAAGTCCCACAGATGCAGCGGCAAATATGCCGCGCACAGGGCTGCAAACGCTATGCCACCCACGCTGCGGGTGCGAGGAAGCAAGGCTGCAAGCCCGACGCCGATCTGCAACACGCCAGTCGCCAATATGATCGGTGTGGCCGGGAGGGAAGGCGGGACGAGCGGCACGAAATTGTCCGCTGCAGCCAGATGAGCCCCGCCGCCTGCGATCATCACGAAAGCGACGATGATGGACAAGGCCAGATTCATGGCATCAGCCTTTCGTGGGAATTCCGGGATCAGCCTTGCGGAAACTTGTCGAACGAGCGCACCCCTTCAGGCACAACATGATAGGGCTTCATCTCGCTGCAATAGACCGCGATGGTCGGCATTTCGAAGGCATCCTGATCATCGAGGCTCCCTACCTTCAGCAGCACTGCGCCGGCCATGCGCGGGCTGCGGGTCAGAATGTGCGTGCCACAATTCGCGCAGAATTCGCGCGTGACCCCTCCGGGTCGTGCGAAATGACTTGGCTCGCCACGGGTATAGGAAAAACCGGCTGCGGGCATGCCCATCAGCACGTTGGCCCCGCCACCGGAAATGTGACGGCACTCGCGGCAGAAGCACATTCCTTTTGCGAGAACCTCACCGCCGGCTTCATATCGAACCGCACCGCAATAGCATCCGCCGACCACGTCCATGAACAATCGTTTGTTGTATAGATTAGATATACGATAACCGGGGGTCAGAACCTGTCAACGCTGCATTACAGGGTCGTCCTGACAGACTGCATTCTGGTATTTTGGGAAGTGCGCCAAAGACCGGGCTTGCCGCAAATCGATCAGTTGTCGATGGTGCCAACACCGCAGGCCACCGGTTACGAGCGCGGTTTTGCCTTCGATGGCGAACAGTGTGCCGACGTTCATGTGATGCGGCGCCCTTCGCGTGCCTCAACGGACATGGTTTGAATAATCATATAGCGGATTGCACTCTTTATCGGATTGAGGCAACCCGCTTCAAGGTGTCCTCGCTTCAGGGCGCGCCGCCGCCAGCACGATCCGATCACAAGGCAGGTCACAACTCACGATGCGCAATTTCACCGAAGACCAGACCATGTTTCGCGATGCCTATCGCAAGTTCCTCTCCACCGAAATCGCCCCTTACATGGACGAATGGCGTGACGCGGGCATTGTTGATCGGGGGGCCTTTCGGAAGGCGGGCAAATCTGGATTTCTGATGATCTGGCCTGACGAACAGTATGGCGGTCTGGGTGACGATGATTTCCGCTATGAGCAGATAATCATAGAGGAAACCGCGCGGGTAGGGTGCCTTGAATGGTACAATACTCTCCACAGCAGACTGGTCGGGCCATACTTCCAAAGGTTCGGGACGCAGGAACAGCGCGACCGGTTCTTGCCCAAATGCGTGACCGGCGAGACGATCCTGGCTGTGGCGATGACCGAGCCTGGGGCCGGATCCGATCTTGCCGGGATGCGCTCCACTGCGGAAGACAAAGGCGACCACTTCCTGCTGAACGGCGCAAAGACCTACATCTCCAACGGTATCAATGCCGATGTCGTCATTGTTGCAGCCAAACTGGCGGGCGCAGAAAGCAAGCACGCCATGGTGCTGCTGATCGTAGAGCGCGGAATGGAAGGATTTGAGCGCGGCCAGAAGCTCAAGAAGATGGGCTTGCCGGCACAAGACACAGCCGAGCTGTTTTTCAATAACGTCAAGGTTCCCAAGGCCAACGTGCTCGGCGAGCCGGGCAAAGGATTTTATTATCTCATGGAAGGCCTCGCCGAAGAGCGGCTGATTGGTGCTGTGGGGTATATTGCCAATGCACGGCGCGCTTTCGACATCACCCGAGATTACGTTATGCAGCGCAACCTCTTTGGCAAACCCCTCTCAGAGCAGCAGAATACCCAATTCCGTATGGCGGAAATGGATTCGGAGATCGATGTCGCCCAAGTATATGTCGACCATTGCGTTGCCGAACATAATGCCGGCAGGTTAACCTCCACCATGGGTGCCAAGGCTAAGATGATCTGTTCCGAAGTGGAATGGAAGATGCTCGACCTCGGCGTGCAGTTGCACGGCGGAGCGGGCTTCATGGACGAATATCCGATCAGCCGAATGTTTACCGATGCGCGGATAAACCGCATTTACGCGGGAACGAGCGAGGTCATGCGCCTCATCATCGGGAGAGAGGTGTTCACCCAAAAGTACCAGAGCATAATGGCATAGTCTGGAAAGCTTCGCGCCCTCCATCACACGCTTCGATCAAGGCAGCGATCTTGCGTTTCTGTTGCCTGACCGCTCTCGGTCATATCCGGTCAGGGGGTGAGGATAATTCGACCAATCCGTCCTCGGGTTTGCGCATAGGCGTGGGCCGCCGCGCCGCCGGACAGGAGGAAGCTGCGATCGATCACGGCAGCCAGTTCGCCAGCCGCCTTGCGAACATGACAGCCCTTGTCAGGCAGCAGAGCGCCTAAGGAACTGATCAACCTAACATAAAATTGGAGGCAGTGATTGCCATGCTTACCAAAGCCGCCATTGCGCCACGTACCGGTCAGCGTCTTATCATCGAAGAAATCGAAGTTCGCGCTCCGCAAGCGGGCGAAGTTCTGGTGGCCATGAAGGCCTCAGGCCTCTGCCATACGGATTTGTCGGCGATTGAGGGCAAGTTTCCAGTCAAATTGCCCGCTGTGCTCGGCCATGAGGGATCAGGCATTGTGGTCGAATGCGGGGCCGGCGTCTCAGCGGTAGCGCCTGGCGATCATGTCATCCTCAACAACACAGCCCATTGTGGCGAATGTCGGC
>ERZ1022756.248-NODE-248-length-17765-cov-9.529362_pt1 | contig 17765 bp, 18 predicted proteins | sample MGYA00520902_ERZ1022756 | MGnify/ENA primary metagenome ERZ1022756 (study PRJEB33162, sample SAMN09537601) | freshwater metagenome | isolation source: freshwater | place: Canada:Alberta | collected 2017-07 | study: EMG produced TPA metagenomics assembly of the...
ATGTGTATAAGAGACAGATTCCATTTCCAGCACTGTTCTCTGGTCCACATTTGCGGTGACCCTTCTTTTGGGCATTGTTTTGCAAAAAACTCGGTTTTGCACCATGGGCGCTATCACCGATATAGCCATCATGGGTGAGTGGACTCGTATGCGCCAATGGCTTTTGGCCATGGGGGTAGCGATCATTGGTGTGGGTGTCATGACCTCGACGGGTGTGATTGATGTCAGTAAATCTATTTACACTGGCTCACGCTTGACTTGGTTATCCATCATCGTGGGTTCCTTGATGTTTGGTTTTGGCATGGTCTTGGCTTCAGGTTGCGGCAGTAAAACTCTGTTGCGCATTGGTTCTGGCAATCTCAAATCTTTGGTGGTGTTTTTGACCTTGGCTCTTTCGTCTTATATGACCTTAAGAGGTGTATTTGGTGTTTTGAGAGTTAATACAACAGATACATTGTTTGTGACCTTATCAACGCAGCAAGATTTACCCAGCGTGCTTGCTGGGGCAATGGGCATGGCCAAAGATACTTTGCAAATCAGCTTGGCATTCATCATTGGCGGCGCATTGATTTTGTTCGCGCTGATCAAAAAAGAATTCTGGAGTCTTAACAATCTCTTGGCTGGCTTTGGGGTTGGTGCCGCTGTGATCTTGGTTTGGTGGATTTCAGGGGTCTTGGGTTATGTGGCTGAAGACCCAAATACTTTGGAAGAGGTTTTTGTTGCGACCAATAGTGGCCGCATGGAAAGCTTAACCTATGTGGCACCTTATGCTTATGTGATTGAGTGGCTGACATTCTTCAGCGACGCAAGTAGAAAAATAACTTTAGGCATTGCCTCAGTCTTTGGTTTGATTGTTGGGTCATTCATCTACTCGATCGTGACCAAGACATTCCATTGGGAAACATTCAGAAATGCAGAAGACACGGGCAACCATCTGCTTGGCGGCATTTTGATGGGTGTTGGTGGTGTGACAGCTTTTGGTTGCACCATTGGTCAGGGCTTGACTGGCATTTCAACTTTGGCCATCAGCTCATTCATTGCCATTGCAGGATTCATTGTGGGGGCTCTTTTAGCCATGAGATATTTGCAATGGAGAATGCTACCGCCACCTTGTGAGCCAGTCATAGGAAGCAATCATTCAAATCAATATTCAAACACTGGAGGATGTGGCATGCCACTTCAAATCGCTTGTCATACAGATCAATTTGGTACTTTGGGACAAATCACCGCAGCGGATGTTGCTGAAGTTGCACGCCAAGGTTACAAAACCATCATCAATAATCGCCCTGATGGTGAGGCCGGCCCTCAGCAACCTTTGAACGCTGAAATTGAAATGGCTGCAAAAGCGCTGGGTCTTAATTACGCTTACTTGCCAGTGGTCAGCGGTCAAATCACTCTAGAGCAGGCCCAAGAAATGGCTCGCTTGCTTGACACCATGCCTGGTCCGATTTTAGCTTTCTGTCGCTCAGGCGCTAGATCAACTAACTTGTACATGTTGGCTCAGCAGGTCGGTTGATTCTTTGGAGTTAACGCTCATTGGGATTGCTCTTGGCATTTTTGTCGGAGTGATCTTAGGTCTGACTGGTGCCGGTGGGGCTATTTTGTCTGTGCCCTTATTGGCATTTTTCCTGCATTTAGAAGTTGCGCAGGCAGCCCCCATCGGATTATTGGCGGTGGCCTTGTCAGCAGGCTTGGGTGCTTACCTGGGCTTTACCGCAAACATCCTCCGATACAAAGCCGCTCTCTTAATTGCCAGTGCTGGCTTGATTTTGTCTCCCATCGGTATTTGGTTGGCGCATCAGCTGCCCAACTGGCCTTTGGTCTTGATTTTTGCCATGATTCTTTTGCTGGTGGCGAGGAATATGTGGACGCAGGCTAAAAGAGAATTGGCCGGTATTGAAGATGAGGTGGGCCCACCATGCCAGCTCGATCAAACCATTGGCAAGCTCACCTGGACGCTGCCTTGCGCCAGGGCACTCTTTGCTTCGGGTGCGCTTGCTGGATTTTTCTCAGGCTTACTCGGGGTGGGTGGTGGTTTCATCATTGTTCCTGCTTTGAAGAAGTTCACAGATCTACCGATCAAATCAGTTGTGGCAACTTCTTTGGGGGTTCTCACCATCATTTCAAGCGGTGGCGTTCTGTTTTCTAACTTTTATGGCGCGATGAATTGGTCCTTGGCTTGGCCATTTTCTGCCGGATCGATTCTGGGACTCTTGATTGGTCGACAGCTGGTCAAAAGCATTTCTGGGCCTAGGGTTCAGCAAGCTTTTGCAATCTTTGCTATCTTGGTGGCTATGGCCATGCTGATCAAATTGACCCTCTAAATGGACGCCGCAGACCCACAAGCTAAAACCGTGTGGTTGATGAGGCGCAACTGTTCTTTCACGCCCAAGCAAGTCGGTATTTTCTATTTATCCATGGTGTGTTTTTCAGGACTGATCACTTCTTATTTTTGGTGGATTGGTGCTTGGATGGTATTGCCTTTCACCTTGATTGAACTCTCAGTCTTGGGTATTGCATTGCTGATCTATGCAAGACATGCCAGGGATTACGAAAAAATCACATTAGAGAATTCTGAATTGACCATTGAGCTGAACCTGGGATACAAAAAATCTCTCACGCAATGGAATGCCCCATGGGTCAGAGTCAAAGACCCTGAGTCTTTGTATGACAGAAAAAAGGATTTGGTGATTTTGGAGAGTGGGGCGCAAACCATCTCGATCGGGCAATTCATTCTGGCCGAGAAAAGACATGATTTGGCCAAGGAAATCAGGCAGGCACTGAGGCTGTGCTTGCATTAAAATGGTGGGATGAACCGACAGCCCTTCAAATTACTCGCACTCATCACCTCCATCATCATTCTTTCAGCTTGTGGCAAAGGTTCTGATCAAGAACCTCTTCCTCGATTAGTCAAAGTGGTGGTCTTGGGTCAGGGCAGTGGGGTGGCGCAGGAACTTCCAGCCATCAGTGACCCTGGTGTTTTGCGCTTTGATGCCAGCGGCAAAGTCATGGAAGTGCTGGTCAAATCTGGCGACACAGTTTTTGCAGGGCAATCATTGGCGCGCGTCATTCCAAACAGTGTGTCTTCTGATTCTTCTGTGATGATCACTTATCGTGCGACCAAGGCAGAATTGCAATCAGCCGAAGCTGACTTTAAAAGATACACCGACTTAAAAAATAAAAACTTCATCTCGGCCTCTGAGTTTGATCGCCGAGTCGCAGCCATTGAATCAGCCCGTGCCAAATATGAACAATCGATTGAGAGTATCGGCTTTGTTACTTTAAGAGCTTTAGAGTCTGGCAAGGTTTCTCAAATGAGCATCACAGTTGGGCAGGCGGTCAGCAATCAAGATGTGGTCGGAAAAATCACCACAGACAAAACAAGTAAGAAGCTTGAAAAAAACACTAACAACAACAATTCAAGAACCGCTTCCAAAGGTGCTCTAAAAATTCCAACGACCGCCATACACAGTGATGGTGTGAGTGTCTATAAGTTAACCCTGGATCAAGGATCGCAATCAACTGGAAAAGTCAGTGCGGTTAAATTGGTGTTGGGCAAGATTGATGACCAATCTGCTGAATTGGTGAGTGGCTTGGCAGCGGGCGACATCATCATTGCCACCGGGTGGCATGCCTTGAGTGAAGGTCAGCAAGTCAGAATCGCCATCACTGAAAAGGCTCAGTGATGTCGGATCGTTTCAATTTATCGCGTTGGGCGATTCAGAATAGTGCGCTGACGCGCTACTTGATGATTGCCTTGGTCTTGCTGGGCATTGGATCTTATTTCCAATTGGGTCAAGATGAAGACCCGCCTTTTGCTTTCAGAGCCATGGTGATTCGCACGATGTGGCCTGGTGCAACTGCGATCCAAGTATCTGACCAAGTCACCAACAAGATTGAGCGAACTTTGCAAGAAGTTCCAAGCATCGACAAGATTCGCAGCTTTTCTCATCCTGGCGAATCGATGATCATCTTTTTTGCTAAAGACAGCACACCTGCTAAAGATATTCCCAATCTTTTTTACACTGTTCGTAAAAAAGTGGGTGATTCAAGATCAAGCTTGCCGATGGGTGTGCAAGGACCTTTTTTTAATGATGATTTTGGGGATACTTTTGGAGTCATCTACGCCATGTCGGCGAAGGGCTATACGCCCCGTGAAGTGAGAGACTTCACCACCCAGATCAGACAACGCCTATTACAAGTGAAAGACGTTGGCAAGGTGAACGTCTACGGCTTGCAAGATGAAATGGTCTACGTTGAGCTGTCACGCAAAAAGATGGCTCAGTATGGTTTATCGCCAGCAGTCGTGGCCCAGCAACTGAATCAGCAGAACACCATCGAAAGTGGTGGAAATATTGAATCAGCATCCTTTTCAATGCCCATCCGCGTGGGCGGACCTTTTGAGAACGTGGCCGATATCCAAGCCATGCCTCTGCGTGCCCCATCGGGTGCGGCGATTCGTTTGGGGGATATTGCCGAGGTGCGCCGTGATGTGATCAATCCATCGAAAGGCAAAGTTCGTTTTCAGGGTGAAGAGTTGGTGGCTTTGGGTATATCCATGGCCAAAGGCGGAGACATTGTTGAGCTTGGCAAAACTTTGAGCAAAGCCAGTCAGTTGATTGAAAAAGACTTACCAGCTGGTGTGACCCTGTCTTTGATACAAGATCAACCCAAAGTGGTGGCTGGCTCAGTCAAAGAATTTTTGATGGTTTTGCTTGAAGCATTGATCATCGTCTTGGCTGTGAGTTTGTTGGCCCTGGGTTTGCATCGTCATCCTTGGAGGATTGATCCAAGACCTGGTTTGGTCGTGGCCATCAGCATTCCTTTGGTGATGGCTGTGACCTTCTTGGTCATGCATTTGGCAGGCGTGGGCTTGCATAAGATTTCCTTGGGCTCATTGATCATTGCTTTGGGTCTGCTGGTGGATGACGCCATCATTGTTGTAGAAATGATGGTGCGCAAGATGGAAGAGGGCTACGATCGCATGAAGGCCGTGACAGCGGCCTATGAGCTAACTGCCATGCCGATGTTGACGGGCACCTTGATCACAGCAGTGGGCTTTTTACCAATCGGTATTGCGAAGTCGGCCGTGGGTGAATACACCTTTGCTATTTTTGCCGTGACCGCAGCCGCACTGATCATCTCTTGGTTCGTCTCAGTTTTATTTGTACCGTACTTGGGCTTCTTGCTATTAAAAAAGCCAGCGCACACCCTTCCTGAAGGTGCTCAGCATGACCATTTTGATACGCCTTTCTATGAGCGCTTCAGAGTGATCGTTGCATGGTGCATTGATCATCGTAAAAAAGCCATCATGGCAACGATTGCAACATTCGTGCTTGGCATTGTTGGCATGAGTCAGGTGCAACAACAATTCTTCCCTGATTCATCTCGCCCTGAAATCTTGGTGGATATATTCTTGGCTGAAGGTTCTAGTTTTGAAGCAACGGAAGCTGCCGCGAAAAAAATCGAAGCAAAAATTTTGGAACAGCAAGGTGTGCAATCTGTCACGATGTGGGTGGGCAGTGGCGCACCGCGTTTCTTTTTACCTCTGGACATTATTTTCCCAAGATCGAATGCCGCTCAAGCAGTGATCGTGGCTGATCTACCTCATCGCGATCGACTGAATAAAGTTTTGCCGCGCATCTTGGAAGATGCTGCGCCTGAAGCAAGGCTGCGCGTTAAGTTATTGCCCAATGGACCACCGGTGACTTACCCCGTTGAGTTCAGAGTCACAGGTGATGATCCAATCAAGTTAAGAGCTGAAGCTAATCGCTTCATCGATGTGATGCGTCAGTCATCCATCGTTTATGGCGTGAAAGACAATTGGAATGAAAATCAAGCAGTCGCCAAAATTGATGTGGATGCTGCTAAAGCACGTGAGTTAGGTGTGCCACCCCAAGTGATTGCGCAAACACTCGCCAGTCATTTTGGCGGAGTCACGATTGGTCAATATCGTGAGGGTGATTTGTTGGCACCGATTGTTTTGCGTTTACCTCGTGCTGAGCGTAATCAAACCAGTGACTTAAATGAAACCATGTTGACCACCGTGGGCGGTCAATCAATTCCATTGGGACGTATTGCAAGCGTGAATGTCGTTTGGGAGCCCGCCACAATCTGGCGTGAAAATCGTGAATACGCCATCACACTTCAAGCGGACGTGATTGCTGGCGTACAAGGACCGACTGCGACCGCAGAGTTGTTCAAAGAGTTCAAACCATTGATGGCCAAATTACCGCCGGGTTACAAAGTCGACATTGGTGGCTCTGTGGAAGAAAGCTCTCGCGGTCAAGATTCCATCAATGCCGGCATACCGGTGATGCTCTTTATCACTTTCACATTGTTGGTGATTCAGTTGCGCAGCAGTTCTCGTGCCTTCTTGGTGGTGTTAACAGCACCTTTGGGTATTTCAGGGGTGGCATTGACCTTGCTTTTGTTTAACAAGCCATTTGGCTTTGTGGCCTTATTGGGTTTCATCGCATTGCTGGGCATGATCATGCGCAATTCGGTGATTTTGATTGACCAGATTGAACAGGGTCGCTCTGCTGGTATGCGAGCAAGAGAAGCCATCATTCATGCCTGTGTCACACGCTATCGACCAATCATCTTGACGGCTGCAGCAGCAGTCTTGGCCATGATTCCTTTGTCACGCAGCGTCTTCTGGGGACCGATGGCAATCGCAATCATGGGTGGCTTGATCGTGGCAACGGCTTTGACCTTATTGGCACTGCCAGCGATGTATGCTGCGTGGTTCAAAATTGATAAAAATACGGCTTAAATACATTCACGATCTAAAGAACTTAAAGACTCACTCGCATGCGCATTCCAATTCCTGAAGAAAAAACATTTGTTCATGAATCCATCATCCCCATTCGCTGGGGTGACATGGATGCTTTTGGTCATGTGAACAATGCGGTGTACTTTCGTTATATCGAACAGGCCCGCATCAATTGGTTGGATAGTCTAGGGTTGAACTTTGCTCAGGATGAGCAGGGTGTTGTGGTGGTGAATGCCTTTTGTAACTTCATGAAGCCTGTTGAGTACCCTGCAGACCTCATCATCAAAACCTACATTGCCAACCCCACCCGAGTCGGTTTGGATACCTTCAATGTGATGTCTTTGGTGAGCGACCCAGAAACGGTTCGAGCAACATCTGGCGCAACGATTGTTTGGGTAGACTTTAAGACCCAAAAAGCGGCCTCTTGGCCGCCGGAATTAAAAGCCAAGCTCGCTATCTAAAAACCGAATCAAATGCCTTACTCTGGCTTCTTCAATAAAGACGCCAAGAGAGGGTTGAGCTTTTTCTCAGAATTCTTTTTATTTGCACCCTTGGGCTTGGGGGCTGAATTCTTGATTTGGTTGGCCACGGCCAATCCCGCGTTCTTGTAAAGGTCTGTTTTCTTCATGGGCTACTTAATTAAATCATTGATTTATATGATTTTTTTATTTTAATCCGCCTATTGAGGTATTGGCAACTAATTTAGGCTATTTTGTCATCATATGGAGCGCAATCTCTTGCCAGAAACCTAAGTCTTATATAAGATATAAGTCTTGAAGATTGCTTGTTATTTGCCTAAATAGAGAGGGAAACACCATGTTGAAAGCCTATCGTGACCATGTTGCCGAGCGTGCAGCTCTAGGTATTCCACCATTGCCATTGTCAGCTCAGCAGACTGGCGAATTGATTGAGTTGCTTAAGAATCCACCAAAAGGTGAAGATGCAACTCTGGTTGAGTTGATCACTCACCGCGTTCCAGCTGGTGTTGATGATGCAGCCAAGGTCAAAGCCTCTTATTTGGCAGCGGTTGCTTTTGGCAAAGAAAAAACACCATTGATCACCCGTGAAACAGCGACTCAGTTGCTAGGCACGATGCTGGGTGGTTACAACATCTCTCCATTGATTGATTTATTGGATGACGCCACAGTGGGTGGTATCGCGGCTGAAGGATTGAAGAAAACATTGTTGATGTTTGATCAATTCCATGACGTGAAAGAAAAGGCCGACAAAGGCAATGCCAACGCCAAGGCTGTATTGCAAAGCTGGGCAGATGCTGAATGGTTCACAAGCCGTCCTGAAGTTCCTCAAAGCATGACTTTGACCGTGTTCAAAGTCACAGGCGAAACAAACACTGATGATTTGTCTCCAGCACCAGATGCGTGGAGTCGTCCAGACATTCCATTGCACGCATTGGCCATGTTGAAAAACCCACGTGAAGGCATCGAGCCTCAAGAATCCGGCAAAGTTGGCCCGATCAAGCAATTGGCGGCCCTTCAAGCCAAAGGTCATTTGGTCGCTTACGTTGGTGACGTGGTTGGTACAGGTTCATCACGTAAGTCAGCCACCAACTCAGTGTTGTGGTTCACAGGTGAAGACATTCCTTACGTGCCTAACAAGCGTTTTGGTGGTGTTTGTTTGGGCACCAAAATTGCTCCGATTTTCTACAACACCATGGAAGATGCTGGCGCCTTACCGATTGAGTTAGACGTTAACAGCATGAACATGGGTGATGTGATTGAGTTGCGTCCTTATGAAGGTAAAGCACTCAAGGATGGCAAAGTCATTGCTGAATTCAAAGTGAAGTCAGATGTTCTATTTGACGAAGTGCGTGCCGGTGGCCGTATCCCATTGATCATCGGTCGTGGTTTAACAACCAAAGCTCGCGAAGCTTTGGGCTTGCCAGTATCTACATTGTTCCGCTTGCCAACCAATCCAAAGGATTCTGGCAAAGGATTCTCATTGGCGCAAAAGATGGTTGGTCGCGCTTGTGGCTTGCCTGAAGGTAAGGGCGTTCGTCCAGGCACTTACTGTGAGCCTAAGATGACAACCGTGGGTTCTCAAGACACCACTGGTCCAATGACTCGTGATGAATTAAAAGATTTGGCCTGTTTGGGTTTCTCATCAGACATGGTGATGCAATCTTTCTGCCACACAGCGGCTTATCCAAAACCAGTGGATGTGAAGATGCACCATGAGTTGCCTGATTTCATCAGCACCCGTGGTGGCGTTTCCTTGCGCCCAGGTGATGGCGTGATCCACTCTTGGTTGAACCGTTTGTTGTTGCCTGACACAGTTGGTACAGGCGGCGACTCACACACACGTTTCCCAATTGGTATTTCATTCCCAGCGGGATCAGGTTTGGTAGCGTTTGCTGCAGCCACAGGCGTGATGCCTTTGGACATGCCTGAGTCTGTGTTGGTGCGCTTCAAAGGCAAAATGCAGCCAGGCGTCACATTGCGTGACTTGGTGAACGCGATTCCTTTGTACGCCATCAAGCAAGGTTTGTTGACCGTTGAGAAGAAGGGTAAGAAAAACATTTTCTCTGGCCGTATTCTTGAAATCGAAGGTTTGCCTGATCTAAAGGTTGAGCAAGCATTTGAATTGTCAGACGCATCTGCAGAGCGTTCAGCGGCTGGTTGTACCGTTCACTTGAACAAAGATCCAATCATTGAGTACATGACCAGCAACATCACATTGATGAAGTGGATGATTGCCAATGGTTACTCTGATGCACGCACATTGGGTCGTCGTATCAAGGCGATGGAAGCCTGGTTGGCAAAACCAGAATTACTCAAAGGTGATGCTGATGCTGAATACGCAGCAGTGATTGAAATTGATTTGGCCGATGTTCATGAGCCAATCGTGGCATGCCCGAACGATCCTGATGATGTGAAGACATTGTCTGAAGTATCTGGCGCAAAAATTGATGAAGTGTTCATCGGTTCTTGCATGACCAACATTGGTCACTTCCGTGCTGCTTCTAAATTGCTTGAAGGCAAGCGTGATATTCCTGTGAAATTGTGGGTTGCTCCTCCAACCAAGATGGATGCTCAGCAATTAACAGAAGAAGGTCACTACGGTGTGTTAGGTGGTGCTGGTGCGCGCATGGAAATGCCTGGTTGTTCATTGTGTATGGGTAACCAAGCACAAGTTCGTGAAGGTGCTACTGTGATGTCTACTTCGACACGTAACTTCCCGAACCGTTTGGGTAAAAACGCCATGGTGTACCTAGGCTCAGCTGAGTTGGCCTCGATTTGCTCTAAATTAGGCCGTATTCCGACCAAAGAAGAGTACATGACTGACATGGGTGTGCTGAATGCCAGCAGCTCTGAAATCTACAAATATATGAACTTTGATCAAATCAAAGGTTTCAGTGATGTAGCAAAAACAGTGGATGCTTAAGAATTAGTTAGCTAATCGCTTAAGTAAAAACCAAGCAGACAATCTAAGCAGTAAATCTAAGCAGCAAATATAAGGGGCTTTCTTCGGAAAGCCCCTTTTTCCATCTTGGCTGAAAAAATCATCATGAACAGGTATGCTAGAGGTACTTTACTAATTGATGCATGACATGTTCAAGTTCTCTGACTTAACCATTCCAGTGATACAGGCGCCAATGGCGGGTGGGGTGAACACGCCTGCATTGGTGTCGGCCGCTTCGGACGCAGGAGGTTTGGGTAGCTTTGGTTTTGCCTATTCGACCCCAGAAAAAATCGATGCTGATTTAAAGGCGACCAAAGCGCTCATCAAAAAAGTACCCAACACCAGAATCAATGCCAATTTTTTCGTTTTTAAAGAACCTGTCATGCCTGCTGAAAAAGAGCAGCAACAGGCATTGAGTGATCTAAAAGATGTGGTGGATTCATTGGGGGTGACTGTGGCTATTCCAAAGCCACCATATATTCCGGATTTGCAAGCCATGCTTGAGCCAATTTGGATACACCAACCACAGGTGCTGACCTTCCATTTTGGTTTGCCACCTCAGCAGGTGATCGAAAAAGCCCATTCATTGGGTATCACCGTGGGTGTCACAGCGACCTCCTTAGAAGAAGCTTTGGTGATTCAATCAGCGGATGTTGACTTTGTGGTTGCGCAAGGCATTGAAGCCGGCGGTCATCGAGGTATCTTCGATCCACAGGGCGTTGATCAACAGTTGACTTTAAAAGACTTGGTTCAAGAGTTAGATCAGCATCTGCAAATACCGATTGTGGCGGCTGGCGGCATCATGAATGGTCATGATATCCACGCAGTCATACGAGCCGGCGCATCGGCTGCGCAGATGGGCACTGCATTCTTGGTAACCACTGAGGCTGGATCAAGTCCTGCTCATCGTCGTTTTGTATTGAGTAAGCATGAGTTGGGCACAGCATTCACCAGGGCTTTTTCAGGTCGTCCTGCGCAGGGAGTTAAAAATCAATACATGTCACTGATGGAAGGTAAAACTTATTTGCCATTCCCGGTGCAAAATAATATGACTGCGCCAATGAGGCAGTGGGCTGCACAGCATGATGAAGGAGATTATCAAAATCTTTGGGCTGGCACTGCTTACGCCAAAGCACGAGCCATGTCAGTCGCTGAATTGATGACAACCTTATCAAATGAATACCAAGCGGCGGGGAAGTGATCATGAGTATTCAGAATCCTCAAAGTCTCCATAATGTTCAGCATTCATTGCAAGCGTGGTTAGATGGCAGTGGAAATGCAGCCGATTTGATTCAGGCCTTTCGCGTCTTTTGCAAAGACAGTCAGTTACCAGAAAAATATGGCACAGCCCTTGAGAACGTTTTATCGAGGGTGGAGTCATCATCACTCTTCACGGAGGAGAGTTGCTCCTTCAGTAAAAAAGACCTGGCCAATGCTTTGAGTATTTGGCTAGAAAAAGTTCAGCAGTATCAAGCCAAGGAACATTCATGATGAAACAAACTCTGCGCTTGATTATTTGCTCAGTCGCTTTGCTCGCAGTCAATCCCATCGCGGCCTTAGAGTTTTCGGACATTGCCAATGAAGGCGAAATCAAGTATTTAAAAACACGCCCTGATCCAGGTGCCTACAGCTATGAATCAAGGGTGATGATCAGCCCGCAAAGCTTGGACTCTGGCGTGGTGACCATTGCGACTTGCCATCGTCAATTAGATCCAATCAGGAAAGTGGTGATTATTTTTAATGAAAATAGAATTAAAAAGATCACGGTTAAATCCCTAGAAAAAATGAGCTCGGCTGAAGTCAAAGACAATCGGGTGACTCTCACTGACGTTGAGCGCGGCGCATCGATTTGCATTGACTTGGAATCCAGGGCTCTCGATAAAGTATCGCCAGAACGATATACCTTGAATGCTGGACCTTTGATGCGCCGTTACTTTGATGGTTATTTGCCCATGAGTGCTGTCGTGCGCGTTGACTGGCCTAAAAACATGCTGGCACTAGAAAAAACATTTCCTGTGGCACAAGATGGGGTGAAAGTCGCTCAGGGAATTGATGGTGTGCAATTAGACATGATTTTTGCGGGCAGGATGACCGCGCAAATCCACCTAAAAAAGCCTCAGTGAATCAACTTTGATTCAGCTCGTCGCTCAAGCGCTTCCTGGCATTGTTCAGTTTGGTCCAATGAAGTATTGAAAATACAAACATCGGGATCAGTGCAACAAAAATCAGTTTGGGTATAAAGATCGCTGCCCAGCAACAGCCCATGGCGATGCCATAGGCATACCCGGTATCGATCGGCTGACTGACTCTCTTGTTTTCATACATCTTCAGAAAGCCACCTTTGATCGATTTGAGCAAAAAGAAAAACCAAATCACATTGAAAACAGGAATGAGTAACAGCCAGGCCATACCAGGAGCTTGAGTCCTGTATTCAGGATCAATGGCTTTGATGGTTTTGCTGATGGCCCTGATGTAAAAAATAAAAGTAACAAAAGGGATGATGATCAAGAAGGCGGCAAACAAATTATTACTCCTGTGTCTCTTTTTATAAGAAAATACCACGTATTCATCTTAAAGAATCATTACACATTATGTCCATACTTTTAAACGCACAAGAAACCCAGTTGGTTTTGGTTGATTATCAAAGCAAATTGATGCCCGTGATCCATCAGGCAGAGCAGGTATTGGCCAATGCGGTGCGCTTGGCAAAAATTGCCAAGTTATTGCAACTGCCCATCATTGGTACTGAGCAAAACCCTGAAAAATTGGGACCCAATGATGCTCAACTGAAAGCTCTTTGCCAAAAGACTTTGACCAAGATGTATTTCGGTGCCTGCGCGGATGGTTTGGTGGATGAGTTAAGAGCACCTCCTAAGCCGATGGGCAATGCCAGAAGTTTGCCCAAGCACATCCAACGCAAACAAGAAGACCAAGGTGAGAAAAACACCATTTTGATCGCTGGGTGCGAAACCCATGTTTGTTTATTGCAAACTGCTTTAGGTTTGCTTGATGAAGAGTTTGATGTCTGGGTTGTGACCGATGCTTGCAGTTCTCGCACCGAGGCTAATCGCGACGCCGCCTTTGATCGCTTGGCATCCAATGGCGCAGAACTCGTTACTACTGAGATGGTTGTGTTTGAGCTCTTGCAGTCTTGTGAGCACCCTCAATTCAAAGAAGGTCTGGCGCTCATCAAGTGATGGTTTTAGCCCTCAGAAATACTGACAGCTAACTGCTTGAGATCATCAGGGTAGAGCCAACGCCATTCACCCTCAGCCAAATCAGAGGGTAGATGGTATTCACCAATCGATAAGCGGTGAAGCTCAGCCACATGATTGCCCACGGCTGCCATCATGCGTTTGACTTGGTGATAGCGTCCCTCAACGATGGTCATTTCTAAAACCCTGTTGGACCGTTGCACACAGGCTTTGGCAAAACAAGGTTTGGGATCATCGTCTAGAACAACCCCCTTTAAAAGATGTTGAAGTTGCCCTTCAGTTAAATCATCCGCTGCAGTGATTTGGTAGACCTTGCCAATGTTCTTTTTGGGCGTGGTCATGCGGTGAATGAACTGCCCATCATCAGACATCAAAATCAAACCAGTGGTGTCATGGTCCAAGCGACCCACACACTGAATACCGCGCTCAACCAAGGGTTGGGGCAGTAGGCCATAGATACTCGGATGATGACTGGTTTTGTGAGAGCATTCATAGCCCACGGGTTTATGGAAGGCCACATAGGCTTTTTCATGAAACTCCCAAGTTTTGCCATCCACTTCAAGCTGTAGATTCTCGGTGGGGATTCTTTCATCAGGATCCTCAGCCAATACGCCATTGACCTTGACCAGTTCAGCATAGACCAAGTCGCTGCAATAGCGACGGGTGCCAAACCCCTGGCTAAAGAGGATTTTTTCTAAAGAAAGGGGTTTTGCCATGCCGAGTAAAGAGTACCTATAATGGTGAAAAGCGAAATATTACAGCTATTACAGCGTAATTTGCTTCAAATACTGAATCCTAGGGGAGATGATAGTGCCAGTTATTACCAATATCGAAGATTTGCGCATTTTGCATAAAAAAAGAACACCTAAGATGTTCTATGACTATGCGGATTCTGGTTCTTGGACTGAGTCTACTTATCGCTCAAACGAATCTGACTTTCAAAAGATCAAGCTGCGCCAAAAAGTAGCTGTGAACATGGAAAACAGAACGACCAAAACAAAAATGATTGGTCAAGAAGTCGCCATGCCTGTGGCCTTAGCGCCAACGGGTTTAACGGGTATGCAACATGCTGATGGCGAGATCTTGGCTGCGAAAGCTGCTGAGAAGTTTGGTGTGCCATTCTGTTTATCAACCATGAGTATTTGCTCGATTGAAGATGTGGCAGAGAACACCACCAAGCCTTTTTGGTTCCAGCTCTACGTCATGAAAGATCGCGGCTTTATCGAGCGCTTGATTGATCGTGCCAAAGCAGCCAATTGTTCAGCAATCGTATTAACACTTGATCTTCAAATCTTAGGTCAACGTCATAAAGATATTAAGAATGGTTTGACTGCTCCACCAAAGTTAACGATTCCGAACATCATTAACATGATGACCAAGCCACGTTGGTGCATGGGCATGCTGGGCACCCAGCGCAGAACTTTTAGAAACATTGTTGGACATGCCACGGGCGTGGGCGATATGTCATCTTTATCATCTTGGACAGCCGAGCAGTTTGATCCGGGTTTGAACTGGGGTGATGTGGAGTGGATTAAAAAACGTTGGGGTGGCAAGCTCATCATCAAAGGTATTTTGGACGAGGGCGATGCACGTCTGGCCGCTAACTCTGGCGCCGATGCTCTGATCGTTTCTAACCACGGCGGTCGTCAGCTAGATGGCGCTGTTTCGAGCATCAAGGCATTGCCTGGCATCGTTGATGCGGTAGGTAAAGACATTGAAGTATGGATGGACGGCGGCATTCGTTCAGGCCAAGACGTCTTGAAAGCTTGGGCATTGGGTGCTAAAGGCACTTTGATTGGTCGCCCATTCTTATATGGTCTTGGTGCCATGGGTGAGGCTGGTGTGACCAAATGTCTTGAGATCATTCATAAAGAATTGGATATCACCATGGCTCTCACAGGTCACCGAGATATTCATAACATCAACAAAGATATCTTGTACCCAGGTACTTACTAAGAGATCTGATTCTCCTGAACTATCACAGAGAATCACCAAACAATAAGCGACCTAGGTCGCTTATTTTGTTTCTAATTGGCGGTATTCACCGACCTGCGGTATATTCCTTATATGATGAACCCAAGTACCCTAAGCGATAGCATTCAATTGGCTGTAGCGCCAGTTTTCTTATTAACAGCGGTGGCCGGCATGATTGGTGCTCTGACTCATCGCCTGGCTCGCGTGATTGACCGATCTCGTGTGCTGCATAAAGAGATGATGGATGAGGGGCTCAAACAGTCGATTCGTGACTCTTACAATCAAGAGTTAAAGAACATTGCGACGCGCGGACGTTTCATCAATGTCTCAATGATTCTTTTGGTTTTGTGCGCCATCATGATTGGTCTAACCATCCTGGAATTATTTTTCGCTGAAACATCCAGTGGAAAAGTGATGGTGTCAGCATTTGTGCTCTACACCTTTGTGGCTGGCATTGGCTCATTTATTTTGGCTTTGATTTCTCTCTTGATTGAAGTGTTGATCGCTTCATACTCGATTCGTTGGAAACCTCACGCCTAAAATCTAAAAAACAAAACCAATAAAAATTAAAAAAGGAATAAGTCATGACCATCTACCAATACAAAGACAAAGCACCACAAATTCATGACTCAGCGTTTGTTGCCAAAGAAGCCACCTTGATTGGTGATGTGATTTTGCATGAAGATGTGAGTGTCTGGCCTGGCGTGGTGATCCGCGGCGACAACGAGCCCATCACTGTTGGTAAGGGCAGTAATGTGCAAGAAGGCACTGTGATGCACACCGACATGGGTTGTCCTTTGACTTTGGCTGAGAACGTGACCGTGGGTCATCAGGCGATGTTGCACGGCTGCACGATTGGTGAAAACTCATTGATCGGTATTCAAGCCGTGGTACTCAATCGTGCGGTGATTGGTAAGAACTGTTTGGTCGGTGCTGGTTCAGTGGTGACCGAGGGCAAAGTATTTCCAGACAACTCTTTGATTTTAGGATCGCCTGCCAAAGTGGTTCGAGAGCTCACGCCTGAAGCGATCGCAGGCCTTAAAGCCAGCGCTGAAAATTATGTGGCGAAGAAGAATTTATTCAAAGCCCACCTGGTTGAACTTCCAAGTAAACCTTAAGTTGATTGAATGAGTTAATCAGATGATTTCTGGTTTAGTCCAAATACTCTTGTGGCAAGGCTTGGGAGAGCTCATCTCTCACTTCTTCTTGCCCATCATTCCTGGACCTGTTTTAGGTCTGGTTTTTTTGTTGATTTTTTTAATCATCAAAGGACACGTCAATCCATCATTGGCCTTGGTCTCTGACGCTTTCAGTCAGCATCTCGGCGTCTTGTTCATTCCTGCAGCGGTGGGCGTGATTTTATTTTTACCTCAGTTAAAAGCCAATGCCTTTGCAGTGATTTCTGCTTTATTGGTGAGTGTGGTGGCAACCATCGTGGTGACAGCAGTTGTGCTGCGCTTCATCTCGAAAAAGGATTCTCATGAATCCCAATGATCTTCAGATCGCAGAGATTTGGGTTTACCTTTCAGGCAGCCCCTTATTTGCTTTGATTCTCACTTTGACTGCTTACCAAGTGGGCAGCTTCTTTTATCAAAAGACTGATCGCAATCCCTTGGCCAATCCAGTGGCGATTGCCGTGATCTTGGTCGCGATTGCTTTGTATTTAGTGGATATGCCGTATCAGAAGTATTTTGAAGGTGCCCAGTTTGTACACTTCTTATTGGGTACAGCCACGGTGTCTTTGGCGATTCCAATTTACCGAGGCGTTGCAGCACTCAAGGCCCGCGTATTTCCTTTATTGATTGCCTTGCTCTGTGGCGGTGTTGTATCCATTGTCAGCGCTGTTGGGGTGGCCACATTCTTGGGTGCTGACAGTGCCATCATCGGAGCTTTCTATCCTAAATCAGTGACTGCGCCGATCGCGATGGGTGTTGCCGAACGTTTGGGCGTATCACCAACACTGACCGCTGTCTTTGCTGTGATCACTGGCATCATCGGCGCCATCTTGGGCAGCCATATTCTGAACCTATTGGGCATGAAGCAGTGGTGGCAAAGAGGTTTTGCGATTGGTGTGGCAGCCCACGGCATTGGTACATCCAGGGCCTTTGCTGTTCATCCAGAAGCTGGCACTTATGCCAGTTTGGCCATGGGCTTACACGGCATCTTGGGTGCCTTGCTCATTCCACTGCTAAAAAATTACATTTGAGCTTTTAATAAAGCATCAGCCACTGATAGCAAGAGGCGGTCTCTACCTCTTCGAGCCACCAATTGAACACCCACCGGCATACCGTTAGGCCCCTTGAATAATGGCAAGGTGATGCACGGTAAACCCATCAAGGTCCATACCCGACAGAAGATTGGGTCACCTGTTTGGGTGTGAC
>ERZ1022756.249-NODE-249-length-17742-cov-13.884887_pt1 | contig 17742 bp, 14 predicted proteins | sample MGYA00520902_ERZ1022756 | MGnify/ENA primary metagenome ERZ1022756 (study PRJEB33162, sample SAMN09537601) | freshwater metagenome | isolation source: freshwater | place: Canada:Alberta | collected 2017-07 | study: EMG produced TPA metagenomics assembly of the...
AGCAAAAACCAGCCGTTAGCTACGTCCGCGCCTATGGCAAGGTCAAACAGATTGAGCCCTACCGCATGGTCTGGCTAGCCAGAGTGGTTTACAGCAGCCCCTTTGAGCTAGCAATAAGTGCGGTCATCATTATCAACGCGATCTCGCTAGCTGTACTAACAATGCCTAACTTGGATGCTGAAACGATTCAGATCGCAAACACTGTTGATTCGATAGCGTTTGGAATTTACGTTCTGGAGCTAATCCTTCGAATGGTGTCCTACGGCAAGAAGCCCTGGACATACTTTAAAGAAGGTTGGAATGTCTTTGACTTCATCGTCGTAGGGCTTTCACCATTCTTCCAGGGTCAGACCGCCGTTATTCGCTTGCTTAGACTCTTGCGACTGGTTCGCATTTTCCGGTTCTTGCCTGAGGTTCGGATTCTTTCTGCATCAATTGTTAAGAGCGTTCCACCCCTTATGAGCATGACTGTCCTGATAACCATGTTGCTGTTTTTATACGGAATGGCTGGCTTTTATCTTTTTGGCGAGCAGGCTCCTGAAAGTTGGGGGAACATCGGCTTGAGCATGAAGAGCCTATTTATTCTTCTAACTCTCGAGAATTTTCCGGTCTATCTGGAAGAAGCCATGCTGCTTAGCCCTCTAGCGGTGCCCTTTTTCTTGTCTTACGTGTTTCTGATTGTCTTCACTGTCTTGAATGTGCTAATTGGAATCGTCCTGAACGCAATGGACGAAGCTCGAGAGGAAGATCGAATTCAAAAACTCCAAGTCAAGGAACTAAATGAAATCTCCTCGAAAGTGACCGCTTTGTCCACGGCCGACAAACAGGTGCAGAAAGAGATAGAAAAACTAAAGACTGAGCTTTCTAGAATCGAGTCGACCCTAAGCTCTCCGAAGCAGAAGGCTAAAGCCAAACCGAAGGACTAATTTCCCCACTGATACGGCGGCCCAAGCCAAAGCAAGAAGGCGAATAGCGACACCACAAAAACCACCAGTGTCAGAATCAATAAAACTGGCCGGAAAATGAACCACCGGAACAATCGGTCAAACGAAGTGTTATCCCTAGGGTCCTTGGTGCCTTCAATGCGCCACTCCCCATCCAGCATGGACTTCTTTTCCAGATACCTGTCAAACGGATAGGTAGCAAAAGGCACTATCGCCAACAAGACTGCAATTGCAGTCTGTTGAAGCGGCCAGCGTTGGTTCACGCCGACTAAGACTGCAGTCACCGAGTAACCGATAAAGGCAAATCCATGGGTTGCACCTGCGATGGTGAAAATGTTAGACGCCAACCCAATTGTTTCGCGAGCAACGATTGCAGCAATCAACAAGCCCCAAGTGAACATTTCAATTCGCGCGAAGGTGCCAAAGATATCTTTAGGTTTTGCATCCATACTCAAAGCCTATTGGGGCCTTTGGGATTACGCGGTCAAGCGAAGCTAAGTGCTATCTGTTGAAATCGCCTTCGTTGTGCCCCTGATCATCTGAACCTCCTGAACCATAAAAAGTATCCGGGTATGCAGTGTTTGGCGAATAACCTTCTGGTCCGGAGTGAAAATCACCTTCGTTCATACCAGTGTCCTTAGGTTTTGAAACAGGAGGACGGTACACGGAAGGGTCATAGCTGAGTATCCGGTTTAGCCAATTAAGAAATCCCACAATAGCTCCTCATTCAATTCACATCCTCGATAGGGTGACCCCCAAGAGTCAAGTTTCGTTTACCCAGTCGAGAATTACTTCAATCGCGTTTACGGGCCAAGGCTAGGGGGTACCTACGACATTCCTATATTGACCAAGTTTGTTTTTGGTCCCAAATTTGACCCTTAGATTAGGTGTCATGAAATCTATTCCGTTAAGGGCTCGGCACCAAGCGTTGGGGGCTAGCTTCACTGATTTTGGTGGCTGGGAGATGCCAGTTAGATACAGTTCAGACCTGGCAGAACACCACGCAGTTAGGTCGGCAGCAGGGCTATTTGATATCTCCCACATGGGTGAAATCTTTGTTGAAGGTAAGCAAGCAGGTGCATTTCTAGATTTTGCCCTGGTTGGAGCAGCGTCTGAAATAGCAATTGGTAGGGCCAAATACGCATTGATTTGCAACGAGTCCGGCGGCATTCTTGATGACTTGATTGTTTACCGTCTTGGACAAAACGCGTATCTTGTGGTGGCAAACGCCTCAAACAAAGACGTGGTTGCGACAGCCCTAGACGAAAGAGCTGTTGGCTTCGATGTTGAAGTCAAAGACGAGAGCGACCAATGGGCCTTACTTGCGATCCAAGGCCCTCACTCAGTAAAGATTCTCTCGCAAATCACAAATGCACCTTTGGCTGAATTGAAGTACTACGCAATTTCTGAAGCCCAAATTGCACAAGTCAATTGTCTTTTGGCCAGAACTGGCTACACCGGGGAAGATGGTTTTGAGATTTACATACCTGTAGATGCCGTGGCGAAAGTCTTTGACCAGATCATGGCCGCAGGCAAAGACCACGGTCTGCTCCCAACTGGACTTGCCTGCCGCGACACATTGAGACTGGAAGCAGGCATGCCGCTGTATGGTCAAGAGATGAACATCGATATAAATCCGTACCCAGCAGGTTTTGGAAAAGTAGTGCGACTTGATAAACCCGGTGACTTTGTAGGAAAGGCTGCACTAATCGCTCTTTCACAAACACCTCCAACCAAAGTCCTGGTTGGATTAGCGGGAGAAGGAAAGCGTGCAGCACGCGCAGACTATGAAGTTTTTGTTGAAGGTTCAGATTCGACAATCGGCGTCGTGACCTCGGGTGCCCTGTCTCCAACCCTTGGTTTTCCAATAGCTATGGGCTACCTGAATGCCGATTTTGCCGATGTCGACACGCCTATTAGCGTGGACATCAGAGGGGCTAGAACACCGTTTACAGTTGTCAAACTGCCTTTCTACAAGAGAGCAAAGAACTAATCGAACCCCAAAGGAATATTCAAAGATGATCAACCGCGAAGGTCTTCACTACACCAAAGAGCACGAGTGGCTATCTATCGATGGCGATATTGCCACCGTGGGTATTACTGAGTACGCAGCTGAGAAACTCGGTGACATCGTCTTTGTTGACCTTCCGAAAGTTGGTTCTTCTACTACCTATATGAAGATCTGCGGTGAGATTGAGTCCACTAAGAGCGTAGGCGAGCTATACGCGCCGGTTGATGGAGAAATCGTAGAGGTCAACGATGTAGTCTCTGGAAATCCTGAGCTTGTCAACCATGATCCGTTTGGTGCGGGTTGGCTAATAAAGATTAGATTCACTGAACTTCCTGCTCTACTAACTCACGAGGAATACGCCGCGCTAACTGGAGAGGGCTAAGTCAAAATTGCTTCCTGAGCACAAAGACTTCAAATACCGCCACATTGGACCCACTCCAGAAGAGCAAATTGAAATGCTCAAAGAACTGGGCTACTCATCTTTAGATCAACTGATGGCCACCGCCTTGCCAAAAGCAATCCAATTTGAAGGCGATGGAAAACTTCCTGACCCCCTCACTGAACAGGCAACCCTAAAGGCGCTTCGATCTCACGCCAGAAACAACAAAGTCACAACTTCTTTGATTGGACAGGGGTACTACGGCACATTTACTCCAGGGGTTATAAAGCGCAACGTTTTAGAGAACCCCTCTTGGTATACCGCTTACACCCCTTACCAGCCTGAAATCTCCCAAGGGCGCCTCGAGGCTCTTATCAACTTCCAAACCATGGTTAATGACCTAACTGGAATGAAAACTGCCAACGCATCAATGCTTGATGAATCCACCGCAGCAGCAGAAGCAATGCTGCTTTCTCGACGTTCATCGTCAAATGAAAGCAACGTTTTCTACGTTGATTCCGACACCATGCCCCAGACCAAAGCTCTCCTGGAGCACCGAGCTGAGCCGGTTGGAATCAAAGTCGAATACTTCGACGCGGCCAAAGGTAAAAGTGAACTGGCCGGTGACTACTTTGGCGTAATGGTCCAGTACCCAGGGGCTTCCGGAAGATTAACTCCCCTGAGACCAATTTTTGATGCGGCGCACACTGCTGGAGCAATGTCAGTAGCCGTGGCGGACCTTCTGGCACTTTGTCTTATCGAAGCACCAGGAGATGCAGGTGCGGACATGGTGGTTGGTACCACACAGCGTTTTGGCGTTCCAATGGGCTTCGGCGGTCCTCACGCTGGCTACCTAGCAGTTCGTGCCGATTTGGAAAGATCCATGCCAGGTCGATTAGTTGGAGTTTCTGTAGATGCGGATGGAGCACCGGCATACCGACTGACACTTCAAACCCGAGAACAACACATTAGACGCGAACGAGCGACCTCGAACATCTGCACCGCACAGGTACTGCTTGCTGTTATGGCTGGGATGTTTGCGGTTTACCACGGGCCTAAGGGACTGCGATCAATCGCCCTTGAGGTTCATCAGAAAGCGCACGCTCTCGCAGATACCCTACGCAAGGCAGGCTTGAGTGTTCTCGAGGAGAATTTCTTCGATACTTTCCGAGTGACCGGGGTGGACGCCAAAGCGATCTTTGACAAAGGCCGTGCAAAAGATCTCACAATGTTGGTTGTAGATGAGAGCACCATTGGAATTTCAATTGACGAGACGGTGACAAAAGAGGTACTTAACCAAGTAGCGTCTGTCTTTGGCGCTGATGATGTCAACTACAAATATGACGGTGAGAGCACCATCCTGCGCGTGGCAGGTCTCGACCGGAAATCTAAGTACCTGACCCACCAGGTGTTTAACACATACCACTCGGAAACTGCGATGTTGCGTTATCTGAAGCGCCTTGCCGACTACGACTATGCGCTTGACCGTGGAATGATTCCGCTTGGCTCCTGCACAATGAAGCTAAACTCCACAACTGAAATGGAAGCTGTAACTTGGCCGGAGTTTTCAAACCTGCACCCCTTTTCCCCTAAGGAAGACATCGCCGGCTACCTAGCTTTGATCTCCGAGCTTGAAACCTGGCTTTGCGATGTAACAGGCTATGACGCGGTCTCCCTGCAGCCAAACGCTGGAAGCCAAGGCGAGCTAGCTGGCCTTATGGCCATTCGCGGCTATCACCTATCTCGCGGAGATAGCCAGCGTGAAGTTTGTCTAATTCCATCCTCAGCTCATGGCACCAATGCAGCATCTGCGGTTCTTGCAGGCATGAAAGTTGTGGTTGTCGCCTGCGATGAACTTGGCAATGTGGACTTAGAGGATATCAAAACAAAGATTGCCGAAGCCGGGGACAAGTTGTCAGCGCTGATGGTCACCTACCCATCTACTCACGGCGTTTACGAAGAGGCAATTGCCGACATCTGCGAAATGGTGCACCAAGCTGGTGGCCAGGTTTATATCGATGGCGCAAACACCAACGCTGTTGTTGGATACGCAAAGTTTGGCTTACTTGGCGGCGATGTCTCTCACCTAAACCTCCACAAGACTTTCTGCATTCCTCACGGAGGTGGTGGTCCAGGAGTTGGACCCGTTGCTGCAAGGTCTCACCTTGCTCCATTCCTTCCAGGACACTCATTGGCTCAGGTTGAGCTTCCAAACTTTGGTCCAATTTCCGGTGCACCTTTTGGCTCGGCCTCGATTCTTCCTATTTCTTGGGCATACATTCGCATGATGGGAAACCAAAGCCTGCGTGATGCCACTGCGGTTGCGGTTCTTTCTGCCAACTACATTGCAAAGAAGCTAAAGGACCACTTCCCTCTTCTTTATACGGGAAATGAAGGACTGATAGCACACGAATGCATCATCGACATCCGAGGCATCACCAAAGACACTGGGGTGTCGGTTGATGACATCGCTAAGCGTCTGATTGACTATGGCTTCCACGCACCCACCATGAGCTTCCCGGTTTCTGGAACTCTAATGATTGAACCAACCGAGTCAGAGCCCAAGCAAGAAATCGACCGATTTGTTGAAGCGATGATTGCAATCAGACAAGAGATTGACCAACTAAGCGCAGGTGAATGGTCTGCGGAAGATAACCCCCTAAGACAAGCTCCGCACACCGCAAAGATTCTCACCGAGGAATGGAATCACCCTTACTCAAGGCAACTGGCTGTTTATCCAGTTGCAGGCCAACACTTGGGTAAATACTGGCCGAAGGTTCGAAGAGTGGATTCAGTTCACGGCGATCGGAACTTGGTGTGCAGCTGTCCACCACCTGAGGCTTTTGCTTAGGCTCAGCTCACTGACTGCTCAGCCAGTAGCTCTTTGACTCTTGGCACTACCTGGGTGCCCAATAGCTCAATTGACTTAAGCAGTTTTGAGTGAGGCATTGGGCCGGTTGAATACTTCAAGTCAAAGCGCTGTGCTCCAACGGAGCTAATGGCATAGGCCATTTTCTTTGCTACGGTATCTGCCGATCCAACATACAAACTTCCGTTTTGCACTTCATCTAGGTAATGACCCTTAGTCATCGGACCCCAGCCTCGCTCTTGCCCAATCCGACCGAAACTTGCTTGGTAGCTTGGCCAAAGCTCTTCGATGGCCTGTTCGTCGGTTTCTGCAACGTGACCTGGCGAGTGAATTGAGATTGGGCGAATCTCATTTCCAAATTTCTCCATGGAGTCTCTGTATAGCTTTGCAAATGGAGCAAACCGTGCTGGATCTCCTCCGATAATTGCAAGTGCAAGGGCAGCATCTAACCTGGCCGCTCGAATGACACTCTCTGGGGAACCGCCAACTCCCACTCGAAGAGGTATGCGGCCTGATTCGGTCTTTGGGTACACCTCTTGATTCAAAAGAGGTGCTCGAACACTACCTGACCAAGTAACTGGCTTTTCCTTTAGAAGTTCAACCAACAGCTCGAGCTTCTGCTCGAACAAGTCTCCATAGTCAGCTAGTTCGTAGCCAAAAAGAGGGAAGGACTCAATAAAGGACCCTCTGCCAGCTGTGATTTCAGCACGACCATTGGATAAAGCATCGACTGTAGCGAAAGCCTGGTAAACCCGAACTGGATCCTCGGAAGACAAAACGGTCACTCCTGAGCCAAGCGTGATTTTTTTGGTCTGGGTGGCGATACCTGCAAGAACGGTATCTGGGGAGGTGATGGCAAAATCATCTCGGTGATGCTCACCAACATTGAAGCTATCTAGGCCCACCTGTTCAGCTTGAACTGCTTCAGCCACGACGTTTCTGAGGACCTGTCCAGCTGTTTCCGGAGTGCCGTCATCTTTGAGGGTCATATCCCCAAATGTGTCTAGACCAAACTTGATATCCACTTACGCGTTCCTAACTGAACTGTTGATTGAAGACAACAAAATAGTCGTCAATTCTGTTCCCAGCTATCACCTGGTGAGAATACTCCAGACGACGCGAATGGCCTTCATGGTGTCTTCCGGGGTCTCTTCCTGGGCTAAGTGGCCTGACTGAGGAATGACGAACAAAACTGAGTCTTTAATCATTGTCGCGAGCGCTTCGGTGTCAGCTGTTGCGACAACAGTGTCGGTATCTCCTGTGATCAGCAAAGTTGGCACGGTTATCTCATCCAGTCGGTCTTTGACATCGAAGGCTCTCGGGGCACGGTTAAACTCCCAGAAGCCCTCTTCCCAACCAATGACGCTAAGCGGTTCGCGGTAGCCTGCCTTGACCTCATCAGTGATCAAGTCTTGGTTGTACCAAGATTCATTAAGTAGGTCCATGCCACTTGAAGCAATCGATGACACCAATAGCGGGCCGAGATGATCTAGTTGTGGAATGCTGAAGATCCAGTTGAGCCAGCTTGGCGATCCTCCCGTTGACAAAATTGCTGGTGAAATCAGAATCAGGCCTTGAATTGCGTCTTTGTTATCGACAACGTATTGAGCTGCAAGAGTTCCCCCAGCCGAGTGTCCCACCAGAATTACATCCCTGCCGGAGGCGAACTGAGCAATAAGTTCATCCAGAATCAGGTCTTGACCAATTGACCCGTAAGGGTTTTCGCCATCCCAACTCGTTGGCCGTTGAGTTAGCCCAAAGCCGGGCCTGTCATAGGCGATGACATCCCCCAATTCACTAAGCGGTTCGGTCACCTCTCTATAGGAAAAAGTATTGGCGCCAAAGCCGTGCATGAGGAAGATCACCGGAGGATTAGAGCAGTCCCGGTCTTGCTGGCAGACAAAGTCTGTTTTCTCGTAGTAAATTTCTACCCCTTGGGCAGTTGCGAAAGTAGCGCCCTCACCTGCTACTTCTTTGTATGTGGCAGTTCCTGTCGTTTCAACCGGAATCAAGAAGGGAACAACAAGGATTGCAACCAGCACTACTAGACCGATTCGGCCGAGAATCTTAGACATCTTCACGCCTCCTAGCCTAAACGCCCGAGGGCTCTGGGCTAGGGTGCCAATTCTGGGCTGGGAACTAGCTGACAGATTCAGCAGGTAGCCTTATCTTTGCCAGCTTTTAGTGCTTTGCTTAGCTGTTAGCACAAACACTTCTAAATCAAGTAGGGGACATCCTTGTTCAGACTCGCCACCGCATCACTCGCCAACCGCTCCGTAGTAGGTCTTTTGACCATCCTTATCGTGGCTTCGGGGCTGTTGTCCCTGACTTCCTTGAAGCAGGAGCTATTGCCATCTTTCGAGGTGCCGCAGGCTTCCATAGTGACGCCTTATCCTGGCGCATCCCCTGAAATTGTCGATGCCCAGGTTTCTTCGTTGATTGAAGACGAAGTTAGAACCCTAAACAACTTGGTCACAGTCCGCTCAACTTCAAGTGCAAACTTGTCGGTTGTTCGAGTCGAGTTTGATTTTGGAACAACAACCGCAACGGTCGAAGAAGAGCTTAACCGCGTGATTGCTAACCTCAAAGACTCCCTACCCTCTGATGTCAGCCCACGTGTAGTTTCCGGATCATTCGATAGCGTTCCAATCATTGTTTTGTCGGTAGCTTCCACAACTGGAGAAAATGACGCCTTAGCCGAGATTTTGGCTGATGTGGCAACCCCGATACTCTCTCAGGTTCCGGGAATTCAGGAAATCACCGTTGCCGGTGGCAAGCAAAAAGAAATAACACTAGATCTAAAGTCGAAAGTCTTGCGTGAGAACGGCTTATCACAACAGTCAATTGTTGATGCGCTTCGCGCCAATGGATTTATCATTCCGGCTGGCTCAATTACTGATTCTCAAGGCGAGCTTCAGATAGAAATCGGAACCAATGTTAACTCCCTGCAGGATTTCAAGAAGCTTCCTCTGATTTCATCAAACACTCAAAATGCTCAAGCTGCTGCCCAGGCAGCGGCGGCTCAGGCAGCTGCTGCACAAGCTGCTGCAGCTGCGGCCGCTGCCGGTCCAGGTGCTCCAGGAATTCCAGCTGCGCCTAGTGTTCCAGCAGCCCCAACTCCTTCAGAACCAGAGATTTTGAGCATCGGAGATGTTGCAGTCGTCACTTACGACTACGAACCTGTCACCTCAATTTCCCGCACCAACGGCCTCGATTCACTTGGTATTCAGGTCACTAAGACGCAGGATGGCAACACTGTTGCGATTTCAAATGGCGTAGAAGCCAAAATTGAGGAACTAACTGAAAAACTGGGTGGAAACGTAGAGATCAACACCGTTTTTGATCAGGGTCCTTTTGTTGAAAAGCAGCTAGAGAACCTAACCATTGAAGGAACTCTGGGACTCACCTTTGCAATTTTGATTATCTTGGTGTTCTTGGGCTCAATCAGATCGACCTTAGTTACGGCTATCTCAATCCCAACTTCTCTGCTGGTGACCTTCGCCGGATTGCTGATATCCGATTACAGCTTGAACTTGTTTACCTTGAGCGCTCTAACAATTGCAGTTGGTCGCGTGGTTGATGACTCGATTGTTGTTATTGAGAACATCAATCGACACCTCTCTTATGGGGAAGAGAAGAAGAGTGCAATCATCCAGGCGGTAAGGGAAGTTGCCGGAGCAATTACTTCAGCAACCATCACAACAGTGGCCGTGTTCTTGCCAGTAGCCCTAGTAGGCGGCGTAGTTGGTGAACTGTTTAGGCCATTTAGCTTGAGCTTCACTATTGCCCTACTAGCTTCGTTGATTGTGTCCCTAACCATTGTTCCGGTTTTGGCTTACTGGTTCTTGAAGTCTCCAAAGCTTGAAGATAACTCAGAGCAGATTAGCGAAAGCCAACTGGCTTTGCAGATGGAAAAGGCGCGTGAAGAAGAAGAGCAAAAAGAGAAGAAGAGTTGGTTGCAGCGAGGCTACATCCCAATTCTTCGAACCACTCAGGCTCACCCTGTTGTCACTCTGATTGCCTCTGCGGCTGTGCTTGGATTTACTTTCTCTCTAGTGCCTCAGCTCAAAACAGACTTTATCGGCGACTTTGGCGGAGACACATTCTCAGTTCGTCAGGAACTTCCAGCCGGAAGCACTTTTGAACAGCGAGACGCAGCAGCCAAAGCAGTTGAAGATCTAATCCTTGAACAAGACGGGGTAGAGACCGTTCTCGCAACCTTTGGTGGTCGCGCCGATGGACGCGTGAACTTTGGTGGAAACGCCAATGCAACAACTATCCAAGTTTCATTGGCTAAGGATGCCGACGGCGATGCCATTAAGGAAGCAATCCAGGATGGCATAGACTCCCGATCGGATATTGGCGAGACATCAATCTCGGCCGGAGGAGGCCCCGGTGTCGGTGGCTCCGGAACAATAGATATCAAGATTTCGGGAACCAGCGACGAGGCCCTGTTTGCAGCCGTTGAGAGAGTTAGAAACGGCATGCTTGGCGTTGAGAATCTATCTGAGATCACCTCTTCTTTGTCGGAGCAACAGAGAACTCTGAAGATAACCGTAGATCGAGTAAAGGCAGCCGAATACGGGCTAACCGAGATTCAAGTTTCTGGTCTGGTCTCTTCAACTCTGCGGCCTTCTTCAATTGGAGATGTAAACATTGAGAACGAATCAACCCCGATCTTCTTAGTCCAAGAGAACACTCCTGCCACGGTAAAGGAAATCGAAGAAATTCAGATTCCTACCAGGCGCGGAGTAATTGAACTACAGAAAATTGCGGACATAAGCGAGGTTCAGGCTCCTGTTTCAATAACCAGCGAGAAAGGTGAGCGGGTTGCAACAGTTGCCCTGACTCCCGACTCTGATGACTTAGGTGCAGTCACTCGAGATGTCACAGCAAAGCTTGACGAAATTGAATTACCCGTGGGTGCAACTGCGACCATTGGTGGAGTTTCAGCAGAGCAGACCGAAAGCTTCCAGCAGCTAGGTCTTGCCTTGCTGGCCGCAGTAGCGATTGTTTACCTCGTTATGGTTGCTACTTTCTCTAGCTTGATTCAGCCGCTTATTCTGCTGATCTCGATTCCTTTTGCCGCTACCGGTGCACTTGGATTGCTACTACTAACTGACACCCCGCTTGGTGTTCCAGCTCTAATTGGAATGCTTTTGCTAGTTGGTGTGGTGGTAACGAATGCAATTGTTCTAATCGACCTTATTAACCAGTACCGAAAGCAAGGAAGGTCAATCCAGCAATCGATTATTGATGGGTCCCGTCAGCGGCTTCGTCCTATTCTGATGACTGCTCTGGCAACCATTTTTGCCCTATCACCGTTAGCTTTTGGCATTACCGGTGGTGGCTTTATCAGCCAGCCGCTTGCGATTGTGGTTATCGGTGGATTGGTTTCCTCGACACTTCTGACGCTTGTTATCGTTCCAGTTCTTTACTGGTTGATCGAGGGTCGAAAAGAGCGCAAAGCGCTAAAGGGACCAAAGAAGCCAAGAGGCAAGGCAAGAAGACTAGCTGAAGCTGCCCGCTAAGCTTTTTTAGTTATGAAGTCCTCTGAAAACCTAGTCTGGATCGACTGCGAGATGACCGGTCTCGACGTCGAGAAGGATTGCCTGGTTGAAATTGCAGTCCTGATTACTGACTCTGAGCTGAATATCTTGGATGAGGGCCTTAGCGTTGTCATCAAGCCTCGTGAAGACTCTCTAGCAGGCATGGGTGAATTTGTGACCAACATGCATAAAGAATCTGGTCTGTTCGATCTCTTGCCAACCGGCTTGGAGCTTGAGCTGGCCGAGGAAAAGGTTTTGGAATACGTAAAGCGCTTTGCTTCGGAAGCAAGAACCGCTCCCCTAGCTGGAAACTCAATTGGTACTGACCGGATGTTTATCAACCGGTACATGCCAGCTCTTGATGCCCACCTGCACTACCGAAACGTGGATGTGTCATCAATCAAGGAGCTGGTGCGCAGGTGGTACCCAAAGGTCTATTTCCAGCTGCCTAAAAAATCTGGAGGCCATCGGGCCTTAGCCGATATCAGAGAGTCAATTGCTGAGCTGGTTTACTATCGCAAGACCATCCTGGTTGAGACCCCTGGGCCAACTAGCGATGAAGCCAAGACAAGCGCAGAACAAACGCAATAGAATAAAAAGGCTTTGAGGCCCAAAGGCTTCAAGACATGGTGGGTATAGCTCAGCTGGTAGAGCGCCTGGTTGTGGTCCAGGATGTCGCGGGTTCAAGTCCCGTTACTCACCCCAGTGCGAGGCTGGTTTAGAACCTCAATTGATAGAAGTTAGCCTTATCCAATGAACTCCTTTATTGCATCCCCCGAAGTTGCGGATGCGCTGGCCACTGGCAAACCAATCGTCGCTTTAGAAAGCACCATAATTTCCCACGGTCTTCCAAGGCCTAGGAATCTAGAAGCAGCCAAAGAATTTGAGCAAATCCTGCGATCCCAGTCAATTGTGCCGGCAACAATTGCAATTCTCGATGGAGTTCCAAGAATCGGTCTTGATGAAGAAGGCGTGAATCGTATCGCCAACGAAGATCTTGCAAAAGCAAGTGTTCGAGACATCCCGATACTTGCCGCCAGAAGAGAGTCTGGAGCAACAACAGTTGCGGCCACTGCTCACCTTGCTGCATTGGCTGGTATCAGGGTGTTTGCAACCGGTGGACTTGGAGGCGTTCACCGCGGCGCTATCGAAACTTTTGATGAATCAGCTGATTTATCAACTCTCGCCGTGACTCCAATCACAGTCGTTTCTGCCGGGGTCAAATCAGTTTTAGATATCCCCGCAACTCTTGAGCGCCTAGAAACCCTAAGCGTTCCGGTCATCGGCTACAAGACCAAAGAGTTTCCGGCTTTTTGGCTCACTCGTTCCGGCTACACCTTGGACTGGTCACTTGATTCTGCACAGCAAGTTGCACTTGCCATGAAAGCACAGGATGAGCTAGGGCACGGCCAAGGCATGGTTATTGCAAATCCAATACCGATTGAAAAGCAGTGGGATCCACAAGAACACGATCGAGTTCTTGCTATTGCGTTTGAAGCCGCTAAGAAGGCTGGGGTGACAGGCAAAGCCGTCACCCCCTTCCTGCTCGGTTTCATAGTCGAGGAATCCAAAGGCAGATCTCTGGAAGTAAATCTTGACTTGGCGCGCAACAACGTTTCGGTTGCGGGAGATATTGCCAAGGCCTGGGCGGATTTGAAGTGACAAAGATTCTGGTCATTGGTGATGTCATCGAAGATGTCATCGTAATCCCGGAATCAGAGATTCGTCCTAACACTGACACTAAGTCAGCTATCCATAAGTCGATGGGTGGTCAGGCTGCAAATGTCGCCTCCTGGCTTGCCCACCTGGGGATACAAACTAGATTCGTCGGTTGCGTAGGTTTTGCTGATATCGGAAAACTCGAATCAGAGCTTTCGCAAGAGGGCATCGAAGCCTCTCTGCAGTCCAGTGCTAGGCCAACGGGTTCATTGGTTGTTTTGGTGCAAGGTGAGTCGCGATCCATGCTCACAGATCGCGGAGCAAACTTTGATTTGAATCTTCGAGCAATTGATCCATCTGGGTTTGCAGCTGTGTACCTCTCGGGATATTCCCTTCTTGGAAGAGGCATTGGGGAAATTGAGGATTTTGCCGGACGAGTCAGAAGAGCTGGAGCGCTTCTAGCCATTGATCCAGGGTCCTATGGCTTTATTCAAGACCACGGAGTTGAAGAGTTTAAAAAACTCATCTCGCATGCCGATATCATTTTTCCAAACCTCGAAGAAGAGCAGCTTCTTGGGCTCTCTGAATCGATTCCGCTTTGCGTTGTGACAAGAGGTGAAAGTGGGGCTTCAGCCACCTGGGCCAATGGCCAGAGCATCCAAGCCCAAGGGTCTCCGGTGAACTCAATTGATCCCACTGGTGCGGGCGATGCATTTTCAGCTGGGTTTTTGGCCAAGCTGGTAGCTGGTTCAAGCTTCCAGGAGTTATCCGCAGAATTGGTTCAAGCAGCCCTTGAGGCGGGCATTGAGGTCGGTTCCAAGGCGGTCCAGCTGGTCGGGGCTAGGCCATCTTTCAACTCTGGAGTCTAGGTTTAGAGTTCTCCCCAACAAAAAGCCCTAACCTTCAGGGAAACCTTGAAGTTATCCACAGAGTTATACACCTGCCCAAAACAGCCGAAAACTGGGGTTAGAGCTCGTTTGCCCTTTGGATAACTAACTCTCGAACCCTGGCGGCATCGGCTGATCCAGCCATGGCCTTCATCACAGCACCAATTACAGCTCCGGCCGCTTGAAGCTTGCCCTCGCGAATCTTTTCGAGAACATCAGGCTGTTCGGCTAAAACCTTATCGATAGCAGCTAGGAGTGCGCCGTCATCGGATACAACTTCAAGTCCGCGTTTGGCAACAATCTCGGCCGGATTTCCCTCACCGTCAAGGACTCCGGTTAGAACTTCACGAGCCAGACGATCGGTTAGTTTGCCTGATTCAACTAGTTCCGCAATCTGGGCAACCTGAGCTGGTGTGATTGGAAGTTCCGCGATGTCTTTGTCTTCGCTGTTTGCGATGCGAGCAAGCTCTCCAGTCCACCACTTTCTGGCAGCTTGTGGCTTTGCTCCCGCTTTCACGGTGTCGTCAATTTCATCAAGCAAATCTGAGTTCACTACATCGCGAAACTCAAGATCGCTAAAGCCCCATAGGTCCTGAAGTCGCTTACGTCTAATCGCTGGCTTTTCTGGAAGCGTTGATCGAAGCTCCTCAATCCATTCTTTGGATGGTTGGACCGGAACTAGATCAGGCTCAGGGAAATAACGGTAGTCGTCTGCGTCAGATTTTGGTCGGCCAGAAGATGTGGCACCGCGATCTTCGTGCCAGTGACGAGTTTCCTGGATGATTGCCACGCCTTGGCTCAAAAGGTGGGCCTGTCGCTGAATCTCGTACTTGACCGCGCGTTCGATGCTACGCAGAGAGTTAACGTTCTTGGTCTCAGTTCTGGTGCCAAGATTTTCTTGACCCTTTGGGCGGATTGAGACGTTTGCATCGCATCGCACATTGCCTCGCTCCATGCGGGCATCGGAAACACCAAGGTTTTTTACAATCTCACGGATGGAACGAACGTAAGCAGCGGCAAGTTCTGGAGCTTCATCGCCGGCACCGTAAATCGGCTTTGTCACAATTTCAACTAGTGGAACACCGGCGCGGTTGAAATCAACAAGTGAAAACTCTGCCCCTTGTATACGGCCAGTTGAGCCACCAACGTGAGTTAGTTTGCCAGCATCTTCTTCCATGTGAGCCCGCTCGATTTCTACGGAGAAAACCTTTCCAGATGGAACTTCGATGTCTATCTTGCCGTTGTACGCAATCGGTTCGTCATACTGAGAGGTCTGGAAATTCTTTGCCAGGTCGGGATAGAAGTAGTTTTTTCTGGAGAACCGGCCCGTTTCGGCAATTTGGCAATCTAGCGCCAGGCCGATCTTAATGGAGTTCTCGATCGCCTTGCCGTTTACCGCTGGCATCGCTCCAGGGAAACCCAAGCAGTTTGGACATACGTTGGTGTTTGGCTCATCACCAAAGACGTTCGCACAACCACAAAACATTTTTGTGTTGGTGTTAAGTTCGACGTGAACTTCCAGGCCGATAACAACCTCATATGTTTCAAGAGCTTTCTGATAGTCCATTAGCTGATCTTTAGCCATTAGTTCACCTCAAGCTTTGGTGCAAAATCCAACATGGTCTTCGACCACTTGTTCTCAAGTAGTTTTTCGAGAACGGCTCCGACTTTGTAAAGCCTGGCGTCTTGACGCGCTGGAGCTAAGAACTGGGCCCCGACAGGAAGGTTGTCTTCTCTTGCGAGACCAACCGGAAGGCTCATTCCTGGCACTCCGGCTAAGTTAGCTGGGATAGTTGCGATGTCGTTTAGGTACATTGCCAGTGGGTCTTCTTGCTTCTCGCCCAACTTGAATGCGGTAGTTGGCGCAGTCGGTGAAACGAGAACGTCAGCTCTTTCAAAAGCCTTTGAAAGATCTGCCTGAATCAAAGTTCGCACCTTCTGAGCACTGCCGTAGTAGGCGTCATAGTATCCAGAAGATAGTGCATAGGTTCCCAAGATAATTCTTCGCTTTACTTCTGGACCGAAACCTGCTTCGCGGGTAGCGGCCATAACCTTTTCGACAGTTGCTGGGCCCTCTGGCATAACACGTAGACCAAACCGCACGGAATCAAAGCGGGCCAAGTTTGAGGAAGCTTCCGCTGGCTGAATTAGGTAATAGGCGGCAATTGCGTACTGGAAGCTTGGGCAGGAAACTTCAACAATTTCAGCACCTGCGGCAACCAGCAAATCAAGAGCTTCTTGGAATCGCTCAGACACTCCGGCCTGAAAACCATCACCGGTAAGTTCCTTGATAATTCCAATCTTGAGACCCTTGACCGAATCGTTCTTGGCAGCCTCAGTCATGGATCCTAGGGATTCCGGAAGCGAGGTGGCATCCATCTCGTCGTAGCCCGCGATAGCATCTTGCAGCATCGCGGCATCCATAACATTTCTGGTAACTGGACCGATTTGATCTAGAGATGAACCCAATGCGATAAGACCGTATCGAGATACTGCTCCATAGGTTGGCTTCACACCAACTGTTCCCGTAACTGATGCAGGGAAACGAATGGATCCTCCGGTGTCAGAACCAATCGCCAGCGGCGCCTGCATCGATGCCACGGCAGAAGAAGACCCACCACCTGATCCACCAGGAGTGCGGGTCAGATCCCAAGGGTTAAGTGATGGACCATAGGCAGAATTCTCAGTCGATGAGCCCATTGCAAATTCGTCAAGGTTGGTCTTTCCCAGAATTGGCATACGGTTGGCGATAATCTTTTCCACAACTGTTGCGTTGTAAGGAGGTACCCATCCCTGAAGAATCTTTGAGCCTGCAGTGGTTGCAATTCCGATAGTTGTCAGATTGTCCTTTACCGCAATAGGGACTCCGGCCAGCGCTGAGAGCTGTTCTCCCTTGGAGCGAAGCTCATCAACTTGCTTGGCTTGGGCCAAGGCTAATTCGTGTGTGACCGTCAGGTAGCTGTTCATCTTTGGGTTAAGTTTGTCGATGTTATCTAGCTGCGCTTTGGTTAGTTCCACCGAAGAGATCTCTTTCGAGGCCAACATTGCAGCCAGTTCACTGGCGGATCTGTTTAGAAGCGACACCTTGACTTACTCCTCATCCAAAATCGCCGAAACCTTGAATCGACCAGATTCGCTATCGGCCGCTCCGGAAAGAGCCTGCTGTTGAGTCAGAGATGGCTTTACAGTGTCAGCCCGGAAGACATTGGCCATTGGAATCGGGTGGCTAGTGGCTGGTATCTCTTCGTTTACAGCAGCTTTTACCGTGGCAACAGAGTCCACAATCAAGGCCAGCTGACTAGCAAACTGTGCCACTTCAGCCTCACTTACCTCAATGCGAGCCAGGCCAGCTAGGTGGCGAACTAACTCAGGTGTGATTTCAGACATGGAAACCTTCGGTTTAGAGAAACTCTGGATTGGAGGGGTTTTGGCCCCAGCTGGCCC
>ERZ1022756.250-NODE-250-length-17658-cov-6.495427_pt1 | contig 17658 bp, 16 predicted proteins | sample MGYA00520902_ERZ1022756 | MGnify/ENA primary metagenome ERZ1022756 (study PRJEB33162, sample SAMN09537601) | freshwater metagenome | isolation source: freshwater | place: Canada:Alberta | collected 2017-07 | study: EMG produced TPA metagenomics assembly of the...
GTCGCACGTCTAGCGGCAAGTTCAACAATCGGCAGGCCTCTAATTGGGAGAAGAACTTTCCCTGGAAGTCGAACTGAAGACATTCTTGCCTGAAGCACTATTCTGACTTGCTCGGTCATTTGATGTTTTCTACCACGCCGTCCAGCCGCCATCCACAGGAATATTGGCACCAGTAACGAATGAAGCTGCATTTGATGCCAAGAAGACAACAGCTCCCGAGACTTCTTCGGGCTGCCCAACTCTACCCATAGGAGTTTTCTTTGCAAGGGCCCTTAGGAGGTCGGCTGGTGGATTCTTGCTGAGGCTAGGAAATGGCCCAGGACTGACGGAATTAACTCTGATGCCCATAGGGGCCAAGTGAATAGCTGCATGTCTGGTGTACTGCAGTAATGCAGCTTTAGTCGCGCCATACCAGGGTGGGCTGTTTTGCTCTGAGTCTCCGTAGATCGAAGGGTCTGGACTGACAGAACCATACATGGAAGAAATGTGGACTATTGAAGCGCTTCCTCTGCGATCCACTGCTTTTCTTAGGAGACCGATAGACAACTCATTAATGTCAGCCACAGATGAAACCCCAATGGCGAACTCCCTTGAGTAAATGTCTCGAGTGTCGTTATGTTTAGTCCCTGTGAGGCCCTCGTGAGCACAATGCACGATTGTGTCAATCAAACCTTCAATCTTAGAAATTTTATCGATGAAGGCTGAGATCTGATGTAAATCTAGAACGTCGATTGCTTCAGTAATTGATTCGCCGCCAACCTCAGAGATACTCTCCTTGACTCTTTCTAGATTTTCTCGATTACGGCCTAACAGCCAAACACGAGCACCTCGCTTAGCCAGCCCTATCGAAATCGCAGAACCTAAATGACCACCAGCCCCGGTCACTACAGCAATTTTGCCTGACAAATCGAATTGGTCATCAATCAACGCTGACACCCAAACGGGAAGGTGAGTTCAAATCTTTCCTTCCAAGGTAATGCCCTATTTTGGAGACTGTTCCATCACTAAACACTGACGTACTTCCCCCACTTTTCTTGATCCAGGTACACCCGCCCAAATGACTGCCTAGTGCCCCAAACAGTGTCCTTAACCCACTCCCCGTTTTCAATAGACCAAACTCGAGGATCTCTAAACTCGTCTGCAATCTTCCAGAATTCCGTGCTTGTCATATCAACATAATTTAGCCAATACTCTAGGTCGCTTGAGATTACGTGATCATATTTTTTTACCATTTCAACACCTTCGGCGCGTGTCATAATCCCAGCTCTGATGTCTTTCGAGGCGTGATCAGAGGCCCTCCCATAACCGAATTTTACAAACTTTAGTAAGTCGTGGGCCCCATTCTCATACCTATCATCTAAATTGGAGATTTTTCTGTATGTTCTTTCAAAATCCTTCTGAGCTGGTTGCCAGCCGTACTTTTCAATCATGAGTTGGGCGTGAACATTGGCATCCCATGGAAAGTAATTTCCGATGTAAACACCTCGCAACCCCACTCTCTGTGCATCACTATCTTCAGGATATTTTGCCCACAATAGGTCTTTTTCTGTTAATGGATCTCTTGTGTCACCAACGAAGTCGCTCCATTCAAAACCCCTCAAGCCGTGTTCTCTACGTGTTCTGTTACTGAACTCAACTTTGTCATTAACTGAATGCATTCCAGAAATATCCCAAGGAATCTCGCCCCAGATTACAAGAGGAACGTTGAGCTTTACAGCTAATTGCATCGGGTAAGTGAATATCCCACAATGGGCGTGCCAGTTCATGTCTCCCATTTTTCTCAAGCCTAAGCGGTTCATTTTCTTTAGGACATCCACGCTTGGTCCCATGACAATATGATCTGCATCAAAGACATCCCGCATCCTGTCTCTGTTGTAATCTCCTTCAGGCAGGTAGTTGTTTCCGTGGTACGTCACGAGTAGGGGCTTTAATCCATACTCAAGTGCCATATGCGTTTGAAAGTAGCTGTCCTTTCCTCCAGAGACTGGAATGATACAGTCGTAGTTCCCTTGACTCTGTTTTGCAGTCTCTGCGAGGACCCTAAATTCTTCGGCTCGAATATCCCAATTAACCTCCCCAGGAGAAGACTCGTTCGCTGACAAACATGCGCTACAGATGTCCCCATCAAGCTCTAAGTTAACCGCGACTGTTGGATACACACATTGGGAGCAATACTTCATTTTGATGACCCTCTACTCTGGAAACACTCTTCGTACCAACATACCCTTCTCCAGAGCAGATTTTCGAGCCAAGGGCAAGCTGTTCTCTATGTGTTGGAAGTAATTTGCCGCTGCCACACCGTCCACTCCCTTTACTGCTAATCCTTCGCAAAGCTGTTCTTCGTTTCCGACTCCCCCACAAATGATTACTGGCACCATGGGATTCGAAAAGTAGTTAAGTACATCCAGGTCTAGACCAGTCTTCATACCATCCCTATCGATGGAGTTTAGAAAAATCTCACCAACACCAAGTGATTCAGCATCTTTCACGAGTTGGGAGAGACTCATGGTGCTCAGTTCCTTCCCTCGGTTGAACCAGACTTCATAGCCGTTATTTGAAACCTTGAAGTCCACACCAAGTACAACTGCTTGAGACCCAAAGCTGTCAATAAGATTTGAAACCACAGATTTGTCCAAATGATAAAGCGAATTAACAAGTAACTTGTCAGCGCCGGCGTTGAACAGTTGAGCGGCGTATTCAAAGTCTCTAATTCCTCCTCCGATAGTTAATGGTATCGAGCACAGCTTGGCGTTGGCTTCAAGAGCTGAGACAAAGTCAAATTGAAAATCACTGGCCAAATCTGAACGCCCATCTTCAGACGATGCTAATTCAGTGTCAGAGATGTTCAGAACAACAATCTCGTCCGCACCCCACTCCTCTAGGCGCTTCAATGTCCCGTCTAGGAGTCCAAGTTTTCGATGTTTCCCAAAGTTATGGCTTTGAACAACGTAACCACTTCTAAATAGAACTAAAGGTACAATCCTCTTTTTTTTCATAAGGATAGGAAATTTCTAAATATTTTCTGGCCAGAAGCTGAACTTTTTTCAGGGTGAAACTGAACGCCATAAATATTGCCTTCTCTAACCACCGCAGGAAAATCAGAACCATAATGAGCTTTAGCCATAATTTGTGAATCTGACCAATTTGACAGTGCATACGAGTGAACGAAGTAGAAATCATCTTCAGGTGTCACGGAGGCCAAAATAGGACAAGCGTCTCTAATCTCTATAAGGTTATTCCAACCCATGTGAGGCAATAGTGGGGCGGAGTCAATCCTGGTTACTGTCCCCTTAAACTTGCCAAAACCTGGTGTTAGACCAAATTCCTCACCCTGATCGGCCAAGATTTGCAAACCAACACATATTCCTAACAAACCTCTGGCCTTGGCTGACAATTCCAACAAAATCCCTGGATCCAGAACCAAATCCAATTTGGCTTTGACTGAGTTAAAACTACCTACACCAGGAAGAATCAAGTGACTACAAGTTGATAGAGCTTTGTGATCCCCAGTCACCAGAACATCGCAATCTAGTTTAGACAGAGCATTCTGAACAGAAGCTATGTTCCCAGAACCGTAAGAGATAACGCCGACTTTCGGCTTTACTATCGCCAAATCCAACTCCTTTATCTTTTTTCTTCAGCCCCGCAATTGTAATTGAAAGGAAAATTCTGCAGAATTCGAGCTTTGACCCCAAAACTCAAAGTTTATTCGGAATTGAGAATTTGGCCAAAAGACCCATTGACAATCCAAAAGGAACAATCTACCCCTAGGTCGGGGATTTATGTCTGGAGTAACGAGTCAGACTAACACTTGCCCGAAATAATAGCTCGAGGAAAAGATTCAATCTTCTTTCGACAGCGTAACCCACGTTTATTAATAGCGCCGCAATTGACTGTGCCGCAAAAATCGAATCCAAAATTGACCAAGAAACTCGAATTTTATTTTCTTCGCGCAAAGGTCTTTCGAGGCTAAACAATCTCGCAACCGCCTCAATTGCAAGCTTTTTCGGATCCAAACTGAGTTCAAAAATGTTCATGTCTTCATTGAATGGAAGCTCCAGCAAGGTTCTTTCTGAGGCGATTGAAAAAACCCCCTGGGCTAGAAATCTGACAGGTTTGCCAAGATGTAGTGCTTCTGTGCCAATCGTTGAGTTCCAGACAATTACTCCTTTGGACTCTTGAATTAGTTCGTACGAGTTTTTATCCATACTTGGCCAGATAACAATCCACGATGGATTCTTGCGAATCAAGTTATGAACTCTTAGGAATTCATTAAACGCGTACCTAACCGACTTGTTCAAGGTGTTAGGGTGCATTCTCAGCACGGGTACCTCTCTTGGGCCTAGGTGCCTTTTAGCAACTATTTCAAACGCTCCCAGCTGATCATGAAACTTTGGTATGGGCCATCTCTTTCCAAGGCTCCAAAATTCATCCTGAGAACTAGTGAAAAAAGAAATGTAGTTGCCATCTGATCCAAGTGTTCGCGACTTAAACTTCCTGGAAAAAACATTGTCTCCGGACTCAAGATTTACCCTCATGTCCAAGTATTTTGACGCGCGTCCAAGATCCTCGCTTGAGATTCTCTTTTCAAGTGAAAGCTCTAGCATTTTTTGAAAATCTGTCGGTTGACATTGACCTAAGTACAGATTTTCAGCCTTAACGCCTTTTTCCCAAAATTCTAAGGGAATGCTTCGTGCCTCAGCAGATAAAATAACAGCGACCTGAGCCGGAAAGCGACCATTAGGAACATATATTCTGCAAAAGTGCCTCTGTGAAAAAATTCTCTCGGAGGATTCATAAGCGATACTAGCTGCCGAATAAAAACGTCTCGCCAAGTATTTCCTAAGCCAAGAGTGGGTTGAAACCTTATCGTCCCGAAAGACCCCAAACATTGCCCCATTCACAGCTTCCTCAACTGCGATGTTCTGAAATGGTGCAATCGGCTTTTTGGTTGCATGTGAAGAAGAAGCGTGGACTATCAGGCCCAGTGATTTGACCCTACTGTCAACCAGACCTTGCCTCTTGGCAAAAAATCTGCCCCTCCTATGACTGAAGCCCATGAAATCAAGATCTCTTAGGTCAAGCACCTCTGCTGTTTTGCAAGCTCTACCCTCGGTAACAGTTGACAGTAGCTCTAAGGTTATTCCCACCCACTCGATGTCGTCTGAGGTCAAGACAATTAGGGCAGAATCTTCCGAACAACACCCAGAAGTTTCAGACATACCCATAGCTTATCCATTAGCGATTATTTAGGAAGAATGAGCACTCTTTCGATACAGAAAACTTGGCCTCTTTAACTGGTAGCGTTTAAAAACTCACCCAAAAATTTTGCTTTTTTGGGACTAAATTAGTGACTTAACACTCAAAACCCGACCAGCATTAAGCAGAGACAAACATATCCCTTAACAGTGCGTATACTTGGGAACTAATCATTTATGCAAAGTTGGGGAATGTTGGGACGCGAGTTGGGGCTGGCAATGGATACACCAGTAGTGTTTTTCATCTTTCGTCGTCCCAAGCAGACTACGCAAGTTTTCGAAAAGATTCGAAATGCTCGTCCAAGCACACTATTTCTCGTTGCCGATGGACCAAGGACCAATTCACCTGAGGAAGCGCAACTTACCCTTGAGACCAGAAGAATAGTAGAGAATATCGATTGGCCTTGTGAAGTTCACAGAATTTACTCAAATGTAAATCTAGGACTGAGAGAGAGAATACTAACGGGGCTAGATGAGGTGTTTTCGGTCGTTGATAGAGCGATAATTCTGGAAGATGACTGCCTTCCTAGTGAATCGTTTTTCTCATTTTGCTCAGAATTGTTGGAATTCTACTTTGACAACGAGCAGGTTGGTGTTGTCTCTGGGTTCAATTTTGGCCCGTACAAGTCCGATAGTAGTGACTACTACTTCTCTCGATCTCCAAACATTTGGGGTTGGGGTACTTGGGCAAGAACCTGGAAAGCATTTAGGTTAGCTCCTCAGGTGGAGAGCTGGTCGAAAGAAGAAATGCACGAATTGAGGTCTACTTTTTCAAGCGGCTTTCAAAGGAGTGAATTTTTCTGGTTCATGAAGATAGCAAGCACGTTGAATACTTGGGACGTGTCATTCTCGGTCTGGATTCGGAAAGCAGGATTAGTATCTGCGATTCCAAGAGTGAACCTGGTTTCCAACATTGGATTTGGTTCTGGCGCTACGCACACAAAATTTGAGGCATTTGACGTTCAAATCCCAAGTCAGAATTTTAGTCGGGCAATACGTAGGCTTCCATTTGTGTCAGTAGATGCAAACCTTGAGAGGTCTATTTGGCTGAAGAGAAGATTGCGTTGGTTAACTTTCCCGCTTTCGCATCCAATCGATTTTGCAAAAAGAATTCTGAGTTTTCTAACCCAGAAGGACTCGGATAAGAATTAAGCTGTAGGGTTTGCAGCTCTTTTTGAGCATTTTATGTTAGGTAATGCAACAAGAGTGTTTAATTGCCAAGAATAGGGTGTTATTCTTCCCAAGTTTCTTTACTACAATTTTGCCTAAGCTAGACTTCTACCGATATTGTCGGATTTAGTAGGAAAAACTGGGGTAGATTTTGACGGATTTGGTTGTAGTAGGCCTTGGATATGTAGGCCTAACTTCTGCAGTTGGACTTGCCAGTCTCGGCCACAAAGTAATTGGTATTGATACAAATGAGACTACGGTAGCAAAACTAAACTCAGGCCAAGTTCCGATATACGAACCTGGCCTTGAAGACTTAATGCAAAATCTACTTTCCAACGGCAACCTTAGCTTTTACGACAGCTATGAAAAAATCTTAGACTCCTCGGAAATAGCTTTTGTTTGCGTCCCGACTCCATCTTTGAGCGACGGAAATGCAAACCTCGCTTTTGTCGAATCTGCCATCGAATCACTAGCTTCAAAATTAACTCCAGGCTCGATTGTTGTTATCAAGTCAACTGTTCCAATTGGAACTTCATTGAAATTTGCTTCTGATTTACAAAAATTCGGAATTGACATTTGCTCAAATCCAGAATTTCTCCAAGAAGGGAGTGCATTATATGATTTCGAAAATCCAAGTCGCATTGTGGTTGGAGGTGAATCGCAGAACGTTAGTAAAAAAGTCATGGATCTATACGAAAAAGTCGAGGCGCCTAGACTGTATTGCAATCTCACTTCAGCAGAAACTATCAAGCACGCATCTAATGCATTTCTGGCACTTAAGCTATCTTTCGTTAATGAGCTTGCTTCACTATGTGAAATTACTGGTGCCAGAATGTCGGAAGTTAAGCTGGGTTTGTCATTGGACCCGAGAATCGGTGACAAGTTCTTGGACGCGGGACCTGGTTGGGGTGGATCCTGCTTCCCGAAAGACACTTCGGAATTGGCACACACTTCTAGATCTTTAGGATGGAAGATGCTCACCGTTGAGTCCGCAATCGAAAGTAACAAGAGAGCAATGCAGAAAGTATGTCTCGATCTCTTTGAGAACCTCAAAGATGGTGTCTCCGGAAAGAAAATTGCTGTTTGGGGTCTAGCATTCAAGGCAAACACGGATGACACAAGAGATTCTCCAGCGATGACTATAATCGACATTCTTTTAGAAGAAGGTGCCGTTGTAACTGCCTTCGATCCTCTTGCCAAACCCAAAACTGATGGAAAATTTGGTTTAGCTGAATCAGCTATAGATGCATGCATAGGGGCACACGCGCTATTAGTTCTTACTGAGGCAACTGAATTTAGACATATCTCTCCCAGTGAAGCTGCCAGCGCTATGGCGGCTAATGCCCTCGTGTTTGATACAAGAAGAGTTCTAGAAAGAGAAGTGTGGCTCAAACACTTTGAAGGTGTTAAGACCTTGGGGAATTAATGACAACGTCTATTGTTTTTGGAGCAGCAGGGTTTTTAGGTTCACACTTATCTCAAGAGCTAATGAATCGGGGCCATCGAGTCATTGGAGCGGATAACTTCGCCACTAGCAGTAACATGAACATCAACATCTTGTTGGAGAACAGCAGTTTTGAATTTGTTGAAGCGTGTGTTTATCAAGACCAAGATTGGCCCATTTTCAGTGAAATCGATTATGTTTTTCACCTAGCATCTCCAGCATCGCCACCTAAGTACCAAAGTCTGGGGATAGAAACCCTTAAGGCAAATACAATTGGGACTGAGAAGTTGATTGAGCTCTCAATAAAGCATTCAGCGAGGTTTTTGTTTGCATCTACGAGTGAAATTTATGGAGATCCTTCGATAAGTCCTCAATCTGAGGAATACTGGGGAAACGTGAACACGGTCGGACCCAGAAGTGTTTACGATGAATCAAAGAGGCTCGGTGAAACGTTGGTCTCGCTGTACAATCGTGAATTTGGTTTGAATGGCGCAATAATTAGGATATTTAACACCTATGGCCCTGGCATGGACCCCAACGACGGACGAGTAGTTTCGTCATTTTTGAGGCAAGGACTCGAAGGCAAAGCGTTTACTGTCTTTGGTGATGGATTACAAACCAGAAGTTTTTGTTTTGTTGATGATTTGATTCAGGGAATTTTATCCATGGCTGAATCTGACGAGTCTGGTCCAGTAAACCTCGGGAACCCATCCGAAATCAATCTTCTTAGGTTAGGAGAGGTAGTCGCAGAGGTGCTGGGTATTGAACCCAAGTTTCAATTCGAAGAATTACCCGTCGATGACCCCAAGCAGCGGCGGCCAGACATATCAAAGGCAAGACTGTTGCTTGGTTGGGAGCCCAAGGTAGACCTTACTGAGGGCGTAAACCGAACCGCTGAATGGATGAGGAACCTTAGGAATTAGCCCAGGGGGAGCTTTTTCTTTTTTGGCAAAAATATGCCCGAAAAAAGTTTTCAAAATCTCAATTCCTAGGATCCACAAAAGCAATACCGCTATTTACACTCAAGACAATACTCGTTTGGCTTTGAAGAAACTTCGATTCCCTTAGGTATCTGCTTAGTAGAAGTGTAGAACAATTTTTATTACCTCATGATCGTCAAAAGGGAAAACTTCCAATTGTGCTAAACTGACTAAAGATTTTTAACATCGAATATTCTTTTGGAGGCCCTGATTGACGGCCCCATCCAGTGGCATAAAGCTTCTCATCCTAGTGCTTTCGTTTGAAGGTGAACCATTTAGTAAAATACAGATGCAGGGGCAAGACTCAACATTCATTGGTCGTGCCCTAGAAATCTCTAGCGTAATCAGGTATGTGGGCAGACATTTCAGCCTTCCACCTAAGTACAGGCTCATTTTTGCGTTGAGGAAATTGCAATACGCATTGCTGGACTTCTCTCAAATATTCTTTGTCGGCAGGGTTCTCAGGCTGGTCACTGACTTACGCTTTGGCGACCGCGACATCCAGAGAGTCCCAACATTTGGCGGCAATGCCGATATAGAGGAAGTGCCTTATCAAGTATCGACATACGGGGAAGTGTCAAGATTAATTACTAAATCACCAGAAGATTGGTCATTGATTGGCTTGAAGACCATCCAGGCTTTGAGACATGTTTTAGATAAATATGATTTTGACTTTGTATTTAGAACAAATACATCTTCCTATTTGGATGTAGATTTACTAAAAGATTACTTGACGAAACTTCCAAAGAATAGAGTGTACGGAGGGGTAGTAGGAAAAGTCTTTCATGACACGGAATTTGCCAGCGGAGCTGGAATACTTTTGAGTCGAGACATGGTGGAGCTTATTTGTGAGAATTCAGAAAGCTGGAAACACGGTCTTGTTGATGACGTTGCAATTGCAGAGATTATTAAAGAGTTTGCGCTGCCAGTTGTTCCAATAACTCCTTTACCAAGACTCGATTTGCCAACCCTTGATGCTGCCCAGGCTACTGACAACGAAACAATTAGAAACAATTTTCACTTTCGGTGCAAGAGCTCTTCTGCCGACGAGACCATCAAGATCATGCGCTACATACACGAAGTCAAGAGACTGACCCTTTAGCGTCGATTACTTCCAACCCGCCTGTTTCTTAGCCAAGCAACCGAACGAAGAAATTTACTGAAGTTAGATATCGGATGATGGACATGGTAATCTGTGAACAAACCAAGTGCCACTCCAGCTAGTGTTAGCCAATTTAGGGGAAATGGAGTGAAGAGTCGATCCAACCTCAGGTGGCCAGTAGATGAGTCATTCAGTCTTTCAACCTTGCCACCCATCAACTCAAACTCAGTCACCATTCTGTATAGCTCCTCCTGGTCTGCGAACCATCCAGTTCCGCCATGCTTTGAATTGAACTCGCCGTTGAAATTCACTTTTTCGAACAACTTAGCCAGGCTATCAAGCACATCCCCGTTGGACCTAATTGAGTTTATCGAGCCCCAGATAGCAGGAGTGGCAAGGTTATAACAAATCGGAAATTGTCCCTTTGGTAAAACATCTCTACCGATAACAAATTCTGAACCGGCACTTATTTCACTAAGAGCAACCTGAAAAAGCCTATCTGTCATGGGCAGCATGTCTACGTCAGTGGTGACCACATAGTCAGCTTCTTCCAAAGAGGGGTAAAATACCCGTATAGCCTGAGACGCAAATGATGAAGGAATTTTGGATCCAACATCAAAGACCTCGCACCATTCTTGGTACTTTTCTAGTTCTTCGGGCAGAGTTTCTGCGATAACAATTACCTTGGGTTTATAAGTAATTCCTTGCTTGCTCGACTTTAAGGAAAGCCAAAAATCAATAAAAGCTGGGACACAGCTTAGGTACTTGGGCTTTAAGTTGACGGCCGTTAAGGCAACTATTTGCATAAGCACGCTTTCAGTAGAATGCTGGCTCGAGAGCAGCTATTTTCCGTTTGTAGACTACCCTGAGCTTCATAGCTTTCGTTATGATCAGTAATCTAATTCTTGAAACCTTAAATCATCAATTGGCGCGCAGTTAGGGGAAGTTTATTACCAATGTAGTGTCTGTAAGTCTATTTGGCTCCCGCAGAAAGTATCTTTCCGGAGCTGAAAAGCTGATTCGCTCAATCTCGAAAAACCTACCTGATTGGGAGGTTGTTTTCTTTACCGGCAAGACGGTACCTGAATTGACAATTCAGAAGCTAGCTGAATTGGGTGCTCGCATAGTGCACATTAACGATAAAGAGGATCTCTCCGCCACCGCCTGGCGATTTCGGATATCACATTTCCCCTATGCCAATTGTGTCATTTTTCGCGATGCAGACTCAATAATCTCTTTGAGAGAAGCGAAGGCTATAAAACAGTGGTTAGATTCAGGATTGGGTGCTCACGTTATCAGGGATCATCCATTTCACTCCTCAAAGATACTGGCGGGCCTTTGGGGGCTCCGTCCAGATTCCGCCCCGTGGTTCGAAACAGAGGTTAATGCATTCAATTTTGAAAATACATATGGTTCGGACCAAGACTTTCTCGCCAAATATGTGTACCCTAAAATATTGAGTTCTTGTTTGATTCACGCAAGTTTTCATAAACATGAGCACTCATCCACGCAAGCAAAATTTGAATCTGGGTCATCGAGGTTTGGAAAATTCTGCGGCGAATCCGTCACAGAGAATATTTTGATTCGAGCTTACGCAAGGTTTCGTAGGCTTGTAGACTCGAAGGAATGCGAATGCAATCGGCAAGGCTGATCTACAATCTTGCAAAAGTAAGAGTCTTGAGAATCAAACTTTGGTTCGCTTGCGTGTTAAGGTCCCTCAACTTAGGACTACCTATTCGCTATAGTGCTTTTCCTTTACTTTCAGAAATAAACTGGGCGAAATCGATAAAACTTAACCCAAATGATTCGTGTAATCCTAGGCTGCACTCAACTCTGGACGTGATTGTTAGCCTTTACCGATTTGAAGACTTCAGGAAGGTTCTTGAGTTGAGTTTGGGGTCTTGTTTTGATAACCCCAAAATCAAATTTCATTTTGTTCTGGTATCTGGAAGCAAGTCGGAGTCCTCATGGTTGAGGAACCTAACGCACAACTCCCATCATAAATTGTATGAATTTCAAGAACGCATTGGAATTTACACAGCATGGAACACCGCAATCAAAAATGGAAACGGCAAGTTTATTACTAACTTGAATGCTGACGATTTGCGAATCCCACACAGTCTTTGTAACCAGGCCGTCAGCCTTCAGGAATCAGGCGCAAGTGGGTCCTATGGAAATTTTGTTTTGGTGGATCGAATTCTTTCGACGGTAAAGCAACTAGAAAATCCTGTTTTGACATCTAGTTTGGGGGCGTTTGACCTGGAAACCCTGGTCATAAAGTCTCAAAACTTTATGCATTGCGCGCCCATGTGGGAAAGAAGTCTTCATTCCAAGGTTGGTATTTTTGATGACACACTCTTCAGCTCTGGAGATACAGAGTTTTGGCTCAGAGCTATGTCGCGCGGTGCTCAGTTCGTCAGTTACCATCCAGTAACAACAGTGTATTTTTACAACCCCGATGGCCTTTCCACGTCTATATCCTCTAAAGGACGCCATGAATGGGCTACCGTAAGGGATAGCTTTCTTAGATCAACAGCCTGAGAAACATTAGCCTTTAGCAGAATCAGGCTTTCGAATTGTTGCATAAGTTAGACTTAGAGTAACTTTTTAGCCTGAGAAAGAATTATCAAAATGCCAAAAAAAGCTTTTATAACGGGGATTACAGGACAAGACGGTTCCTACCTAGCCGAGCTCCTTCTAAGAAAAGGCTATGAGGTGCACGGGCTTATTCGACGCGCGTCCACGTTCAACACCCAGCGAATCGACCATTTGTATCTAGACCCACATAACCCCGAAGCCAAACTTTTCCTACATTATGGAGACTTAACTGACGGGTCACGTTTGGTTACTTTGCTCGCCACAGTAAAACCTGATGAGATTTATAACCTTGCTGCCCAAAGTCATGTCCGAGTGTCTTTCGACGAGCCAGAATACACGGGAGATACCACGGGCTTGGGAACTATCCGCCTTCTTGAGGCCATACGTCAATCTGTTCCCGAAGCAAGGTTTTATCAAGCATCATCTTCGGAAATGTTTGGGGCTGCCTCCCCGCCACAAAATGAGAGCACTGAATTTTACCCAAGATCCCCATATGGCGTTGCAAAGGTTTATTCATTCTGGATTACCAAAAATTACCGAGAGGCTTACGGCATATTTGCTACGAATGGAATTTTGTTCAACCACGAGAGCCCTCGACGAGGAGAAACTTTTGTAACCCGTAAAATAACTAGAGCAGTCGCAAGGATAGCTATGGGGCTACAGTCTGAACTGTTTCTTGGAAACCTGGAAGCTAGACGGGACTGGGGATATGCACCTGAGTACGTAGTGGCAATGTGGAAGATGCTACAAGTGGAATCCCCTGATGATTACGTCGTTGGCACAGGAACTGATGTAAGCGTAAAAGAGTTCGTCCAGATGTCATTTGAACACGTAGACCTGGATTGGGAAAAGTACGTTCGATTTGATGAGAGGTACCTGCGGCCAACGGAAGTTGACACCTTGGTCGGTGACGCGGGCAAAGCGGAGAGAGACTTAGGCTGGAAGGCGTCCATACAACCTCGTGAGCTTTCTTCCATCATGGTTGATCACGATCTTCAAATTCTTAATGGGTATAAACCTGACTCTCCAGTTGGATCTGTCTGGTTCGAGGCGTAGGTGAACGCAAAAATCGGGATTGTAGTTCCCACACTAGGTTCACGACCTGAGTACCTGGAACAATGTTTGGAATCAATTGCTTACTCGAAACTAGGTGCAGATAATGTGCATGTGACATTAGTGGCGCCCAGAAAAATGGACTGCTCAAAGTACTTAAATTCAGGTTTGGCGAATTCACACGTATATGACCCAGAAGAGGGGTTGGCCGCAGCAATCAATTTGGGATTCTCATCCATGCCAGAAGAGATTGAGTACATTAACTGGTTAGGAGACGACGATCTTTTGGAGCCTGGATCTTTGACTGCGACCTCTAGTATCCTCGATAAATTCTCCAATTTAGTTTTGGTTTTCGGTCAGTGTAATTACATTGATTCAACAGGAGCCACTGTCTGGAGGAACAAATCTGGTCCGTGGGCTAAGTCACTATTGCGATTTGGTCCTGACTTAATTCCTCAGCCAGGTGCTCTGTTTAGAAAGTCAGAGTTTTTCAAAGTAGGGGGTTTGAACACCAACTACAGATGGGCGTTTGATTTTGACTTATTCATAAAACTTTCTAAGGCTGGGCGATTCGGATACCTGAATCGAGTCCTGGCAAGTTTTCGATGGCACCCTGAATCCTTATCGGTTGAGCATCGAGAGAAATCGGTCTATGAGGCATCGCGGGTTCGAGTGTCTCACCTTCCTGGTGCACTTAGGGTTATCGCCACAATCTGGGAGCTCCCGGTAAGGTGGGCAACTCTCCTGGCTGGTCTGCGTTTGACTCGCGAAATAGGGAAGACACAGGTCAGGCAATGAGGATATACGTTGCAGGGCACAGAGGTCTTGTCGGCTCGGCAATAGTAAGGGAAATCGAGAAAAGCAGTAAACACACTTGGATTGGAAAGTCTAGAACAGAACTAGATTTATTGGATAGAAGAGCTGTTTTTGATTACTTGAGAGCCGAAAAACCGGACGCCGTAATAATTGCCGCGGCCAAAGTCGGCGGAATTATGGCAAATAACACATTTCCTGTGGAGTTTCTCTCTCAAAATCTCCAAATCGAAACCAACCTAATTGATGGATCGCATGAAGCAGACATTCAGAAATTACTATTTCTTGGTTCATCCTGCGTTTATCCGAAACTTTCTCCCCAACCGATCAAGGAGGAGTATCTTCTAACAGGCGAACTTGAAAGCACGAACGAGGCTTATGCTTTAGCAAAAATCTCTGGCTTGAAGTTAGTTCAGGCTTATCGCAGGCAGCATGGTAGAGCTTGGATTTCTGCGATGCCCACAAACATGTACGGCCCCGGAGATAATTTTGATGAGAACTACGCGCACGTTCTTCCAGCGTTGATTCATAAGTTTCATTCTGCAAAGGTAAACAATGAACCTCAGGTCACACTTTGGGGTTCGGGTAACCCTAGAAGAGAATTTCTTCACTCTTCTGATTTAGCATCCGCCTGCGTTTACCTACTGGAGGAATACGACAGCGACATAGCGATAAACATTGGTACAGGTAAGGATATAACAATTCTTGAGCTTTCAAGAATAGTTAAGGACATAGTGGGTTACGCAGGCGATATTGTTTGGGATAAATCTAGACCTGACGGAACCCCTAGGAAACTCTTAGACGTTACCAGAATCGCAGCGACTGGTTGGAAAGCCTCTGTTTCACTTGAGGATGGTATTCGGGAAACATATCTTTGGTTCTTGGGCCAAGGAGAAGCAAGCGCAAAACCTTGAGTCAATAATTAGCCTCAAGGTTTTTGAATAAACACATCAACTACAAGAATTACTTCTACCAAAAACAGAAGGGGAAACTTCTCCCTTGGGTGTTTAGAGTTCCAAACCAAGCCCATTCTGTCCCTCAACAGTATATTATGGGGAGTGATTGAGGATTAGTGAAAGCCACTAGTTAGCTGAGTCAGCGAACTAAGTAGGTTTTAAAGAGAAATTGGTGAAAGCGTGAACTCAGAATTGAAAGCACATTCAGTTCGATGGTCAATCATTGCGGTAATTACTTCTATGCTTTTTCTTTCTTCCTGGGCTGTTGCATCCCCAGTGGCGTCATCTCCAGATGATGACTACCATCTTTCGAGCATCTGGTGTGGTCAAGGTATCAGAGAGGGTCTGTGTGAGATAGGGGACCTCAGCAATCTTGGATTTAAGGTACCTTACAGTGCAGCAACCAACTCCTGGTGCTTTGCGTTTCAATCGAATTTAAGTGGAAATTGTCCGTATAGCAACGAACTATTTGAGACGCCAAGAGTTAATTTTAGCAACGTTTTGTACCCTCCTGTTTACTACTGGACAATGAGTTGGTTCGTGAATGAAGATGTGTCAAGCTCAGTCATAATTACCCGAATACTAAACTCATTGCTTGCAGTTTCTCTTTTATCATTGATCATTTATCTTCTCCCCGCTTATCTTCGAAGAATTCCAGTAATCGCAGTCGTTACCTCGAGTATTCCACTCGGGGTTTTTTTGTTGGCAAGTAATAACCCGTCGGCTTGGGCATATACGGGCGTCTTATCTTTCTTTTGTTCAGTATTGGGTTACTTTGCAAGTAAAGAAAGGAAATCTAGATATCTTTTCGTTGCTTTGTCAGTTTTCTCCTTCGTAGTGTCTGCAGGAAGTCGTGGAGACGCCGCACTTTTTTCTGTGTTTGCAATGTTCCTAGTAATGGTATTAATGCTGCAAAAATCTGACCTAACGGCTTCAAAAATTGTTTTCTTCGCCATTTTTTCTATTCTAGGAATACTCTCTTACTTGAACTCTGGAGCACCGGGAGCTACAACTGACAAAATGCGAGAATCTACAGATGACGACTCTCCATTAAACCTTTTCTCAAATCTGGTTCGACTTCCTGATTTGTGGGCAGGAGTGTTTGGAACATGGGGTCTTGGTTGGCTAGACACCTTGATGCCTCCAATTGTTTGGGTGTCTACTCTGTGTTTATTCTTCGCTTTGTTGTTCACGTCGATTCAATTCTTCACATTTAGGCAGAAGATAGCATTTTTGTTTGTGGCCCTAGCTCTAGTTTTCGTGCCCCTATATGTTCTGAGCGTTAATAGATTAGAAGTCGGACAAGGGGTCCAGCCAAGGTACCTGCTTCCATTACTGGCATTACTTGTGGCTGTAGCCGTTTTTAGGACTTCTCCGAACAAGGGACTGAACCTTTCTAAGCTTCAAGTCTTTATCATGGGTATCACCTTGATTGTTGCGCATAGCGTTGCGCTCAACACCAACCTAAGGCGGTACATTTCGGGAATTGACATCCGGAGTTTTAATCTAGATAACACCGTGGAATGGTGGTGGGACAACGCTCCAGTGTCTCCGAGTCTCGTCTGGTTAGCAGGCTCTGTTTTCTTTGGGATTTTCTTGATTTCCCTCTGGAAACTTCGCCGTGAATTAGGTTTACCAGCAGTTCATGATGACAATACTGTCAGAAAACCTAGGCCACTTTAGAAAAGCTGAGCTGGAATATATTTGAAATGTTTGCACTAAGAACACCGGAAGTAGTAAGCGACTTCAGCCTATGAACCAGTAGAAGCTTTTGGTAAGGTTGCACAACTTATTGTAGCCATCGCCGCATTGTGACCCGCGATACCGCTAACAGCGCCACCTCTTCTGGCTCCTGAACCACAAACCAACAGTTTCTCCCACTTAGTTTCAACACCCCACCTTTGGGCAGGGGAAGTCGTGTTTGCGTTGTCTTCAACAAATGGCCACTCGAGTGCTCCGTGGAATATGTTTCCTCCGGGAAGCCTAAGAGCATCTTCAAGATCCTGTGTTGTCTTTACCTCTATACAAGGCTCGTTGTTCTCATCTGTCATCAGTAGGTCTTCGATATTTTCAGCAAGAACTGAGTTCAAGGAAGCAAGCACCGCTTGCTTCATTTTTTCTCTCATAAGGTCTTGGTCTTGGCCTTCAAGGAGTTTGTGTGGAGTGTGTAGTGCAAAGACAGTGAGTGTTTGAACACCCTGGTCCTCTAACGCTTGGGAAAGAATGCTGGGGTCAGTAAGTGAGTGGCAATAGATCTCGCAGGGAAGTGGGTTTGGTATTTCGC
>ERZ1022756.251-NODE-251-length-17585-cov-4.755163_pt1 | contig 17585 bp, 19 predicted proteins | sample MGYA00520902_ERZ1022756 | MGnify/ENA primary metagenome ERZ1022756 (study PRJEB33162, sample SAMN09537601) | freshwater metagenome | isolation source: freshwater | place: Canada:Alberta | collected 2017-07 | study: EMG produced TPA metagenomics assembly of the...
ACCTACTCAATGGCAAAGAAGAAGCCATCGACGTGAGCAAGGTAGCTGTTTCACTCAACGGTATTGAGCTGCAGGACAGGGAGTTTGTGGCAGCCATCAGTGAAGGAAGAGAGCCGAATGCGAGTGTGGCGTCAGTGCTGCCGGCCTATGAGATTCTTCACGAACTCTCACTTCAGCTTGAGTACTAATCCTCCAGCGAGGAAAACGGAATCTTCTTGCTGTGAATCACCCTGTTTAGGGTGAGTTCGATTGGCCCAACCATCGTGCTCTCATAACCGGTCTCAGACAACATCGCTACCACGTCAGCCATTTCCACAGATCGGCGCTTTGCGTGTTTCGCGGTTCCCGACAGGTATCGCTTCACAGTTTCGCGAGTGCTGGCGTCAAACTCAGACATAACCTCTTCGAGGGCCCAATCCTCTAGGCCCAGCTCTTGCGCAGCCCAAAGGTAGTCAATTACCACCGCTGCCATGCCCTTGGCGAAGATGGAACGCAAGAGCTTTCTAGCGGCAGCCTCCCCCGGCACATCGGAGACATAGGTGAGATTGAGATCTAGGTTTTTCAGGGCATCGATCAACTTTGCCGCTCCGGACCCCGAAACCAGCATGGGAACCTTCTCGGCGAGACCGGGGACAGGCTTCATTACCGCGACATCAGCAAAGCCCTCAGCTGGGAAAAATGAACTTAGACGGACCTTGAGGGATGGCGTGCCAGTATTTAGGTCGCAGAACAGAGCGTCAGGTTTGAGAAAAGTTGCTGCCTGCTCTGCGACCTTGATTGAAGCGCTGGCGGAGTTGATGGAAAGCACGATATCTGCCTCCGCCACCGCATCTTGAGCTGTATCGGCCAGCTTCACAGGAGCGAACTTGGGTCTAGCAGGATCAAACCCGATTACATCAACACCCTGCGCAGCCAGTCCGGCTGCAATAAGTGACCCAGCTTCACCAAGCCCCAAGACTGCTATTTTCATGCTTGAAGTCTAGCCAGTGGCAAAAGTCCGCTGCCCGACAGATCAGCCTGGGCCTGCCCTTCGGAGCGGTGCATTCATTGCTGGAGTTGGTCAATGGCGTTAATACCCCCTCAAGTATTGAGAGATGCCTGAGTTTTCGCTGATTAGGGGACTTCTTTCTAAAATCGACAGAAGTATTGCCCACAAGATACTTACCATTTGTTTTATTTCTGCATAGAGCCAAGTTGTTGTGTTAACTTCAGGTTAAGGAATCCCCTTGGGGTTTCTGCTTGCTTCTGGCGATTCGCACAGGGGTTTGACAAAGAAGTCACGAAAGGCAAACGCATGAACAAATTCCAACGCAGGAAGGCCACCGCTCTGATGGCGACTTCTTTGCTAGCACTAACTTCGCTCTCTTTCGGATCTCCAGCACAGGCGGCGCCAACAGAGGTCTCATTCTGGGCTCCTACGGTGCTATCTGGAGGTAAGGATCCCTACGCCACCGTTGTAGCGGCCTTCAACGCCTCTCAGAACAAGTACGTGGTGAAGCTCGAGAGCAAGGGTGGAGCCCAGATTTACGGTCAGGGTCTCAACACCGCCATCCAGGCCAAGGCACTGCCTGACGTTTTTGTTGTGGAGCCTGGTGTGGGTCAGCTTCAGTCAGTTCTTCCACTGGCCGACGCTGGAATCGTTAGATCTCTTAACGACACCAACGCGCCAAAATCTAACCCAGTCAACGACCGTCAATTTATGAACAAGGGACCGACCACCTATGCGGCAGCATTCGCGGTTGAGATTAACGCTCCGGTTGTGAACACCACCGCCATGAAGAGGGACGGCGTTGTTTGGCCAAGGACTTTTGACCGAATGCTCACCGAGTGTCGTGCTGCAGTAGCAAGAGGCAAGAGCTTCTTCTACCTAGCTGGAAGCCAGTTTGGAAACAACGGCCTGATGGCGCAGATGATGCTGGTATCGAGCCTTTACGGCAAGGACCCTAACTGGAACCGCAAGCGCGTTGCTGGCACTGTGAAGTTTGCCACCGATGCTCGCTGGAAGGACACCTTGGGCAAGGTCAAGGAAATGATTGACGCTGGCTGCTTCCAATCCGGTGCTCAGGCCGGTAGCTTCCCAGGAATCACTCAGAACGTTTTCCCAGGACGCGTCTATGCAGTGTTTGTTCCAGGTGGAACAGCTCGTGACTACAGAACTCAGACTGGTCAGCAGTTCGATGTTTACCCAATGCCGATGAGCAACAACACTTCGGAGCAGCGCATTCTCTACGGTGTTTCTTACGCAGCGTCAATCAACGCCGCGGCCAAGAACGTCGAGGGTGCTAAGGCATTCATCAACTACATAACCAGCCGAGTCGGACAGACTACATTCGTTGCTGTATCTGGATCGCTCTTCACTGACGGTACATTCAACGCAAACCGCACTCCTTGGTTTAGACCAGTAGCTAGCTTGGTCACAACCAAGAAGGGACTCCCATCGCCTACCCGCGGTTGGGTTGACCCTGCGGTCTACAACCGTCTAGGCACCGGAATCCAGGGAATGCTCACAGGTCAGGCAACTGTCGACCAGGTGCTGCAGAATATGGATTCAGTCTGGAAGTAGTTCCATCCAAAGGAAATGAGAGCAAAGTAAATGAATTCGACTGAAACAAAGGCTAGACGAAAGTCAAGTTCAGATGCTTCTCTCCAAGGGGAGCCCAGACGCAAGTCTGGGCTCCTACCCTTTAGGAAGAAAACAGTAGTTTTTGGCAGCTGGATCTGGGCCTTCCCATCCTTAGCCGCCGTAGCAGTTATTCACTATTACGCCACCTACGTTGGCGGCTCATATGCTTTTACCGACTTCAACGGAATCAGTGATGCCAACTGGGTTGGCCTAGACAACTTCATCCGCATCGGAACTGACCCCCAGACAATGGGTGCGATTGGTAACACCTTCTTCATCGCAGTCATCTACTTCATCGGGGTCAACATAATTGGCCTTGGCCTCGCACTTGCTCTTAACCGTGGACTCAAGACTCGCTACTTTCTAAGAGTCCTGATGTTTCTCCCGGTGGTCTTGAGCTCACTGGCCGTTTCATACATCTTCAAGTTCATCTTCGACTTTGAGGGCCCGCTGAACAAGGTCCTAATGGCCCTGGGTCAAGAGCCCAAACTCTGGCTTGGGGATACCGATACAGCAATTTGGACCATCATCATCGTGGCAGTTTGGCAGAACGCCGGCCTGGGAATGGTTATCTACCTTGCAGGCCTAGCGACTGTGCCTCCAGAGCTTGAGGAGTCGGCTGCAATAGATGGCGCCGGAGTGTTCCAAAGGTTCTGGCACATCACCCTCCCAATGATTCAGCCAGCTGTAGCGATCACAACAACTCTTTCTCTGCTAACCGGCTTGAGAATCTTTGACCAGGTCGTGGCAATGACCGGTGGTGGGCCATTTGGCGCAACCGACACCATGTCCACGGTGATCTACAGAATCACATTTGAGTATTCGGACTTCGGTTACGGAACTGCCTTGGCAACGGTCTTTGCAATCGTCCTGGCATTTGCAGCTGCCCTCCAGCTATTCATCACCAAAGATCGATCGGGGAAGTAGACCATGTTTCGCTATACAAAGTGGACCCTGCTCCGAGAAGTTCTCGTCTGGATTGTTGCACTCTTCATGCTTTTGCCGCTTTACCTGCTGATCAACAACTCCCTTAAGGACTCCATCACTTCGATCACCGATCCGCTGGGTCTCGTCGTGACTCCTGACTTTGGAAACTTCGTCACGGTGCTCGAGTCCACCTATGCCGGTAGCTTGCCGCTGGGAATGCTCAACAGCTTCATCATCACAGCAGTCGGCGTAAGCATCCTTGTCGTTTTCGGGTCGATGACGGCGTATGTCTTGGCCAGACGAACCAGCAAGGTGAGCAAGGTGACCTTCTACCTGATCTTGGTCGGAATCATTGTTCCGGCCCAGCTTGGTATTGTGCCGATCTACGTGTTTGCCAGGTCAGTCGGACTGCTTGGAAGCGTCTGGGGACTGGGCATCATCTACGGAATGATGCTGATGCCGTTGTCTGTGTTTCTCTACGCAGGCTTTGTTCGCTCGCTACCAACCGACTACGAGGAAGCAGCTTTCATTGACGGCTCCTCTCGGTTCAATACGTTCAGGAAAATTGTCTTCCCACTGCTCTCTCCAGCAACTGGAACTGTCGCAATTCTGGGCGGAATCATCATGTGGAATGACTTCTTCACCCCGTTGATCTTCCTAAACAACTCGGTTTCCCCAACCATCGCTCTGGTGGTCTACTCCTACGCAGCAAACCCGGTGCTGATCGAATGGAACCTGGTCTTTGCACTTTTGATTCTCGCAATGATCCCAATCACGATCCTGTATCTGATTTTCCAGAAGCGATTCATCCAGGGATTCTCGGGCGGTATCAAGAGTTAGTTCAAGATCAGCCGGTTTATCCAACTGTGACCCTTTGGGGTCTCAGAGCATCTGGCATGTTCCGGCAATCAAGACTTCCAAGAAGCTAGGCTGAACCTATGTCCGCCAAGCTAAATATGGTCGGGTATGTGTTCTTGGGTGGCGCGCTGGGAACCATGCTGCGCTACCTCATCTTTGAACTGATTGCTTTGCAGCAGAGCTACCCAATGGCAGAACTGACCGCAATCTTCTTGGTGAATATGTTGGGCTCTCTGTTTCTGGGCATCACTGCCCGAGCCCCTTACTTCCAGAGCGAGACCTGCCGAAACCTCTGGGGGCTTGGATTTGCAGGCGGTTTCACCACCATGAGTGCCGTGACCTTGCTAATTGACTATCAGGGGCTCACTTGGGAGTTTGCGGTAATGCTTTTCGGTGGAGTGTTCATGTATGGGGTTGGCTACCGAGTCGGTAGACAGCTCACCAAGGAGCAGGACCTTTGACCCTCAATCCGTGGATCTTGATCCCGCTGCTCGGTATCGCTGGCGGGCTGGGGAGCGTGCTGCGGGTCTACCTAATGCGCTGGCAGGGAGCTTTGCCGTTCGGACTGATTCTCACAAACACCGTCGCGGCAGCATTTGTTGGGTTTCTGCTGGCCGGCTCCGACCTTCCTCAGGGCTACCTGCTAATCGCAGTGGTGGGGCTTGCGGGTGGGCTTTCGACATTTGCAGGGGTTTCCAAAGCAGCTTGGGAGTTTTGGCACAATGGCCGTCTAGTTCAGATGCTGCTAACCCTGATTACAAACCTACTTATACCCATCCTGGCCCTAATGTTGGCGCTTTGGGCCTTCTCCAGCTGATAGTATTCCAGCCAAGGTTTCCAAAGTTTTGAAGGGCTTTTTGCCCGGATTTAAGTCATAGAGATTAAGGGGGCTCGCCATGGGGCGTGGCCGTCAAAAAGCTAAGAACACCAAGGTGGCTCGTGAGCTGAAGTACTTCAGCCCAGTCACTGACTACTCAGCACTCGAGGCAGAATTGGGTCAAGCACCCTCAGACCAAAACCCTGAGTACGTTGACAAATGGGCTGACCTCTATGAGGACGAAGAGACCGGTAACGACGATGACCGAAGCGTGAACGTCGACTCTGACGGGTCCAGCTCGGACTAACTGGCCAACAATCCAGCACTGGTTGCCAGGTGAACAACCTGTGTTCTCTTAGTGCAGCCAAACTTCTTGCAGATGTTGTGAACATGAAACTTCACTGTTGACTCAGAGATAAACAAGGACTTCGCAATCTCTTTATTGCCTAGACCCTTTGCCAAGTGCCGCACCACATCGAGCTCTCTATCCGATAGCTGCTCATTGTTGTGACCACTTCCCAAACTCTTGGCAATCAGCTTTGAGACACCCGTTCCAAGCATGGTCTCGCCGCGCTGGACAGACTTGACGGCCTTTTGGAGCTCGTCAGCTGTGATCTGATCTTTGAGGTAGAAGCCGGTAGCGCCTCTTCGAAGTGCGTCAACCACCACAAACTCTGATGCGCTTCGCACCAGGCAAAAGATTTTGGTTCCGGAGAACTTGGCGGAGATTACCTCGCAGAGCTGCAAGCCCTTGGTGGTGTCATCGCCAAGGTCTAGGTCGATCACCAATACGTCAGGGGCGTGCTCTTCGACAGCGGATAAGGCTTCTGCGTAGGTGAGCGCTTCTGCCACAACGACCGTAGAGGAGGCGCGCTCCAAAATTGTTCTGATTCCAACCCGCGCTATCACCGTTTTATCGGCAACTACGACCCTGGTCTGGGCCATGGGAAAGCGTCTACCGAGCGCTACATCCTCGCGAGCATCATTGGCCATAGGTGAATAGTAAAAAGAAAATGCTCACCTGTCCATAAGTACAGGTAAACAGTTACCCAATTGGAGTGCAAAAGGATAGTTGGTAGCCATTCGCTTTCAAGCGGTTTTGGACAGGCGTATCGTCGAAGTAGTCGGTGCAATGAGGCACCAATTTTGTAGAAAGAGTCGAAGATGACTGTTTACGCACAGCCTGGAACTGCGGGAGCGCTAGCCACTTTCCGCACCCGTTATGACCACTGGATTGGTGGCGAGTATGTCGCCCCAAGCTCGGGAGAGTATTTCGAAAATGTAACCCCAGTCACCGGAAAGGTGTTCTGTGAGGTTGCGCGCGGAAACGCTGCCGATATCGACAAGGCGCTGGATGCTGCTCACAGAGCGAAAGACGCCTGGGGCAAAACCTCCCCAACCGACCGCGCCAACATTCTGAACAAGATTGCCGACCGCATGGAGGCAAACCTTGTCAGCATCTCGGTTGCTGAGACCTGGGAGAACGGCAAGCCAGTTCGCGAGACCATGGCTGCAGACATTCCACTAGCAATCGACCACTTCCGCTACTTCGCCGGCGTTATCCGTGCGCAAGAGGGTTCGATGGGCGAGCTAGACAACGACACCGTGAGCTACCAGTTCCACGAGCCACTTGGTGTTGTGGGTCAGATCATCCCTTGGAACTTCCCAATCCTGATGGCAGCTTGGAAGCTTGCTCCAGCTCTTGCCGCAGGCAACTGCGTTGTTCTAAAGCCTGCTGAGCAGACTCCCGTTTCAATCCTGTTTGTGATGGAGCTAATCGCTGACCTACTACCTGCCGGTGTTGTAAACATCGTCAACGGTTTCGGTGTTGAGGCTGGAAAGCCACTGGCTTCCTCACGTCGCATTGCAAAGATTGCATTTACCGGAGAGACCACTACCGGTCGTCTGATCATGCAGTATGCAGCGGACAACATCATCCCTGTCACCTTGGAACTTGGCGGCAAGAGCCCGAACATCTTCTATGCAGACATTGCAGACCACAACGACGCTTTCTACGACAAGTGTCTAGAGGGCTTCACCATGTTTGCATTGAACCAGGGTGAGGTTTGCACCTGTCCTTCACGCGCACTGATTGAGGCTCCGATCTACGACAAGTTCCTAGGCGACGCCCTGGGAAGGGTGAAGGCCATCAAGCAGGGCAACCCGCTTGACACCGACACCATGATTGGCGCTCAGGCCTCCAACGACCAGCTCGAGAAGATCATGAGCTACATCGACATTGGCAAGCAGGAGGGTGCGAAGCTACTAATCGGTGGTGAGCGCACTGACCTAGGGGGCGACCTCTCCGGTGGTTACTACGTAGAGCCAACCGTCTTCGAGGGCAAGAACTCAATGAGGCTGTTCCAGGAGGAGATCTTCGGTCCAGTGCTTGCAGTTACCAAGTTCGACGGTCACGACCAGGCAATGGAAATTGCTAACGACACCCTCTACGGTTTGGGTGCCGGAGTCTGGACCAGACACATGAACACCGCATACCGTGCGGGTCGTGCAATCCAGGCTGGTCGCGTTTGGACCAACTGCTACCACGCCTACCCAGCTCACGCTGCATTCGGTGGCTACAAGTCCTCAGGTATTGGTCGCGAGAACCACCTGATGATGCTGCGCCACTACCAGCAGACCAAGAACCTTTTGGTCAGCTACTCAGAGAACAAGTTGGGCTTCTTCTAAAAAGCCAAAAACCAACGGGCTGGAGGCTTGCTTCCAGCCCGTTGGGCTAACCTCGAAATAGGAGGCTCAGATGTATGGATTGCCAAAGCGCGTTGAGTTCACAGAAGCAGCCAATGAGCTGCTTCGCACCCTCACCAAGCGAAACGGACCGCTGATGTTTCACCAGTCTGGCGGCTGCTGCGATGGCTCGTCTCCGATGTGTTATCTGGCCGGGGAGTTTAGAACCGGCGGGTCTGATGTCATGCTCGAGGAAATCGAGGTTGACGGCATCGAGAAGCCCATCAGGTTCTGGATGTCTGCGGAACAGTTTGAGTATTGGAAGCACACCCACCTAACCATTGATGTTGTTCCTGGCCGCGGAGGTGGATTCTCGCTGGAGTCCACTGAGAACAAGAGGTTTCTGACCCGTTCAAGGATGTTTTCGGATCAGGAGTGGGAGCTTCTTCGAGACGCCAAGGTGCCCAATGGCAATGAGGTCACCGCATAGTTTTGTACAAAACTTGACAGAGTTTCGTACAGTTAATCAGAGTGGACCACCGAAGCAGGGTTTATCGCGGCTGATTACCAAGCACTCGCGCCAACAATCAGTCCAACCATGATGTCTAGGTTGATGCGAGAGTCGGTGTAATCCTCGGTGAGAGCAAAGCTCTCGCCATCCTCCGAGGCAATGCGATAACTCAAGTCTTTGGATTCAATGTAGGAGATGGCCTCCGCTTTAGTCATGCCCATGACCTCACAGGCAACAACCTTGGTGGCGACGTGCTTTTTGCTGAACTGCTCAGGATTCTGATCCTCAAAGCAATATGGTGCCGGGGTTGCCCGCGGGGTCGAAACCGATGCATTGCTAGCGCCTGTGATTAGGCCCAGGATGAATGTGATTGAGGCGAGCAGCAGGCCAATCGCCCCAACCGCTACGGCAGCCTTATTTCTCATAGCTACCCACCAAACGAACTGCTCCGCCTCTAACGCCCTTTGCCTCGGAGATGTAACCCGGCAACTCTGAGTCGCAAGGAGTTGATTCGATCACTCCCAGCTGCCAGGTGTGGATCCCCAGTGACTTGAGCTCTGCGGTAATCGACTCGGCTGAACCAGAGCGCACCACGGCAGCAAACCCAAGACCCATGTTCCAGGTGCTCTCAAGATCTTTGAGGTCAAGACCTGCCCACTGAGCCAAAACCTTAAACACCTCATTAGGTGACCAAGATCCGCGCTCCACATCAAGTGAAACGGTGTCGGGGAGGACCCTCGAAAGGTTGGCGGCAATGCCGCCTCCGGTGATGTGGCTAAGGGTTGAAACCTGCCCTGAGAACCTCTCATCGGCCAGCACCTTGTTTAGGACTCCGGTGTAGAGCCGGGTGGGCTCGAGTAGTTCTTCGCCGAGGCTGCGCTTGAACTCTGGAACCGAATCGGTGTAACTCAGTCCTCGATCAGCAACAATCTTGCGAACCAGCGAATAGCCATTGGAGTGCAAGCCTGAGGCCTGCAAGCCCAGCACGATGTCACCGACCTGAACTCGGTGAGCCCCTAGCATTTTGCTTTTTTCAACAACTCCGACCGCCGCACCGGCAACGTCATATTCGTGCTCGCCCAGTAGGCCTGGGTGCTCGGCAGTTTCGCCACCAACAAGGGCAACATCCACTTCCTTGCATGCTTGAGCGATGCCGCGAACGATGTCAGCGATGCGTTGAGGGTGAAGCTTGCCGGTTGCGATGTAGTCGGTCATAAATAGGCTGCGAGCGCCGGACACCACGATGTCGTCCACCACCATGCCAACCAGGTCTTGGCCAATGGTGTCGTGCTTGTCGATGGCCTGAGCAATCGCCACCTTGGTGCCGACCCCATCGGTTGAGGTTGCCAGGATTGGGTGGTCGTAGTCCTTCAAAAACTTTGCGTCGATCATGCCGGCGAAGCCGCCGAAACCACCCAGAACTAGATCTGAGTGGGTAGCGGATACTGCTGCCTTCATCAGCTCTACTGCTCTATCTCCAGCCTCGGTGTCTACGCCAGCGGCAGCATATGGGTTAGTCATCGATGTGCACATGACCTTCCTCGTGGATGGTTGCAACCCCACGCTCAAGCAGGTTCTTACCCATGCGCTCGGCTACTGGAAGCTCAATCGGATATTTGCCTGTGAAGCAAGCGGTGCAGAGCTTCTCCTCGGGCTGGTTAGTCGCTGCCACCATGCCCGCTTGAGAGAGGTAACCCAGGCTGTCCGCGCCAATCGATTGACGAACATCCTCAACACCCAAACCAGTTGCAATCAGTTCGGCTCGGGTTGCAAAGTCAATTCCGTAGAAGCATGGCCAGGTGATTGGTGGGCTTGAAATGCGAACGTGAACCTCAGCTGCTCCGGCCTCCTTGAGCATCTTCACAAGAGCTCGCTGGGTGTTACCTCTAACTATTGAGTCATCCACCACAATCAATCGCTTGCCAGCAATGACCTCGCGAAGTGGGTTTAGCTTGAGCCTGATGCCCAGCTGACGAATGGTTTGGGAGGGCTGTATGAAGGTTCTGCCCACATAGGCGTTCTTGACAAGTCCATGCCCAAATGGAATGCCGGACTGCTCCGAGTAGCCGATTGCAGCCGGAGTTCCAGACTCTGGTGTTGGCATAACCAGATCGGCTTCAACCGGATACTCCTTGGCAAGGGTTCTGCCCATTTCAACTCTTGCCTCATAGACCACCCGACCAGAGATTGCGGTGTCGGGACGGGCGAGGTAAACATACTCAAATACGCAACCGGCCCGCTTTTCTGTGGCAAAGCGCATGGTGCGAAGTCCGTTTTCATCAATGGCAATTAGCTCACCTGGTTCGATCTCGCGAACAAAAGATGCGCCAACGATGTCTAGTGCTGCAGATTCGGATGCAACCACCCAACCGCGCTCTAGGCGGCCAAGAACCAGCGGTCTAACTCCCTGAGGGTCTCTCGCTGCGTAGAGGGTGTGCTCATCCATGAAGGTGAGGCAGTAAGCGCCCTTTACCTTCGGAAGCAACTCAAGGGCTGTCGCCTCAAGCGAAGAATCTGGGTTGCCGGTTAGCAATGCGGTCAACACTGCGGTGTCGGTGGTGTTTCCCGATCTCAGCTCAGACTCATGGTTTGGGTAGCGCTCTTCCAAAAGCTCTAGGAGCTCAGAGGTGTTAGTGAGGTTTCCATTATGGGCAAGTGCCAACGTTCCGTTGGCAGTTCGACCAAGGGTCGGCTGTGCGTTTCTCCAGTGCGAAGCGCCAGTTGTTGAGTAGCGGGTGTGGCCAATTGCGATATGGCCCTCTAGTGACTCGAGTGCTGCCTCGTTGAAAACTTGTGAGACCAAGCCCATGTCCTTATAAACCAGGATCTTTTCGCCTGTAGAGGTGGCGATTCCTGCAGACTCCTGGCCGCGGTGTTGGAGGGCATAGAGGCCGAAGTAGGCCAGTTTTGCAACCTCTTCGCCGGGTGCCCAGACTCCAAAAACACCACACTGGTCTTGCGGACCTTTTTCACCAGGCAGGATGTCGTGGTTGAGTAGTCCGTCACCGCGCATTGAGTCCCCTGCCGAGTCTGCGTTTGCCCATAGTTTATCGGGCTAAACCCCAGTACCTAATCGGCTTTTTCGGCACGAATCGCGCTCGCCTTTTTGACCCTGCGGGATGTAATGAGGTCCAGGAAGATTGCAGTGACTACCCCAAGGCCAAGACCAAGTGAGCCGAGGGCAACTAACAGCAGGCCAAGGATGTCTCTGCTCGATCTTTGATCCGCTGGAATCAGGCCGTAGAGAACCAGTGCGGCCAGCACACCGATTGCCGCTCCGGTTAGTGCAAAAGCCAGAACCTTGGGGGCTTTTCGAATTTCTACGTCTTCAGGCTTTTCCATACCGCTATCTAACCTCAGTGATGGGAAATAGATTTCTCAGCTCGCTCGCCATTACGCCCGAAGCCAACAGTTCGCCCGACTCAACCAGCTGCTCCCAACTCATTTTTCCAAGAGCGAGTGCAACAAAGCTCTCGGGTGAAAGCTCAACCACATTTGGTGGGGTGCCCCTTCGATGGTCCAGTCCTCCGATGCACTGAATTGCTCCAAACGGTGGAACTCTTAGCTCCACTGCTCCCCCGGGAGAAGAAGACTCGATTAGCTGCAGCAGATACCTCACAGCGGTGGGTTGATCCCCAGCCGCGATAGCTGACTCACCATCAGTTTTGGATATCTGCCTTTTTGCCATGGGTCAATTATCCCAACCCCTTTGAACATGCGGTTTGTCCCAAGAGCTCGCGCAGTAAACTCACCAAGATGAGAATCCTTGTTGTCGGCTCTGGAGCAAGAGAGCACGCGATTGTGAAGGCGCTGATTAGAACCGGCACCTCCCCTAACAATGTGATTTGTGCCCCAGGCAATGAATACATCGGCCGAGAGGTCGAGATAAAGCCCGAGGTGGTGGCGACAGATTCACTGTCTGTTGTGAGTTGTGCGCTTGTCGAAAAAATAGATTTGGCAATCATCGGACCTGAAGCTCCGCTGGTCGCCGGAGTTGCAGATTCCTTGCGCGAGCAGGGCATCGCCGTTTTTGGCCCCTCAAAGCAAGCCGCGATGCTCGAGGGAAGCAAACAGTTTGCCAAAGAAATCATGGCGGCGGCTGATGTCCCAACCGGCATGGCACGGGAATGCTCAACCATGGACCAGGTTGCCAGTGCACTGGATCAATTCGGTGCCCCATACGTTGTAAAGGCTGACGGCCTAGCGGCAGGTAAGGGGGTCATCGTGACCGCTGACCGCGAGGCTGCCTTAGAGCATGCCGAGAAGTTCATTGCCGACGGTGTTCTGGTTGAGGAATTCCTCGACGGTCAAGAAGTCAGCCTCTTTTTCCTGGCTGATGGCAAGACCGTAATGCCCTTGAGTCCAGCCCAGGACTACAAACGTGCCTATGACAATGACGAAGGTCCAAACACAGGTGGCATGGGCGCATACAGCCCACTTCCTTGGCTGCCCGAAGGCTTTGTTGAAGAGGTAACTGAGCGGGTTGCTCAGCCGACAGTCGATGAGCTGGCTCGCCGAGGAACGCCTTTTGTTGGCCTGCTCTACTGCGGTCTGATCATGACATCAAGAGGGGTCAAGGTAATCGAGTTCAACGCCCGCTTTGGCGACCCAGAAACCCAGGTGGTGCTGCGCAGGCTGCAAACAAACCTTGCCGATCTACTCATGCGATCGGCAACTGGTCGATTGGATGTTGGTGCAACGGCTGAGTTCTCGAACAAGTGCACTGTCACTGTGGTGCTGGCATCAGAGGGTTACCCCGTCACCAATGCACCGGTGCGCGAGGTTACTGGGATTGACTCAGCTGAGGCGATGGATGACGTAGAGGTTTGCAAGGCAAGCCCGACCGGTCGCGTGCTCTCGGTGGTTGGCTGCGGAGATAGTTTCCAGGAGGCGAGAACATTGGCCTATGAGGGCATGGCTCGAATCTCACTCGAGGGTGGCTTCTACCGGCATGACATTGGGCTGAAGGTCAGCTGATGGAGCTAACAGGATTCAGGCACATCTACTCGGGGAAGGTCAGAGAACTCTACGAACCGGTCGACCCAAGGTTCTCACACCTGGTCTTGATCCTTGCCTCAAATCGAGTGAGCGCCTTTGACCACGTGCTCTCTCCTGAAATTCCAGGCAAGGGCGAGAGCTTGACCTCAATCACAAACTTCTGGTTTGACCGACTTGATGTGCCAAACCACCGCTCCGCTGAACTGGAAGTCCCCGGAGCTGTTTCCCTAAACGCCATCATTGCCAAGCGCTTGGAGATGTATCCAATCGAGTGTGTGGTCAGGGGATATCTATCCGGTTCCGGCTGGAAGGAATATCAGCAAACCGGTGAGGTTTGTGGCATCGCACTTCCAGCGGGATTAGGTTTCGGCGACCGACTCCCCCATCCAATCTTTACGCCTGCTTTCAAGGCACCCCAGGGCGAGCATGATGAAAACATCAGCTTTGAGGAAACCATTGAAATCGTTGGTCCCAAGATTGCCGAGCAGCTTCGCGATTTGAGCATCAGCATCTTCATCGAGGCATCCCAACTAGCCGAAAAGGCAGGGTTGATCCTGGCCGACACGAAGTTCGAATTTGGCAATGACCCAAGAACCAATCTCATGACTCTCGGTGACGAGGTTCTAACCCCGGACTCATCAAGGTATTGGGACAAAGCTCTTTGGGAGCAGGGCGTTAGAGATCAGAGCTTCGACAAGCAAATTGTTAGAAACTGGCTGGCAGCAAACTGGGACCAAACCGGCACTCCACCGGAGCTTCCAGCTGAGATTGTCAAGCTGACGGCGGCCAAATATGCCGAGTTAGAACACAAATTGACAACCATTTAACTCGTTGGTGAAGTGGGTCCAAAATTCTGAACTAATGTGGTTGAGTGCAGACCACAACCCTCTTTGAAAAGCATCAATCTCTAGGTGCGACCTTCACCGATTTCGGTGGTTGGAACATGCCGGTTCGATATGGGTCTGACCTTGATGAACACCATGCGGTGCGCAATTCTGCCGGGCTTTTTGACATCAGCCACATGGCTGAAATCGCCATTTTGGGCGATGCCGAAGAATTTCTTGATTTCGCTGTCGTATCAAAGGTTTCCGCGCTTGCCGACGGCAGGGCGAAATACACCATGATTTGCGAGGCTGACGGTGGTGTGATTGATGATCTGATCGTCTACCGAATCTCAGCCAAGGACTACCTAATCATTGCCAACGCTTCGAATCGAAAAGCTGTCGTGAAGGCTCTTGAGCACAGAAAACACGGCTTCAACGTTGACATTCGAGACATCTCGGATGACTTCTCACTGCTGGCATTCCAGGGTCCGAAATCTGCCGAAATCTTGCAGTCGCTGATCACCGCTGAAGCCGATGGCGCTAAGTACGACCTCAGCAATTTGAAGTACTACGCCATCGCGCCAGCTGACGTGGCTGGGATTAGCGTGATGATCGCCCGCACCGGATACACCGGCGAGGATGGCTTTGAGATTTTGGTTGCAAATTCCAGCGCTGAGGAAATCTGGGACCTGATTTCTCAGCAAGGCGTTTCACCCTGCGGGCTTGCATCTAGAGACACGCTTCGCCTTGAAGCTGGCATGCCTCTTTACGGTCACGAACTTGAGAGTGACCTAACCCCCTTTGAGGCTGGACTAGAAAAAATCATCAGCTTTGACAAGGATTTTGTTGGCAAAGATGCACTCCAGGCCAAAGTTGGCAAGACCCCAGCAAGAAAGCTCTATGCCCTCAAGGGGGAGGGAAGAAGAGCAGCTCGAGCTGACTATGAAATCTTCCTGCCGGGCAGCGAAAACCCGATTGGCAAGGTGACCTCCGGCGTATTGTCGCCAACCCTCGGTTACCCAATTGCGATGGCTTACCTCTTGGGCGAGCTTGACCTGCCAGTTGGGTCAAAACTCGAAGCAGATGTTCGTGGCACAAAAGTGGAATACGAAGTTGTAGCAATGCCGTTCTATAAAAGGGGAAGGTAATCATGACAAACCCAGAAAACCTGAAGTACACCAAAGAGCACGAGTGGGTGCTGATTGAAGGCGATGTTGCCACGGTTGGCATCACTCGCTACGCAGCCGATGCGCTGGGTGAGATTGTTTATGTAGACCTACCTAAGGTTGGCTCAGACACCACCTACATGAAGATCTGTGGAGAGATCGAATCCACCAAGTCGGTGGGTGAGCTCTACGCCCCTATGGATGGAGAGGTTGTTGAAGCCAACAACTCTCTTTCAAGCGCTCCAGAGACCATCAACGATGACCCTTACGGTGCTGGATGGCTTGTCAAGATTCGCTTCACCTCATTGCCAGAGCTTCTTTCGGCAGCCGACTACAACGCTCTAACCGGGGAGTAAATAAGTGCTAGAAAAGCACCACGATTTTCAGTTCCGTCACATTGGTCCCACTGCTTCGGAGCAGCAGGAAATGCTGGATTACGTTGGTGCAAAGTCACTGACTGACCTGATGCAGAAGGCTCTGCCCGAGTCGATCCAGTACAAGGGTGGCAGCACTCTGCCGCCCGCAATCAGTGAGGACGACGCACTGGCTCGTCTGCACGAAATTGCAGGCAAGAACCGAATCACACAGACCTTCATTGGTCTGGGCTACTACGGCACCAGAACCCCTGGGGTAATCAAGCGAAATGTTTTGGAAAACCCAAGCTGGTACACCGCGTACACCCCCTACCAGCCAGAGATCAGCCAAGGCAGACTCGAAGCCCTAATCAACTTCCAGACCGTAGTCACCGACCTAACGGGCATGAAGACTGCAAACGCCTCAATGCTTGACGAGTCCACCGCAGTTGTTGAAGCCATGATGATTGCCCGTCGCAGCGCCGACAGCCAGTCAAACCTTTTCTATGTTGACTCCGATCTTTACCCACAGACCAAGCAGCTTCTCGAACACCGAGCCGAGCCAATGGGTATCGAGATTCGCTACTTTGACGCAGCGGACTCGAGAGAGCTCTCCGAAGAGTGCTTCGGTGCAGTAATTCAGTACCCGGGAGCTTCGGGTCGAATCATTGACTTTGAAAACCTCTTTGCAAAGGTGCACGAATTTGGTGGCCTAGCAATTGCAACTGCAGACCTCATGGCACTGACCCTGCTGACCCCTCCAGGCGAAAAGGGTGCCGACGTAGTCTGCGGAACCACTCAGCGCTTTGGTGTCCCTATGGGATTTGGTGGTCCTCACGCTGGTTACCTTGCAGTGCGCGACAAGCTTGAGCGCACAATGCCAGGTCGCCTTGTGGGCGTTTCAGTTGACGCCGAAGGCGCACCTGCCTACCGCCTCACACTTCAGACCCGAGAGCAGCACATCCGTCGTGAGAAGGCCACCAGCAACATCTGCACCGCTCAGGTTCTGCTCGCAGTTATCGCTGGAATGTATGCCGTCTACCACGGTCCCAAAAATCTCAAGGCGATTGCCTCTGAGATCCACCTGAAGACCTCCGCCTTGGCAAAGGTTTTGACCGATGCCGGCCACACTCTCCAGCACGCAAACTTCTTCGACACTATCCGTGTTGTAAACACCGATGCCAACAAGATTTTCAGTGCGGCTAGAGCTCAGGACCTAACCGTTCTAAAGCTTGACGACAAGACCATCGGCATTTCAATCGATGAGAGCACTTCTTGGAGCCACCTTGCAACACTGGCTGCTGCTTTCGGAGCAAAGGCTCCGACCGCAGCCGATGGCTCGGACAAGCTCAGGAACCACAGAACCAGTGAGTACCTGCAGCACCCGGTCTTCAACACCTACCACTCTGAGACCGCAATGCTTCGCTACCTAAAGAAGCTTGCCGACTTTGACTACGCACTAGACCGCGGCATGATTCCACTGGGCTCCTGCACCATGAAGCTCAACTCCGTAACTGAGATGGAAGCCGTAACCTGGCCAGAGTTTGCAAACCTTCACCCGTTTGCACCTGCTGAGGACACTCAGGGCTACATGGAGCTCATCGGCGAACTAACCAGCTGGTTGAGCGACATCACTGGATACGAGGCTGTCTCACTCCAGCCAAACGCAGGAAGCCAGGGAGAGCTCGCAGGTCTGCTGGCAATCCGCGGCTACCACCGCTCACGCGGTGATCTGCAACGAACTCACTGCCTAATTCCATCCTCAGCCCACGGCACCAATGCCGCGAGCGCCGTGCTCGCCGGCATGGAGGTTGTGGTTGTGG
>ERZ1022756.252-NODE-252-length-17531-cov-15.925784_pt1 | contig 17531 bp, 15 predicted proteins | sample MGYA00520902_ERZ1022756 | MGnify/ENA primary metagenome ERZ1022756 (study PRJEB33162, sample SAMN09537601) | freshwater metagenome | isolation source: freshwater | place: Canada:Alberta | collected 2017-07 | study: EMG produced TPA metagenomics assembly of the...
TCGGGTTGGTCAAAATCAAAAGTGCTTCGCGTCCGGCCGCAGTTGAGCCTCCCACCAACCAAATGTCATTGCTTGGCTGTTGGCAACTAGCTCCAGCAAGACCCCTCATTGAATCAATGGCGACTTGCTGGGTGCCACTTCCCGTAATCACCATCGAGCCCTGCGGTGAACCAATAGCGGCTCCAGTGTTTCTGAGCTCAGTAGCGTTTGCGATCTCGCCAGCGGAGTAAATTCTTCCGGCACCCAAAGCCGCGATACGCGGTTCCACCGCAGCGACCGCCCTAACTTCTAGGGAACCGGTGCCATCGGCTGAATAGCGAAGTGTTGTGGTGCCCGTTCTCTCAAACACACCAAGCTCCGTGCCGCTGGAACCACCCGTAACAAAAAGTGGTCCAGGGCAAACAGTATTTAGATCTGCTGGTTTGACATCAAAGCTTCCACTTCCAGACCCCAATTCCACCGATAGATCTACTTTCGGAGCAAAAACCAAACCGGCAGCTAGAAGTAGCGCGGTTGAGACAAAAGCCAGTACGCGATAAATCATTAGTTGGCCTCCTCTGAGTCAAAGAAAATCTCACTGTCTTTGGTTTTGCGCGTTTTTCTGCGCTGTGCGGGAATTGCAAACCACACAAACAAAACTAGAACAGCAATTTGGCCAAGCTTTATTGGCCCAAGATCAAATGAATTGCCTTGGGTGCCAGCCGCAACATCTGTCACTTTCCATAACTGGCCAAAATCAGTTACACCAATTGACTCCAGTTCACGGGTGGCGTCTAGTGCTAGCTGAAGATTGCGGTCAATTGGATCTACCAGAATATATCCAATGCCAAACTTTTCAAGTGACGCCAGTATCTCTGCGCCATTCGCAGAAGCCAAATTGGCAACCAATTGACCAAGCTCTTGGTAGTCGGGGTTCACGGCAGGATTGGTTGTGTTAGAAATTTTGTAACCACTGGAGATCTGATTGAGCTTTACTCCCTCACCGGTAAACACCGATGCAACTAACTCGCCTTCGGAATTCGATTGCAACTGAAGTGTTCTCCAGAAACTTCCAGAGCTCACATCGGCTTGAATAATTGAGGGAACGATTCGACCGTCTGAATATGTGACTTCGGGTGGATTTGTAACAAGCTGGAACGACGCCGGCAACAAGCCAAAGAGAGCGACTGAGGCTAAAGCCGTTATTCGAAGCACCGCAGAGGCATCTGCTACATGCGCGAGCAAAAGCACCAGGGCTAATCCAAAGAGGCCAAGCAAAGCACTCACATCGATTCCGATACTTGAGCCATTGCCTAAATCAAATTGGGTCCCAACAATCACCCAGCTAGTTACGAGTGCCGAAGCGGCTATCGCCCAGAGAGGAAGGGTTTCTCGAAGCCTGGGAGCCAGTATTGCCACAACAGCAAAAACCAGCACTGGAACTGATATGAAAAGCCCAAAGTTAAGCGAATCAAAACCAAAGCCAATAAACGGCAGTGTCCAGTTAGCTTCCAAAGAGTCTGGAACGCTTACTCCTGGATCCATTAGCAGACTTAGCCAGGCGCCTGAGCTGGCTCGCTCAATTACGAGCGGAAGGAACCAAGCGACAGTGAGCGCAGTAGAGAACAGCAACGGTAAAAACTTGGACGGTCGAAGTAGTGCAGTTGTCACAACCATTACTAGCAAGACCAAGCCCAAGATTGGCGAGCTAGCAGCAATCATGGCTAACAAGATTGCAGCTATGCCCACGTGGGTTCTTGGAAAGCGAGTTGAGTCTTTAAAACCAATTCTGGCCACGCGTCCCAATGAATAGAGAAGCCAAGGAAGCAAAGCTATTGCGAGCACCTGCGAGAACTTGGCCTGTGACAATGATCCCGTGAGAGCTGGCCACAGGGCGTAGCTTGCTGAAGCTACGATGCGAACTATGTTCCTTGTCGAAACTAGCTCGGAGAGCTTGAATACCCCAGCAAACGAAATTGGGATTGCGAGAAACATGAATATTGTTATCGCTAAAGTCGGTGAGAAAAACAGTGGAGCACTTAGCAAGCTAAGTGCCCACACCCAAGGATCAGCAGCACCAACAAAACCCAACCCAATCGAGTGAGTGCTCGCACCAGCCTGGCTAAAGATATCCAACCAGTTGCTTGAAAGAGGGACTACCCCTGCGCCCGAAATTGCAATGTTGGTTGGAACCCAAGGCAAATTTATTGCAAGCAGTCCGAGTATCCACCAAATTGCACCGGATGCTACAAGCCCAGAGTTAGGTGTAACTTGCAGCTGCTCCGTTTCTCCCATGGCGTGAGAGGCAAGAAGTCTCTTAGAAGTTTCTTCGTCTTTTGCTTTTTTGTTATCGTTTCTGACTTCTTGCGAAGAAGCACGCAGACCAGCCAAGGTAGATAGCTTCATAGAAGTCGTCTGCTGAATTTTTGTCCTCGAGGACAAAACCTTTCCAAGGTTCAAAAAAACCAACAGAGATGCAGATAGCTCTGCTGGAATTACATAGGACTTGGAACGAAGCGCCAAAAGTACTGAGTTTATTACTGCGGTTGGCAGTAGTAATAGCCAGCGCAGAATAAACAGTGCTGGATTTGCGTAACTGAGAGCTAAGTGAAGCTCCGCTTGTCTGATTGCCGTTGCAGGTTTTGTGCCTAGCCAACGCAGGGGGCGAGCTGCTTGCATGGACAGCATTTTGTGTGAAACCTTGGCATTTGGCGCAACGGCCACTCGCGCACCTTGAAGTCTGGCTCGGATGGAAAAATCAACGTCTGCCGCGTAAACAGGAGCGTTGCTGTCAAAACCACCTAGGGATCTGTAAACCTCTAGGCTCACGAGTGCCCCGGCGGTTCCAACCGCCATAACGTCTTCTGAGTTATCGTGCTGCCCTTGGTCAAACTCGCCCCGAACTCGGCTGAAAAGCTTTCCCGTTCTAGTCAGTGTCAAGCCAAGCTGCCTGATGATCTTCGGATTATCCCAGTCCACTTGCTTAGGGCCAACAATGGCGAGCGACGGGCTTAGCTCAACTTCGCGCACCAGGTTCTCGAGAGCTTTTGGGTCTGGGGCACTGTCATCGTGCAGAATCCACAGAAATCCTTCGGCGGAAGTGTGCTCCACAGCAGCGTCTATGGCAGAGGCAAATTTTGTTTTTGAATCAAGTCTTAGAACTTCAAAACCGTGGTTTGAATTTGATGGATTTGTTGAAGTTTCGACAATTAGAACTCTTGCAGGCTTAACCGTTTGGTTTTTGAGATTCGTTAAAACACGTTCTAGAAACTGAGGTTGATCGTGTGATAAAACTATCGCGCAAACATTTGCTGTCATGAATTAGCTCTCAGCGCGAGGCGCCAACTAGGCACGCTTTTTAAGTTTGCGTCTTTCTCTTTCAGAAAGTCCGCCCCATATACCGAATCTCTCGTCGTTGGCGAGTGCGTACTCGAGGCATTGTGCTTTTACATCGCAACCGGTGCAAATTCTTTTTGCATCTCTGGTGGATCCTCCCTTTTCAGGAAAGAATGCCTCTGGGTCAGTCTGTGCACAAAGTGCATCTGCCTGCCAGGAAAGTGGGTCTTGCTCAAAGTCTGTGTAGGCTCCCGAAACGCCTAGGAGTAATGGGTCGATAAACCAGTTATCGGGAACCTGTCCGCGATTTTCCATTTAGTGCTGTTCCGTTCTTTTAGTTGCCAGGCGGTGGAAGCTAGCAAATAGTTTCATCCGTGTAATTACACCCTTGTTATTGGTCTCTTGTCAAGTTGAATTCCACAGGTTTACTGGGCTAAGCAGGACCTAAGGGGCAAGTATCCTTGGAGAATGAGCGTTCTGGTCACTGGTGGTGCTGGCTATATTGGGTCGCACGTGGCCCGCCTACTGACCGCCGCCGGCACCGAGGTAATCGTGGTCGATGACCTCTCTACCGGCATAGAATCAAGGGTTTCAGGCCTAACCAGCTACACAATTGACCTCGCGGAAGCTTCTGCAGTAGCTGCCTTAGATCAGCTCATGAAAAAACACAAGGTGGCTTCCGTGATCCACCTCGCTGCCCTGAAACAAGTTGGGGCCTCTGTTGAGAACCCAGAAGAATATTTCAACAAAAACCTTGGTGGCCAGGCGAACTTGCTTTTAGCCATGAGAAGTGCTGGGGTAAAAAAACTTGTTTTCTCGTCCAGCGCGGCGGCTTACGGCATGCCGAACGTGGACCTAGTTTCTGAATACGAAACCGAATCGCCAATCAACCCATACGGTCAAACAAAGTTGATTGGCGAGTGGATGGCCGCAAACGCAGAAACCTCATGGGGGCTTCGTCACGTGAACCTGAGATACTTCAATGTGGCAGGTGCTGGTTGGGATGACCTAGCCGATACTCAGGTACTGAATTTGATTCCGATTTATTTTGAAGCGGTCCTCAAAGAGACCAAGCCGCAAGTCTATGGTGCTGATTACAACACACCAGACGGTAGCTGCATCCGCGACTATGTCCACGTGCTTGATTTAGCTCAAGCTCACATTCAGGCGATTGATTATTTGGAGAAGGACAACCGTGAGTTCAACACCTTCAACGTCGGAACCGGAACTGGCTCTAGTGTCTTTGAGGTTATTCACCAGATACAAAAAACTAGCGGCATCGATTTTGATTACGAAGTTGTTGCCAGAAGAGCGGGAGATCCTGCGAGGCTGGTTGCTGATGCCTCCAGAATCGAAAGAGCTATGGGCTGGAAGGCCAACAACACTTTAGTTGAAATTATAGAAAGCGCTTGGAAGGCACTTTCTTAGTCACCTAGAACCAAAAAGGCAGTTCCGCTACCGCTAAGGCTGAGCTTCTTAGCCCCTGAGGCGAACACAACTTCCGACTTCCTAAGCACTTCGCGCTCATCCAAGCTCGTGCTAACTGCCACCTCCCCAGCAGTACACACAACTATTGCGCTACTTGGTAGATCTAGGTCAGCAAGCAAGTTCTTTCCAGAAACTTCCACCTTATAGATGCGAAACTCGGAACACTCGACCGGGTACTCAACTAACCCTTCAGCAAGCTTGTTGGCCCTGACCTTAAGCTCCGAGAGCTCGGAAAAGTCTGCGAGCTTTAGTACTTCGGCAACATCAACATGCTTGGAGGTCAATCCACAGCGCAAGACATTGTCTGATGCAGCCATCACCTCTATGCCGAGGCCTGAAAGGTAGGCGTGAATGTTTCCAGCTGGAAGATAAATTGCCTCACCTGGTTCTAGGGAGACTTCATTCAGCATGATCGCAACTAGCGCTCCAGTATTATCTGGAAATTGGGCTAGCAATTGCTCAACCAGAGCTCTGGCCGAGGCAGCAAGTGGATCGGCTTGTGGGTTGGCAACCGTTTTCAAGAAGCGCCTGGCAAGGTCTGTGTTGGCGATTTGCAACTCAAAAATCTCGGAAAGATTAGCTCCTTTGATAAGCGCTTGAGCAAGTGGTTCAAACGCTGACTCGGATTTTGCGAATTCGCTAAAGATTTGAATTAGCTCTAGTCTCGGACGAAAGCCACACAACGCTCGAAACTGAGTAAGTGCAACCAGGGCTTCTGGCTTGTGTGAAGAGTCTTTGTAGTTTCTCTTGGGGTCATCGATTAGTACTCCTTGAGCCTGCTCAAGATTAAAACCATCTTTTGCCTGCTGAGAATTTGGATGTACCTGAATTGACAACGCTCTTTCCGCCGAAAGAATCTTGACCAAAAAGCTAAGGTGGCTGCCGATATGCTCTGAGAGCGAGTCCCCTGACTTAGCTACTGCGCTCTCCCCCATGGGGTGTGTGCCAAACCAAATCTCAGCGATTGGATTGGGGGATTGTTCTAGTCCAAAAAAGTTTGGTGTCAGTTCTTTGGATCCCCAGTCGTAATTTTTGGTAACGCCAGTGATTCGACTAAGCATGAGCTAGATCCTGTTCCGTAAAGTAAAGCTGCCGTTCCTATGCAACGGGCTCTAAATCAGTTTTAGGCGAGCTTTAGAACTTGTCCGACCCTGATCAGATTGGCATTGGTTATGCCATTCAGGGACATCAAGTTTCTGGTGGTTGTGCCAAACCTAGAGGCAATCCCGCTTAGGGTGTCCCTGGCCACCACGGTATAAGTGTTGCCAGAAGCGCTAGGTGCAGGACTCGGAGCAGGTGCGGCTGGAGCTGGGGCTGGCGCTGCTGCCGACGAAGAAAGCTTGATGACCTGGCCAACTCGAATCAAATTAGCGTTAGTAATCCCATTGATGTTCATGAGATTTCTTGTGGTGGTTCCGTATCGTGACGCTATGCCGCTAAGTGTTTCTCCTCGAGCAACTGTGTGAGTAGAAGGCGCCGGTGCCGCTGGGGCTGGAGCTGGAGCTGGCGCTGGCGCCGGTGCCGCTGGGGCTGGAGCTGGCGCTGGGGCTGGAGCTGGCGCTGCCGAAAGCTTAATGACCTGGCCAACTCGAATCAAATTAGCGTTAGTAATCCCATTGATGTTCATGAGATTTCTTGTGGTGGTTCCGTATCGTGAGGCTATGCCGCTAAGTGTTTCTCCCCGCACAACGGTGTGAGTAGAAGGCGCTGGCGCAGGAGCTGCTGGCGCTGGTGCTGCTGGTGACGGTGATGGTGAAGCCGAGGGAGCAGGAGACGGTGTTCCTCCTGGGCGCAGAAGGCCGTTCTCAATTACATGTGTTCCAGAACGAGTAGACATTGGTTCGCCCACAACGAGTGCGCTAACTTGCGATGCAGTCATGCTAACCGCGTTCGCACAGTTCAAACCCCATGTCGCAACTTCATCACAGTTCGCAAACGCAAGACGTGATCCGTTGTGGATAAAGAAATAACTTCCGTCAACGGCACTTCTACCCAGGCCGCTCATGTCACGGACGGTGGTGAACCTGTTGAGATGAGCGGCTGGAACAGTACCTACTGGCCCAAGAGGTGCTAGCGAGGTCAAGAGCTCGGGGCTAGGAATGCGGTACTTTGTCTCATCGACGATCATGAAGACGTCTGGGCCTTCACCCTTTATAAGGAAGCTACCGCCGATTGTTGATCCGAACCAGTCGGTGTAATCGCGGAAGAAGTTTCTATTGCCATATGCGCTACACGCGTCACCAACACCGTAGAGGTTGGCCAGTGCTGTCTGGTTTGGTACGTAGGGAGTGTAATAGTACAAAGCCGCAGTTGCCTTGTTTTCAAGCACAAAGGATTGTGATCCACAACTCGCGTTGTTTGCTTGATAAGGGCGGCTGATTGTTGCTCCTGGCCTTAGCCAAGTGAATGAGCCCGCAGGGTTGCTGTACCAATTCAATTGGCCAGCTCCCCTGTATAGCTGCCAGAAGAATCCGGCAGAGGTCGCACTACATCCAGCAGGAGTATCAGGGCAGTCCATTCCAAGTGCAAATTCGTATGCGCGAGGACTTGGGTTGGTGGAAGTTACTAGACCCTGCTCTTTTTGTAACTTAACCAGAAGCACCTTCGGGCTAATCCCACAAGCTATTGCAACGTCATAAATTAGTTCAGCGGCGCTGATGTTGGTCTTTGCTGGCAAGGAAGCACATCTTCCAGTTACGCCAGTAACGGCAGGGGTAGATAGTCTGTAATCTTTCAAGCAGCCTGGTCTAGTTGGATCTGCACGACAGACTGCAACCTTTCCGTTTAGGAACCTCTGAATATCCGCTGCTGACATTGAACCAGAGTTGTAGAACGCACTGTCGCTAATGATCTGTCCAGGATTAAACCATGCGGCGCTTGCAGCCTCCGCAGGCGAACGTTCGCCTTCAACCGCAACAACACCAACTGCCGACATCGCGGCGATCAACAACATGGACCAAAGCTTTCCTATTGAATTACGCATTAGGGAATGTTCACCTCAAATTTTTCTGATTCACCGATGTGATTCTCGGATAGGTAGCTAACGGTTAGCTGTAAAGCGCCCTTGGGTACGGATGCTAAATCTATGTTGAAAGGAAAGCACTGCGTGGTTGTCACGTTGCGTTCGGCGCTTACGGTTCCAAGTTCAGTGGCTGTAGCTCCCTTGTAGTAGCTAAGGGTGCAGCTCCCGCCATCTTCGGCAAAGTTTGAAATCTCGGCCACTACATTCAAAACTCCACCCGAAGCGTCGCTGTACAGAATTTCGAGCTGAGCCGGAGCCATTGTGGGAGACACCGAAGGGGAAGGAGAAGGAGCCTGCTCTGGGTCAGCAGATGCTGTTGGAGCCTCACTGGAAGCCGAAGTTGGCTCAAAACCATCTTCTGTGGAGCCGGAGTTGGGGTAAAAGAGGGTGCAGCCAGTCAGTGACAGGGCTGTGGCCAGTCCAAGCATGACAATAAAGGCTTTTTTCATTACGCACTCCTCACGTACCTTCAAGCCTAGGTTGAACTTTCAGAATTCGCAATCCAAAACGCATTTGAGGCGAAAAAGAGGCGAGACGCGCAAATCCTGCTTATTGCAATAAATCCCCAGAAACTAGCTTGCTCTAGGGGGTGCGGGTTATGTAAGTCTGAAAATAAAAGAGCAGCTATCAGGAAATTGCCAGCTTCAAATGGAGAGTTTCTTTCTAGCTGAGATTGATTTTCTTTTGCAGCTCGGTGTTTTTCTCAGCAACAAGATGAGCCAAAGAAATTCCGTACTCAATAAGTTTTTGTTCTAGATCCTTATCACCAATTGACAAAATTCTTGCAGCAAGGATGCCAGCATTTTTTGCACCACCTATAGAAACTGTTGCCACTGGAATTCCTGCGGGCATTTGGACTATCGACAAAAGCGAATCCATTCCGTCTAGTTTTCCTAGTGGAACTGGAACGCCAACCACCGGAAGTGTTGTGACTGACGCGAGCATCCCTGGTAGGTGCGCCGCGCCACCGGCGCCAGCAATTATTACTTTTATTCCGCGGGAAGCTGCATTCTTACCCCAGTCGATCATGCGCTCTGGGGTACGGTGTGCGGAAAGAACTTCAACCTCGTATTCGATTCCAAAATCTTTCAAGGCTTGAGCGGCGTCCGACATTACTGACCAGTCTGAATCGGAACCCATCACAACAGCTACTAGTGGATTAGTAATTGGAACTCCCGTCGAATCTTCTAGTGATGAAATATTACTTGATTAGCTGGTCTCTTGCTTCTTGGGCTTCCTGAAGGCAGCGATCTATATCCTCGCCCACCACCGTCACGTGACCAAGTTTTCTGCCCATGCGTGGCGACTTTCCATAGGAGTGAATCTTTGCCTGAGGAAATGAAGCCATAACTTGGCTGTAGTTATCCATGAAGCTTTTAGAATCCGAAACTCCAAGCACATTGGCCATGACAGCAATCGGCTTAAGCGGATCAGTTTTGCCCAGTGGAAGATTCAAGACAGCCCTTAGGTGCTGTTCAAATTGAGAGGTAACAGAGCCCTCGATAGTGAAGTGTCCTGAATTGTGTGGTCGCATGGCCAATTCATTTACCAGCAGTTCACCCGTTTCAGTTTCAAACATTTCCACAGCTAAAGTTCCAGTCACTCCTAGTGACTCGGAGATTAACTTTGCAATTTGCATAGCCCGACCAGAAGTTTCCGTACTCATGTTTGGGGCTGGAGATAAAACTTCAGAGCAGACTCCGTTTTGCTGTCTAGTTTCAACTACAGGCCAGCTAACAAATTCACCGGATTGGTTCCTAGCGCTGAGCTGGGCGAGCTCTCTTTTGAATTTAACTTTCTGTTCAACAAGCAACTGCCCGCCAAACGAAACAAGCAAGGGCTCGCTCAGCCAATCCAAAACTTGTTCGGATGTGTTAACCACTCGAACGCCTTTGCCGTCATACCCTCCAATCGGTGTCTTAACGACAACTTCAGGTCCGTGTAGCTTGATGAATTCATCTAATTCATTGACTGTTGAAACAGCACTCCAGATTGGATTTGGAGCACCAAATTTGTCCAGGGCTCTTCTCATTACTAGTTTGTTTTGTGCGTGCACGAGCGCTCTGGATGGTGGCTGAACCGAAATGCCCATCTGTTCCAAATGTTCTAAAACAGCAATTGGTACGTGCTCATGATCAAAGGTGACCACGTCAACTGACTTTGCAAATTCCAGAACGGTATCAATGTCGGTAAAGTCTCCAACGACCGTGGTGGCTAGTTTTGCAGAGGAGTTTTCCTGCTCCGCCAAAACCTTGAGTTCGATACCCACATTGCTAGCGGGAGCAATCATCATGCGGGCGAGTTGACCACCGCCAATTACTCCAACGCGGTATTGAGTCAACGCCAATTTCCTTAGACTAAAGAGTTTTGCTGGCCTCAGCTTCAATGGCGGCGGCAAGCAACTTGCTTCTAGAGTAGCCGCTCACCACAAGCTCTTGGCCATTAACTTTGAGCATTGAAATTACCTTGCCTCTAAATGGCTTGGTTCGCTCCAGCGCTATCGAAGAAAGCTCTCTTAACTGAAGCTCTCTCTTTCGCAAACCAAAAAGCCCCGAGCGATGGATAACCCGATGATCAGTCACAACCAAAGATGCGGCCAGCCAGTTCAACAGCGGTACCAGCCAAAACAATGCGGAGGACCCAACTGCAACCCAAAAGATAATCTGATAAACCTCGGGAGAGGCCAGCTCCGAAAAATACATCAGGAAAAACGAGCTAGCCGCCAAAACCAGTGTTGGAAATATCATCACCGCTGCTCTGGGGCGAAGGCGAACGAGCCTAGTTTCAAAATTTTGAGGCATTTTCTAATTTTCCTGCTTGGCGCTTCTTAGGTGCAGGACATCGCCAGCTGATACCAAAAGTGTCTTACTGGAAGTTTTTACTTCCAATCGGCCCTGCTCATCTATATCAATTGCTTGCCCAATCGCATGGCCTCCGTCAGGAAAGGAAACCTCCACTAGCTCGCCAACCGTGGCTGAAGCCACCAATATCTTGCCGCGAAGGCCACTCAGCAAAGCGTCTCCGCCTGCAGCAACTAGCTCCAGGTAGAGCTTCTTGAAATGCGTGATGGTCTGAGCGAGCAGTTGATCTCTATCCAAAGAGCTTGCTCCAGAAACCAATAAAGAGGTAGCGGTGCTTGTAGGAAGTTCGCCCAAGGATTGACTCACGTTGATTCCAAAGCCAACCACCACTGCGGATAAATCGCTGTTGGCCTCTGCGAGAACGCCGCTGATTTTTTTGCCCTCCACCAGGACGTCATTGGGCCACTTCACCTTTGGGTTAAGTCCTAGCTCCGCGAGCGCGGCTCTGATTGCTTCTGCCATCATCAGGCTTAGCCAGCCAATTCCGGTGGGTTCTGTAAATCTTGGTCTCACTAGCACCGACGCCATAACTGAACTGCCGCTGGCCGCTTGCCACTGTCTATCAAGACGGCCACGTCCGGAACTTTGAAACTCTGCGGTTAAGGCGAAAAACTCTGGATGATTCTCGGACTCCGCCAATGCCAGTAAATCCTGGTTCGTGGAACCAGTTTGAGAAAGGGCAACAAGCCCACTGGTAACCGAGGAAGTTCTTGGGTATTCCATAGCTAAAGCCTAGGGTAGGGGTGGTTTGTAGGAATCCTCACCAATATGGAAATATTCTCTGCGTAAAGCTGCAATAACATCAAGATATACCTCCTATAAAGTTGGTGCGATACTGCCGAGAGAGTAATTGGAGAACCATTGACTGAAAAACCTATTGATGCGGACCTTTCTACAACTGCCGGCAAAATCGATGATCTGAGAAATCGCTATCAGGAAGCAGTCCACGCTAATGGTGATGCTGCTATCAAGAAGCAGCATGCCAAGGGCAAAAAGACCGCCCGGGAAAGAATTGATCTACTTTTGGACAAGGGTTCATTCGTAGAAGTGGACGAGTTTGTCCGCCATCGCTCAACTGCCTTTGGTATGGACGCTAATCGCCCCTATGGAGACTCGGTTGTCACAGGTTTTGGAACTATCCACGGAAGACAAGTTGCCGTCTACTCCCAGGACTTCACCGTTTTTGGAGGCAGCCTCGGTGAGGCTGCTGGAAACAAGATCATCAAGATTATGGATCTCGCAATCTCTACCGGTGTTCCAATCGTTGGAATCTTGGACTCTGGTGGGGCCAGAATTCAAGAGGGTGTTGTTGCTCTAGGGAAATACGGAGAGATTTTCCGGAAGAACACCATGGCCTCTGGCGTCATTCCACAAATCTCAATCATCATGGGGCCTGCCGCCGGTGGCGCGGTTTACTCCCCCGCTCTCACTGACTTTGTAATCATGGTGGACAAGACTTCAAACATGTTCGTAACCGGACCCGACGTAATCTTGACCGTTACCGGCGAAGAAGTTGGGATGGAAGAACTTGGTGGAGCCAGAGCCCACAACGAAACATCAGGGGTGGCGCACTACCTAGCTAACGATGAAGAAGATGCTTTGGACTACGCGCGAAGCATGCTCAGCTTCCTCCCCCAAAACAACTTGGCTGAGCCCGTTGTTTACGATTCACACTCCGAGCTCGAGATCACCGAGTTCGACAAGAAACTGAATACCTTGATTCCAGATTCACCTAACCAGCCCTATGACATGCGAACCGTTATTGAGCACCTGGTTGATGAATCAAATTTCTTAGAGGTGCAGCCGCTGTTCGCACCGAATATCTTGATCGGTTTTGCAAGAATTGACGGCAGAAGCGTTGGAGTCATTGCCAACCAGCCATCTTCGATGGCTGGAACACTGAACATTGATGCTGGTGAAAAAGCCGCGCGGTTTGTTCGCTTCTGCGATGCCTTCTCGATTCCAATTCTCACCCTGGTAGATGTTCCAGGGTACCTTCCTGGAACAGATCAAGAATGGGCGGGAGTAATTCGCCGGGGAGCCAAATTGTTATATGCGTATGCAGAAGCAACTGTTCCGCTTGTAACAGTAATTACCCGCAAGGCTTACGGTGGTGCATATATCGTCATGGGTTCGAAGCAACTTGGGGCTGATGTCAATCTAGCTTGGCCAAGTGCTGAGATTGCAGTTATGGGCGGGCAGGGTGCCGTGAACATTTTGTTCCGAGATAAAATCAAAGAAGCGGAAGATGCCGGTAAAGACATAGCAAAAGTCCGCGCCGAGCTTGCTGCCGAATACACCTACAACGTGGCGTCGCCATTTTTGGCAGCTGAGCGCGGTGAACTCGATGGAGTAATCGAACCTGCAGCGACCAGAATTTCTATCATCAAAGCTCTTCGAGCTTTTCGCACCAAGCGTGCTTCGCTGCCCCCAAAAAAGCACGGAAACATTCCGCTCTAATGAATGAATCAGAAAACCAAGACATTGCAGTAGCTATCGAGGTAGTTGCAGGTAGTCCGACACCTGAGGAGTTAGCTGCTGTGATTGCCGTCTTGAGCGAGAGTGAAAGAGCGATCAAGCCGACACATACTGAATCAAACTGGGCAATAGGCTCAAAACTTCGTGGCTCTGAGTCATTTAGGAATCTGAAGTGGCGTTCCGATTTCCAGGGTGAAAATTAGTCCCCCAAAGTGGGGACAGCTCAATTTAGCTTTTTTGCTGTGGCCAGCTTGGGCTCAAACTAGGTTAGAAGAAGAGCCATTCAGTTGAAGCTAACAGGGGAAAGCTTGAATGGACTTGGGGGTTGAGACCCGGGCTTGTATCTAGCCCGGGTCCTCCAATTTAAAGCCTTAGAAACACATCCGGGGTCGCGGTCCCAGGGCGAGAGGCAACAAAAGTAGCCTTCGTGCTTCCACCTCGAGGGGCACGGATTGTCACCCTACCGCTCGAAATCTGATCGAGCTCTAATGCAAACTTTTGTCTTATCTCTGATTTCACGCTGTCGTCCAAAAGAGTTAAGCCACCTTCGTCTAAGACTGTAACTTCAATGCCTCTTCGGCGAGCAGCCTTGATGGACTCTTTTAGTTTTGAGTCGATGAAGTCTCTTCCTCGAATGCCGTCTCGCAATTCAGCTTCAAGTAGCTGCGCCTCTTGTCTGGTTTCTTCATCTATTTCACCCTTAGAAATTCTCTGCAACAAAACGTGAGAGACCCTGAGTGTGTCGGACAATCTGCGAGTTCGTTCGGTCCTAGTAGCTAAGTCAATAGCTGATGATGCTTCTATTTCAATGGTCTTGTTTATCAGATCTTGAGTCTCTATTTCAATTCGGGCTAGCGCATAAGATAGCGCATTGGCAGTTACCACCAAAGCCACTGAGCCAGCTAGTCCGGTGTTGAATAACGCACCGAACCCACCCCAAACCAACACCTCTAGTGCGAGAATTGACGTACCAATCCATGAAACTACCTGATGTCCCCTGATTGCAGTGACAGCCAAAAGTGCACCAATTCCGGATACGTACCAACTAGATTGCGAACCAACCGACACAGCATCAATGGATTGGTGGATTAACTGCGGAACAATCACCACGACCGCCACGTTAAGCCACGCCAGTAAGTCCGGCATTTTTCGAGCTCGATAGTAAAAAACAGATAGCAACGCTGAAACTAGATAGATAACAAGTGCAACCAACGCCATGGCTCGATCGGTGTACCTATCAAAACCAATCAAGGCAGAGATTGGTGGGTTTAGCACTAGCAAAGCACCAACTAGCTGTATTGACCAAAGCGGGAGTCTAAACACTTGGACTCCACTCCAAAACCACATCGGTTCCTTCGCCAGGCGCGGATCTGATGAATGCGCGACCTCCTACGCTCTTGAGCCTGCCAATGATTGACAGTTGGATTCCCAGTCGGTCCTTTGAAATTTTGGACGGACGGAAACCTCTTCCGTTGTCACTCACTACAATCTTGAGTCCCTGACCGTGGCTATTGAGATAGACCTTCTTTTTACTTGCCAACGCTGCATGTTTTGTCGCATTGTCTACTGCTTGCAAAGTGGCTTCAGTAAGGGCTTCATAAACCCGGTCATCCAACTTGGAGTCGTTCGCCTGCTGCATTGAAATTTCAAAATCTGGATAAAGTTCTCGAACCCTGCCACTGAGGGCCTCAAAAAAACTCACCTGAGTGACTGTTGCAAAGCTTGTTCCAGGCGTTATGGCGAACTCCAAGCTTCTAATCGCTTCGCCCGCAGATTTGCTAGCTATAGCAATCTCTTCGGGGGTTCGAGCTTTTGACGCAATTAGTAGGGTAGTCAATACTTTGTCGTGGACTAATGCGTCCAATCTTGATTGTTCGATGTTTAGTGCCTGACTCTGTGCGCTCTTGATGCCACTGGCAATTACATCGTGATTGGCATAATCGGTCTTTGCTGCCTGCCAACGTAACGCTACCGCCATGGCGGTACCAATTGAAGCCAAAACAAATAAATGGAGCGAATCCTGAACTGCCAGGGTCAAATCCCCAGAACCCCCACTCGGCGAAACTCTAAGCACAATCCAAGCCGCCGCAACCGTGACGATGTATCCAATCCCGAGCCAAAACCTATAAGAAGTTCCGGCAGCAATTGCGGAAACTCCTAAAAGCCACCAAATCCATGGCTTGAAAGTCTCTGGCAAAACTGCAGACGAATCGAAATGAAGTGGCCAAGTAACAAGCAGCAACAAGGCAAATACCGGTATGGCTCTGAAAAAGAAAATTGGTGATCGAAAAACAAAATGGCTGACTAAGAAACCTATAACCAGAACTAACAAGACTACTGCTGAGACGACAAAGACATTCGAATCCAAGTATTGGGACTGCCTAAACCCATTTACTAGTGCTTCGGAAACGACCGCAATGAGCAAGAAAGAAAAGATGCTGGCAAAAAGCTGGTTTATGCGGTTGACCGAGTGGCTCTTTGTTGGCGCATCTCTTACAAAAGACAACTAGAGATTTCCTTCCTCAATCAACCCGTCTTCGATAGCCCTTAGCAAAAGCTCTGTTTTGTTCACAGCAGGTCTTCCGATTGTGGCGTACTTATTGCGAACGCGATCGATGTGTTCTTTGGCCGTGTTTGTGGTGATGTTAAGGCTAAAGGCCACCTGCTTCAAAGCGAGACCCGAAGCATAGAGCGCAAGCACTTCCTGCTCTCGAGGCGAAAGTTTGGCGCTGGTGAATTCCTGGTCCGCATCAATTGCAGCAGTCGTTTGTAGGTTGTTAACTAGCACTCCGGCGGCTACCATCTGAATCGCTTCCACAAGTTCATTCATGCTTTGGGACTTTGGGACCAAGGCAACTGCACCTGCCTTTAGGGCAGAGCGTACTAGATGAGCTTTATCGGCAATGCTGAAGACAATAACTGATATTTCTCTCTCGGCTAAACGCTTTACGTTCTCTTCAACCTTTGAGCCATCCGAGAGCGAAAGGTCAAGTATTGCCACGTCAGGAGAGCTATCTCCCAGGGAGCTCAGCACACCGCTTACGGAATCAGAAGATGCGAGGACTTTGAAATTGTTTTGGTCGCAAACAGTGGCAAGGGCCAATCGAATGGCTTCATGATCGTCAACAATTACCAGGCTTATTTCCTGATCTCCGGTTATTTCTGAAACGTTGGATATCGCTGTCATTCCAGCTCCAAGGTTGCCAAGGTTTCGAAATGGTGGGTATGAGGAAATAGGTCAAAAGCTCGAATATCACCAATCCGATAGCCAGATGCCGCGAAGGTCTTAAGGTCCCTAGCAAGTGAGACTGGATCACACGCAACATAAACAATCTTTTTGGGCTTCAAAAAAGCCAGTTGGTCAACTACGGTTTTGCCTGCTCCGGCTCTTGGCGGATCGAGAATGACTGTTGCTCCCGATAGATCTAAGCCTTGTTTGATTTGTAGCTTTAAAAACCCTTCGACAGGAGCCGCTACTGCTTTGTGTTTGGAAAGGTCCACCAAGTTTGCCGACGCATCACTCGTTGCAACTTTTGACGACTCAACGGTTGTTATGTTGAGTTTCTTGCCGTACTTTGTCGCAAGGGCTCCTGAGAACAACCCAACTCCTCCATAGAGGTCTAGGTTGTTTGCGTCCACCTCAAGACCTTCGGAAAGTTCAACAATTTCCGATGCTAGAAGTTCAGCAGCTCCCTTGTGCACCTGCCAGAAACCTCCGCTAGAAATTCGGAAACTTCTTCCAAGTGCGCGTTCAGTTAGGCGTTTGTCTCCTTTGACTTTTTTGTCAATAAACCACTGGATCCCGCCGGTTGAGGCGGTGGAGATTTCTATTCGCTTTACGTCTTGCCAATTCTTGAGGTGAACCCCGAGTTCATTAATTTCAGCTACAGCAAGTGGCAAAGTTTTGACTGGAACTACGGTGTGGGTTCGCTCCTGGTAAGGGCCAGCAACACCTTCTTCTGAAACGTGAAGTTGAATTCTGGTTCGGTAGCCGAGTCCATTGGTTAGCTCATCACCTGGAACCGGAATGACCTGAACCCGTTTAGTGATTCCGGCCATTCGAGAAAGCGCCTCTTCTAAAACATCTGTCTTTAGTTGTCTTTGGTATTCAAGTGCAAGGTGTCCAAACTCTGCTCCTCCGGCACCCAGGCGATCTGCCTCTTTCCAAATGTGGGTAACGCGCTTTTGGGAAGGGATTAGGACTTCAATTGTTTCTGCCCGACAAAACGAGCCACCTTTATCTTCAAAGACTTTGGCTCGCACTTTTTCGCCGGGAGCGGTGTGAGAGACAAAGACCACGCGACCTTCATGCCTTGCCACGAAGATTCCGCCGTGGGCAACCTTCTCTATCTCTAGCTCAATTTCGC
>ERZ1022756.254-NODE-254-length-17374-cov-9.632427_pt1 | contig 17374 bp, 17 predicted proteins | sample MGYA00520902_ERZ1022756 | MGnify/ENA primary metagenome ERZ1022756 (study PRJEB33162, sample SAMN09537601) | freshwater metagenome | isolation source: freshwater | place: Canada:Alberta | collected 2017-07 | study: EMG produced TPA metagenomics assembly of the...
TGCGTTCGCGGCTGACCAATTCGTCGGGTGCACCCATCCGGCTGACGGATCCGTGCAGTGCCATGCTGCCTGTGTCGGGGCCGTGGCAGCGGATTGTCAGCTGGCGCGGCCGGCACAATGCGGAGCTGGTCGAACTGGTTGAGCCGATGCCGGCGCATGCCTGGCTTCGTGAAACCCGGCGCGGCATCAGCGGGCACGGTGGGCCGCCGGGCATTTACCTGCTTGCAGAGGGTGCGACCGACCACAATGGGCTGGTGATGGCGCTCCAGCTTGTCTGGTCTGGTGATAGCCGCATTGCGGTGGAGCGCGATGATGAGGGCCGCTGGCTTCTCAGCCTGGCATCGACGGGTACGCGCACCTTGGCGGCTGGAGAGACGCTCCAATTGCCGGATGTGCTGCTCGCCATTTCGAGGCACGGACGAAATGGGGCGATGGCGATGCAGCACGCTGCGGTGCGCCATCTGCTTGTCTGGCCGCATGGCAGGATGACTGATCGGCCGGTTCATCTGAACAGCTGGGAAGCCTGTTATTTCGATCATGATGAAGCGCGGATCATGGCGCTGGCGGAGGCTGCCGCTGCATTGGGGGCGGAACGTTTCGTCCTTGATGATGGCTGGTTCCGCGGCCGCAATCATGACAGGAAAGGGCTCGGGGACTGGGTTGCAGACCCGCTGAAATATCCTGCCGGGATAGGGCCGCTTGCCGAAAAAGTGACCGCGCTGGGCCTGCAATTTGGCCTGTGGGTCGAACCGGAAATGGTCAATCCCGATAGCGATCTCTACCGCGCGCATCCCGATTGGGTGCTGGCCGAGGCCGGACGCGATCCGCTGACCGCCCGCAATCAGCTGGTGCTCGATATGCGGCGGGAGGATGTTCGCGATCATCTGTTCGATGCGCTCGATCGCCTGCTCCGCGACCATCCCATTGCCTATCTCAAATGGGATCAGAATCGCGATCACGCGCCCTCTGGTGGCCCGGCGCAAGTGCTCGGCACCTATGCCTTGCTGGAACGGCTGCGCACCGCGCATCCGATGGTGGAGATCGAAGGTTGCGCAGGTGGCGGCGGTCGCTCGGATGCCGGCATGGCCCGCTATGTCCACCGCTTCTGGACGAGCGATAACATCGACGGTCTGTCGCGGGTTGCGATGCAGCGCGCATTTCTTGCCTTCCTCCCGCCTGAAATCATGGGCGCGCATGTCGGGGCCAGCCCCTGTCACGCCACCGGCCGGGTGCAATCTCTCCCGTTCCGTGCGGCGATAGCCTGCATGGGCCATTTGGGGGTGGAGATGGATCCGGCCACTCTGGCTGCTGAAGAGCATCAGGAACTGGCACGCTGGATTGGCTTTTATCGCCAGTGGCGAGGGGTGCTGCATGGCGGTGAGGTGCTGATGGGTTCCGGCGCGGACGGCTTGCTCTGGCAAGCTCAGGGGCGCGGCGGAGACTATCTGCTGTTCGTTATCCGCCAGTCCCCGGCGCAGGACCGCCGACCGCAGCCCTTGCGGCTTCCTTTTGCCGCACGCCACGCCAGCTGGGATGTCCGGCTGCTGGAAATAGCGGAAAATCGCGGCCCGCATTGCCCGGCACAACCCGCTTTGACGGAGCAATTACGCGCCGGGCCGGTGTCCTTTACCGGCAGCTGGCTGGCCGCGGCTGGCTTACCCCTCCCCGCTCAGCAGGGGGAGAGCGTTGCCATCTATCATCTGAAGGGCGGGGCGGCATGACAATTGGCTTGGCCCATGGCCGCGGCGCCCTCCCGATGGGTAAACGGCTGCGCCTGTTGTGCCAGCAGATCAGCCCGGTTCCGGAGCACAAGGTCACATCATGGATTGCATGGCCGGGCTGAGCCACTCATCCCCGCTGCGGTCAACGATGCGCGCCGCCAAATCGTGCGCACGGGCCTTGTCCTGCGCTTCCTCAAGCGCAAGCGCGCCAAGCGCTGTCGCCCAGGCATCGGCGATCATGCAGGATCTGTGCACCACACTGACAGCGGTTGTGGAGTGCATCACCGGCATCCCCGAGCGCGGATCGAGGGTGTGCGCACCGCGCAGATAATCGCCCGAGGTCGCAATCGCCAATTGGTGCATGGCAATGCGCAGTGGCGGCTGGGTGCAGGCGGGCGGATTCTCAATATCAACCCACCACGGGTCACCATCGGGGCGCATCCCGCGGCCGCTGCATTCGCCGCCGATTTCGACCAGCGCATGGCCTATGCCCAGCCCGCCGAGCAGGTCGGCAATGGCATCGACCGCATAGCCTTTGGCGATCCCGGAGAGGTCGAGCCATACTCCGCCGGGCTGCGTCAGCGTGCTGGCTGCGGCATCGTAACGCAGGCGTTGCCAGCCGCAGTCATGCAGCGCGCCTGCCACCGCATCGGGGCATGGCTGGTTCTTGGCGGGGTTGGGGCCAAGTCCCCACAGATCGGTCAGGCGGCCAATGGCCGGATCGAATGCCCCGCCGCTGGCCTCGGCGATCGCCAAGCCGCGGGCCATCACCTCTGCAAAATCATGCGGGAGTGTGAAAACCGTTCCGGCAGGCGCGTGGTTGAACCGGCTTAGTAACGAGCCCGCATCCCAATGGCTCATTTGGCGCGTGATGCTGTCCAGTCGGGCTTCGATCTGCGCGGCAACCTGCGCCTCATCAAGCCGAAGCGAAGGTGGCATCGCCGCGCGCACCTGCCAGGTGGTGCCCATCGTCGCGCCATGATGGCTGATGACCCGAGCGACCGGATCGATGCTCTCCAGCGCAGCCAGGTCAATGACTAACGGTACCGCAATTCGCGGCGCCGCCTGCGCATCGCTCATGGCGCAAGCACCTTGGATGTCGCACTATACCCCTGCCAGCCATAATGGCCTGCGGCTGATGTGGGCATACCGGCACGGGCGGCGAGCCGGATGGTTTTGCGGATCATGGCAGGCGCTATCGACGCGGACGTCAGCGGGCAGAGATGGTGATGGCGCCAAGCTCGGTTGTCCCTGTGGCGCGGGCATTGGGATTCGGAAAGGTGACTGGTAGCGACACTATCTCGCGCCCGCCGACTTCTCGCACTGCTTCAACGTGCAACCTGTAGGCGCCCGGCGCGATGTCGCTGGGCAGGATTATGCGGTGTGCCCCCGGCGCGCGGGTTTCGCCGCTCACGCCGTCGGCTGGCATCGCCATGCTGCGTCCGGCCTGGCGCCACCACATGCGCAGATGGTTGAACCAACGGGTGCCGTCTGGATCGTCTTTTGTCTTGGTATGCCACAGCACCAGCGTGCGCGGTGTCCCACCAGCAACAGGTTCCAGCCACACCACGACATGGGGTTTATGATATTCCGGCTCCGCTATCTGCGGAATGGTGATGGTCAATGTTTGCGCCGCTGCTGCAGCCGGAGCGGCCGCAACGCCAGCGGCGAGCAGGAGGGGCAGTTTCATACGGGCATTCTCCGAAAAAACAGGGGTATCAAACGGGCTTGAAGCAGATGGTCATGATGAAAGGCCGGGCGGTGCCGATGCCGACCAGCGGCCAGGTGGGCGGGTGTTTGCAGGCTTGGGGCAGCAGCAGCGGTGGCCCGATCGATTGGCGAGCATGCCGGCGCGGCGCTTTCAAACTCGAGGGCTGTGCAGGGCATCGGCAGCAATCCCACCTTTGGCCCCGCCTCTTTGTGGCGGGATCTGGCCGGATTGCAATAGACGATGCTGGCTGAGCCGATCGAACGGGCACAGCAAGCCACAGAATTCGCTAGGTTTATCGGCCGACTTTGGAGCGTGCTGGATTGAAAGTGGCGGTAGTGGCGCGAGCAGAACTCTTGGGCGGCAGTTGGGCCGTTTGCAGACCGCCCCTTTTCATATCAGCAGTCCGGCGAAGCGTGCTTCCCGCTGGTGACCCCGGTTCCCGCCAGCAGGCCGCCGCCGGTCAGGAAGTGCTTGGCTCACGCCGCGAATGCCGCTCAAATCCGACTCCGGTTTGAAACCTAGAGACTGTAGCGAACAGTGATCGTGAAGGGGCGGCCGTCTGCGAGCATACCGAAGAGGTGGTTGGTATCGCCAGCGTTCGAAATGTAGCGCAGATAAAGCGGCCCCCGACTTGCATTGCCTAGCGGCAGCGACACCTTGAGTTGGGCATTGCCATCAAGTGCCGTGTAACGCGTCCCGCCCGCGTTGATCAGAATGGCTTGGCCAAGATTGATCGTGCCATCAAAGTCGAGCAGCCCTCCGTTCAGCTGCAGGAAAATGTCGGGCCTCCCGTCGAGGTTGAAATCGGTGATCGCCAGTTCCCGGTAACTCATCCGTCTCGATGACCAATAGTTCGGGGAAAAGACCGCACCCGTCACCCGGGTGAACCGCAGCGATCCATCGTTGCGATATAATTCAACCCCGTGGCCGGTGTAGCGTTGTGATTGGTCATCCGGCGTCTGGCCCTCAAGGCTGACCAGGAGGTCGAGATCCCCGTCGGCGTCATAATCGACAGTGACCAGCTGTGTTGCGCCCATGAGCTGGAACAGGCCATCGCGCGGCAGTGTCACCGCCGGGACATATTGCGCCCCGCTGCTGCGGCGCCAGATCCGTACCCCGCCCCAATCATTGGGGCCGCCGTCGCTCAGATAATTGGCCTGCACTATCTCCGCGGTGCCATCGCCATCGAGGTCGCCATTCCCCACAGCCCCGGTGCCGTCAAAATTGATTGCGGGCATGAAATCGGCGTCCTGCACGAAATCGCCGTTCGATTGCTGCCTGAACAGGTGGATCGACCGCCTGATTCCGCCTGCCTTGACCCCCATGTTGCTGGCGACGATGTCCTCACGTCCGTCCCGATCGACGTCGAGCACCGTCACCGAGTGATAAAAGCCGGGCACGGTCGAGACTTGCTTGGCTTCGAAGCCATTGCCGCTGTCGGTGAGCGTCCAGACATGACCAAAGGGCCAAGTCTCGTAACCGCTGGCATATTCCGGGCCATGGTCGACGACGACATATTGTTTCTTGCTGCTCGCGCCGGGATCAATCGCCGCCCATGCGCGCGAGGTGCCCATCGTCACCGGCAGAAACCGAGCCAATTCATAGGTCTGTTGATCGTTCTGCAGCAGCTCGAACGCTGGCAGCTGCGGGTCCTGGAAAAAAAGCGAGGGGAAGATGATCGTTCGTCTCCGCCCGTCCATGCCCGTGACGAACACCACCCCGGATGGGACCATCCGAAGGCCGTCGATAATGTTCGCCCTGTCGACATATCTGTTGCTGTAATCGGGCTGTGGCGAGACCGCGACGCTGACCTTGTAGCCCGGCGTCTGGACCGGCGGCGGGACTGTTGGCGGGGGGCTTGTGGAACCATCGCGGGTATCAGGACTGCCGCTGCCGCACGCGCCGAGCGCGAGTCCAGACAGGAGCAGCAGCAAGGCGGATTGACGTTGCATATGGCTCCCTCCAGCCGGCCCGCTGAGCGGGTTCATATTGATTTTATTGTAAAATTGCCCGCGATGCCATGACTGCTCGCCAGGATTTGGTTCCTTGCCGCCATGATTGATACATTTCCGCGACAATTGAGCGGGCGGCTGACATAGTCGTGCGACGTTTGGCGTGGACAAGCGCTTTGAAGCGGCGGGTTTTGCCTGGCCGTATCGCAGAGGAGATCTGATTATGAAGACCCCGATCCGACTGCTGGTCGCTGTTGCTGCCCTTGGCGGACTGGGCGGCGGCGCTGTGCTGGCGCAGGAAGCGCCGCGTGCCCGCCCCGATGCCAATGGCGACCGCATCCTGACCCGTGCAGAAGCGACTGCCCACGCCGAAGCGATGTTCGCCCGCATGGATGTGAACGGCGATGGCCGCCTGTCAGCAGAAGACCGTGCAGAACGCCGCGAGCGCCGTGCTGGCGAAACCTTCACGCGGATGGATGCCGACAATAATGGGTCGATCAGCCGCGCCGAGTGGGATCGCGCCGGTGAGCTCCGCGAGGCGCGCCGGGCCCAGCGGCAGGAGCGCCGGGCCAATGCCAGCGATGCCGAAATCGGCCGTGCTTTCAGGGGGCAGCGCCGCGGCCGGATGGGCATGGCGATGCTGATGCAAGCCGATCGTGATGGCGACCGCAGCGTCAGCCGCGCCGAGTTTCTTGAAGTCGCCGGCCAACGCTTTGCCCGGATGGATGCCAATGGCGACGGCAGCGTGACGCAGGACGAGCGCTCTGCCGCCCGTCCTCAGCGGCGTGGCCCGGGTGGTCGCGGTGCGCCAGGCGCACCCGGCATGGACGACTGATACCGCACCGGACGGATCGGTCGGGGTGATGCTGTGCGCCTCTCCCCCTGAATTCTGCCGCTGTGTTTCCCGACCGATGCGTTGGTCCTTTCCGGCGCGGTTCCGCTCTTCCGCGCCGGAAAGGGCCTCACCTCTACTTGCGCCTTGCGCGATGGATTGGCAGCCTCAGCAATCGTGACACGTCCCACCCAGCCTGTGCGCCTTTTGCTTGTCGATGACGAACGCTCGATCCGCGAGCCGCTCAGCGAATATCTGAGCGGGCAGGGTTTCCACGTCGATACCGCAGCCAACGCCGCCGAAGCCCGTTTGCGCGCGGCGGGCGAACCCTATGACCTCGTCATCTGCGACATCATGATGCCGGGTGAAGACGGGCTGAGCCTGACGCGGCACCTGCGCGATACCTATGGTCTGCCCGTGATCCTGCTCACCGCGCGGGCGGAGGAGACGGAAAAGGTCATTGGCCTCGAAATCGGCGCCGATGATTATGTCTCCAAACCCTTTGGCCCGCGCGAACTGGTGGCGCGTATCCGCGCCGTGCTGCGGCGGGCACAGACTGAAACGCGCGTCAAAGCCGAAGCGCAGGGCGAGGCCTATTGCTTCGGGCCATGGACCCTTGAATGCGATACCCGTGCAGTGCGGCATGAAGCGGGGCACGCAGTCGAGCTGACCGCAGGCGAATATCAGCTGTTGCTCGCGCTGGTGCGCCACCCGCGCATTGTCCTGTCCCGCGACCGGCTGCTCGATCTGGTGCGCGGGCGGGAAGCCGACATGTTCGACCGCGCAATCGACAATCTGGTCAGCCGCCTCCGCCGCAAGATCGAGGATCAACCGACAAAGCCGCAATGGATCCGCACCGTCTGGGGCGGCGGCTACAGCTTCGCCGGCGATGTGCGTCGCGGGGGTGAGGCGTGACGGTGCGGCTGTGGCCCCGCAGCCTTTCCGGCCAGCTGATGCTGGTCACGGCGATTGCGTTGCTGGTGGCGCAGGCGATCAACCTGACACTGCTGGTGCAGGCGCAGAGGAGCGAGCGGGTCGCCTCCGTCGCGGCAGGGGCGGCCGCGCAGATTGCCGATACGATTGACCGGCTGGCGCTGGGCCTGCCGGTGGGGGGGCGTGGTCCCGGAACGAACCTGCGCGGGCTTAACGAGGACGAGGACGCCCGGCTATTGCGGCGGCGCCGTATCCTTATCGACAGTGAACCGCGCTTTCGCCCCGGCATGGAGGATTGGCCGCAGCTGGCGACGCGGGTCCAAGGCTTCCTGGATGACGCCAATGTCGATGTGCGCACGGTGGCGGCTGCACGCACGCCACTCGAACGCCGGTTCGATCCCGTGTCGCGGCGTGAGCGGGTGACGGTGATGGTCGCGGCTGCAGCGCAGATCGAGGATGGCCGGTGGATCACGGTGCGGGCGCGTATGCCTGTGCCGCAGCAGCGGCTTGGCACCGGGATCATTATCCAGACCATCATCCTGGGCTTGATGCTGCTGGTGGCGCTCGGTTTCGTGGCGCGGCGGGTCAGACGGCCGCTCGCCGCGTTGGCCAAGGCTGCGGCGGATACACGTCCGGGCGATGCTGCGCAGCCGGTGGCCGAGGATGGGCCGGAGGATGTGCGGGCGCTGATCCGGGCGTTCAATGCGATGCGCGGGCGTATCCATAGCATGCTGGGTGAGAAGGACCGGATGCTGGGCGCGGTCGGCCATGACCTGAGGACGCCGCTCGCCAGCCTGCGCGTGCGGGTGGAGAGCGTGGCGGACGCGCGGCAGCGTGACGCGATGATCGCCACCATCGAGGAGATGGCGGCGATGCTCGACGATATCCTCGCGCTCGCCCGTGCAGGCCAACCACGCGAGGAGCGGGTGGAGACCGATCTGGCCGCGCTGCTGGCCAGCGTCACGGAGGACTATCAGGCGCTGGACAAGCCGGTTTCGCTCGCCAGCGAAGGGGTGATTGCGGTGCGGCGGGTGCGGCCCGTGGCGCTGCGGCGGGCGGTCCGCAACCTCATCGACAATGCTGTTGCCTATGGCGGATCGGCGACCATCGGGCTCAATGATGTCGCGGGTGGATCGGTCGCCATCTGCATCACCGATCGCGGCCCCGGCATCGCGCCCGAGCGGATCGCCGACCTCACCCAAGCCTTTGCGCGCGGGGAGGAATCGCGCAATCGCGAGACGGGCGGCAGCGGCCTCGGCCTCGCCATCGCGCGGGTCATAGCCGACGGGGAGGGCGGCCGGCTGGAGATCGCCAACCGCGAGGGCGGCGGGCTGATCGCCCGCATCGTCCTGCCCCCCGATCAGAATTAGGCCGATCAGGTGTAGATCGCGACGCCCTGTCCGCCGACGCTGACCAATTCACGCCGGCTGTTCCAGATATACATGCTCTGCGCCGAAAAGCCGCGCCGCGCATGGCTGGTGCGGCTGACCAGCAGCCACCAGCCATCCTCCGTCTCTGGATGGTCGGTCAGGAAATGCTGCACCCAGGTCGAGGAACTGATCGGCCCGAACTGGTGGAACAGCTGCAAGGCCGCAGGGGGCAGGGCATCGGCAAGCGCAAGCAAAGCGATGTGCGGATCGGCCGCAGGCTCCTCCAGCCAGCGGACCCAGGTGACGATATTCGCCTCATCCTTGCCATGGCCAAAGCCACGCCCGCTGATCGGCCGCATTTCGAACTTGCGGGTGAAGGCCGGGCGGGCAGGGTGGTCGGGGATCTCCTCGAGCGCGTCCGGCTCGGCGATGGCGGGCACCGCGATCCGTTCATGATCGACGTGACTTTCACGCGGTTTCATAAATGTAAACAGCGCGTTAGTGCCATAACCTGCTTCGGATTCGAGGTCGGCCGTGACAAAGCGGCTCGATTTCGACTGACGCAGCAGGCGTGTCTCCACCCGGCAATCGCCGCCCACGGGCCCGACAAAGCTGACCTGCGCGGTGCGCAGCGGCGCATCCCCCGGATGGTGCTGCATCGCCGCATCGAGCGCGAGCGCGGCGGAAATGCCGCCATAGGCGGTGCGGCCCTGCATCCAGTCCGGCCCGATGCTGTAATGGCGGCCATCATCCCCATCCCGCCCGGCGGCGAGCAGTTGATCAAGGGTTGTGGCAGGCAGCGAAGGCGCGTCGCTCATTCTTCGACCGTGAAGCTCAAACCGGCGTTGGCTTCGAGCCGTTCAACCAGCTTCATCCCGAGCAGAGCGCCCGGCGTCCATACGCCGCCCGGCGCGGTGCAGGTGGCGAGAGCAATACCGGTTTCAGCGATCATCTTTGACGTCGAGCCGTAGCCGGGATCCTTATCCCCCTTCACCGACAAGCGGAGAGTGCGCCCGTCAGGATAGCTGGCGACGAACAGCACATCATAAAAGCCGCTGTCGCGTTCTTCCTTGGTCGGGCCTTCGCCGGGCTTGGGGTCATTTTCCGTGCCGATCATCGGCGTCGATGCGACGAATTTCGCCATCTGCTCGCCGCCTTCGCCCGGACCGGTCAGCAGCATTTCATCATAGACGAAGTCCGCGCCATACATGTGGCCGAGCAGGAAGTTGCTGCGGTGGACATTTTTGGTGTTGATCGGCGCCATGATGAAGCTGGTCGCCCAGCTGCCGAGCTGCTCATCATATTCGGGCTTGTTGCCGGCGGGTTGTTCCGCCCCTTCGAAGCCCGGCGTCAGGCCGAAGGGAGAGGCGAGGGTGGCGATGACCGAACGGTCCTTTGCCGCCGCCGCCATGGTGGCTTTCAGGCTGGCCGCCGTGCCGCCAGAGAATTTGCCGTTCATCGCGCGCACGCGGCCCTTGATGCGGGGGGCAGGCGCACCGAAGCGGCGGATACATTCCTGCTGCAGCACGAACACGCCGAGATCGAAGGGGATGGAATCAAAGCCGCAGGAGAAGGTGATGTGCGCGCCCGATTGCTTGGCAGCACCATGGTGCGCGTCAATCATCTGACGCATCCATGCCGGTTCGCCGCACAGGTCAGCATAGCCGATGCCGGCGCGCACGCAGGCGGCGACAAGTTCATTGCCATACAGCTGATAGGGGCCGACGGTGGTGACGACGACTTTGGTGCGCGCGCACATGGCATCGAGGCTGGCAGGGTCACTCGCGTCCGCGACGATCAGGGGGGTATCGGCGGGGGCGCCGATCAGGTCACGCACCTCTGCCAGTTTTTCGAGGCTGCGTCCTGCCATCGCCCAGCGCCACGGCCAACCGTCCACCGGATCGTCTGATCCCTTCGCTAGCTGCTGCGCCAGATATTCGGCGACGAGACGGCCGGTGTATCCGGTGGCACCATAGACGATGAGATCGAATTCGTTGGTTTTGGCAGTCATGTGGGATCCCCCGTTGCGGCAACGAGGCCGTCTAAGTTCACAAAGCTATATCGACAAGCGTCCCCGTCTGTAAACTTAAGCCGGTTCCCCCGGCGCGGCGGCAGCGCCCGGCCGGGTCGGCGGCAGACGCAGGAAGCTGGCGAGCAGTTTCCGGTCGGGGCCATGCTCCACCTCGATCACGCCGCCGATGCGCATACGCACGGTGGTGACGCCATAGAGCGCGCGTTCCATCGCCGCATCGCAGAGCATATCGCGCCCTTCGCTGAGCGCCCGATCCCACGCCGCGGCAAAGCTTTCCGCGCCGGGGCGCTGGCGCAATTTATAGGCGGACACGCGCGACATGCCGACGGCGCGCGCAGCGGCATCAACCGTACCGGTGAGCGAAAGCACCTGCAGAAATTTCCCCTGCCGATCCGCCGTCCACCCATCATGCCGCACGCGGGCGAGCGGGACGGGGGTGAAATCAACGGGGAAGAAAGCGGCGTCCGGGTGCGTCATGCGCGGGAGGGTAACGCAGGCGGGGGTGTGTAGGACAGGGGGGTGAAAGCTTCGGCCACCGAGCTGGGATCGAGCTCTCTGCTGCGACGGATGACAAGCTGGACCCCGGGTCAAGCCCGGGGTGACGGTGGGGTGACAGCGGGGCGCCCGAACACGCAATCTCGACTTCATTTGGCCCATTCAATATGCACCCCGAATGGAAACCCTCGACATCGCCTTTGCTGAAGTCCGCCGCTATCTGGCTTCGCTTGATACTCGCCCGGTCGCGTCACGCGGCACACCAGCTGAAATGCGTGCGCCCTTGCCAACTACGTTTCCCGAACGCGGGATACCGGCGAGCGATGTGGTCCGCGCCATTGCCGCGGCGGCTGATCCGGGATTGACGGGCAGTGCCGGAGGACGCTTTTTCGCTTGGGTGAAGGGCGGAGCCTTGCCGGCTGCATTGGCAACCGACATCATGTGCTCTGGATGGGATCAAAACGCAGTGCTTGCTTCCACCAGCCCTGCGGGAGCAGTGCTTGAGGAAGTCGCAGGCCAATTCCTGCTTGATGCCCTGCGACTGCCAAGCGATGCAAGCTATGCCTTTGTAACCGGCTGCCAGATGGCCCATGCGACTGCACTGGCCGCAGCGCGTCATGCCGTGCTGGCGCGAAAGGGTTGGGACGTGGAGGCCAAGGGGCTTCAGGGCGCCCCGGTTATTCGCGTGCTCGCCAATGCACACCACCATTCTTCGGTGACCCGTGCTCTGCGCCTGCTCGGCCTGGGCAGCGAATGCATCATCCCGCTCGATGCAGGCCGAACAGGTATGGTGGCGCCAGACGTGCTGCGCCAAGCGCTCGCGCAAGAGCCGCAAGCTGCAACGATCGTTGTTCTGAATGCGGGCGATCTAAACATTGGCGCATGTGATGATTTCGCGGCGCTATGCCCGATTGCGCACGCGGCAGGTGCGTGGGTTCACGTCGATGGCGCGTTCGGGCTTTGGGCCAACGCCAGTCCTCGTCTGGCTCCGCTCGTCAAGGGCGTAGAGCTTGCCGACAGCTGGGCCACCGATGGCCATAAGTGGCTGAACACGCCTTATGATTGCGGAATGGCAATTACGAGGGATGCGGTTGCACACAGCGCAGCAATGCGCATGACGGCGGAATATCTGACGAGCGGCGGACCGGTGCGCGACCCGATGGATTTTACGCCCGAATGGTCACGCCGCGCCCGTGCCCTGCCAGCGCTGGCGGCTCTGATGGAGCTGGGACGCGAAGGACTGGCCGCGATGATAGAGCGGTGCTGCGACCACGCGGCAGCCATATTTGATGGTATTGCGGATTTGCCGGGAGCGACCGGTATCGCCCGGCCAACAATGAACCAGGGCCTGATCCGTTTTGAAGCGGTAGATGGCACAAACATCAGCGACGCGGTCATCGCGGCCATCAATGCCGGTGGCGAAGCCTTCGTTAGCGGTGGAAGCTGGGATGGGGAGCGTGTGATGCGGATAAGTGTCTGCGGTTGGAACACGAACGCTGACGATGTTGCGCGGACGGTTGTTGCAGCCGGCGAGGCGGTATCCCGTTTGCGGTGAAGCGAACATAGAACGCCGATAACAGGCGCGGGGATTAAAAGACGTCTCGAGCCTGTATTGGACCATTGAGAAGCCTTGCCGAATGATCGGGATTGCCGTGTTCTGGCAGAGCAAATTCCAAGGGCGCGGCCATCGTTTGGGCCGCTTTTCATGTGCGATGCAGTCTTCGATCGACGGCCCATGCTCGGCCCAGACCAGCCGATCGAGGCCATAGCGGTTAGCTTGAAGCAGCTAGACCCCGGGTCAAGCCCGGGGTGACGGTGGGTGACGGTTGGCGCTTAGAGGCGCGGCAATGTCACGCCGCGTTGGCCCATATATTTGCCGGCGCGGTCGGCGTAGCTCGTCTCGCACGGTTCGTTCCCTTTCAGGAACAGGAACTGGCACGCGCCTTCGTTGGCGTAGATCTTCGCCGGGAGCGGGGTGGTGTTGGAGAATTCCAGCGTCACATGCCCCTCCCAGCCGGGTTCCAGCGGGGTCACGTTCACGATGATGCCGCAGCGGGCATAGGTGCTCTTGCCCAGGCAGATCACCAGCACGTCGCGCGGCACGCGGAAATATTCGACCGTGCGGGCCAGCGCGAAGCTGTTGGGCGGGATGATGCACACATCCGTTTCAACATCGACGAAGCTTTGCGGGTCGAAGCATTTGGGATCCACCACAGTCGAATGGACGTTGGTGAAAATCTTGAATTCCGGGGCGACGCGCGCGTCATAGCCGTAGGATGAGAGGCCGTAGCTGATGCAGCCTTCGCGCCGCTGGCTCTCCACAAAGGGTTCGATCATCCCCTGCGTTTCAGCGGCTTCGCGGATCCATTTGTCGGACAGGATTGCCATGTCAGTTCTTCACGCCCCCCGGATATGCTTCATGCCAGCCCAAGATCGCCCGGCCCGAAGGCGTGGGGCAAGAGTTTGGACAGCGGATGTGTTTCAATGCTCTGGCCGTCCGCGCTGGCGCAATGCACCGCAATGTCGCGGCGCGTCAGGCTGGCGGCTTCGTTGATCATCTGGCGGCAGCGGCCGCACGGATAGACGGGCGCATCCCCGCTGATGCTGCCATCGGGGCCGATCGGGCCGCCGGTGATGGCGATCTCCGTCACGCGGCGCAGATCCCCCTGCGCGTTGGCGGTGGCGAGCGCGACCGTTTCTGCGCACAGGGTCAGCCCGTAGCTCGCATTTTCGAAATTGCAGCCGGTGATGACGCGGCCATCATCCAGCAGCAACGCCGCGCCCACGCCAAAGCCGGAATAAGGCGCATGGCTATGCGCGGTAGCGGCGCGCGCGGCGGCGACGAGCTGTTCGCGGGTCATTGTCCCTCCCCCGTGGCGGGCGTGCGGTCATTGGCGACGAGCCAGCGTGCCGGCCCGGCAACGCCATCCACCGACAGCCGGTCATTGGCAAGCCAGATTGCCCAATCGGTCAGTTCCGGATCAGGCTCTGTGCGGGGCGATGTGACCCATAGCGGCCGGTTGAGAGCGGCGGCGAGATCATATTCGCTTTGCAGATCATCGCTGACGCCGATCACGGCGGGCTTGCCGAGGTGGGTTTCCACCTGGGTGAGGAAGGTGGTGAGCTCGCTGAGGAGGAGCGCGCGGGTCGGGCGGCGCTCGCACCCTTCGTCGGCCTCCACCAGCACGGCAGGGGGCAGGGCAGGGGCCTCGCGCGGGACGAGGCGGACGAAGGCGGCGGCCTGTTCGCTCGCCATGGTGCAGACGTCGAAACGGTGGATGGCGCCGGTGCGGATCCCCGCAGCGAGGGCCGCGTCATGCTCTGCCGTATAGGCGGGAAAGGCGGTTCGCGCGCCCGCCGTGGCATCGAGATAGGCGAAGGCGACACCATCCAGCGCCAGCCTTTCCCAATTCACCGGCACATCATCAGGCCCGATGGCAACGCCGCCGCCCGGCCAGCGCGCTGCGTCAGGTTTCCATGAGGCTGCCCACCAGCCATGACCCAGCCACAGCGTCAGGGCCGCGATGGCCGCGACCAGCGCATAGGTGATGGCCTTGCGGCGCGTCAGGCGGGGTGTTTCGCTCATCCCTTGATGTGCAGCACGCAGATGAGGGTGAAGAGGCGGCGGGCGGTATCAAAATCGAGCTCGACCTTGCCATTGAGCCGCTCGATCAGCATGTCGGCTGCCTCATTATGGAGCGCGCGGCGCGCCATATCGACCGTTTCGATCTGATCGGCGGTGGCAGCGCGGACGGCCTGATAATAGCTGTCGCAGATGCCGAAATAGTCGCGGATCGGGCGGCGGAATCGCCCCAGACCCAGAATGATCGTTTCGTGCGGCGTCCCATCCTCGCGCGCGATGGCGAGCACCAGCCGGCCTTCCTCCACCGACATATGGATGCGGTACGGCCCTTCATAGGGCGCACCATCCGCCCCTTCATGCGGGCGCAGCGGCTTGAAGCGGTTGTCCTCCAGCAGGTCGAAGATGGCGATACGCCGTTCCTGCTCCACATCCGCATTGCGCCGGATGATCGTCGCTTCGTCGAGCGTGATCGCGATGATGCGGTGGTTGGGCATAGTCGTTCGTCCTTTGCCGAGCGTTGCGCGGCTGTGCAAGCAGGGAGGAAAATGCCATTCATCCCCAGTCTTGTAGCATCTGTGGATAACTCCCGCTTGAGGTCGCGGCGCTGCTGCGCGACAGTGACGGCATGGCAACCATCATCGAATTCGATTCCGCAGCGCCGGTGCGCGAAGCCAATGCACTCCCCGCCAATATCGAGGCGGAGGCCGCTTTTCTGGGCGCGTGCCTGATCGACAATCGCGTGCTGGAGGATCTGCCGGTTCCGCTGACCCCGGAGCATTTTTACGAGCCGCTGCACGGCCGCATCTTTGCCAAGCTGCTGGATGTGACGGGGGCGAACCTGCTCGCCAATCCGGTCACGCTGAAGCCCTATTTCGAGAGCGACGAGGCGATGAAGGCGGTGGGTGGCCCCGGCTATCTGGCGCAGCTCACCAGCTCGGGCGTGAGCCTGATCGGCGCGCGCGATTTTGCGCGGCAGATCCATGACCTCGCGCTGCTGCGCGAGCTGGTCGCGGTCGGCCGCACGCTGGTGGAACGCGCCACCGACACCAGCGAATCGCTCGATCCGCGCGCCCAGATCGAGGAAGCGGAAGGCGCGCTTTACCGCGTCGCTGGCGGCGATGCCGAGCTGGGGCAGGCGCGGAGTTTTGGCGCGGCTTCCAAGATCGCGCTGATGAATGTGCAAAAGGCGCTGAATTCGGGCGGCAGCCTGTCCGGCGTCACCACCGGCCTTGCTTCGGTCAACGCCAAGATCGGCGGCCTCCACAAATCCGACCTTCTGATCCTCGCCGGGCGTCCCGGCATGGGCAAGACCTCGCTCGCCACCAACATCGCTTATGCCGCCGCCGACCGGTGGCAGCGCGACAAGGAAGCGGGCATCCCCGACGAGAAGAATATGGGCGCGCCCGCCGCCTTTTTCAGCCTCGAAATGTCCGCCGACCAGCTGGCGACGCGTATCCTGGCCGAACAATCGGGGATCAGCTCCGAGAGCCTTCGCATGGGCCGCATCAGCCATGCCGATTTCGACAATCTTTCCGAAGCGGCGGCACGGCTCAACCAGTTGCCGCTCTATATCGATGATACGCCCGCGCTGACCATCGCGGGCCTGCGCACCCGCGCGCGCCGATTGAAGCGGCGCTATGGCATCGGCGTCATCATCGTCGACTATCTGCAGCTGTTGCAGGGTTCATCCAAATCGGGCGACAACCGCGTGCAGGAAATCTCCGAAATCAGCCGGGGATTGAAGACGCTCGCCAAGGAACTGGACGTGCCGGTGCTCGCGCTGTCCCAGCTCAGCCGCGCGGTCGAAAGCCGCGACGACAAGCGGCCGCAACTCTCCGACCTGCGCGAATCCGGCTCTATCGAGCAGGATGCGGACATGGTGCTCTTTGTGTTCCGCGAGGATTATTATCTGCAGGCGAAGGAGCCCAAGCGCCCGGTCGAGGGGGACGACATCAAGGTGTTCGATGACCATGCCAAATGGGCGATGGAGCATGAACGCGTCGCCGGCATCTCCGAACTGATCGTCGCCAAGCAACGCCACGGCGCGACCGGCAAGGTGCGCCTGCACTTCGAAGCGCGGACGACGAAGTTCAGCGATCTCGCGGATGATCGCTATGCGGCCTATGAGGATGATTGATTGATGTGCTCCGGGGCTCTGGACGGCTCCGTTCCTCGTCATTGCGAGCGGAGCGAAGCAATCCAGGGCGGTTTACGCCTGCTCTGGATTGCTTCGTCGCTGCGCTCCTCGCAATGACGAGGGAGGGGGCATGAAGCAGCCATGCGTCTACATCATGGCAAGTGGACGCAATGGCACCCTCTACGTCGGCGTGACGTCCAATCTCGTCCAGCGCGTTTGGCAACATCGTGAGGGCGTTGCTGACGGCTTTACCAAGCGGCACGGTTGCAAGATGCTGGTCTGGTATGAGCCTGCCTCGACGATGGAACAGGCCATCGCCCGCGAGAAGCAGATCAAGGGCGGATCGCGGTCGAAGAAGCTGGCGCTGATCGAGGCGGTTAACCCGCAATGGCGTGATTTGTTTGCCGAGATTGCGGGGTAGCCATTCAGGCGCGTCATTGCGAGCGGAGCGAAGCAATCCAGGGCGGTTTACGCCTGCTCTGGATTGCTTCGTCGCTGCGCTCCTCGCAATGACGAGGGAAGTTATCTCCGCCGCAAACGCACCATGAAAAATCCGTCCGCGCCGCCGGCCTCGGCGAGCATCGGGGGCATGATGCGGAGCCAGCCTT
>ERZ1022756.255-NODE-255-length-17345-cov-22.650318_pt1 | contig 17345 bp, 15 predicted proteins | sample MGYA00520902_ERZ1022756 | MGnify/ENA primary metagenome ERZ1022756 (study PRJEB33162, sample SAMN09537601) | freshwater metagenome | isolation source: freshwater | place: Canada:Alberta | collected 2017-07 | study: EMG produced TPA metagenomics assembly of the...
GATACCCCCTACCCCGCCCAGCAGCCCGAACCAGAGGCCCACCTGCCCCGGCGACAGATCGTGGGTGCGCTGGAAGAAGATGGTGGTCCAGGTCGTCTTGCCATAAGACAGGAACGCTGCCGAAGACCCTGCGAACAGGAGCAGCACGAAGGCGCGCGATCCCATGACCTCGGCGAGCGCCTGACGCAGCGGCAGCGCGGGCGCCGGGTTCTGCGCACGCAGGATCGCCGCCGCGTCCGAGCGGCGCGGGTCTTTCAGCACGAACCACACCACCAGCGCCAGCATGACACCCGGCAGACCGACGATCACGAACGCTTCGCGCCAACCCACGAAATCCGCCAGCGTCCCGCCAATAATCATGCCCAGCAGGGTGCCAATGGGGATGCCGAGCGAATAGAAGGCCAGCGCCGAAGCGCGCTTTTCGGGCGCTACCATGTCGCTGATGAGCGAGTGTGCGGGCGGTGTGCAGCCCGCCTCGCCCACGCCGACCCCAATGCGGGCCAGCAACAATTGCGCAAAGTTCTGCGCCAGCCCGCACAGCGCCGTCATCGCCGACCAAAGGCCCAGCGCAACCGCAATCAGGCGCGGGCGGTTGGTGCCGGGACGGTCGGCAAAGCGCGCAATCGGGATGCCGAGCACGGTATAGAACAGCGCAAAGGCCAGCCCCGTCATCAAACCGATCTGGGTGTCGGAAAGGTCCAGATCGCGCGCAATCGGTTCGGCCAGAATGTTGACGATCTGACGGTCGATGAAATTGAAGACATAGACCGTGAGCAAAATCCACAAGGTCAGCTTGACGGACTGCGTGCCCGTGCCGCTCGCTGCTGCGGTTGCCATCTGTGCTATCTCCCATCGGTGGCGGTTTCCCCGCCCTCCTTGTACCAATCAGTCGGTGCCGGATTGACGCCAATCAGTAAAGCAGGTGCGGCCGAACTTCTGCAACCCACGCCGCTTCATCGTGTGACGTCATGGCTTCAAGATCATGCGGCGTCGCGGCGCTGTCATCCACCCATTCGCGCAAGGCCGGGCCGCCGTTAATGACGTCAATCGCAAGCCGTGACAGTTCATATTCGTAGGGGAAATCGCGCCACAACGGATAATCGGGGTAGAGCGTCCGGATCGCCTTGAAGGCCAGCGCCTGAAGCCGCCACGGACGGAAAGCGTCGTGGCTGTAAAATTCGCTTTCCGCATGAATCATCAGTGCGTTACAAAGCTTGCTCTGATGCTTGTGGAAGGTGGGTTCGAACCAGCATTCGCGCAATGCGCAGCCAGCCAGCCAATCGGGGGCGAGCTTGCGCATTACCTTCAACACACCGCCCGCATCGATATCGGGTGCGCCGAATAACACTTCCAAAGGCCGTGTCGTGCCCCGCCCTTCCGACAGCGTCGTGCCTTCAAGCATCACCGTTCCGGCATAACAGCGCGCCATGTTCAGGTTGGCGGCATTGGGCGAAGGGTTGATCCACAGACGCGACGTCGGCCACCCAAAACCGTCGTCGTCGGGCCTCCAACCCTCCATCGCAACAACCTTGTAAGCAACGTCGAGATCGAAATGTTCGATGAACCAATGACCCATCTCGCCCATGGTCAGCCCGTGACGCATTGGCATCGGGGCGGCGCCGACAAAGCTTTCCTGACCCGGCACCAGCAGCGTGCCTTCGACCGGTCGGCCGGCCGGATTGGGGCGGTCGAGCACCCAGACTTCCTTGCCCGCCTTCGCCGCCTCTTCCAGCAGGTACAGCAGCGTGGTGACGAAGGTGTAGATCCGGCAGCCGAGGTCCTGAAGATCGAACAGGAATACGTCGGCGCTCGACATCATCTGCGCGGTCGGGCGGCGCACTTCGCCGTAAAGCGAGAAGATCGGAATCCCATAGCGCGGGTCCATCTCGTCCGCGGTTTCGACCATGTTGTCCTGCTTGTCACCCTTCAGCCCATGCTGCGGGCCAAAGGCGCTGTTCACCGCTACGCCCGCGGCAATCAATGCGTCGAGACTGTGGGTGAGGTCCGCCGTTACGCTGGCGGGATGGGCCACCAACGAAACGCGGCGGCCCTTGAGTTGGCGGAGGAGTTCCTGGCTGGCCAGCAGCCGGTCAATGCCTGTTTTCATAGGCAGCAGCGTTGGATCAGAGCGGCGCCAAAGGCAAACGCTTTGCTTGGTCCGGGAACATTGCAAGCTGCCGCATCGTTAGGGTTCCATGGACATAGACTGGACTGCTGCTTCTATCGCCGCCGGATGGGCAATTATTCTTGGTGGCGCGGGGGGCGCGCTCACTGACATCGGCCCTTGGTACCGCGCATTGAGAAAACCGCCATGGCAGCCACCCGATTGGCTGTTTGGTCCGGCGTGGACGATCATCCTCGGCTGTGCTGGCTGGAGCTTCTACATCGGCTTGACCGAGGCACCCACGGCAGAGGCGCAGATGGGCGTGTGGACGCTGTTCATCGCCAACTTTGTGCTGCACTTCGCTTGGTCGCCGCTGTTCTTCAAATTCAAGCGGCCCGATTGGGCGTTGGCAGAAAACGTGTTCCTGTGGCTTACGGTGACCGGCCTGTTGGTGGTTCTTCCCCGTCTGGTCGGTGACAGTTTCCCAGGCTGGCTGAACGTGCCCTATTTCATCTGGGTCACCTTCGCGTGCGTGCTCAACTGGAAGATTGTACAGCTCAACCGCCCGTTTGGCGCCGCAGCTACCGTTCAATAATCAGCGCGCGGCAGGCTTCGGAGTGGAACTCAGGCTTGCCCGGTGGGAAGGCGAGCGCCCAGTATTGCTTGCCCCCATCGGCGTGTTCGACAATCGCGTTCAGGGCGACTTGTGCGGGGGCTGACAGATCTGCGGCGATGCTCGCCGTGAGGATCAACCCGTCCGCGTCATGCGAACAGGCAATAACGACGGATTCGACCGGCGCATCGCGCATCCCTTCGCGGAACGAATCGAAGTCGTACGCCGCCCACCGGCCCGAGGGCGAGAGATTGAACTCGCGGTAATCCGTGCTGCCGATTGGTTGCCAGAATATTTCGAAACAGGTGGCCTGCCACAGATTGTCCATCCGTTCGGGCGCAGCGGGCGGCGGCAGGACGACCGCAGACATATGCCCGTCGAGACGGAATTCGGCCTTGCAGCCTTGCGGTGTGGCGGTGATGGCGGCGGTAACTGCGCGGACGGGGCCGAGATCGCAGGTACGGTGGAGCATGAGAGGGTGCATCGCGCATCTCTGCCGCCTCTCCCAGACCTCGGCAAGACACTTCCCGTCGCCGCCTCACGCTGATAGGGCCGCAGCCCATGAGCAGCTACAATTCCGATCTCCTCCGCCTTCTCGACGAGCGCGGCTATATTCACCAGATGACCGATGCAGCCGGCCTTGACGCGATTGCCGCCAAGCAGGTCGTGCCGGGGTACATCGGGTTCGATGCGACTGCACCTTCGCTCCATATCGGCAGTCTGGTGCAGATCATGATGCTGCGCCGGTTGCAGCAGACCGGGCACAAGCCGATTGTCCTCATGGGCGGTGGGACCACGCGGATCGGTGACCCCACGGGTCGGGATGAAAGCCGCAAAATGCTGGATGACGAGGCGATCGAGACAAATATCAAGTCGATCTTCACCGTCTTCGACAAGCTTCTGAAGTTCGGCGATGGTCCCACCGATGCGGTGATGGTCAACAATCACGATTGGCTGGGGCAGCTCGGATATATCGAATTGCTTCAACAGGTCGGGACGCATTTCACGGTCAACCGGATGCTGACCTTCGATTCGGTGAAGCTTCGGCTCGAGCGAGAGCAGCCGATGACCTTCCTCGAATTTAACTACATGATCTTGCAAGGCTACGATTTCAGATACTTGTCACGCGAACTTGGCGTGCGCTTGCAGATGGGCGGTAGCGACCAGTGGGGCAATATTGTCAACGGGATCGAGCTCGGCCGCCGCATGGATGGTGCTGAACTTTACGGCCTCACCACCCCGCTGCTCACCACGGCGGACGGCGGAAAAATGGGTAAGTCCGTATCGGGCGCCGTCTGGCTGAACGAGGATCAGCTCCCCGCCTATGACTTCTGGCAATACTGGCGGAACGTCGATGACCGCGATGTTGGGAAGTTCATGCGGCTGTTTACCGATCTGCCGCTGGACGAAATCGCCCGCCTCGAAACATTGGAAGGCGCGGAAATCAATGCTGCCAAGATCGTGCTCGCCAACGAAGTGACACGTCTGGTGCGCGGCGGGGATGCAGCAAGCCGGGCCGAAGCCACCGCAACGGAGACTTTCGCTGGGTCTGGCGCGGGCGAAGACCTGCCAAGCCTAGTCGTTGGCGCAGAGGGCATGCGCATCGCTGCCCTGCTCACCGCCATCGGGCTGACAGCATCGGGCGGAGAGAGCAAGCGCAAGCTGGCCGAAGGCGCGGTGAAGCTGGAAGGCGAGACGATCACCGATCCGGCCCATCTCGTACTTCCGGCCGAGGGACAGACCATGCGCCTCAGCCTTGGCAAGAAACGGCACGCTCTGGTTATTCGCTAAGGGCGCGCTCCTTTACCAATTGTCAGCCTTTCTGCGGCATCTCCGACGCTATGAAGCAGTCGGAGGGAAGGATCGCAGCGCGTGGCGGGTGGAGCTAACCTCAGTGTAACCGAGTTGCGGCGTGCAGCGCGGCATCCGGTCGATTTCCCGGCCATCGTCGAACATTTCGTTCACGGCGATCTGAATCTGCACGTCTCAAACCTGTCGGCGCACGGTTTCCTGGTGGACGACGCACAGGCGCTGAACCGCGGCGACCGGATTATCATTCGCCTGCCGGTGGTGGGGCGTATTGAAGCCTATGCGATCTGGACCCGCGACAGCCGCGCTGGCTTCCAGTTTGAGCGAATCATCAGGCTCGACGATTTCGCCGAGATCATTGATCAATTGCAGCCGAACCCGCGTCTGCGCCGTCAACGCTGACGCGGAAACCGATCCCTGCGAATAGCAGCGCTGAACGTTCGGCAAGTTTTCCCCTGCTTGGCACATTCGGTCTAGCCTGCCATGGCACCTCTCGTGACCGAACCAACCTCTCCGCTTCAGATAGGCGATTACCGGCGTTTCTGGCTGGCGCGCTTCATGGCCGTGTTCGCAACCATGTCTATGGTGGTGCTGCTTGGATATCAGCTCTACGCGGTGGCCCGCGACGATTACGGGATGAGCGTGGCGGAAGCCTCTTTCCAGCTCGGGCTGCTTGGGCTTGCACAATTCGTACCACTGTTCTTGCTCACACCCGTCGCGGGTCTGGCAGCTGACCGGTTCGACCGGCGCCATGTCGCAGCTTTTGCCAATGGTATCGATGGCTGCGTGGCGGTGGCTCTGGCCCTGCTGACCTGGCAGGACGCGCTCACCATCCCGCTCCTGTTTGCCCTCGCGGCGGCGCATGGCGCGGCGCGGGTGTTCGTCGGCCCGTCGATGAGCGCCATTGCACCCAACATCGTCCCTCCAGCCCTGCTGCCGCGCGCGATCGCACTGTCCTCAATCGCATGGCAAACAGCAAGCGTCGCGGGCCCCGCCGTCGGCGGGCTGATCTTTGCCGAGGCCGAATGGCTGCCCCACGCGATTTCTGCCGTACTCATGGGCGCGGCGATGGTGTTGATCCTCACCGTGCGCCCCATCAAGGCCAAGCACGAAGGGCTTCCGTTGAAGCCGGTCCGGCAGATTATCGAGGGTCTGGTCTATGTCTGGCGGGAAAGGTTCCTGCTGGGCTGCATCACGCTTGATCTGTTCGCTGTGCTACTGGCGGGCGCAACCGCGCTCTTGCCGGTGTTTGCGCGCGATATCCTGTTCGTGGGCCCGGAGGGTCTAGGCCTCATGCGTGCGGCTCCGGCACTTGGCGCAGCGAGCGTGGCTCTGATCCTGTCGTTCCGTCCGCTGGAACGCGATGTCGGCGTCAAGATGCTGTGGGCGGTCGCGGCCTTCGGAGCCCTCACCATCGCTTTCGCCTTCTCGCGCAGTTTTGCCCTTTCTCTGGCAATCTTAGCCGCAATGGGGGCGGTCGACATGGTCTCGGTGTTCATCCGGTCTTCGCTCGTCCAGCTGTTTACCCCTGACGACCGGCGCGGGCGCGTTTCTGCCATTTCAGGGCTCGCCATTTCCGCTTCGAATGAACTGGGCGAGATGCAGTCTGGCCTTGCTGCTGCAATCCTCGGTGCGACCGGAGCGGTTGTATTCGGCGGCGCGGGTGCGATATTCGTGACAATGGTCTGGGCATGGTATTTCCCCGAACTGCGCCGCGCAAAGAGCTTCGAGCCGCAGGAGCTCAAAAGAGAGGTATCGACATGAAGGCTGACAGCATCCTCGCCACCATCGGCGCCACGCCGCATATTCGCCTCTCGCGGATGTTCCCCGATCATCATGTGTGGGTGAAGTCCGAACGCAGCAACCCCGGCGGGTCGATCAAGGACCGCATTGCGCTCGCCATGGTTGAAGATGCCGAAGCGCGCGGAGCGTTGAAGCCTGGCGGCACGATTGTCGAACCGACCAGCGGCAACACCGGCATCGGCCTCGCGATGGTCGCAGCCGTCAAAGGTTACCGGCTTGTCTTGGTCATGCCCGAATCGATGTCGGTCGAACGCCGCCGGCTGATGCTCGCCTACGGAGCCAGCTTCGACCTGACCCCGCGTGAGAAAGGGATGAAGGGCGCGATTGAGCGCGCGATGGAGCTGGTTGCGCAAACCCACGGCGCTTGGATGCCGAGCCAATTCGACAATGCCGCAAACCCTGCCATTCACGCCCGCACCACCGCACAGGAAATCCTCGCCGATTTTGCCGATACGCCGATCAACGTGATGATCACCGGTGTCGGCACCGGCGGGCACCTGACCGGCTGTGCCGAGGCATTGAAGAAGCACTGGCCGGGGATGAAGGCTTACGGCGTGGAACCCGCCCTTTCGCCCGTCATCAACGGCGGCCAGCCCGGTCCGCACCCTATTCAGGGCATCGGCGCTGGCTTTATCCCGGGTAATCTCCACACCAGTGCCATCGATGGTGCCATCACCGTCGATGCCGAAGAAGCCAAGGAAATGGCGCGGCGCGCGGCGCGCGAGGAAGGGATGCTGGTGGGCATTTCATCGGGCGCGACGCTGGCTGCCATTGCGCAGAAATTGCAAGAGCTGCCCGCAGGATCGCGCGTGCTCGGCTTCAACTACGACACGGGCGAGCGGTATCTGTCGGTGCCGGACTTTCTGCCGGTCGAATAGCACCGTTTCGTTAACCGCGCTCTGCTATTCCGAAGGCTATTCATATGCTTTCGCATAGCAGCTTGGGGAATGACGGTCATGAAGTTCATCAAGCTGGAATCGCGCGGCGGCAATTATTTGGTCGTGGCACAAAACGTCGCATGGCTGCGGACCGCTGAAAACGGGCAGACCACTGTTGGTATCGTGGGCGGACAGCCACTGCTGGTGGTCGGCTCGATTGAAGAAGTCGCCGCCAAGATCATGGCCGAACCCGCGCCCGCGCCTCTAACAGTCGCTGCACCAACTGAACCCCTGTCTGAACCCGAAGCCGAAGAAGAGGCCGAACCTGCACCGCCGGAGCCTGATGCGTCAGTTGATCTCCGCGAGCCTTCGGCAGCGCCAGCCACTCCGATGCCCGTGCATCCGCAACCGTTATCGGCACGATCTGGAAGCCTTTGGGAGCGCCCTGCCGCACCCGCGCCAAAGGCCTTCAAGGTCAAAGCAACCTCGCAGCGCATGATGGGGCGGTTCGAATAGCCTTGGACACCCGAACCTAACGCAAAAGTCGTTGCGAACGTGCAACCCGCTGTTACCCTTCCGGCAATAAAACCGGGAGGAATGGAATGAAACGACAGCTGACAGGGTTGAGCATGGCAGCCGCCATCGCCCTTACGACAGGGCCACTGGCTGCGGAAACACCCTCACGGGATCGGATCGCGGCCAAAGTGGACGCGCAGCACGATGGCACGGTCAAGGCACTTCAGGACTGGGTCGCTCTCCCCACCATTGCAGCGGAAAAGCGCGGCACGCCCGAAGGCGCCGATTACATGAAGCAACTGGCGCTTGATGCCGGGTTTCAGCAGGCAAAGATCATTCCCACCGACGGCGTCCCTGCCGTCTTTGCAACTCTGGATGCCGGTGCCAAAACAACCGTCGGCATTTACTTCATGTATGACGTAAAGCAGTTCGATCCCGCTGAGTGGAACTCCCCGCCACTGGAGGCGAAGCTTGTCGAGCGACAAGGCGAAGGGGTGAGCATCGTCGGTCGCGGGGTGGTCAACCAGAAAGGCCCGCAGATGGCTTTTCTCGCTGCAATCAAAGCTATTCAGGCCAGCGGGCGGAAGCTTCCCGTGAACCTGGTGCTGGTCGCCGAGGGCGAGGAGGAGGTCGCATCGACCCACTTCGATCAGGTCGTCGCCGTGCCCGAAGTTCAGGCCGCACTGTCCAAGGCAATTGGCGTGTTCATTCCCTCCGCCAACCAGAACAGGGACGGCAGCGCGGGGATCACGCTGGGCGCTAAAGGCGCGGTCGAGTTCCAGCTGGTGGTCGGCGGAGAGACGTCGGACAAGTATCCCAAGACAGACATCCATTCATCGAATTATGCCCGGATCGAGAGCCCAGCGTGGCGGTTGGTCAAGGCGTTGGACTCACTGGTCGCCGATGATGGCCATACCCCCGCAATCGATGGCTGGTTCGAGAACGTGCAGCCGCTGACCGCGCGCCAGAAAGAGCTTATCGCACAAGGCGCAAAGCCCGAACAGGAAGCCCAGGACAAAGCCTTGCTCGGCGTCGGCCGCTGGATCAACGACGAAGATTACGTGACCAGCCTTGAACGGTTCTTCTCGCAGCCCACTGTCAACATTCAGGGGCTGGTGTCTGGCTACACCGGCGAAGGCGGCAAGACCGTGCTCCCGGGCCGGGCCGAGGCGAAGCTGGAGTTCCGCCTTGTGCCCAACATGTCCAAGAATGAGGCGGTGACCAAACTGCGCGCCCATCTGGCGAAGCGCGGGTTTGACGACGTGCAGGTGACGGTGTCCGGGGGATATGGCCCCAACGAAACCGCCGAAGATAGCGCACTGATCCGCGCCCAGAAGCGGCTGTTCGACGAAAAAGGCATCCCCTACACTATACGCCCGCGCAATGCGGGAAGCTGGCCGGGGGTGGTCTTCAATGGTCCCCCGCTGAACCTGCCAGCCTCACAGTTTGGCCTTGGCCGGGGCGGCGGAGCCCACGCGCCCAACGAATGGTTCTTGATCGAAAGCAGCGACCCGAAAGTTTACGGACTCGATGAGGTGACAATGGCCTATGTCGATTACCTCTACGCGCTTGCTGAAGAAGCTGGGAAATAGCTCACCAAAGCAAAAGGCCGCCCGCATGACAGCGGGCGGCCTTGCAATTTACACTCTGGTGGTGCCGCTCAAGCAGCAGTGGCGAAAGCCTCGGCCGGGAGCTTCATCATATAGTTGCTGCCAGCCTCCAGCTTGCGTCGCAAAGCACCAGCATCTGGCAGGAAGCGTTCGGCGTAGTAATTGGCCGAGACCAGCTTTGCTTCGTAGAAGGCCTTGTCTTCCGGCTCACCCGCCAGCTTCGCCAGCGCAACCTTGGCCATCTTCAGCCAGAAGTAGCCAAGCGTAACGATGCCCATGATGTGCATATAGTGATGCGCGCCTGCGCCCAAATGGTTGGGGTTGGCCATCGCGTTCTGCATGAACCACATGGTCGCCGCCTTCTGTTCGCCCAGCGCCTTTTCGAGGCGTTCGGCGACCGTAGCGAGTTCGGGAGCCAGTTTTGCGGAGGCGATTTCCTCGTCGATCATCGCGAAGAACGCCTGGATCGCCTTCCCGCCGCCTGCCGCCAGCTTGCGGCCGCACAGGTCCATCGCCTGCACGCCGTTAGCGCCTTCGTAGATCATCGCGATGCGGCTATCGCGCACGAACTGCTCCATGCCCCATTCCTTGACGTAGCCGTGGCCGCCATAGACCTGCTGCATATTGGTGGCGATGTCGTAGCCCTTGTCGGTTCCGTAGCCCTTGATCACCGGGGTCATCAGACCGATCAGCATGTCGGCGGTTTCGCGCTCTTCAGGGGTTTGCGCCTTGTGGGTCAGATCGACTTGCAACGCGCCCCACAGGCATAGGGCCCGCATTGATTCGGTGAACACCTTGGCGTCCATCAGCATCCGGCGCACATCGGGGTGGACGAAGATCGGATCGGCCTTCGCCTCAGGCTCTGCTGGACCGGAAAGGGCACGGCCCTGACGCCGGTCAAGCGCGTAGGTCACCGCATTCTGATAGGCGACTTCGGCCTGAGCATAGCCCTGAATACCAACACCAAGACGCGCGGCGTTCATCATGATGAACATGGCCGCCAAGCCCTTGTTCTCCTCGCCCACCATATAGCCGGTCGCGCCGTCATAGTTGAGCAGGCACGTCGCGTTGCCGTGGATGCCCATCTTCTTTTCAATCGAACCACAAGTTACGCCGTTGCGCGCCGCCGGTTCACCATTTTCATCGAGGATGAACTTGGGCACGATGAACAGCGAGATGCCCTTGACGCTATCGGGCGCGCCCGGGGTCTTGGCCAACACCAGATGGATGATGTTGCTGGTCAGGTCATGCTCGCCGGCCGAGATAAAGATCTTGGTTCCGGTGATAGCATAGGATCCATCGCCATTGGACACGGCCTTCGTGCGGATCATGCCGAGATCGGTGCCGCAATGCGGTTCGGTCAGGTTCATGGTGCCCGACCATTCGCCCGAAATCATCTTGGGGACGTAAGCCGCCTTCTGTTCGTCACTGCCCTTGGCAAGAATAGCGGAGATCGCACCTGCGGTAAGGCCAGGATACATGGCAAAGGCCTGATTGGCGGTGCCGCTATACTCCTCAAGCACGAAGCCGAGCACATGCGGCAGCCCCTGACCGCCGTAGATTTCTGGCTGGGCCAGGGTGCCCCAACCGCTTTCCACGTAAGCCTGATAAGCTTCCTTGAAGCCCGGCGGCGTGGTGACGCTGCCATCTTCGTGGCGCGTGCAGCCGTGTTCGTCACCCGACTGGTTGACCGGAGCGAGAACCTCGGCGCAGAACTTGCCGGCCTCGTTGATGACCGTATCGATCATGTCGGGCGTGGCGTTCTCGAACCCCGGCAGATTGCCGTAGCTGGCCAGATCGAGCACTTCGTTTACGATGAAGCGGGTGTCACGGGTGGGCGCGGTGTAAGTCGGCATCACATGGTCCCTTGGGTAAACGTGGAGAGTATAGGGGGCAGAATAGCAACAGAACCGATCAGCCGAGGTCGAGTTTCTCGATCTCTGCGACGAAATCAGTCAGTTCGTTGATCGAGGAATCGATATCGTCACGCTGAGCCTTCAATTTTGCGATGTGCGTGCGGCATTTCGCAATCGTAACGCGACGCTGTTCAACGCGGCCGTCATCGAGATCGTAAAGATCAATCATCTCGCGGATTTCCGTTAGCGAGAAGCCAACATTCTTGGCACGCATGATCCACGCAAGCCGGGCCCGGTCACGCTTGGAGTAGACCCTGGTCATGCCGACGCGAGCCGGATTGATAAGCCCTTCATCCTCATAAAAACGGAGCGCGCGCGCGGTGCAGCCGAATTCCGAGGTTAGATCGGAAATTGTGAACTGCTCACGTTCGTGGACATCCGGCCTGTCGAGGTGAGCACCGTTGCGGCGCGGTTCAGACGCGGAGCCTTGCGATGCGTCAGCGGCGATGGAAGCGGGAGCGGTAGCCATACGCTCTTCCTACCTTCCGTTTACGTGAGCGTCAAGCTGTTACCTTAACGAGAACAGCCCCGCCCTCGCCGCGATCGATCTGTCGATAGAAACAGGAACGCGCGCCGGTATGGCAAGTCGGCCCCGCAGGCGACGCCCGAACCACAAGCGCATCCTGATCGCAATCGACCAACACAGCCTCAACTTTGAGGATGTTGCCCGAGCTTTCCCCCTTCTTCCACAGCTTGCCGCGTGAGCGTGACCAGAAATGCACTACGCCACTCGCCAGCGTCGCATCGAGAGCTTCGGCGTTCATATGGGCAACTACCAGGACTTGCGACGAGGCATGATCCACCACAACCGCAGTCAGCAGACCGGCAGCGTCGAACCGCGGCGCAAACATTAATCCGCCCTCGCGTTCCTCGTCGGTCAGAGTGTGATCGGCCATCTCATAACTCCGGTTTGGCTCGCTCTAAATAAGGGCGGCTCATGCGACGATTGTTGCACACACACAACAGGCCCTTGCAAAAAATGCGAAGCTTGAAGGTTCCACCTTCCGGCTTGGCCTACAGCGTGGAACAAGTCTTGGCGGAAGCCTTCACAGGGGTTCTCAACCGAACAACGGCACCGCCCGGTGTCAAGTTCAGGGGGTAACCGGGCCGCAGACTGGCAATGGGGTGCCAGTGCGACCGGTTGAACGATAGGGATTGGATCCCGGCAGCCAAGTTAGGGGGTGGCTGCCAAGGCCCATAAGGGTGGATCCGCACCGTTTCGTCACGTGGCGCCCGGGGTCGAAAGACCTCGGGCGTTATGTTTTGTCAGGTTGGTCAACGCGGTAATCAGCATCAACCCGCGCAAAGCAAGCCACCGCAATTGAAGCCGGCCCCGCAGCTGCAATTGCCGCTATACAAGCACGGGTTGTGGCGCCGCTCGTCAGCACATCGTCGACCAGGACAACATGACGCCCCGTTAATCTGGCTGCTTGCGCCGGATTGAGTCGGAACGCCCCCGCCAACACCTGCTCGCGCGCATCGCGCCCAAGCCCGCCGAGGCTCGGTGTCCGCTTGTGCCGCACCAGAACGTCAAGCCCGGCCTCTCCCTTGCCGAACCGAGCCAGATCGCGCGCCAGAAGCGCCGCCTGATTGAAGCCGCGGCGCCACAGCCTCCAACGATGAAGCGGCACAGGGACCAACAATGGCGGCCTTGCTTCGGCCCGTGGTTCAGGCAGGCGCGCGGCAATCAAACGCGCCAGCAGCCGCGATAGCGCGATCCTCCCGCCATGCTTGTAAGCGAGCACCAGCTTCCGCGAAGTTTCATTGTAATAGGTCGCGGCATAGACCGGAATGTCCTGTGCATCTGCCTCGCCATGATCTGGCATGTCGAGCGTGCTCCAGCATACGGCACACAGACCCTCCTGAGCAGCGATCGCCGCCCCGCACGAAGGACAGCGGGGCGGGTATAGGATATCCACGAGGGGTGCCAAATGCTGGACGAGTTGTGCGACCACCGTCATGGCCGCTCAATCGCATGGCTTGCGCTATGCTGGCAAGCGCGGCAGGGCGCGGCGATGAACGGCAATCCGGTTCCCACAATATTCTCCGAACAGCGCCGAACGGCGCGCGCACTTCGCTCTGCCCGGCGCGAGCTTGGCACGGATGCAGCACGCTTCCTGATCGACGAAATGGCCGACGACATGATCGAGCGGCTGTCCTTTGTACGACATGCGCCCCGCTCTGCCCTGATGATCGGTGCTTCACCTCCGCCCATTTCGGCCTTCCTCAAAGGCGATGGCGCGCAGTTGGCGGTCCACAGATCCGCCAATCCCGCAGAACCCATCGCGGGCGGGCCTTATGACTTTATCGGCGTGATCGGGCAGCTCGATGCGGTCAACGATTTGCCCGGAGCGCTCATTCACCTCCGCAATGCCCTCACCCCCGGAGGGATGGTCATTGCCAGCTTCATCGGCGGTCAGAGCCTGCCTGCCTTGCGGGCCGCGATGATTGCGGCCGAACCTGACCGACCGGCTGCCCGCATCCACCCACTGGTCGATGCGCGCGCGGCTCCCGCTCTGCTCCAGCGCGCCGGATGGAAGGATCCGGTGGTCGACACGCACACGCTGACGGTACGGTATTCCAATCTTGACCGGCTAATCAGCGACCTGCGCGATCAAGGCCTTTCCAACGCCTTGGCAAAACCCGCCGCGCCGCTTGGCAAAGCCGCCATAGCCCGCGCCCGCGCCGACTTTGCAGCCCGAGCCGATCCGGATGGCAAGACCGCCGAAATGTTCGAGATCGTCACCCTCACTGGCAGGCGATCCCTTGCCGGAACCTAGGCCTTCTTGAGCGCGGCTTGCGCTGCTGCCAAGCGCGCAATCGGCACGCGATAGGGCGAGGCGCTGACGTAATCCAGGCCCACGCTTTCACAAAAAGCGATGCTGGCCGGGTCTCCGCCATGCTCCCCGCAAATGCCGAGCTTGATATCGGGGCGGGTCGCCCTGCCCCGCTCGGCTGCGATTTCGACCAATTGGCCAACGCCTTCGATATCCAGGCTGACGAAGGGATCGCGGGGGAAAATGCCCTTTTCCACATAGACGCTGAGGAAACGCGCCGCATCATCGCGCGACACGCCCAGCGTCGTCTGGGTCAGGTCGTTGGTGCCAAAGCTGAAGAACGCGCCTTCCTCGGCAATTTCGCCGGCCATCAAGGCGGCGCGTGGCAGTTCGATCATTGTGCCGACGAGGTAATCGACACGCGTGCCGGCCTCGGTGAACACTTCCTCGGCAGTCTTGTCGACCAAAGCCTTGAGGATCGCCAGTTCACGCTTGGTCGCGACCAGCGGGATCATGATTTCAGGCAGAGGCGCCTCACCGCTCGCAATCTTGACCGCGCACACGGCTTCAAAGATCGCGCGGGCCTGCATGGCGTAGATTTCCGGGAAAGTGATCCCCAGACGGCAACCGCGATGGCCCAGCATCGGGTTGAATTCGTGCAGCTCGCCCGCGCGACGCTTTAGGTGGTCGACCCCCAAGCCGGTCGCGTCGGCGAGCTCTGCGAACTCCTCGTCGGCGTGTGGCAGGAATTCGTGGAGCGGCGGATCCAGCAGGCGGATCGTGCACGGCAGGCCGGCCATAACTTCAAAGATGGCGGTAAAATCAGCGCGCTGTTCGGGCAGAAGCTTGTCGAGGGCGCGCCGACGACCTGCCTCGTCATCCGCAAGAATCATCTGCCTAACCAGACTGATACGCGACGCTTCGAAGAACATATGCTCAGTCCGGCACAGCCCGATACCCTCGGCGCCGAATTGGCGCGCCATGCGGCAATCATCGGGCGTTTCGGCATTGGTGCGCACGCGCATCCGGCGCAGCTTGTCGGCCCAAACCATCAGCGTGCCAAAATCGCCCGCCAGCTCCGGTTCGACCGTGGGAACGATGCCAAGCATCACTTGCCCCGCCGCCCCGTCGAGAGTGATGGCATCGCCCTCCTTCAGCTCGGTCGTGCCGATCCGTAGCGTGCGAGCCGCACGATCGATCGAGACCGCGCCGGCGCCTGAAACGCAAGGCCGCCCCATCCCGCGCGCCACAACGGCCGCATGGCTGGTCATGCCGCCGCGCGCGGTCAGGATACCTTGGGCCGCGTGCATCCCGTGAATGTCTTCCGGCGAGGTTTCGACCCGCACCAGAATGACCTTCTCGCCCCGTCCGGCCCATTGTTCCGCAGTGTCGGCATCCAGCACGATCTTGCCCGCCGCTGCGCCGGGCGATGCTGGGAGGCCGGTGGTCAGCACGTGGCGTTCAGCCTTGGGATCAAGGGTCGGGTGGAGCAGTTGGTCCAGTGCCATCGGGTCAACCCGGCGAACGGCCTCACGCTCGTCAATCAGACCTTCTTCAACCATGTCGACCGCCATTTTGAGGGCGGCCTTGGCCGTGCGCTTGCCCGAGCGGGTCTGCAGCATCCATAGTTTTCCACGTTCTACCGTGAATTCAATGTCCTGCATGTCCTTGTAATGCAGTTCCAGCAGGTCGAACACGCGGGCGAGTTCGGTGTAGGCGGCAGGCAAGGCCTCTTCCATCGAAAGCGGCTTGGCACCCGCCGTCTCCCGCGCCGCTTTGGTGAGGTATTGCGGGGTGCGGATGCCCGCGACCACGTCCTCACCTTGGGCGTTGATAAGATATTCGCCGTAATAGGCCCGCACGCCGGTCGCCGGATCGCGGGTGAAGGCAACGCCGGTGGCGCTGGTTTCGCCCATGTTCCCGAACACCATCGCCTGCACATTCACCGCTGTGCCCCAGTCGGCCGGAATGTCGTTGAGGCGGCGGTAAACCTTGGCGCGGTCGCTGTCCCAGCTGTCGAACACGGCGCGGATTGCCCCCCACAGCTGTTCGTGCACATCCTGCGGGAAGTCCCGGCCCAACTCGTCCGACACGATCTGCTTATATTCGCCAACCAGCGTTTGCCAGTCTTCAGCCGACAACTCTGTGTCGTTATAAAAGTCGTTGTCTTCCTTTACAATTTCCAACGCTTCTTCAAACAACCCATGATCGATGCCGAGCACCACGTCGGCATACATCTGGATGAACCGGCGGTATGAATCCCACGCGAAGCGCGCGTCTCCGGATGATTGCGCCAAACCCTGCACCGTCGCGTCATTCAGGCCGAGGTTGAGGACCGTGTCCATCATCCCGGGCATCGAAACCCTTGCGCCCGATCGCACCGAGACGAGCAGCGGATCGGCGGCGTCGCCAAATTTCTTGCCGACGGTCGCTTCGACATGGGTCAAGGCGGCAGCAACGGCATTTCGCAAACCATCAGAGAAATCGGCGCCATCCCGCAGATACGCAACGCATTCTTCGGTGGTAATGGTGAAGCCCGGCGGCACCGGCAGGCCAATGCTGGCCATTTCGGCAAGGTTGGCGCCCTTGCCCCCAGCGACGGTCTTGTCCTTTTGGCGCGGGTCGGAGTGGTCGGCATCGCCCCCGAAAACATAGACCGTCTTCAATGTCATGGCTCTTCCCGCAAATATCGTGAAGTTTACAAAGGTTACACCGTGTAACCCTTGAAATTGGCATTAACGTTCTGAATACTATCGCATTTTGCGAAGTTTGCGAACACGGGGGTGACGAAAAAACATCATCCCTCGATCCGGCTGAAATCGGCGACACGGTGAACCGCATCGCGGAACCGCGCGAGCAGGGCAAGGCGCGCTTGCCGCTTGTGCGCCTCGTCGGCGTTGACAGTCACCTCTTCAAAGAACCGGTCGATGGGCGCGCGCAAGGTGGCCAGCGCAGCCATCGCATCGGCAAACCGCTCGTCCTCCACCGCCTGCGCAGCGCGCGGGGCAGCAGCGTCGAGCGCGTCGATCAGCGCCTTTTCCGCCGGTTCGGGGGTGTAGGAAAGGTGATCGGTCGCCGCGTGACGCTCGGCCATCTTGGCCGCGATCACTGGCGCAAGGTCGGGGTCGTCGACCATCGCCAGCGGGTCTTCCTCACCGGTCTGGGCGATTTCGCCCTCGATGCCGCGCCAGTCTTCTTTCTTGAGGATATTGGCCGCCCGCTTGTAGCCCGCGAGGAGGTTGGTGCCGTCCTCGGTGGTGACGAAGGCTTGAAGCGCATGGACGCGGGCGAGCAGGCGGACGAGATCATCCTCCCCGCC
>ERZ1022756.256-NODE-256-length-17172-cov-7.033125_pt1 | contig 17172 bp, 19 predicted proteins | sample MGYA00520902_ERZ1022756 | MGnify/ENA primary metagenome ERZ1022756 (study PRJEB33162, sample SAMN09537601) | freshwater metagenome | isolation source: freshwater | place: Canada:Alberta | collected 2017-07 | study: EMG produced TPA metagenomics assembly of the...
AATCACTGATCAAGGCCGGTGGCTTTGACTCATTGGGCCACCCACGTCGTGGCTTGCTGATGGTGTTCGAATCAATCATCGATAATGCTGTGTCGAAGCGCCGCGAAGAAGAAAAAGGCGTGATGTCCCTCTTCGGAGAACTGGAAGAGGCCAGCGATAGTGGGTGGTCATCCGAGATTGCTATTCCCGAATTGCAATTCGCTAAGCCCGATCAACTTCGTCATGAGAAGGACATGTTGGGTCTGTACATCTCGGATCATCCACTGCACGGTGTTGAGAACGCATTGCGTCGTTTGACCACAAGTTCTATTCGCGACCTAGAAACTCGCGAAGCGGGCAATGTCACTATTGGCGGAGTGATGACATCGCTCAATCGTCGTTTCACAAAACGTGGTGATCAGATGGCGACATTTGTTCTTGAAGATCTTGACGCAGCAATTGAAGTAACCGTTTTTTCGAAAACTCTCGGCGAATTTGGACATCTGTTGTCTGATGATCAAGTCATTACAGTCTCTGGTCGATTGAACCGTCGCGAAGATGCTCCCGCGAGTTTCTCAGCCCAGCGCATCGTCGTGCCAGAAAACCTGCATGTACGAATTTCAGAAGTTCTGATTTCGTTGCCATCAGGCTTCAACAGCACAAAACTTGACGCACTGAAAGCAATCATTGCTGAATTCCCCGGTGATTCGCCTGTGCGACTGCAGTTAGCTGGCGGCAAGGTTTTCGACCTTGGGTCTGGTCATTTGGTGGATATTGAGAAGGCTGTTGCCCCGCTTCGACTCACTTTTGGGTCAAATGCGGTGAAAATCATCTGATAATTCGGCTCCGTTTCAGGGTTCCGACATTTGGAATGGCAGACTAGAGGGGTTGTTGTCGGCAGTCTCGCCGCGAGAAGCCCCAGGGAGTCACTCAGTTCTATGTCGTTGGAAGTCACCACACAGGACAGCAGTGCCCTTACAGAGGCTCAGCTCGAAGAGATGCTGACCATTGAGGGTTCATTTGGCCTTGAGTTGTTTCAGAAGGCGCAGCAGGATTGGGTGCTCTGCACATTGGCTCGCCTTGATGGAAAACTGCACGGAGTGACGTTCTCGACTCTCGAGCGCATTGGTGGCACGCCATGTGTCTTGCTCGGTCTGATGACCATCAAGCGCACTGCAAAGCGTGATTCGATCTTGAAGGGCCTCATGGGCGAGGCGTATCACCGAGCACTGATGGCATTCCCCGATGAAGATGTCGTGGTCGGTAGTCGCTTCCCATCAGCTGATGGCATGGAAGCGTTTAAGTCGCTCACCGACATCATTCCTCGTTTTGAACATCGTGCAGACGGTGAGGCTAGGGCATGGGGTAAGCGATTGGCTCGCCGTTTCAAGGTTGATGGAACCTATGACGAGAAGACCTTCACTGTTGCCTCTGGTGGACAGAGCGGCTTCCTCGATCATGTTTCATTGAAGCCAGAAAAAATCTCCGAAGAGATCACTTCACTCTTCTCAGGCGTCAACGCCAAGAAGGGCGGCGTTCTCATCGTCCATGGCTGGACGATGGCAGAAAGCCTCGTCAAGCTCGGCGCTCGCTCGTAACGCTGTGCTCTTCGCCGACGTTGTTCGTTCACGTCGGATGACCCGTTCTTTTCGCTCGGACCCTGTTGATTCATCGCTGCTCGAATCCTGTATCGATCTAGGGCTTCGCGCTCCTAGTGCCGGCAAGTCTCAGGGGTGGCACGTTTTGTTGTTGCAAGGCGAAGAAACGTCTCGGTACTGGGACAATGCATTGCCCGTTGGCAAACGTGAAGGTTTTGCATTTCCGAATCTTTTGAAAGCGCCAGTTATTGCCCTCATGCTCGCAGACACGTCGGCGTACTTGCAGCGATACTCCGAGCAAGACAAATCACACACCGGTCTTGGCGCTTCGCTCGATGCATGGGTGGCCCCATATTGGACAATTGACGCATCGTTTTCGACAATGACATTTCTTTTGGCATTAGAAGACAATGGAATCGGTGCTCTTTTCTTCGCCCATGCGCAGGAAGAAAAACTTCGACTCGAGTTTCAGTTACCTGATGACGTTCAGATTCTTGGAACAGTGGCACTTGGCTATGCGGCAGACCAAGAAGGACGACAAGGCCGTAGTGCAGATCGTCAACGCAAAACCGTTGAACAGGTCATTCACCGTTCTCAGTGGTGAGTAACCGTTGACGCATGTCATCGGGGGTTGATGCCGGAAGAAGGCACACATAATCGCGGCACACATATGCCGCACCAGGTTCTCTTCCGGTCCACAATGGCGAATCGGTGGGTGAACCCCACGCAAGCACGGCATGAGGTCGCCACTCTTCGCGATACACAGAGATAAGTGGCGCGGTATCACCAGGTATCACGACCTCGGTGGTGCCGATATGAAGAAGAAGACCTGCAGCAAGTGCATTGCCGAATGCAGATGGCGCATTCGGGGCAACACGAGCGAGCAAGCGCAAGATGTCGTGCGCGCGTTGCTTCAATGATTCGTCACCAGTGATTGCAGAGAGGCGAAGGAATGCCATCGCTGCGACTGAGTTTGCAGACGGAGTGGCATTGTCCATGAGATCCTTTTGTCGAACGACAAGTTGTTCCGATGTGCTGCCAACCGTGAAGAGACCGCCATGCTCTTCATCCCAATGATGCTCAATGAGGTGTTGCGCAGTCTCGACTGCAATGGAGAGCCATTCGTGGTCCGATGTCAATTCATACATTCGTGTCATTGCATCAACAACATGGGCAAGGTCGTGGGCTAACGCACTGTGCCTGGCTGGTGGTGTTGCATCAGACTGCCAGCTGCGATGCCATGATCCATCAGGCTGACGGAGATTGTCGACAAGAAAGCGAGCATTTGCAGAAGCCATTGCAATGTATGTGGGATCCTCGAATGCAGCTGCTACTTCGCACAGCGATGACAGCATCATTGCATTCCACTCTGTGAGCACTTTGTTGTCGAGACCGGGCCGTGGGCGTAGAGAACGCACAGCAAGAAGTTCCTCTTGCGCAGTCACAATGTGTGCTGGTCGAATGATGTCGGCTCGCTCACGAATGCGGTTAGGGATGGAGCGACCTTCGAAGTTGCCATCATCAGTGATGTCCCAGTAACGAAGAACTGCGTCAGCATCTCCACTGATAGCGCGACGCACCTCATCTGGGGTCCACGTATAAAACGCACCTTCTTCAGAATGACCATGCTCGTCTAACGAGTCAGCATCTTCTGCGCTGAAAAAGCCGCCAAGTGAATGCGTGAGATCACGAGCGATATAGGCAACGATCTCGCGGACTACTTGCTCGTCACGAGGCTCGTTCGTGAGTTGCCAGCTGTGTAAATACACACGAACAAGCAAGGCTTGGTCGTACAGCATCTTTTCGAAGTGAGGAACTAGCCATTGGTTGTCAACGCTGTATCGAGAGAATCCACCACCCAAATGGTCATACATACCACCGGCAGCCATTGCGTCGAGAGATGTTCGCACGAGTGGCAACAGCGTTGCGTCCTTGTTGACCGAGTAAATCCGCATGAGAAGGTCGAGCGCGAATGTCGATGGAAACTTGGGAGCGCCACCGAAACCGCCCCATGTGGAGTCAAAGTTCTGACGCAATGCATCAACTGTTGCTGACACTAAGCGCGGAGTATCAATGTCGTCCGCAGGTTCAATGAGTGCGGTGCGACCAATGGATTCAACCAATGCATCAACATTCTGTTGCAGTTCATCACGGCGATTTGTCCACGCATCGTCGACAGCATTCATCAACTTCACGAATGTCTCTCGTGGGTAATACGTACCGCCATAAAACGGTTCGCCGTCAGGAGTCAGGAAGACTGTCATCGGCCAGCCTCCTCGTCCTGTGAGTGCCTGTACGGCATCCATATACACAGCGTCGACATCGGGCCGCTCTTCACGGTCGACTTTGACATTGATGAACAGCGAGTTCATGACTGATGCAGTGGCTTCGTCTTCAAAACTCTCGTGGGCCATGACATGGCACCAGTGACATGCTGAATACCCAACGGATAAGAGAATCGGCCTTCCGGTTCGACGTGCTTCTTCAAATGCATCATCACCCCACTGATACCAGTGGACGGGATTGTCTCGATGTTGACGAAGGTACGGCGACGTTGCGTCGGCGAGACGATTAGACACTGCGGTCTATGCGCCCATGGCGTGATAGCCGCCATCAACGTGAATAACTTCGCCTGTTGTCGCAGGGAACCAGTCCGACATCAGGGCAAGAACGGTCTTTGCAACAGGAGTTGAGTCTGTGACGTCCCAGCCCAGAGGTGAACGTTCATCCCACACGTCTTCAAACTTCTTGAAACCTGGGATTGATTTTGCGGCCATCGTTTTGATGGGACCAGCGGCAACAAGGTTGCATCGAATGCCTCGTGGTCCGAGTTCTTTTGCGAGATATCGGTTTGTGGCTTCGAACGCTGCCTTTGCTACACCCATCCAGTTATACGCAGGCCATGCAACGGTGTTGTCGAAGTCGAGTCCCACGATGGTGGATCCTGGCTGCATGAGAGGAAGGAAAGCATCGGCCATTGTCTTTAAGGAGTACGCCGAGATCTCCATGGCGATGGCAACGTCGCTCCATTGGGCAGCAAGGAAATCGTCTCCGAGGCATACCTCGGGGGCAAAGCCAATGGCGTGAAGAACTCCGTCAACGCGACCAAGCGAAGTACGCACTTGTTCACGAACTGATTCAACGTGCTCTGCATTTGTGACATCGAACTCGAAGACTTCAACGGGGGAGTCAAGTTTGCGAGCTGTGCGCTGAGTGAGCGAAAGTGCCCGACCTGCGCCAGTGAGCACGATTTCGGCACCCTCGCGCTGTGCAAGTTGTGCGACTCGAAAGGCGAGAGACGCATCTGTCAATACGCCAGTGACCACAATTTTCTTACCGTCAAGAAGACCCATGCTTATGACCGTAGTTCGGTAGGGGTCTATGTGTAAGGCTCTATCAAATGCGTATTGGAATCCTCGGAGGAACCGGACCTGCCGGAAGTGCCCTCGGTGCTCGTTTGGCGTCGGTTGGCTATGAAGTCGTTATTGGCTCTCGATCGAAGTATCGAGCACTGGAAGCAGTCGATGGCTTGAAGGCCAAGTGGCCACAATTGAACTTGGCCATCGAAGCCGGAGACAACGAAGCCGCTTCTGCGTGCGACGTAGTGGTGCTAGCGACCCCGTGGGAAGGTGCAGCGACCACCGCCCAAGAACACATCGGACTCTTGGCGGGCAAGGTTGTGATCAGCATGGCAAACGCTCTCGTTCGCGTAGGACACGAGTTCCAGCCTTTGATGCCACCTCGCGGAAGTGTGGCGGCACATGTTCAGGCTGCAGTCCCAGAGTGCCGCGTGGTCGCTGCGTTCCATCACCTTCCTGCGACTGAATTGGGCCACCTTGGTGACCCCATTGATTCAGATGTTCTCATTTGTTCGGACGACGATGAAGCAAAGCGCATCACGATGGAGATCACGGAAAAGATTCCTGGTTGTCGTCCGCTCGATGCTGGTGAGCTTTCAAATGCAACGGCAATCGAAGCGTTCACTGCAGTGCTTTTGCAGCTCAATGTTCGCTACAAGACACGTGTGGCGCCGAAGTTGACCGGCATCAAGAAGGACCCACGGGCGAAGGCCTGATTCCTATGTCCATGAGGTTGTACGACACGGCGCGCCGCGAGGTCGTTCCGTTCACTCCAGGTGAAACTGTCCTCATGTACACGTGTGGCATCACGCCATACGATGCGACCCACCTTGGGCATGCATCAACATTCCTGATGTACGACATTGTTCAGCGTCGTCTTATCGACCTTGGACACACCGTGAAGTGTGTTCGAAACGTGACCGATGTTGATGATCCATTGTTTGCCAAGGCTCGTGAACTTGGCGTTCATTACCTTGACTTGGCAGCAGGGGAAGAAGCCCGCTTTAACCGTGACATGGTTGCACTCAACGCGCTTCCTGTTTTCAGTACCCCACGTGCGTCGTCGGCAATTACCGATATTCGCAAATTCATTGGTGAAGTTCTCGACCGCGGATTCGCGTATGCCGCCGGCGGATCCGTGTACTTCGATGTCTCAAAGTCTCCATCCTTCGGTGACATCTCGCATTATTCACACGAGCAGATGATTGAGTTTGCTCGTCAACGCGGTGGCAACGTTGACGACCCCCACAAGCGCAATCCACTGGACTTCGTGTTGTGGCATCCATCCGCTGACGATGAGCCTGCGTGGGAGACAGCATGGGGTGCAGGTCGCCCTGGCTGGCACATTGAATGTTCTGCACTTGCACTTCGTGAACTCGGTACGACGATTGATCTTCACGGAGGCGGAAGCGACCTGATCTTCCCGCATCATGAATGTGAACGTGCGCAGTCTGAAGCCGCAACCGGCGAGACCTTTGTCAAGCACTGGATGCATGTTGCGATGGTGTTTAAAGACGGCGAGAAGATGTCAAAGAGTCTTGGCAATCTTGTCTTTGTCGACAAGCTCCGCACTGAATGGGACCCACGTTCTATCCGCATGGCGATTATCGAGCACAGCTATCGACGTGAATGGGAATGGGACGACGAACTCATGCCACGTAACCATGCTCGTCTCGTGGCATGGAAAGGTTCCGTTGGTGGCACCACATCCGACGTTCTTGAACAAGTGCGCGCGTGTCTTGACAATGACCTCGACACACCAGGCGCGGTCGCCGCAATCGACTCAGCAGCAGCTCAAGGTCATGATGTCTCGACGGCCGCGGCGCTCTTGGGCGTTGAATTGGCTGAACCTATCGGTCCTCGATAGCCCGCTTCATCTCCCAAAGAATTGGCTCATTTGCGCCGTTCACGGCCCCTTGAATTAGGGGTAATGTTCGCTCGGGATGACTCCGCTCGATAATTCAGATTCTGCAGGCATTAGTTCTGCAGCATTGCCTGGAACAGGCAGAGCGCAGCGTCGTGTGCGTCGTGTGATTCGTCCAGTATTGAATAGCTTTTGGAACGTCACCCTTGAAGGGTTAGAGAACATTCCATCCGAAGGTCCAGCAATTCTGTGTCCGAACCACATCAGCTTTTTTGATTCTGTTTTTACGATGGTGTACGCCGGTCGCCAGATCAGTTTTGTGGGCAAGGCCGAGTACATGGATTCATGGAAGACGAAACACTTGTTTCCTGCATTGGGCATGATCCCTATTGATCGCGCTGGTGGCTCAAAAAGTGAAGGCGCGTTGATTGCAGCCGAAAACGTTCTGCGTCGAGGCGAACTTTTTGGAATTTATCCAGAGGGCACGCGCAGCAGAGACGGAATTCTGTACAAAGGGCACACTGGTGCGGCACGGCTTGCAGTGAAACTGGGGTGTCCCATTATTCCTGTGGGCATCATCGGCACTCGAGAGATCCAGCCTCCCGACAAGGTTCTGCCCAAAATCGGACTGCAATGCACGGTCAAATTTGGTCAACCGATTCTTCCGCAGCGGTATCTCGACCGAGGTGACGACCATTTGGTTTTGCGCGAATTGACTGATGAGTTGATGTTTGAGATTCGTGAATTAACCGGCCAGGAGTACAAAAACGTGTATGCCACCAAGAAGGCAGAGTCTTTGCCAACCGATCAGGCGGTCATCACAGCCTCATAATGAGGGGGTTCTCGCCCCAGCCCACTCCGTAGAATGGGGTTCTCATGGCTGATATTTCCGTACTCCTTCCGGATGGGTCCTCCCGTTCACTGCCACAGGGTTCCAGTGTTGCTGACCTTGCAGCGTCCATCGGCTCTCGCTTGGCAAAAGCAGCAGTGGCAGGCACGATCAACGGCACAGAAGTCGATCTCACTGCTCCGCTTGCGAACGGCGTCACGGTGTCCGTGATTACGGATAACAGTGACGAAGGCCGTCACGTTCTTCGGCATTCGACGGCGCATGTTTTGGCGCAAGCGGTTGTCCAATTGTTCCCTGGGGCGCAGTTCTCCATCGGTCCAGCAATTGAAGATGGTTTCTATTACGACTTTGAGTTACCCGGTGGGCGCACATTCTCTGATGATGATCTTGCTGCGATTGAAACTCGTATGCGTGAAATCATGAAGGCGAATCAGCCGTTTGTTCGCTCTGAAATGTCTGCCGCAGATGCTCTAACACTCTTTGCATCGCAGAAGTACAAGTGCGAAATCATTGAGCGCGTTACTTCGGGCGCAGCAGATGGAAGTGATGCTGCAGAAGTAGGGGATAGCGACACGATCAGCGTGTACCGAAACACGGATGAGTTCGTTGATCTGTGTCGTGGGCCTCATGTGCCGACAACTTCCAAGCTTGGGCACTTTGCTTTGATGAAAGTTGCTGGCGCGTACTGGCGCGGCAATGAAAAGGGCCCGATGTTGCAACGCATCTATGGCACCGCTTGGGAGTCCGATGCTGCAGTGAAAGAGCATCTTCATCGTCTTGAAGAGGCAGCGAAGCGCGATCACCGTCGTCTCGCCAATGAACTTGATCTCTTGTCATTCCCAACGGAACTCGGTGGCGGACTCGCGGTCTGGCATCCAAAGGGTGCAATTGTTCGCAAACTGATGGAGGACTACAGCCGTCAGCGTCACCAAGATGGCGACTATCAGTTCGTGTACACCCCGCATCTCGCTAATGCGAACCTGTTCGCAAAGTCAGGCCACCTCGACTTCTACGCCGACGGTATGTATCCGCCAATGGAGATGGACAACGGCACCTATTACATGAAGCCGATGAATTGCCCGATGCACTGTCTGATCTTTGACAGTCGTCAGCGCAGCTACCGAGAACTGCCTCTTCGTCTCTTTGAATTAGGCAATGTGTATCGCTATGAGCGCGCAGGCACCTTGCATGGTCTCTTGCGTATTCGCGGATTCACGCAGGACGACAGCCATATCTATTGCACTGAAGAGCAGATGGCCGATGAGATTGCATCGCTTCTTGATTTCATCATGTCAGTGCTGCGTCGCTTTGGTTTTGAAGACTTTGAGTTCAACCTCTCTACTCGAGACCCAGAAAAGTCCGTCGGCTCCGATGAGATTTGGGAGAAGGCCACAGCAGCACTGAAAGAGGCTCTTGACCGCCACGGAGTGCAGTACAAAATGAAGGAAGGCGACGCCGCTTTCTATGGTCCGAAAATCGACATTGATGTTCGTGATGCAATCGGACGAAAGTGGCAGTTGAGCACCATTCAGTGCGACTTCAATCTTCCCGAGCGTTTCGAACTTGAGTACATCGGTTCAGATGGGGCTCGTCATCGTCCCATCATGTTGCACCGGGCTTTGTTCGGTTCGATTGAGCGATTCTTCGGTGTCCTTATCGAGCACTATGCAGGTGCTTTCCCTACATGGTTGTCACCCGAGCAAGTACGCGTCCTGCCTGTTGCACTCGCACACGACGCCTATGCACAACAAGTTGTTGCGCAAATGAAAGCTGCAGGACTGCGTGTCGATATTGATCATGCTGATGAACAACTTGGGAAGCGCATTCGCAATGCAAAGACGAGCAAGGTGCCGTATGTCCTTGTGGTCGGAGATGACGATGTTGCTCATGGGACTGTGGGTGTCAACCCACGTGGTGGCGAAGTAGAACGTGATGTCACGGTCACGGAGTTCCTTGAACGCATCGCACGCGAGGTTGCTGAAGGGCAATCAGGCGGACAATAGATGTCGCTCGAACAATTGTGGAACGGCTGGAGGGCTGAGTATGTGGGGCAGGGGACTGCACCATCGTCAGATGACTCGCAATCTGTTTTCACGCGCATTCTGAACTCGCAGATGTCTGATGAGGAAACACATATCGTTCATCGCTCAGAGCACTCGTTCGTCATCCTCAATGCGTATCCGTATTCTTCAGGACATCTCTTGGTTCTGCCTTTTCGAGAGGTTGCCCACTTGGAAGATCTCGGCGCCGATGAATCGCGCGATCTTTGGTCAAATGTCACGAATGCCACTGTGGCGTTGAAGAAATCCCATTCTCCAGATGCATTGAACGTGGGAATCAACCTTGGGGCAGCTGCAGGTGGCAGTATTGCTCGTCACCTCCATGTGCATGTTGTTCCCCGTTGGAACGGGGATTCAAACTTCATGACATCAGTGGCAGACACTCGCACAATTCCAGAACCACTCTCGCTCACGGCATCAAAAGTTCGTGCTGCATGGCCCAAGGGGGACCAATGACCGACGATATTCGTGATGAACTTCCTGATGACTTGAATGCTGTCGACAACGTTGCTGCCTACGACTTCCCCGATAACAGTCGTCGTCGCATCCCCGGCATTCTCTATGGCGTCATCGCAGTCTTGTGTCTTGTTGCCTGGCAAGTCGGTACTTCTAATGATTCCGTTTTGGTGAACCGAGGGTTGTTGTTCGGAGCATGTCTTCTCGGTGCAATGGCAGTTATCAGTTTTACTAGTGGCTGGAGAATGACGATTGATGAGTCAGAGGCTCTCGTTCGCGCAACTCGAAAAGTTGGATTCCCGGTCGGTCATGCATCAGCTCAACAGGTGTGGCGCGGTCTTCGCAGTCGTCCTACGTGGCGAATCTTCTGCTACAGCGTGGAAGAACCACCACTTCAACGTGGACTTGTTCTTGTTGATGCTGTCAACGGAGACATCGTTGAATGTCTTGTAGAGGCGAACCCTGACGCTGAATCCACTTCAGAGTCGTCCACACAGGACTAGCGTTCTCTCAATGTTTGACGGCAGATTCCGAACGCCTATTGAAAAGGCAGTGCGTCCTGTGGGCATGTTGTTGCGCCGCACCGGAATGTCGCCAGACCATCTCACGATTCTTGGCATCCTTTTTGCAATAGCAGCAGCCTTTGCAATTGGTAACGGCGCCTTGCAGGGTGGCCTCGCTTTGGTGATTCTTGCTGCATTGCCCGACATGCTTGACGGGGCTTTGGCAAAGGCATCGAACACTGCGAGTCAGCGTGGTGCGTTCTTTGACTCTGTTGTTGACCGTGTGACGGACTCGGTTCTTTTCGGTGGTGTTGCGTGGTTCTTTGCTTCGGAGAAGTCTCCTCATCTCGCACTCCTGCCGATGGCGATCATGGGTGTTTCCTCGCTGATCTCCTATGAGAGGGCAAAGGCGGAGGCGCTTGGCTTGTATGCCAAGGGCGGTTTGATGGAACGTGCTGAACGAATCATCGTTTTGTGCATTGGACTTCTGTTTGATTCGCTGCTCGTTCCGATCTTGTGGATCATGCTTGTTCTCACCGTTGCTACAGCAATTCAACGATTTGTTCAGGTCTGGCGCCAAGCAGAAGTTTCATCGACAACGCAAGCAAAGAGAGACGTGCGTACCGTGCGTCGAATGTCTCGTCAGAGTGCTCGCGCATCACGACGCCAACTGTCGGTCGTGTCGCGACAGCGCAAGCGTCAACGCAATGGCTAATCCATTCGACGAACTCACCAACTCATTGACAGTGAGTGGGTACAAATTGGGTTCCTTGATTGCCAGGGTGACGCCAGGTCCCATTGCTCAAGGTGCAGCTGCCTTGCTCGCACCTGGAATCGCTCTTTCTTTACGCAGTAAACGCCTGATGGTGGAACGACATCTACAGCGTGTCGACCCATCCTTAAAAGGTTTGGCTCTTCGTCGTGCTTCACAGCAAGCATTCGATAGCTATATGCGGTACTACACCGAGAGCTTTCGCTTGCCGAATCTCTCAAAGAAGCATGTAGATCGATGCTTCAGCGTTGATGGGTTTCATCACATTGAAGAAGCTCTAGAAGCAGGAAACGGCGCAATCCTTGCTCTTCCGCATCTTGGTGGTTGGGAATGGGCTGGACGTTGGATGGCAGATCGCGGTCATCGGATGACAGTAATTGTCGAGCCACTCAATCCACCCGAGTTGTTTGAATGGTTTACACAGCTGCGTAGTGATTTGGGAATGAACGTGGTGCCCCTTGGTCCTGCAGCAGCACCAGCCATTCTTGGTGCTCTGAAGCGCAACGAAATCGTGTGCCTCTTGTCTGACAGAGATATTCAAGGTGGTGGCATTGAGGTTGAATTCTTCGGTGAGAAAACCACATTGCCTGCTGGGCCTGCCATGTTGGGAATCAGAGCGAATACAGCGGTACTTCCCGTGGCTACTTATTTCACCAACGCCGTTGATGGTCACCATGCAGTGATTCGTCCACCGTTGCCGCTCGATAGAGAAGGCAAGCTCCGTGCTGCGATTAGCGCTGGAACTCAGGCACTCGCCGTCGAGTTAGAGGGTTTGATTCGCCGTGCACCGGAACAATGGCATCTGTTCCAGCCGAACTGGCCGAGTGACCCCGGCTACGGGGATCACTTTGTTGCGTGAGAAATAAACGAATCTGCATTCGTTAGTGCATCTGCGACAACTGAGTACCACAGCCATGTTCCTTCGCGGCGTGACTCCACAAGACCTGCTTCGCGCAGCACCTTGAGATGATGGCTGATTGTTGGTTGGCTTCGTTCAAGTGGTTCCACCAGATCGCATGAGCACACACCTGTTGATCCTGCGCGACGAACGAGGTCGAAGAGGCGCAATCGGACTGGGTCTGCGAGTGCTGCAAAGACGGCGGCCAAGTCATTCGCTGATGAATCGGTTAAGGGTCTCTTTGTAAGAGGGATTGCCTTCGACGTTGCCATGCACCCACCATACATTGACAGTCATCAATGTGCTGGTTATATTGATGGTTATCTAATTACCTGATACTCGGCACTAGCTGCTGACTGTCGCAGAGGAGTCACCATGTCGCGCGTTCAGCTCGCATTAAATGTCGGCAACATCGAAGAAGCTATTTCCTTCTACAGCAAGATGTTTGGCGTCGGTCCTGCGAAGGTGCGCGAAGGGTACGCCAACTTTGCAATTGAGAATCCACCATTGAAATTGGTACTCATCGAGGGTCATGGCGAAGCTGGCACTTTGAATCACGTGGGCGTTGAAGTTGAAGACACTGATCAAGTTGCAGCCACCATGCAGCATGCGGTCAACGTCGGTCTCCCGATTGAAATGCAAGAGAGCACAACATGCTGTTTCGCAGTTCAGGACAAAGTGTGGATCAAAGGCGGGGAGTTGCCGTGGGAGTGGTACACCGTGCTTGCTGATGCCCCGCAGGACACGTCGCTCAAGCCCATGCCCATCATGCTTGGCGTTCCCGATTCGGGAAGCTGCTGTGGCCCGGAGGGTTGCAGTTGAACCCTCGTCGCGTTGCGGCCGAGTTCCTAGGCACCGCCCTTCTTGTGATGTCGGTGGTGGGTTCAGGCATCATGGCTCAGAACCTCACCTCGGATGTGGGGGTACAACTCCTTGCGAATGCAATCGCCACAGGTGGCGCACTGTTCGGACTCATCACCATCTTTGGTCCGATCTCTGGCGCTTCTTTCAATCCAGTTGTCACCGTGGTCGGGCATTTTGTTGATCGCACTTCATCTGTCTCGTCAGTGATCTCTGAGATTGTCGGGCAGTTCTCTGGTGCTGTTGTCGGGTGCGTGATCGCCAATGTGATGTTTGCTCATCCGTTTCTTGAAGAGTCAATGAAGATTCGCGAAGGCGGACCAACGTGGTTTTCAGAAGTTGTTGCCACTGTTGGGCTACTCCTGATTATCTGGGGCGGCATTAACGCGCAGGCCAATGTTGCTGCGCTCGTCGCTGCATGGATCACCGGTGCCTATTGGTTTACGTCGTCGACGAGTATTGCTAATCCTGCAGTGGGCTTTGGTCGAATGTTTTCTGATTCGTTTGCGGGAATCGCCCCACAGTCATGGCCGATGTTTGCACTGATGCAAGTGATTGGTGGGTTGGTCGGATTCGTAATCATCAAGACACTGTGGCCAAAGAAAGTTGTTACGTCATGAGTGGTGTTTTGTTTCTCTGCATCCACAATGCGGGTCGGTCGCAGATGGCGGCGGGTTTTGCCCGTGAGTTATCTGATGGCAAAGTTCTCATTCTTTCGGGTGGTTCAGAACCAGCAGAACACGTGAACCCTGTCGCTATTGAAGTGATGAAAGAAATCGGAATTGATATCGCTGGATACGTTCCGCAGAAATTCAATGATGAACTTCTGCAGTCAGTTGATGTGATTGTCACGATGGGATGTGGAGACACATGTCCATTTATCCCGGGCAAGAAGTACATCGATTGGCCACTTGATGATCCCAAGGGTCAATCACTTGAAGTGGTTCGACGAATTCGTGACGAGATTCGTTCACACGTCGAAGTGCTTTTGGCTCAGCTGTAAGTTTCGAAAAGCTCGCCAATTGCCTTTGCTTGTCCGCCAGTCGTGGAAGACATCACTGCAATAGGCATCACGCCAGCGTTTGCCCAGTCGGCTAGTCGTTCACGCACATGACCTGCTGACCCACTGATGGTGCAGTCATCAAGCCATTCATTTGTCATGAGTCCGGTGAGGGCGTCCTTGTTGCCAGCGTCCAACGCTTCTTCGATGGCATCCATCTCATCGTTGTATCCGGCTGCACGCCAATAGTTGCGGTAGTTCGGAAGAGAGACGTAGCCCGTGAGCGTTCGTCGATTAATTGCACGAGCTGCTTCAACGTCTTCGTCGACGACAGTAGGGATCATGTTGGAGAGGAAGAAGTCATCTCGAGATGCGTTGGGGACTTCACCTAGTTGTGTTGCCATGTGGCTCAGCGATGCGTTGGCCCAAATTGCACCTTCAGAAATCTCACTTGCAAGTTCCAGCATCTTGTTTCGAAGGGTCGCCAAATAGATCGGAGGAAGTTGACCGCCGAAGCGCTCGTTTGTCCGCATAGCCGCGACATAGTTCTTGATGTCAGAGAGTGGTTTGCCTGTCTCGACTCCAAGACGTTGAGTGACGGGGCCATGGCTCACACCGATGCCGTAACGAAAACGACCATTCGACATTTCATTGATATGCGCAACGGTGTTCGCAGCTTCAACTGGATGGCTGTAATAGATCGGTTGGATTGATGTCCAATAGTTGATGCGCGACGTCACATGAGCCAATGAGACGCACAGACCCATGGTGCCGCCCAGGCTGGGGCAGGCAAGGCCACTGAAACCTCTGTTTTCTGCCTCCACGGCCAAATCAAGGATGGCGCGACGTTTGTTCGGCGTCGCAACAATCGAGAGGGCGGGACGGAAGGACTGATCAACCTGACTCATTCCCGTAACCTAGTCGCATGTTGAGAATTGGAATGGTGAGTCCGTACAGCCTCACAATTCCAGGAGGAGTCCAGCAACAGGTCTTGGGGCTTGCCCGCGCCCTGAGAGAAAAGGGGCACGAGGTGCGTGTTCTTGGCCCATGTGACGGCCCGCCTCCTGATTCATTCGTGACGCCTTTGGGGAACAGTCTTCCCACCGCCATCAATGGCTCGGTAGCACCTGTAGCACCAGACGCGTCGGCTGCCTTCCGCACAATTCGGGCACTGAACGATGAAGCCTTCGATGTTCTTCATGTTCATGAGCCCTTAGTGCCTGGTCCGACGTTGACTGCTGTCCTTGTGAAGCTTGCACCCATCGTGGCGACGTTTCACTCGGCAGGGGAGTCTGGTGCGTACAAGACGTTCCAAAAACTTGGTCGTCCCATTGCGCGACGTATTGATGTGCGAGTTGCTGTCTCGGCTGATGCTGTTGAACTTGCTCAGCGATACATCGGTGGTGAATACGAAGTTCTCTTCAACGGGATTGATCTTGAGGCCTACAGCGGGCCGATAGTGGAGAACCGTGACAATGCCATTTTCTTCTGTGGGCGACATGAGCCACGCAAAGGTCTTGGAGTTCTCCTTGAGGCTGTCTCTCTGATGCCCGGTGACGTACGGCTGTGGATCGCATCTGATGGACCAGAAACTGAATTCCTGAAAGCTCAATACGAAAATGATCAGCGCATTGAATGGCTGGGTCGTATCTCTGACGCCGAAAAAATTGATCGCCTTCGTCGAGCCGCAGTGTTCTGTGCACCATCTCTGCGTGGCGAATCTTTTGGCATTGTCTTGCTCGAAGCAATGGCGGCAGGTACTCCTGTTGTTTCGACTGACATTGATGGGTATCGCAATGTCGCATCAGATGGTGAGAACGCTCTCTTGGTAGAGCCTGGAAACGCACAAGCTCTTGCTTCAGCAATGTCTCGCATTATCGCTGATCCACGTTTGGCAGGTCGATTAACCGCAGCGGGACGTGTCCATGCGCAGTCGTATTCGCTTGATGCGTTGGCAGACCACTATGTGCTGTTGTATGAAAAGGCTCTCGGTATGGAAGCCGACGACATTACGAAGATTGAACTGCCTCGTATGCTGAAGCGCTTCGAAGGGCGCTTTCTCAGAAGAAATCGACTTGGAGGATCTGGCCTGTAGGTCAGGATGGAAGGAACTATGAATCAGCGACAGTGGATTCCCATAGAAGAGTCAGCCGCACCGAACATGGCTCGCATGAAGAAAATCGAATGGGTGATCACCGCAGTGGGAACACTCCTGTTCCTTGTTATCGGAATTCTGATCGGACAGCCCTTTTTGGGTGCTCTTGGTTTGGCAGTCTTTGGTGCTTTCGCATGGTCAATTGGTCGTAATGCAGAAGATGCAGTCCTCGCTGCGCTTTCGCTAACTCCAGCAGATGAAATTGAGCATGCGCGACTCTTCAACGTTGTTGAAGGTCTGCGAATGAGCAGTGGTGATCACCGCCCCGCGATGTACGTCATGCAGTCTGATTTTCCTCTTGCATTTGCAATCTCTGAGGAAGGCTCCGATGGAAACATCATTGTCTCAGATGGTTTCTTGCGTTCAATGGATCGTGTTGAAACTGAAGCGGTTGTGTCCCATCTGTTGTGGCGCATCCGATCCGGTGATGCAGCTCTCATGGCGTATCTGATTTCGTTTCATGCACTGATGTCACGAGTGGGTCTCGCTGGTGTGGCACAAAAAGTCATTGACCGTACTGTTGATTCACGCGCTTTGATCTGGGCGGACATCTCTGCGTGTCAAGCAACTCGCTATCCGCCAGCGTTGATTTCCGCTTTAGAGAAATGTGCACACTCCCAGGTCTCTGTTTCCGTTGGTATTGCTGCACCATTCTGTTTTGCTATGCCAGAGACCACAGGTGGTTCCACAAATTTGGGTTCCAATGTCTCTAATGTTGGTTTTGCTCGTCCGTCATTGGCGGAACGCATTGCTGTTCTCAAGGAGATCTAAATTGTCTAGAAATCGTCGCCCCCTGATTCGTCTCACTGCTGCAGTC